>Ga0105854_1000527_pt1 | contig 17220 bp, 19 predicted proteins | sample OrgsoiDNA_201058_FD_89679 | JGI IMG/M metagenome (GOLD analysis project Ga0105854, IMG submission 89679) | Permafrost soil microbial communities from the Arctic, to analyse light accelerated degradation of dissolved organic matter (DOM) -... | ecosystem: Environmental > Terrestrial > Soil >... | reverse complement strand
GTGCGTGACAAGATTCGCGTGTATTCGTGGATCGGCGGCGACCGCCCCGCCGACACCGCCCGCGCCGCCAAAGAAGCCGTAGCGCGTGGCTTCACCGCGGTGAAAATGAACGGTACCGAAGAATTGCAGTTCGTCGACAGCTTCGAAAAAGTCGACCTGGCCCTGGCCAACGTCGCCGCCGTGCGCGATGCCGTCGGCCCTAACGTGGGCATCGGCGTCGACTTCCATGGCCGCGTACACAAGCCCATGGCCAAGGTGCTGATGAAAGAGCTGGACCCGTACAAACTGATGTTTATCGAAGAGCCGGTGCTCAGCGAAAACTACGAAGCCTTGAAAGAACTCGCTCCGCTGACCAGCACGCCGATTGCCTTGGGCGAGCGCCTGTTCTCGCGCTGGGACTTCAAGCGCGTGCTCAGCGAAGGCTACGTCGACATCATCCAGCCGGACGCTTCCCACGCCGGCGGCATCACCGAAACCCGCAAGATCGCCAACATGGCCGAAGCCTACGACGTGGCCCTGGCCCTGCACTGCCCGCTCGGCCCGATTGCCCTGGCGGCCTGCCTGCAATTGGACGCGGTTTGCTACAACGCGTTTATCCAGGAACAAAGCCTGGGCATCCACTACAACGAGAGCAACGACCTGCTCGACTATGTGCGTGACCCGGGCGTGTTCGACTATGACAAAGGCTTTGTGAAAATCCCCAACGGGCCAGGCCTGGGCATCGAGATCAACGAGGAATACGTGATCGAGCGCGCGGCTATCGGCCACCGCTGGCGCAACCCGATCTGGCGGCATGCCGACGGCAGCTTTGCCGAGTGGTAATCAACCCCTGACGAAATCGGACACAAAATGTGGGAGGGGGCTTGCCCCCGATGGCGGTGTATCAGTTGATGCATTCGGTGACTGGCCTCCTCATCGGGGGCAAGTCCCCTCCCACATCCCGGTTTACTCAGTAAGACCTGTCCTCAATAAACATAAGAAGAGGCAACCCCCCCATGCACCCTGAGTCCTTCACCGGGCAGGCTTCTCTTGTCACGCCCAGCAGAAAGCGTTTTTTCATCATGGTGCTGCTGTTTATCACCGTGGTGATCAACTACCTCGACCGCAGCAACCTGTCGATTGCCGCCCCTGCGCTGACCAGCGAGCTGGGCATCGACCCGGTGCATGTCGGGCTGATCTTCTCGGCGTTCGGCTGGACCTACGCCGCCATGCAGATCCCCGGCGGCTGGCTGGTGGACCGGGTGCCGCCCCGCATTCTCTACACCGTGGCCTTGCTGCTGTGGTCGATTGCCACCGTGATGCTCGGTTTTGCCGCCAGCTTTATCGCGCTGTTTGTGCTGCGCATGGCGGTCGGCGCGCTGGAAGCGCCGGCCTATCCGATCAACAGTCGCGTGGTCACCACCTGGTTTCCCGAACGCGAGCGTGCCACGGCCATTGGCGTTTACACCTCCGGCCAGTTTGTCGGGCTGGCGTTTCTCACGCCGGTACTGGCCTGGCTGCAACACGCGTTCGGCTGGCACATGGTGTTTGTCGCCACCGGTGGCGTGGGCATTGTGTGGGCGCTGATCTGGTACACGGTGTACCGCGAGCCGAAGGACTTCAAAGGCGCCAATGCGGCTGAAATCGAGCTGATCCGCGAAGGCGGCGGGCTGGTGGATATGCAGGCCAAGGCGGTCAAGGCGCCATTCAGTTGGGTCGATCTTGGGATCGTACTGAGCAAGCGCAAACTGTGGGGCATCTACCTGGGGCAGTTCTGCCTGAACTCCACGTTGTGGTTTTTTCTGACGTGGTTCCCGACCTACCTGGTGAAATATCGCGGCATGGACTTCATCAAGTCGGGCTTGCTGGCGTCGCTGCCCTTTCTGGCGGCGTTTGTGGGTGTGCTGTGTTCGGGGCTGTTTTCTGACTGGCTGATTCGCCGCGGCACGTCGGTAGGCTTTGCGCGCAAGTTGCCGATTATTGGTGGGCTGTTGATTTCCACGGCGATCATTGGCGCCAACTATGTGGATTCGACGGCGTGGGTGATTGCGTTTCTGGCGGTGGCGTTCTTTGGGAACGGTTTGGCGTCGATTACCTGGTCGCTGGTGTCGACCTTGGCGCCGGCGCGGCTGCTGGGGTTGACCGGAGGGGTGTTTAACTTCATCGGTAACTTGTCGGCGATTACTACGCCGATTGTGATTGGCTTTTTGGCCAGTGGTGATTCGTTTGCGCCGGCGATTACCTACATCGCGGTGCTGGCGTTGTTGGGCGCGCTGTCCTATGTGTTGCTTGTAGGCAAAGTCGAACGTATAGAACTGAAGGAATAGCCTGTCGCGAGCGGGCCTCCTGTGGCGAGCGGGCTTGCTGTGGCGAGCGGGCTTGCCCCGCGTTGGGCTGCGCAGCAGCCCCATCAAGGCTACTGCGGTCTTTCAGGGACACCGCGTTATCCGGTTCCGGGGGCGCTTCGCACCCCAACGCGGGGCAATCCCGCTCGCCACGCCAAGCTCCTTCGCCACGACAAGCCCGCTCACCACAGGTAGTGCGAGGGGTTAGTTGAGTACGCCGTCCAGAATCTCGTAGACGATGCCCGTGCCGACTGCGATCAAGACCACGTCCGGGCCGGAACGGCGCCATTCATAACCCTGGTAAACCGGCAGGCGTGCCAGGGCGCGGTTGTCCAGGCGTTCGCCGTAGTAGCCGCGTGGCAGTGGCTGGCCGCGGACCAGGCGTACATTCGGTGGCGGCGGTGCGCCACGGGCGAACTGGCCGTGGTTGTCGTGGATGATCTGCCGTACCGGGCCGAAGTCCTGAGGCGGGCCGCGACGGTTGTCCTGCGGGCCACGGTGGTCATCGCCGCGTTGCTCGTGCTGGCCTTGCGGACCGCCACGGCCAGGGCCATTGTCATCGCCCCGTTGGTCGGGCGGCGCGGCTTGCACCAAGGCACTCGCGCCGAGCATCAGCACGCCGAGACCAGCGATCAAGCGTTTAGGCATTTTCATGGGGTGTTTCCTCAGTACTGCACGAACAAAAAAGGGATTTCGAACCGGGTTCGAAATCCCTTGGTCTTGTCAGTTTAGGTACTGATTCGACAGTATGATTCCTCTGTATCAGGAACTTTACCTACTGCTACACGGCGTTTACTTACGGGCGTTGCGAACGCCTTCCGACAGCGCCGCGCACAAGGTCAACACGCCATCAATTGCCTGCTGATCATTTTTGGCAGTGGCGATGTGATCGATCAACGCCGAACCCACCACCACACCGTCTGCCAGGCGCGCGATAGCGGCGGCCTGTTCCGGCGTACGGATACCAAAGCCAATGCTGATCGGCAGATCGGTATGCCGACGCAAGCGAGTCACGGCTTCTTCAACGTGCTCCAGGGTGGCCGCACCGGCACCGGTCACACCGGCCACCGACACGTAGTACACAAAGCCGGAGCTGCCATTGAGCACGGTCGGCAGACGTACGTCATCGGTGGTTGGCGTGGTCAGGCGGATAAAGTCGATGCCTGCTGCCTGGGCTGGGTCGCACAGCTCGCCGTTATGCTCAGGCGGCATGTCGACCACGATCAGGCCGTCTACGCCGGCTTCCTTGGCGTCGCTGATGAACTGCGGCACGCCATATTTGTGGATCGGGTTGAAGTAGCCCATCAGCACCAGCGGCGTGTCGTTGTTGTCTTTGCGGAACTCGCGAACCATCTGCAGGGTTTTCGCCAGGTTCTGCTTGGCTTCCAGCGCGCGGATGTTGGCCAGCTGAATCGCCGGGCCGTCGGCCATCGGGTCGGTGAAGGGCATGCCCAGCTCGATCACGTCGGCACCAGCTGCCGGCAGGCCTTTGAGGATCGCCAGCGAGGTGTCATAACCCGGGTCGCCGGCGGTGACGAAAGTCACCAGGGCGGCGCGATTTTGTTCTTTGAGTTGCGCAAAACGTGTTTGCAGGCGGCTCATCAGTGTTTCTCCTGCTTCGACTGTTCCATATGGTGCATCACGGTTTGCATGTCTTTGTCGCCACGGCCGGAGAGGTTGAGCACCATCAGGTGATCTTTCGGCAGGTTCGGTGCGCGTTTGAACACTTCAGCCAGGGCGTGGGCGCTTTCCAGTGCAGGAATAATCCCTTCCAGGCGGCAGCATTTGTGGAACGCCTCGAGGGCTTCGTCGTCGGTCACCGAGGTGTACTGGACGCGGCCGATGTCATGCAACCAGGCGTGTTCAGGGCCGATGCCCGGGTAGTCGAGGCCGGCGGAAATCGAGTGGGCGTCAATGATCTGGCCGTCGTCATCCTGCAGCAGGAAGGTGCGGTTGCCGTGCAGCACGCCAGGTACGCCACCGTTTAGGCTGGCGGCGTGCTTGCCGGTTTCGATGCCGTGGCCGGCCGCTTCAACGCCGATGATCTCGACGCTGGTGTCATCCAGGAACGGGTGGAACAGGCCCATGGCATTGGAACCGCCGCCGATGCACGCCACCAGGCTGTCCGGCAGGCGGCCTTCCTGGGCTTGCAGTTGGTCGCGGGTTTCTTTGCCGATCACGGCCTGGAAGTCGCGCACCATCGCCGGGTAGGGGTGTGGGCCGGCTACGGTGCCGATCAGGTAGAAGGTATCGTCGACGTTGGTTACCCAGTCACGCAGGGCTTCGTTCATCGCGTCTTTGAGGGTGCCGGTGCCGGCGACCACCGGGATCACTTCGGCGCCCAGCAGCTTCATGCGGAACACGTTGGCCTGCTGGCGCTCGATGTCGGTGGTGCCCATGTAAATCACACAGTCGAGGCCAAAACGCGCAGCCACGGTGGCGGTGGCCACGCCGTGCATGCCGGCGCCGGTCTCGGCGATGATGCGTTTCTTGCCCATGCGCCGCGCCAGCAGGATCTGGCCGATGCAGTTGTTGATCTTGTGCGCGCCGGTGTGGTTGAGCTCTTCGCGCTTGAGGTAAATCTTGGCGCCGCCGCAGAATTCAGTCAGACGCTCAGCGAAATACAACGGGCTTGGACGTCCGACGTAGTCGCGCTGGAAGTAGGCCAATTCTTCGTTGAATGCCGGATCGATCTTGGCCGCTTCGTATTCGCGGGCCAGGTCGAGGATTAACGGCATCAGGGTTTCAGCGACGTAGCGGCCGCCGAACGCGCCAAACAAGCCGTTGGCGTCTGGGCCGTTGCGTAGATCGGTCTGGGACTGAGTCATGGGGCGCTCCAGTAAAGAATGTGAGGAGAGGCAATGAGCGCCACTCTACCCCTGACGCGCTACGCTGAAAACCGATAAGATCGCCGCAACCTGTCAGGAAAACTCACAGATGAGCCGAGACCTTCCACCCCTCAATGCCTTGCGTGCATTTGAAGCCACAGCCCGGCTCAACAGCGTTAGTCAGGCTGCCGAGCAACTCCATGTGACCCACGGCGCCGTCAGCCGCCAATTGAAGGTGCTGGAGGAGCATTTGGGTGTCAGCTTGTTCGCCAAAGATGGGCGCGGCCTTAAACTCACAGATGCCGGTGTTCGGCTACGCGATGCCAGCGCAGAGGCGTTCGAACGTTTGAGGGATGTCTGCGCCGAGCTGACCCAGGCCAGCGCCGACGCGCCGTTCGTGCTGGGCTGTTCGGGCAGTTTGTTGGCGCGTTGGTTGATCCCGCGCCTGGGCCGCTTGAACGCCGACCTGCCGGACTTGCGCTTGCACCTGTCAGCAGGTGACGGCGATCTCGACCCCAGGCGTCCCGGCCTCGACGCCCTGCTGGTGTTCGCTGAGCCGCCGTGGCCGGCGGACATGCAAGTGTACGAGTTGGCCAGTGAGCGCATCGGCCCGGTGATGAGCCCGCGCTTCGCCGGTTACGAGCGTTTGCGCCAAGCCCCGGCGCACGCCCTGTGCGGCGAAGCCTTGTTGCACACCACCTCGCGCCCGCAAGCCTGGCCCAGTTGGGCGCAGCAATACGGCATCGCACCCGGCGCGTTGAAACACGGCCAGGGGTTTGAGCATTTGTATTATTTACTGGAGGCGGCAGTGGCAGGGCTTGGGGTGGCAATTGCGCCAGAACCGCTGGTGGCAGAGGACCTGCGTGCGGGTCGCCTGGTGGCGCCGTGGGGTTTCAGCGAAACCCCGGCGCACCTGGTGCTGTGGCTACCCAAGCGCGCCGCAGACGGGCGCGCGGGTCAACTGGCGCAGTGGCTCAAGGCAGAGCTGTTGCGCCAGCCGGTGTAGCCGATATTTCAGTCGCCGCGTTTGCACAGCAGGTAAGCCGCCAGCAGACCCAGCGCGCCAACGGCGACGCCGGCGGTAGTCCATGGGTGCTCTTGTGCGTAGTCCCGGGTTGCAACACCGGTTTCGCGGATTTTGACTTTGCTTTCTTCGTAGGCATCGCTGATCAGATGACGGGAATGCTTGAGGGCATTCTCGGCATTGCTTTTCAGGGCCTTCAGCGTTTTGCGCGACTCGTCGGACGCATCGTCCTTAAGGCTCTCAAGGGACTTGAGAAGGCTCGAAATCTCGGCTTCCATGCTTTCCAGCGACGCTTTGCGTAAAGAAGTGTTGGCCATGTGGACTCTCCTGAAGTGATTGAGTGGCATGTGTAGATACCGACTCCAGCGTTTTCAGAAAGTGCAGTAAATCTGAACTTTTGAGTGGGAATAGTCGCCAGAAGCAGTACGAACATTGACTGCTACGCTCACTAAAGACCTCAGGAGAAACGCCATGTCTGATCATCACACGTACAAGAAAGTCGAATTGGTGGGTTCGTCGGCGACCAGCATCGAAGACGCCATCAACAATGCCCTCGCCGAAGCGAACAAAAGCATCAAGCACCTGGAATGGTTCGAAGTGACTGAAACCCGTGGGCACATCAAGGACGGCAAGGCCGCGCACTTCCATGTCACGCTCAAGGTGGGATTCCGAATCGCCAGTAGTTGATCACGTCGGTTGAACTTTGCCGACTGGCCGATTGCCATAACCTGCGCTACAACCAATGGGTGCCGATGCGAAAGCGTCGGCACGCTCTTTTCGATCAGCGCAAGGAAAGTAACGGATGAAGAAGTTCCTGTTAGCGGTAGGTTTGTTGAGCATTGCGGGCACAGCCCTGGCGGCGGGCAAGCCTTGTGAAGAGCTGAAAGGCGAAATCGCAGCGAAAATCGACGCCAAGGGCGCCTCGGGTTACTCGCTGGAGGTGGTAGACAAAGGCGCGGCACCCAGCGACCACAAAGTCGTCGGTAGCTGCGAAGCCGGCACCAAGGAAATCGTCTACAAGCGCGGTTAACCCCTTGCTCCAGACATAAAAAACGACGCACAGGTGCGTCGTTTTTTTTTGCCTGCCGATGTTAGCCCTTCATCAACTGCGCCAGCAGCTCGTAGGAATGAATCCGGTCGGCATGCTCGTACAGGTCGCAGGTAAAGATCAGCTCATCGGCACCGGTCTGCTCAACCAGCACGTCCAGTTTCGCGCGGATCTTCGCCGGGCTGCCGACCATCGCCAGGCCGAGGAAGCTGCCGACCGCGTCTTTTTCATGGGGCAGCCACAGGCCGTCCATGGTCTTGACCGGCGGACGTTGCACCAGGCTTTGCCCGCGCATCAGCGCGAGGATGCGCTGGTACACCGAGGTGGCCAGGTAATCGGCCTGCTCGTCGGTATCGGCGGCCACCAGCGGGATGCCCAGCATCACGTAGGGCTTGTCCAATACGGCTGAAGGCTTGAAGTGATTGCGGTACACGCGAATAGCTTCATGCATCAGGCGTGGTGCGAAATGCGAGGCGAACGCGTAGGGCAAGCCGCGCTCACCGGCCAATTGCGCGCTGAACAAACTGGAGCCGAGCAACCACACGGGCACGTTGGTTCCGGTGCCCGGCACGGCAATAACCCGTTGATCCGGCGTGCGAGGGCCCAGGTAAGCCATCAGCTCGGCCACATCATCAGGGAAGTCGTCGGCGCTGCCCGAGCGTTCGCGGCGCAGGGCGCGGGCGGTCATCTGATCAGAACCCGGCGCGCGGCCCAGGCCCAGGTCGATCCGGCCCGGATACAGGCTTTCCAGGGTGCCGAACTGCTCAGCGATCACCAACGGTGCATGGTTGGGCAGCATTACGCCGCCGGAGCCGACACGGATGGTCGAGGTGCCACCGGCCAGGTAACCGAGCAATACCGAGGTGGCAGAGCTGGCGATGCCATCCATGTTGTGGTGTTCGGCGACCCAGAAACGGTTGTAGCCAAACTTTTCCACGTGCTGGGCCAGGTCCAGGGAATTGCGCAACGACTGCGCCGGGCTGCCGTTGGCGCGCACGGGCACCAGGTCCAGGGTCGAGAATTTCACGTCGGACAGCGATTTCATAAGCCTGCTTCTCCAATAGGTGCGCAGGCTTATAGACGAACCAAAACCTGCCGCTTCATGTGCATGTTCTATGCAATGAGGGCATATACCCGAGATTCAATAGCAGGTGGGGAAATTTCCTACTGGAATGCTAGGTTTCTCCGACAAGATGAACTTTGCCAGAGCTTCTATCCTCAGAACCTTACTGAAGCAAAACCACCGTTCGAGGAGACCGCTATGAGTATCGTTAAAAAAGCATCCGCGCATTGGGAAGGTGATCTGAAGACAGGCCTGGGTTCCATTTCCACTGAAACCGGCGTACTGCGCGAAGCGCCCTACGGCTTCAAGGCCCGTTTCGAAGGCGGCAAGGGCACAAACCCTGAGGAACTGATTGGTGCGGCGCACGCCGGCTGCTTCTCCATGGCGTTTTCGATGATTCTGGGCGACGCCGGCCTCAAGGCTGACAGCATCGACACCCAGGCCGAAGTGACGCTGGACCAGGTCGACGGTGGCTTTGCGATTACTGCCGTGCATTTGGTGTTGAAAGCCAAGATCCCGGGCGCAAGCCAGGCGCAGTTCGACGAACTGAGCAAGAAGGCGAAGGAAGGCTGCCCTGTGTCCAAGGTGCTGAATGCCAAGATCAGCCTGGATGCGACGCTCGTCAGCTAAATACGGTCTGCGTAGCAGCGTAGATCCAGTGTGGGAGTGGGTGTGTGTAAGAACCGCGCTTGCCCGCGATAGGTACACCTCGGTTTTGCAGTTGCACCGAGGCGCTGCCATCGCAGCAAGCCAGTTCTCACACACGCCCACTCCCACATTTAGTTCTGCTTTAAATCAGAACTCGTGTTTCCCCTATGTGGTCCTATAGCCTATGCAGCTAGGTGCACACACGTGCGCATGCATTCAGGGAGCTTCACACATGAAACGTTTTGCCTTGGCGATCATCTGCGGTGTTTTGGCCACTTCGGCCGTGGCCGCTCCAAAAGATTGTGAAGAGCTTAGAAAAGAGATCGAGGTCAAGATCCAGGCTAACGCCGTGCCGTCCTACACCTTGGAAATCGTCAGCAAGGAAGAAGCTGACAAGCATGACAGCGCCATGGTCGTCGGCAGCTGTGAAAACGGCACCAAAGCCATCGTTTATCAGAAGAACAACGACTGATCAGATGCAATTCACGCTGCGCTCCTGCGCCAGCAACTGACGCGCTGAGTTATACAGCCGGATGTTGGGCGTGAAGGCCAGCGAGCGCCCTTCCAGCACATAGCGCTGGCCTGCCTGGAAATTGTCGTACTGCAGGGTCATGAAACAGGTGCGGTCGTGCGTCTGGTCCAGCCCGCCAAAGCCTGTACCCGTGTTCACTTCGAAATCAAAGCGCACCATCAGCTCGTGGCTGCCGGGTGGCACTTGGAAAAAACGCCCGTCATTCAGATTCTTGCCGTCCAGGCGCTGGGCCATCACCAGTTTGGCGCCGGGTGTCGGGGTGGCGAAGTCGACCCAGGCTTGGCGCGGATCCACCGGGGGAATCGGCGTAGAAGCACAGGCGCTGAGAAACAGGACGGTGACAGGTAACAGGAGCTGGCGCATGGCAGGCACTCAACGGTAGGAAGGAATTGAGCCCGGCGCCGATGGCAGCAGACTCCTCTTGAGTATAAACACGCTACGCCATGGAAAAATTCCGTGCAGGCAGGATAGGCTGGCGAGCAAATTACCCAGGAGCAGTCGGAGCATGTTGAGGCGTTTTCTTCCAGGGTTGATGGTGGTGCTGCTCAGCGGCTGCTCGAGTGTCAGTTATTACACTCAGCTCGCCAGCGGCCAATGGCAATTGCTGCGGGCCCGTGAGCCGGTTGCCGAGGTGATTGCCGACCCTTCTCGCCCACAGGTATTGCGTGAGCACTTGGTGCAGTCGCAAAAAGCCCGCACGTTCGCCAGTGAGCACCTGCACTTGCCCGACAACCAGAGTTACAGGTTGTACGCGGACATTGGCCGGCCTTACGTGGTCTGGAATGTATTCGCTACGACGGAATTTTCCCTCTCTCCTGAAACCCATTGCTTCCCGATTGCCGGATGCGTCGCCTATCGCGGTTATTACAACCAGGGCGCGGCGCGCGGTGAGGCGGCGTTGCTGCAGCAACGAGGCATGGACGTGTCGATTGGTGGCGTCGAGGCCTATTCCACCTTGGGCTGGTTCAATGACCCGATCATGAATTCGATGATGAACTGGGGCGATGAGCGTCTGGCCACACTGATTTTTCATGAGCTGGCGCACCAGCGTTTTTATGTGAAGGACGACACCGAGTTCAACGAGTCGTATGCCAACTTCGTCGAGCAGGAAGGCACGCGTCAATGGCGTGCGGCGCGGGGCTTGGCGCCTCTGAGCAATGCAGCGTTGCAGCAGCGTGATCAATTTATCCGATTGGTGCTGGATACCCGTAAACGCCTCGAAAAGCTCTACGCACAGCCCTTGGCAGTTGATGTGATGCGACAGGCCAAGGCGGCGGAGTTCGAGCGTTTGCGCAGCGATTACCGGCAAATGCGCGATAGCCAGTGGGGAGGTGATAAACGTTACGACGTGTGGATCAACCAGCCGATGAACAACGCGCGGTTGCTGCCGTTTGGGCTGTATGACCAATGGGTGCCGGCGTTTGCGGCGTTGTTTGCGCAGGAAGGCGGGGACTGGGTGAAGTTCTATGCAGCGGTGGAGAAGCTGGGTGGGTTGCCGGTGGAGCAGCGGAAGGCGGCGTTGCGGCAGTTGGTGGGCGGTGGCCACTAGGGCCTCTTCGCGAGCAAGCCCGCGCCCACATTCGACCGCAGGCTCATGTTGAAACTCGGTCAGTGTGGGAGCGGGCTTGCTCGCGAAAGCGGTATCAAGCGCGCTGCAAAAACGCCTGATGCATCTCATCCAGCGTCTCAAAATGCCAAGTCGGCGCCTCAGCGCTCAACTCTTCAAAACTGCCAAACCCATACCCCACCGCCGCCGAGTCAAGCCCATTGCTGCGCGCGCCGATCAGGTCATGCTTGCGATCCCCGATCATCAACGTGGTCGCCGGGTCCAGGCGCTCTTCATTCATCAAGTGCGCAATCAACTCAACTTTGTTGGTGCGCGTGCCGTCCAGCTCGCTGCCGTAGATCACCTTGAAGTGCTTGGCAAAGTCGAAGTGCCGGGCAATCTCGCGGGCGAATACCCAAGGCTTGGACGTGGCCACATACAGCTGGCGGCCCTGGCCATTGAGCGCTTCGAGCAGCGGCATCACGCCGTCGAACACGCGGTTTTCATACAGCCCGGTAACCTTGAAGCGCTCGCGATAGAAATTCACCGCCTCCCACGCCTTGGCCTCGTCAAAACCGTAGAACTGCATGAAGGCTTGCAGCAACGGCGGGCCGATGAAGTGTTCCAGCTGGGTCAGGTCCGGTTCGTCAATGCCGAGTTTGGCGAGGGCGTACTGGATCGAACGGGTGATGCCCTCACGCGGGTCGGTCAAGGTGCCATCCAGGTCGAACAGGACGGTTTGGTAACGCTGGGTCATTGATCGAATCCTTCAGCCAGGTGCAGGTCTTTGAGCTTCACGTAGTTCGCCGCGCTGTAGGTGAAAAAGGCGCATTCCTTGTCAGTCAGCGCGCGGACTTGTTTTACCGGACTGCCCACGTACAAAAAACCGCTGTCGAGCTTCTTGCCCGGCGGCACCAGGCTGCCGGCGCCGATGATCACGTCGTCTTCCACCACGGCGCCGTCCATCACGATGCTGCCCATGCCGATCAGGATGCGGTTGCCCACCGTGCAGCCATGCAGCATGACCTTGTGGGCGATGGTTACGTCATCGCCGATCAGCAGCGGGAAGCCGTCCGGGTTGAATGGCCCGGCATGAGTGATGTGCAACACGCAGCCGTCCTGCACGCTGGTGCGCGCACCGATACGGATGCGGTGCATGTCGCCGCGAATCACCGTCAGCGGCCAAACCGAGCTGTCGGCGCCGATTTCGACATCGCCGATCACCACCGCCGAAATATCGACAAAAGCCCCGGCGCCCAGGGTTGGCGTGTGGTTCTGATAGGTGCGAAGGGTCACGATAGCCTCTCTCTCTTCTGCTGATAGCTGCGGTGGGTGTTGATTGTAATTAAGATGGCCCCATCTTTGTTCTTACATGTTTCTTCAGCCAAGGTGCCCACCGTGAGCGCGAACAACCCTCTTCTGCAGTCCTACGACCTGCCGCCGTTCTCGGCGATCCGTGCCGAGCACGTGCAACCGGCCATCGAACAGATCCTCGCCGACAACCGTGTTGCCATCGAAGGCATCCTGCAAAGCCAGGGTAAACATCCGACATGGGCTGGCCTGGTGCTGGCAATGGACGAATTGAATGACCGCCTGGGCGCCGCCTGGAGCCCGGTCAGCCACCTCAATGCCGTGTGCAACAGCGCTGAATTGCGCGAAGCCTACGAGGCTTGCCTGCCGGCATTGAGCGCTTACTCCACCGAGATGGGCCAGAACCGCGCACTGTTCCAGGCCTTCGAAGCCTTGGCCAACAGCCCCGAGGCTGCCGATTTTGACGTGGCGCAAAAAACTATCCTTGAGCACTCGCTGCGCGACTTCCGCCTGTCGGGTATCGATTTGCCGCCTGAGCAGCAAAAGCGCTACGCCGAAGTGCAAAGCAAGCTGTCCGAGCTGGGCAGCAAATTTTCCAACCAGCTGTTGGATGCCACCCAGGCCTGGACCAAGCACATCACCGATGAAGCCACCCTCGCCGGCCTGACCGATTCGGCCAAGGCGCAAATGGCCGCCGCCGCCCAGGCCAAAGGCCTCGATGGCTGGCTGATCACCCTGGAGTTCCCCAGCTACTACGCGGTAATGACCTACGCCCACGACCGCGCCCTGCGCGAAGAGGTTTACGCGGCCTACTGCACCCGCGCGTCGGACCAAGGCCCGAATGCCGGTAAGAATGATAACGGCCCGGTGATGGAACAGATCCTCGACCTGCGTCAGGAGCTGGCCCAACTGCTGGGCTATGCGTCGTTCTCCGAGTTGAGCCTGGCGACCAAAATGGCCGAGTCCAGCGACCAGGTGCTGAGCTTCCTGCGCGACCTGGCCAAGCGCAGCAAGCCGTTTGCCGCTCAGGACCTGCAACAGCTCAAGGCGTATGCCGCCGAACAAGGCTGTGCCGATCTGCAAAGCTGGGACAGTGGTTTCTACGGCGAAAAGCTCCGCGAGCAGCGCTACAGCGTGTCCCAGGAAGCCCTGCGCGCCTACTTCCCGATCGACAAAGTGTTGGGCGGCCTGTTTGCCATCGTTCAGCGCCTGTATGGCATCGAGATTGCCGAGCAAAAAGGTTTCGACACCTGGCACCCGGACGTTCGCCTGTTCGAAATCAAGGAAAATGGCCAGCACGTCGGCCGCTTCTTCTTCGACCTGTACGCCCGCGCCAACAAGCGTGGCGGCGCCTGGATGGACGGCGCGCGTGACCGTCGCCGCACGGCTGACGGCGTGCTGCAAAGCCCGGTGGCTAACCTGGTGTGCAACTTCACCCCGGCCGACAGCGGCAAGCCTGCCCTGCTGACCCACGATGAAGTGACCACGCTGTTCCACGAATTCGGCCACGGCCTGCATCACCTGCTGACCCGTGTCGAACACGCCGGCGTTTCCGGCATCAACGGCGTGGCCTGGGATGCGGTGGAATTGCCGAGCCAGTTCATGGAGAACTGGTGCTGGGAGCCGGAAGGCCTGGCGCTGATCTCCGGTCATTATGAAACCGGCGAGCCGCTGCCCCAGGACCTGCTGGAAAAAATGCTCGCGGCGAAGAACTTCCAGTCCGGCCTGATGATGGTGCGCCAGCTCGAATTCTCGCTGTTCGACTTCGAGCTGCATGCCACCCACGGCGATGGCCGCAGCGTTGCGCAGGTGCTTGAAGGCGTGCGCGATGAGGTCTCGGTCATGCGTCCACCGGCGTACAACCGCTTCCCTAACAGCTTCGCGCACATCTTTGCCGGCGGGTACGCGGCGGGTTACTACAGCTACAAGTGGGCGGAAGTACTGTCGGCGGATGCCTTCTCCAAGTTTGAAGAAGACGGCGTGCTGAACGCCGAGACCGGCCGCGCCTTCCGCGAAGCCATTCTGGCGCGCGGCGGTTCGCAGGCACCGATGGTGCTGTTCGTCGACTTCCGCGGACGTGCGCCGTCGATTGACGCACTCTTGCGCCACAGCGGCCTGAGTGAGGACGCGGCAGCATGAGCGAAGGGCCTGTGATTACCAAAAAGCAATTTATCGCCGGGGCGGTCTGCCCGGCGTGCAGTGAGCCAGACAAGTTGAAGATGTGGACCGAAGACAACGTGCCGCACCGCGAATGTGTGGCCTGCGGTTATACCGATACGTTGAATGACCAAGGTCTGTCGGTGCCCAAGGAGTTGGGCACGCGGGTGAATACATCGGCATTGAAAGCGCCGGACCCGAAGGTGCAGGCCGTGCAGTTTTTTCCCAATCCTAAGCTGAAAAAAGACTGACGCCCATCAGGGTGTCAGCACCAGTTCAGCGTCTTTTTTGGTGTCGACACGGCTGCTATTGGCCGTGTTGAGCCAACTGTTCATCGAGCACAGGGCAAACGCACTGGTGCTGCAATCGCCATTCGCCAAGGCCGTACGCAACTTGTCGACATCGGCTTTCATCATGTAGCGAACACTGTCCCTGAAACCGTTGCTGGTACCAAAACCGCCCAGGGTCATTTCGTTCAGCGCATCTTCCTTGCTCCAGCCCTGGATCACCACGCGGTACATCGCCGCCATCAGACCTGTGCGGTCCGAGCCGTGTTTGCAGTGCATCAGCACCGGGCCTTTGGTTTCTGCATCCTGGATGGCCCTTAATGCCGCGAGCACGTCCGAATCGTCGACGTGATTGGTGCGATAAGTCAGCTGCACCTGTTTGATATCAGATGTCTTCAGCCACGTCGCATCAGATTCCGGCAGAAAGTTGATCACCGTGGCGATCTTCAGACTTTCCAATACGGGAAGCGCATTGCTGTTGGGCAGCGCGCTGCGATACAGCGTGGGCGTCATTTGGTGCAGATTGAACTGGTCGCCCACAGGCTGGGCCCACTCTGGTGAGCGTAGTGAGGAGGCGCCGTCAGCCCGGGCGTGCGCGGTAGCGAACAAGGCCAGGAACGCCATGCCGAGGGCAGGCAGCAATCGAATCTCGAACATGCGCGTTGTAACCGAATAGGGAAATGGCTGATGGGCCAAAGATTCGCCTACGCGGGGTCAATGCGGCGTGAGGTACTCGTCAAAGAATCGTGAAGACCGATCTGATCTGCTGTTTTTCTCGCTGAACCGATTCTTCTCAATTCTTAGCCTGCTATCATTTGTAACTATTGTTTGCCACTGTGTTCTATCCCTTTGGATCCCATTTCCTGGCAAGCCTTCACGCTGCTCCCAGAAGCGGCTGATAAACCCGTGACCACATGATGAGGTGCACCCATGTCTGATCAAGATCAAGACAACCCCCGGCGTGATTTTTTGCGCAAATCCTTGACCTTGATCCCGGTGGTCACGGTTGCCAGCACCGGCTTTGGTGGTTCGATGCTGATGGCCACGCCGGAACCGGTGCAGGCTGCCGAGGCTAAACCGCCGGTCAGCGACAAAGCCTACGAACCGAGCTACTTCACCGCCGAAGAGTGGGCGTTTCTCAACGCCGCGGTCGCGCGTTTGATTCCCGCCGATGCCCAAGGCCCTGGCGCCCTGGAGGCCGGTGCGCCGGAATACATCGACCGCCAGATGAACACGCCTTACGCCGCGGGCGCGCTGTGGTTCATGCAGGGCCCGTTCAACGCCGATGCGGCCCCGGAGATGGGCTGGCAGAGCAAGCTGGTGCCCAAGGATATTTATCGCCTGGGCATTGCCGCGACGGATGCGTGGTCGAAGGCGTTCAACGGCAAGGCCTTTGCTGCGCAAGACAGCGCTACCCAAGACGATATGCTGCGCCGTCTTGAAGCAGGCGGCAGCGAAGTGACTGCGCATTTTGAGACAGTGCCCGCAAAGATGTTTTTCAACCTGCTGCTGCAAAACACCAAGGAAGGGTTCTTCTGCGACCCGATCCACGGCGGCAACAAAGGCATGGTTGGCTGGACCATGATCGGCTTCCCCGGCGCCCGCGCCGACTTTATGGACTGGGTTGAACGCAACGAGCAATACCCCTTCCCGGCTGTTTCCATTCGCGGCGAGAGGGCATAAACGTGGCGACCATCATGAAGAAAGTGGACGCGGTGATCGTGGGCTTCGGCTGGACCGGCGCGATCATGGCCAAGGAACTCACGGAAGCTGGCCTCAACGTGGTAGCGCTGGAGCGCGGCCCGATGCAGGACACCTACCCGGACGGCAACTATCCGCAGGTCATCGACGAATTGACCTACAGCGTGCGTAAAAAACTCTTCCAGGACATCTCCAAAGAAACGGTGACCATTCGCCATAGCGTGAATGACGTCGCCCTGCCCAACCGCCAGCTGGGTGCGTTTCTGCCGGGCAATGGCGTGGGCGGCGCGGGCCTGCACTGGTCGGGCGTGCACTTTCGTGTCGACCCTATCGAGTTGCGCATGCGCAGCCACTACGAAGAGCGCTACGGCAAAAACTTCATTCCCAAGGACATGACCATCCAGGACTTCGGCGTCAGCTACGAAGAGCTGGAACCGTTTTTCGACTACGCGGAAAAAGTCTTCGGCACCTCCGGCCAGGCCTGGACCGTAAAAGGTCAGGTGGTGGGCGAAGGCCGTGGTGGCAACCCGTATGCGCCGGATCGCTCCAACCCGTTCCCGTTGGAGTCGCAGAAAAACACCGTCTCCGCACAGCTGTTTCAGAAAGCGGCCGCCGAGGTTGGTTACAAACCCTACAACCTGCCGTCTGCCAATACGTCGGGGCCGTACACCAACCCCTACGGCGCACAGATGGGCCCGTGCAACTTCTGCGGTTTCTGCAGCGGCTACGTGTGCTACATGTACTCCAAGGC
>Ga0105854_1000524_pt1 | contig 17269 bp, 23 predicted proteins | sample OrgsoiDNA_201058_FD_89679 | JGI IMG/M metagenome (GOLD analysis project Ga0105854, IMG submission 89679) | Permafrost soil microbial communities from the Arctic, to analyse light accelerated degradation of dissolved organic matter (DOM) -... | ecosystem: Environmental > Terrestrial > Soil >... | reverse complement strand
TTCAAACGCCGAACCCGCCTTAACTGCAAGATCATCCTGTGCGCTGCGGCCGTATTCGCCGCGTGCATGTACCTCTACCCTTCCGTGCTGACCGAGGCCGACGACGTGGGCGGCAACGCGCCCTTTGTCGGCCTTGTGAAAGGCACCAAATGAAGCGCCCTACCTCGTTTAAGTTGTGGTCGACCATCGCCCACACGTCGACGGCAGCGGCCGTGATCGCGGCTTCCGTGAGCCTGTATTGCGTCGGCTGGACGGTCTACACGAAGCGCCAAATCACGTTCCAGGGACAGCAGATTTACGCTCATTCGTCCATGTCCACCGATAAGGCATTGAAGCTCGAGCAGCGACCAGCAGGCGCGGCGCAGCCGGTCAACTGGTCTAACGTGGCATCGCGCGCTCAGGCGGCCACCGTACTTATCGAAATCAGCGGCCGCTATCGCTATGACCGGGAATGGATCACCGGCTATCAGCCTAATCCCGTGCTGGAAGCTGCCCACGGGCTGTACCTGCGCCTGTCGGGCGGATACATCGAGAGCGATTACCCATGGCGTAAAGCTGGAGCTGGCGTATTCATAGGCAAGAGTGGCGAAATTCTGACCGCCGCCCATGTGGTCAACCAGCACAGCCGCTATCGCATCACCAGCACTGACGGGACGCAAGCGGTGGCGAAGTTGATCGGCATGGACGAACAGCAGGACATCGCAATCTTGAAGGTTGCCCATCAGAGCGGACTAGCCGCTCCCTTGGCCTCCACGGCAAAGCTGCCGGTCGGTGCGCCAGTGATCGCTGTTGGCACCCCGGAGGGCGAGCCATTCACCGTCACGGCGGGTATCGTCACCACTAGCAAACAGCGCTTCTGGCAAAGCATGTATGACGATTTCTTGGGCGTCGATGCCCGGATCGTGGGCGGCAACAGCGGCGGCGGAATATTCAACCAGGAGGGCCAGTTAGTCGGTATTCTTTCGTTCGGCGGCGCGTACCAGTCGTTAGGCTACGCCGTCCCGATTGACCGGGCCAAGGAAGTGATTAAGCGATACGTGGGCATCTAGTGGCAGCGTGGCGGGTGAACCAACACCCGCCGCGCCTGACCATGTTCCACGCGGAGTAGCAACCAACTACGGGACACAGAACATGGCTGGATGCGATTTTACCTCACCAGCCATAGCGGACCCCGAGCAGCGCCAAAGGAATACAGAATGAGCAAATCGAAAGCGTTAGAAAACATTCAGGCCAGGGCAGATGCCTATGTGGCCCAGCAAGCCGAGCGCGGCCAGGACGATCTGTTCGCCGACGCCGAGCCGGTCGAACTGTCCCCGGCCGAGCTGGCCGACGACGCACCGGCACCAGCGACACCCCCAGCGCGGCCGGGCAAGCGCCCTCGCCTGCTGCCGGTTCGCCACGTAGAGCGCGATTTCTTCCTCTGCGATATGTTCGACTACGCCATGAAGGATGACGGCGCAAGCATGGAAGCGCCGATATTCACCCTGTCCACCAAGCCGGATTTGACCGTATGGCATTGGGAGAGCAAGGACGGAAACCGCGCCTTGACCGTGACGCCGAGCGTCCAGGGCCGGGCTACGATGTTCGACAAGGATGTGCTGATCTACGTCATTTCACAGATGACGGAAGCCCTAAACTGCGACCGGCAGGACGCGAAGAACAGGACCGTTCGCTTTGTCGTCTATGACTACCTGGTGACGACCAACAAGCCGACCGGCGGTAAAGAGTACCAGCGCCTTGAAACGACGCTGGAGCGGTTACGCGGCACGTCAATCAAGACAGACATCAAGACTGGCGGCACACGCGTCAAGGAGGGCTTCGGCCTCATTGATAGTTGGACCATTGTGGAGAAATCCCCCGAGAACGAGCGCATGATCGCCGTCGAGGTCACGCTGTCGAAATGGCTGTTCAACGCGGTCCAGGCGCACGAAGTGTTGACGATCCACCGCAACTACTTCCGCCTCCGCAAGCCGCTGGAGCGCCGCCTGTACGAGCTGGCCCGCAAGCATTGCGGCAATCAGGCCGCGTGGACTATCGGGCTGGAGCTGCTGCGGGAAAAATGCAGCGCCCATAGCCACATCCGGGCATTCCGTAGCCAAGTGCAGGGCATTCAAGCTGCCGACACCCTGCCGGAATACCGCATGATCTATAGCCGAGAGAAAGACCAGGTGACCTTTTACATACGCGATGCCAAAAAATTAATTGCCGCCGTGGCCTCCGGCAAGAGCAAGCTCCCAGGCGCGCAGTTTTCGTGACAAATCACGGATATCGTTATATCGCTGACGCCTGTGGATAGTATCGTTATATCACTGACGGTTTGCTGTGGATAGTATCGTTATATCACTGACAGGCACTTCGTTACATCACTGACGCTCGCATTTCGCGGAGGCAATGCCAGTACGGCTTCCCGGCCGTTTTCCACAGCTCTAACAACGCGCGCGTTTTTTAACCCTTTTAAAATCTTTTAACGGCGCGGCCTCGCGGCCGGGGCACCCCTTTCAGGGGTTCCCCCGATCAAGTCGGCTCCCCCTCCCCATTATCAACAGCCCGCAAGCGGGCTAGGAACGCGCCCAGGCGCGTAGAACGCAACACCGGCACTCGACGGCCTGCGGCTGGCGCGCTGGAGGCGCACCAGGTAAGCAGCAAGGTGCCGTCCAGCGGCTACGCCGCAGGCGGCATCTGACCATGCGGCTGTGTCTTCGCCTTCGGCTCGCACAGTCGGCGCTACGCGCCGATCAGACTCAAATCGCCTTGCCCCGGTTTGCTGAGGCCGGTTGTCTGTCTATAGGGACGAGGGTGCTCCGGTCGGGGTCAAGGAATGACGGCAGTGGCCCGCCAAGGGCATAGGACGGCCACAGCGACACGTTCGCCGCGTTTCGGCTGCCCCGCATCGTTCGGGGTCGAAAAAACGCCTCTGATCGCGTCCTAGAGGCTTGACTTGGCCTTGCCGGGAGGTATGCTGTTACTTCACAGAAACTTTGAAGGGGTAGTATGAAGAAACTCGCATCGCTCGTCTTGCTGGCGATAGCAGTAACCGGCTGCGCGAAGACCGGCCGGGCATGGGTTATGGATAATAGCCCGTACTGGGACATGCTCTATGAGGGCGCTCGCTTCCACATCGGCGGGCTGGTGGCGGCCGGGGTGGTTTGGTGGTGCATGAAAGACCATTGGAAATTCCAGTACACGAAGACGCCGATCTTGGCAGCGGCAGCGGTCATTGTGACCTTGAGCGGTTTCGGCCTGTATCGAGGGTACGACTACATCCATACGGAATGCACTTCAAGTGAGGTCCAGACCAAGAATTGCCCGGAGTACAAGATGACCGCGCAATGGCCTACGCATTACCGATTGAGCGACTAGGCCGGATCGAACTCGCTTGCGAGTTCGACCGGAGACAAGCGAAGCGCGTCAGTGATAACCCACTATGGTCACAAACTCCGGCGCCGGCGCTGGCTTGTCTGTAACCAATCCGTTTTGGTTACAGATGCGAGCTGGCCAGGTCGAGTATTTGTAGCCATAGCGTGTGTGAAAACACGAGCTTTCCCCCGAAGCTGGAGACGAAAAAAAACCGCACATCGTGCGGTTTTTCTTTGGCCGTGGCGTTCTACCAGGTGCGTATCTTCAACGAATCGGCCGTCCTGCCCCGGCGCGTGACATCCTGCAAGTCCTGTTCGCGCTTTTGCTGGGCAATCAGCTTGTCTTCGGATTCCGCCATCATCTTGAACATCATCAGCTTGGTTTGCTCATTCTGGATCATGGCTTGTTCGGCCTGCATCCGCGTCTGTAACTCCCCTATCGCCTTCGCGTCACTGGTGTTGTCGATCTGCGTCATCAACGCTTGGATGTTGTCGAGGCGCTTACCGGCAGCATCGTAAGCGGCCATCGCGTTCGCTTTGTCCTGGGCGACCTTGTTCAGCTCGCGGTTGCAAAGCTGCTGGTCTGCCGCAGCCGATCCCTGGCAACTGTAGATCGCGTTTGCGTCACGGATGGCCTTGGCCGTGCCTGTCAAACCGGAATAGCCGCCCTTCTGGATCGCGGCGTATACCTGCTGCCAGTCGGCCGGTAAGGCGCTTCGCAAGGTTGGATCGTTCAAGAGCTGGCCCAAGCCGCGAGAACCACTGAGCGATTCGTACATTTGCTTTTGTTGGTCGATTTGCGCTTTCATCTGCTGGAGCTGCTGGCCCCAGGAAACGACTTGCTGAATCTGCTGGGTCAGACCGGCGACATCCGTAACCGGGATTTGTGCGCTTGCGCCGCCGATCCCGGCGAGGGCCAGGACCAGCCCGGCGATGATGGATTTGATGCGGTTCATGTTCAATTCCCCTTACTAGGTGCGTGAAGACGGTCCAGCGTGGCACGGCGATAGGCTGGTGTGCGGCCACCGCCTGATGCGCCCGACGATCCGGCCGGAGTGCTGTTCGAGCTGGAGCTGGTCGAGCTGCCGGAGGCGTTCGACACCGAGCCGCCGCCATCCGATCCGCCACCGCCGCCGCCACCGTCACCACGACCGCCGCGCCCGGTCAGTTTCCCCATCATGAAGCCAGCCAGGCCACCGCCTGAGACGGAGATACCGCCAGTCAGGCCAGCGGCGAGCTGCGGCAATTGGTAGGCGACGACGAGCAGCACACCGTTGATGATGACGAAGCCGAAGGCATCGCTAATTGCGTTCACGTTGCCAGTGTTGGCAATCATCCGGTCCATGTAGTCGCTACTGATGACGAGCGCGAACGTCAGGACTGCGGCCAGATACACCCCCAGCAAGACCTTGCTCAGTACGGTGGATAGCCACGATTCAAACAGCCGGGCGACAGGGCCGAAGGCGAGGCACGCGATAAAGAGCGGGCCGAGTGCGAGAACGAGGCTAAGCGCCACCTTTGCCACAACGGCGAAGCCACCGCAAAGGATCATCAACACAGCGTTTGCGAACTGCAAAAGGAAGCCTGCTGCGATGTCCAACCAGCCCCCCATCGGCAACTTCGTCATACCATGCCCCATGATGACCAAGGCCTGTTCCGTGGCCTTTTTGTCGTACTGGTCGAGCGCAACGAAAATGCTAGTGCTGTTCCCAGGCGAAACGATTTGCGTCAGGCCATCGAGGAAGCCGTAGACGCTCCCCACGATCATGTCTTGAAAGATGCCGGTGCCGAGCGCAAAAGCGCAGATGAAGCTGATCTTCGTTGCCTGCTTCACGAAGCCCATTACAGGGTCGTTAACTTCGCCGCGCATGACCGCCATGCCGTACAGCGTGAACCAGATCGACAGCCCAGCAACGACGAGCGGGGTCAAGCCGAGGGATAAAGCGGCCGAAGTCTGGACGACGAACTTATCCATAGCCGCATCGATGTTCCCGGACAGGAAGGTCATTAAGCCGATAGGGTCGCTCATTTTTTCTCTCCCGTAGTGATGCGGTAAAGCGTGCGTGGCAGCGCATCTTCGTCAGTCGGTACGACTATCTCGGAATAGACAAGTCCAGCTTGCTCCATGCTGCTCAGAGTGGTGTAAATCGATCCACGCTTTAGCTTCTCGTTTGATAAGTGGATCAGGTCCGACGCAAAGGCACCGTTTGGACGGTCACCTAAAAGGGTAAGAATCAACTGTTCAGTAGTCGGTATCATGGCTTTGCTTTTGCCTTTGCCCGGTCGGCCGCGAAGTCATGGAGCGGCGGGACGCTGCGTTCATGGTTCGGCAGCGTGGACAGTTCCGGCGCACTGGCGGGAATCGAAGCCTTGGCCGGTGCTGCTGGCTGTTCGCCTTTGCAGCCGGTCAGGAAGAAGATCAAACCGAGTGCCGTCAGCAGCAAGGCGATGAAGGTCAGCGGCTTCATACGCGGTCCTCCTTCGCATTCATGCGGGCTTCCATCGACTCGATTTCTTCGGTGAGGCGGTGGACGGCCACGGCGGCGAACAGCGCCCAAATCGCCATCGAGGACAGGTGTTCATGGTTCATGCCCAGGTACTCGCGCACGCCCATCACGATGTTGGCGAGCGAGGCCACCAGGATGACCAGATCGAGGCCGAAGGCGACAGCGCCATCCCTCAACAGCATGTGCGCGTTACCGGCGCGGTAGATGTTCAGGTATGGGCGAGCGACGCCCAGGAAGTAGCAGACGGCCAGCACGAAAAAGAGAGAGTAAATCATGGGAACACCTTTGGGTGATTGATCGGGAAGCCTTGGTAATACCAAGGAATTGGAAGCGGAGATAAAAGCGTCCGCGATCTTCTATCATTACTCCCGATAGCCTGGCGGTTCGCAGTCGCTGCCATTCCTTGGCAGCGCCCCAAAATTCAGATCTTAAAAAGTGACCCGCATCATCTATCTTCCCTCCCGATAGCCTTATAGTGGTTCACCTGAAACTGGCATTGCACCAGCTTTAAATACCCTGTAACTGCACAACTCATACTTATAATTATACATGCAAATACTAAGTATTTGCAACGTATAATTCTCAAAAACAACTACTCTGCAACGGTTTTTTCTTGCCCTTCATAAACTAATGATACGCCGCTTTCCTCGTAAGGTTGAGCCACGTCAGGCAGCTTTTCATACTGGATTTCGACAAAGCCAATCGGAAAGGCTGGAATGCGCAGGAAGCCCGCCAAGTCCTCCAGGTTCATGATTTCCGATGGCAGGATGGTTGCCTTAGTTTCGCGGATCGTGCTGTGCGACGTGCTGCTACTGGACGAGTTGTTCGGCTTGAGGAAGCCACCGCCCGACGATGAGCTGTCGCTGCGCGTGACTTGGCCGCGCTCGATTTCCTGCTCGCCCAGCTCCTTGGAAAAATACTCGGCCGTCTGATTGTCACCAGCTCGCAACACGAGCTTTGTCGATGCGTTTGCCAGCAGCGTTTGCGCCTCGTCGTTGCCGTAGGTGCTGCGCAGTTGCGATATCGTTTGCAGGCCGAGGACGAAGCGACCGCCGTACTTCCTGATCTTGGTTTGACCGGCGCGCAGGCTCGAAATCTTGCCCAGGGAGTCCACTTCATCGAGGATGAACCACAGATCGCGGTCGGAGTCTTCGGACAGGCTCAAGCCTTCTACGATGCCCAGTTCCAGCATGGTTGCCACTAGCGTGCGCAACATGCCCATTTGGTCATCACGATAGGTCACGAACAGCCAGTTATCGCGGGACTCGTTACGGGTCCACTCCCGCACGGAAAACGTGCCGGTATCGGGCAGATAGCGCCACGCGACGAGATACGTTGCGATGATGCCCCGCGTGTTGGACAGCATTTTCTCGTTGCCCTTCATGCAGAGGATGGCCGCCGTCGTCCCGGCCAGCAGCTCGCCCAGTTCGCGCACATCGGCGTTCGACACGTAGTGCAGCAGGTGCTTCATCGAGCGATCACCGCGCTTGAACATCACAAGCATCACTTCGGCCATCAGCGTTTGCGCATAGTTATGCCATTCCTGCGACTCGCCCGACACGTCCGGGATCGCGGCCTTTGCGATCCGCTGGCAATCGTACTCGGCTCGGATTTCAGCGAACGGAGACCATGCCACGCTGCGTTTGTCGAATGGGTTGAAGATCACGTCACCAGGTTGATAGAAGCGCGACAGGAAGCCGCCGCCTGCGTCAGCGATCATCGCCCGCTTGCCGCGACGGCGGATCACGCGAAGGATTTTGTTCAGGGCTTGCGTTTTGCCCGCGCCGGTCGTGCCGCTCAAGAGGATGTGCTGTGGCTCCAGTTGGCGAGGAATCGTGACGCCGCCAATCTCGATGTCCAGCGCGCCCGGCTCCAGCGTCCCTTTGTTCACCATCATTTGCAAATCGGTCCCGTGGACCGCTTCGGAGCCGCGCAGGACATCGCTTTGCCGCCCACCGCCACCCGTACCGACTTGGCGGGCCTTCGACCACAGGAAGGCCATGACGCCGCCGAAGATGACCAGGCCAACCACAAGGCCATTCGCGGGCATGGGTTGCGATGTCAGCACGTAGTTTTTGAGGAGAGAGCCGACGAACAGCACGGCGCAAATCCCCATCGCGCCATGCCAGGCATTCAGCCCGCCGCTGCCGCGCTTTTTCTTGAAAAGGTCGATGCCGAAATAGGCCACCGCCACGACTACAAGCACCGCAAGAATGCTGCTCATTGTTTGCTTCCCTTCTTCATGGATTTTTCCGGCACCACAGTTTCAACCTGTGCCGCTTTCTCTCTAGCTTCTTCCTTGGCCGAGATATAGAACGTGGCGAAAGCTGCGACAATCAGGCCAGCGACTAAACCAGAGATAAGCCCGGCACCAATCGCAACCTTGATGATTCGCCTTGGCTGCGCGTTGATGTTGTTCACGGCTTTGTTGAGGTCTTGAACGAGGTCAATAACTGGTGTTTGCACCGCCTCTCTTACTGCCTGCCGGACATCACCAATAGCATCGTTTTTTGCATCGACTACTTCGCCACGGACCTTAATAAGAGCGTCATTGGCTACCTTATTGGTTTTTGCCAGAATGGCGGCGTCATACACCCTTGCCTGGGCCACGAGCGCGCCGACGATCCCTTCCAAATCATGCTCAGTTTGCTTGACGACGTTTGGTAGAGACTCTTGCAGCGCCTCTACCTTATTAACGAGTTCCGTCATATCGCCGAGCACGTCCTTATAGAGAATTTCTATTTTGGTACGGGCGTCTGACATAGATTATTCCTTGTCCTTGGCGACGCGTTTTTCAGCTTTCTTTGCAGGGAAAAGCGATTGATACACCGTGCTCAGGTTTTCATTGATCTTGGGCGCACCCTTTTGCGCCACCATCAAATCGCTTGCACGCGTAATCTCGTCTTCGTCGGTTGCCGTGCGGACGATTTGTTTATAGTCAGTCGAATCCTTCAATATCGAATCCAGGCTGCGGCCATAGGTGCTGAGGATATTGAAAATTTCGTTACTGAAAATGGTTGCATCGAGCGAATACGGAATTTGGGTGACAGTCAAAGCACCCAGCAAGTAGTCGAATTCATCACTCGTATTTTTCTTTACAGAATTGAAGATGACTTTGATTTTGCTTTTATCGACATTTTGAGCCAGCAGCAATTCGATGGTTCTGAAAGCCGCCTTTTGGTCTTTATCGTCAGGCATCGACGGAATAATGAAAGCGTCGATTTCGTCTTGACCATCCATCCAATCCATTCCGCTCAGGAATTCTTTACCTTCCTTGGAGCCGCCCACGTCGATAATCAATTTTTCATTACGGACGATCTGTTTGTAAATCTTGGAAAACTCGTCACCGCTAAATGCTTCGGTATCCACGCCGAAATCAGCGGCCGTCACGTTGGTGGTATCGACGGTGTAAATCTTCGCATCGGGCATACGCGGGTGGAGCAAGTGAGTCGTAATGGTGGTTTTGCCGACACTACCAGCCAGGGAGCAGATAACTACTTTCATTTGGAATCCTTTTGAAGTTGTTTAAGAGAAAACTTTTTGGTTGGTGCTTCTAACACTTGTTCAGTCCTGCTTTTGCCTCCGGTGCTTACCGTAGCCGGTGGCTGGGGCGCTTCCTCGGGTAGCTGCTCCGGCGATTTTGGAGCTGGCGCACGTACCGGCTCACCAGACCCGGCGAGCGTTGGATTGTGCAATCCACCCTTTTTTCGCCGAAGGCGATAGAGGGCGCTTTCAAAGCTCTTGGGCGTCATGGTGAAGCCCTGTTCGTGCAGCGTCTCCAAGATCGCGGCGCGACTCACCCCGGCTTTCAATGCGCCTTCCACCTCGTCGAACACATCCCGCAAGCGGGCTGTCTCCGACCGGCTTTTGTCGCTGGTTGCCAGGGTACGTAGCGCGTCAACTACGCTGTTCTTGCTCATCCTTTATGCCTCCTTTCCATATTTGCACTGTATCTGCCGTGATCCTGACATACAGCAGCAGTGCATGCAAGAAATATCGCAGCTTTTCGCAATGGTAATGCGGTGAATGTGCAGTGTCAAGCAGTAAAAATGCAGTGCAAATGCAGTGTTGCATGTTTTTCGGCAACAGACTATGATGCAGATAGGCACGACGGATATGTTTACAAAAACGCTCCGCGTTTTCGTAAAATATCCCGTGCCAAAGGGGTATCCCCTTTGAAACCCCGCCGCCCTTTGGGCGTCAGGAAGGGCGCAAGGCGCTGGCCGAATCCCTTGCGGGATTCTGTGATCGAGGCGGATGGCGGGCAACGCGCAGGGCGCGTAAGGGGCGGCGTAGCGGCCCTACCCTGCCAGCTGCTTTTATGGTTTTCGCTCAACGCAGGGCGTTGGGCAATCAGGAGATTGGACGATGGCGCGACCGAAAAAAGAGAAGGCCGAGAAGCTAACCGAGCCGGTTAGCTTTCGCCTGGCGAAGGCCGACCACGCCGCTTTCGTGGCGAAGGTCGAGGCCTCCGGTATGAAGGAATCGGCATTTTTGCGTGATTGTGTTTTGAATAACAAAACACAAATCGTCGCCAAGGCGAAAACGAGTGTGGACGTGACCCGCTTGCTTTATCTGTGCAACAAGGTGAGCAACAACGTGAACCAGCTCGCCCATAGGGTGAATACCGATCACCTGGCCGGAAAGGTTAATGAGGCGACCTATGAGAGCTTGTTATTTGAACTCCACGCTGTTACCCAATATATGAAAGTGGCTTTGAAAAATGCTGATTAGGCCGAAAGGCGGACGTGATGGCATCAAGAAATATCTTGAGCACGGTCATAAAGAAGGTCGGGAACATACGCGAGATGAATTAGATGAGCGTGTTCGGCTGGATGGCGATTTGGATTTTACCGACAGTATTATTCAATCAATGAATACAGCAGGTGAACGGTATTTGCATTTCACTTTGGCATTTCGAGAAGATGAAATTGACCGTAAAACTTTGGAAGCAATCACCAAAGAATTTAAGGAATTTGCCTTCACAGCTTATGAGCCTGATGAGTATTGTTTTTATGCCGAGGCCCATATTCCAAGAATCGAAAGCTACGTTAATCAGAAGACCGGGGAATTCGTTGAGCGAAAGCCGCATATTCACATCATTATTCCTGAACGTAATCTTTTGTCGAATCAGCTTTTAAATCCATTTGGCAATGTAAAGCAGCAAGAGAAATTTATTGATGCTTTCCAAGAGCACATAAATCACAAGTATGGTTTAGCAAGTCCCAAAGACCATCGCCGTACTGAGTTCACCAGTGCGTCAGAAATGATTAGTCGCTACAAGGGCGATATATTTAAGGGCGATAGGGGAAAAGTATTAAAGGACAGTTTGCTAACTGCTGTGCTGGACCGTGACATCAATGATTATGGACAGTTCAGAAAGTTGGCTGCTGAGTACGGCACTATCAGCACTGGCAAAAGCCAAGGTCGAGAGGACCGCTATTTAAAGGTCACGCCGCCAGGTGAGAGCAAGGCGGCGCGTTTGGATCACTACGTTTTCTCGCGTGACTTCATCGAGCTATCGAACGAGCAGAAGCGCGCCAAGCTCGCCCAGGAAGCGAAGCACGAATTTGTCACGGCCGCTGATCCACGCTCTACTCCGGCTGATATTTCTGACCGCTTGAAAGAGTGGCACAACGTGCGGGCCAAGGAAGTCCACTGGCTCAACAGCGGCAGCAAGAAGTTTTACGCCGAATACAAAGCAAGTACACCAGAGCAGCGCCAAGCCCTGCTAGACAGCAAGGCACAGCGATTTTACGAAACACACAGAAAGGAAGTAGACCATGACCGACCAAATCGCCAGCCCGACATTAATGCAGTTGGACGAGAGCCGCCGCCCGCCGCAAGAAATCGCTTGCGCAGTTTGTCCGAACTCGATGTGGTTCGTGACGCCGAAAGAAGTGAAGTGTTATTGCCGCGTGATGTTCCTCGTGAGCTGGCAAACCAGCGAGCCAAACAAGATCACGATGTGCGACGGCCTGACGATAGGTCAATCGGACGAGTAGCGGACAGCGTAACCGGCCAGCTCATACGCGATGCAGGCGAGCGTCGGATGCAGCGTGAAGGCAAGGCTGATGACATGGCCGAGATACGAGCCAAGCTCGATGCGCGCCGCCTACTGGAGTACGTCGGCCGCACTCATGGCGTGATCGCTGAAAAGTACGAGGTCACGAAAGGCAAGGACGGAACGGACCGAATCAAGGTTGGAACGCGCAATCTGAGAGTGTCCGATTTCGTGGTCGAGAAAATGCGCTTGTCGTGGCCGGAGGCCAAACCAATTTTGCGCGCCGCTTACGCCGAGCAAATCGGGAAGGAGCCACCACGCGAACGGCGTTCACCGAAGCGTGATTTGTGGGCCGAGTACCGCACCGACTGGAAGCCGAAGCAGCAAGCGCGCAAGACGACAGAATGGGAGCAGCAGCGAGCGTCCGATAAGGACCGGCGCGCCGACATTAAGGCCACGTACCACGAGCAGCGCAACGCTATCCAGGGCAACCGCAAATTGACTAAAGCAGCGAAGAAGGCCGCGCTGTCAGTGGCCCGCATGGAGAAGGTCGTAAAGGAAGCCAAGCTAAGCGAGGCCATTAAGATCGAGCACCAGACGTTGAAGGCAAAGTATCAGAAACCGGCAGCGGAACAGTACCGCGATTACTTGGCCGAGAAGGCGGGCCACGGCAGCGAAGATGCGTTGAAGGAGCTACGCCGCCAGCGCACCGAGCGCGCGACGGAGGACGAGACACCAAACCGCTATCGGCCGCACCAGGAGGACGCACGGCAGACTGTCGCGCCGATCATGCCGCACATGACCTATAGCGTTGCGCGCAATGGCGATGTGACCTACAACGACGAGCAGGGGCGCGGAGCGCTCAAGGATGTGGGCCACGAGGTCAGGCTGTTGAAGGTCGATGATAAGACCATCGAAACAGGGCTGCGGTTTGCAATGCAGAAGTTCGGGAAGACCATCGACATCACGGGCGATTCCGAATTTAAGCGCCGGGCCGTGGAAGTGGCCGTTGCGCGTGGAATTGACGTTGAATTCTCCGACCGCGAGGCCAAGCAGTACCACGCCGCATTGAAGCATCAGCAGGAAATCGACAAACAACATCAGGCACTTGGAAAGGAGTTTTTCAAACATCAAAAAGAAGCGCAAACTACGAAGCCAGTCCAGCAAAAGGACCGCGACCGCGAGCGTGTACGGAACTCGCCAGAGCGTGACATCACCACACCGGGAAAAGATGAACATGAACGATAGGAGTAGCAACCAAATGGCAGGAATACTTGACGACATCGGCCCGTACCTGGGCATCAAAAACGATAACGATCCGCTTCCAGAGTGGCGGCAAAAGCTCGATTACCTATTCGGCATTCAAGGGTCGAAGTGGCCCGAAGGACCGCCGCGTGAAATGGCGCAGGGCGAGACCATCGAGGGCGAAGTCACCGATGTGAAGTTCGGCTCAGACAATCATGTTTACTACATCGTGACCACCGGCAGCGGCGATAAGGTCTTACTGCCGCAGTCTTCCGATATGGATTTTGAAAAGGGCGAAAGCATCGAGGCCAGCCGGTCGAGTTACGGCTACGAGGCATCGGCCGACGACCGAGGCATGGGCCGATAATAGGGCAGGGCGGGGCAACCCGCCCTTACAGGAGCAGACCATGACCACTACCACCAAAGAGCAGCGCCGCCAGCACGTCGCAACGATGCGCGCCAACTTCGCCATCGAGGACATGCACCCGGACGCCGATGACTTGGCCCTACAAGAGCGTTATATCGACGGTACGGCCAGCCTAGACGACTTGATGAACCATGCCCGCGCCTACGCAGCCAGGCACGCAACATATGGCCCTTGTTCACAAACTTGATGCGCCGGCAGCTGCGATCTGTGAACAAACGGCTTGGTTACAGATTGCGACGCCGGCGCCGACCAGGTTGTAACCATGCCGCCCTGCGGCATTCCTTCAAAACTGTCAGCAGGGGACGGCTGTTCCAGCCTTGTTCCGCGCCCTGCGCGGAAAATCCTTGGTAATACCAAGGCCCCGATGGTTACAGAAGATCCTGCCGCGGCGGATCGACCTGTAACCAAAACCTACCGCCCCCAATTAGAATTGACCGCACCAGGAGAGCAAAGGCACGATGACAAAAGAACTCGCATCCATCAAGGGCAGGGTAGAGCAGCTACCCAAGCTGATCGACGCTCTGTCAGCCAAGGCTAAGGCCGTAGAGGCGCGCATGGCAGTGCTCAAGAGGGCAGGGCTGATCTATGCGAAACCGCACTGGCGGAACCAGAAATATTTTTTGCTCGTGCATCCGATGGTGAACGGCGAGCGGCCGACGCCGACCTACATCGGCACCGACGAAGAGAAAATCAAGGCGGCGACCGACAGCATTGCGCGGGCCGCTGAATACGACGAACTGGCGATCCAGGCGGAAGCCTACGCTCGCCAAGTGGCCGAAGCGGGCCGCGTGCTGCGTGAGCTGGAGCGCGCTCTGTCCTAAAGGATTGGTTACAGGCCGCTGGTCCTGCAGCGCGAAGACTGTAACCAATGTTGATTACAAATCCGAGCTGGCCAGGCGTGTTCGTTGTAACCATGTTCGACGGTTTGCGGGCGGACGGTCTGGAGGACCGCCGCGCAGGCCGGGGATGTCGCCCTGAACGGGCGACAGGGCGCTAAAGTGAAATACCGCCCCGCTGGCGCGTCCCCTCGACGGTTCACGGGCCGGTTTGTGGTTTGGCAGAGGCAAGGTCTTTCCCCTGTCGATGCCACGGCCACAGCAGCAGGTCGCTCAGACTGGTGTTGACGTTGAGCAGATCGGCAAGGCACAGGCCCATGATTCTCTCTGCTGCCCGACTGGTGACGACACGGCCGCTGTCGTCCTTGGCCGTCAAGTGGCCGTCCTCAAAACTCCAAATTGCACGCATGGATTTCTCCGGTATACGGTGGAAGTACCGCAGCTCGAAGGTATGGTCACGACGCTGGATCGTCTACAACTATCGTGTTTTTACACACGCTTTCACACGTCCATCTTTGCAATTCCCGCGTGATGATGAACTCCCACGCCCGGTAGGTATGGGTTAAGGGTGGCACAAGTAAGGTATCGTGTTTTCACACACACCAGCACCCACAGGGGCGTGATGAAGAACTCTCAGCGGCGGGCCAGCGCCGCCAGCACGTCAGCATGGGTTGCGACAACACGCTTTGCCGCTTCCAGCACCAGGCGACGCCCGGCCTCGCTGCTCAGGTCAAGCGGGATCGGCCGCACGGGCGGGCGGTAGGTTTTGCTTACAGGTCGCAATCTGGACTCCCAAACTCCCGACCTACTGGTGCCATATCCAGCCAGGCGCGATCTTCGCTGGCCTCGTATGCTGCAACCAAGTTAGCAAGCGCGTTTAAGCGCTCACCCTCTGGCGTCCCTTTTTCCGCACCCATGAGTGAGTCGATTTCCGCCAGTGCGGCTCGATGCTCTGCGGGGTTTGTGATTGGCTTGATATCCATACGCCATCATAGCGTGGAAGGCGGAAAGGTGACTACGTGGAACGGCTTTTATGTTTAATTCCAAGCGCAAATACTTGCGATTGATCTTGCAATTACTTAGTATTTGCGTGTATAATTCTAAGTAATGGCTCGGCAAAGTCACTGCATAATGCGGATTGCTAGAGAGTCAAATCTGATGAAGGGGTGTAGATCATGGAATTCTTGATAGCTTTCTTGGGGGTGCGTTCCCTCACTCTGTCCAAGGTCGGCGTCGTCTTCCTGATGCTGGTGTGCCTCGGCCTGATCGCCATTCCGGTCATGCTGGAGTCTACCTACCTCTCGTCCATCACCATCGTTTCCATCATCGCCCTGCTGCTGCTGGTGCGGCGATTTTTCAACATGAAGTAGAGGACATTATGAGCACTGAAACCATCGACCACACGACGCTTTCCCGGCTGGTTGAAGCTGGGTCCGTGCGCAGCGCGCACGTTATCGGCCAAGCTGGCGGCTGGGGCATCCTCGTCAAGTACGGGATGACCGAGCGCGCCTTGGCCGCGCAGCGCAGCCACCAGGTGCGTATCTGGCGCAAGCTTGAAACGCTCGTTGGCTACCTCAAAGGCGTGGGCATCGCCCGCTTCGATGTCGATGCCGCCAACTACGACGCCGACAGCTTGAAGACCACCCGCACCCGGCCGGATCAAGCCGCAGCGATGAAGAAGGCGCACGAAGCAGCAGCCCACAGCAAATGGCTGAAAGAGCAGGTTCAAGAGGCCATTGACGATCCACGGCCGAGCATCGAGCACGACCAGGTAATGAAGAACGTCGATGCCAAGCTGGCGAGCTTGAAGAAGGGCGGGAGCAAGGGAAAAGTAAGTGCATAAGTTGATCTGGCGACCCCTTGCGGAAAATGACCTGTTGGCGATCATCGAACATATTTGGGAAGACAGCCCGCGAGCTGCGGAACAGCTCGCCCAGGATGTACGGACCAAGGCCGAGCAGTTACGCCAGCACCCGGAGCTGTACCGCGTCGGCCGCAAGCGCGGCACCAGGGAAATGGTAGTGCATCCGAATTACATCGTGATCTACCGCGTGAAGCCTGATGCGGTGGAGATTTTGCGGGTGAAGCACGCCGCACAACAATGGCCGGAGTGAGCATGAAATACAGCTATGAAATCAATCCGCGCCCGGTCGAGCTGGGCGGCGGCTGGAAGCTGCGAATGATCGAGGACGGTGAAGAGGTCGGCGGCGGCGTCTTTCCTGTTCCCGCCGACGATCCGCACGCCGGTATGGCTTGGTGGAATGAATGCACCGAGCAGGAGCGCGCCCACTGGCTGATGATGGCCGCATCGGCTATCGCAGCCGACGCTTATCACGCATACATGCTGGCCGAAGCCTACGCCGACGCCGAGGCGACGGCCTATGAGTGGCTGGATTCGCGGCCCGAATGAATTTTTACGTGGTTACAAAAGCTCCACTCGATCGGAGTTCTTCTGTAACCAATCAACCACGGTGAACCAACACCGTTTTTTAGGAGTAGCAACCATGAAGACCAAGCGCAAGAACCTGTGTGAATACCTGTTCAGCATGACGCTGGACCAACTGGACGAGCTGGGCGACGATCCGAAGCGCGACGAGTCGGACGGCACCGAAGTGCGCGCCATCCTGACCTATGACAGCCGCAACGGCTTCTTCCTGTCTGCCCAGGACGGCAAGCGCGTCTATTCCATCGTTGATGATGATGGCGAGCCGGTACGGTTCAGGACCATCGAGCAAGCCATCGAAGTGCTGCAAGATATGCAGTTGGCCTCCGATATCCGCCTCGACCTGTCGGCACCGGCCGCACGCTAACCATCGGGACGGCGGGCGCGTGAACCAACACCCGCCGCCGTCCGTCATCGTCCACGGAGTAGCAACCATGACCCCAACACATTC
>Ga0105854_1000523_pt1 | contig 17296 bp, 12 predicted proteins | sample OrgsoiDNA_201058_FD_89679 | JGI IMG/M metagenome (GOLD analysis project Ga0105854, IMG submission 89679) | Permafrost soil microbial communities from the Arctic, to analyse light accelerated degradation of dissolved organic matter (DOM) -... | ecosystem: Environmental > Terrestrial > Soil >... | reverse complement strand
GATGTCGCCTGACACACCGCTTTCGCGAGCAAGCCCGCTCCCACATGGGAATGCAATTTCATGCGGGAGATTGCTTAGACGCTAAGCAACAGGAACTCACGCTCCCAGGAACTGATCACGCGCTTGAAGTTTTCGTGTTCGGCGCGCTTCACCGCGACATAACCGCGAACGAATTTGCTGCCCAGGTAACGCCCGACGGTTTCGCACTCTTCCATCTGGGTCAGGGCGTCTTCGATGGTGATCGGCAGGCGCAAGTTGCGACGTTCATAGGCGCGGCCCTGCACTGCAGCGCTCGGCTCGATCTTTTCGACCATGCCGAGGTAACCGCACAACAGGCTGGCAGCAATCGCCAGATATGGGTTGGCATCAGCGCCCGGCAAACGGTTTTCCACGCGCATCGCGTCCGGGGTTGAGGTCGGAACGCGCAGGCCGACGGTGCGGTTTTCTTCGCCCCATTCGACGTTCACCGGTGCCGAAGTGTCCGGCAGGAAGCGGCGGAACGAATTGACGTTAGGCGCGAACATCGGCAGCACTTTAGGGATGTACTTTTGCAGGCCGCCGATGTGGTGCAGGAACAACTTGCTCATCTTGCCGTCGGCATCGGCGAAGATCGGTTGGCCGGTGACAATATCGACCACGCTCTGGTGCAGGTGCATGGCACTACCCGGCTCGTCGCCAATCGGCTTGGCCATGAACGTCGCGGTAACGTTGTGCTTGAGGGCCGCTTCGCGCAGGGTGCGTTTGAATACGGTGATCTGGTCCGCGAGGTCGAGGGCATCGCCGTGACGGAAGTTGATTTCCATCTGCGCCGGGCCGTCTTCGTGGATCAGCGTGTCGAGGTCCAGACCCTGGAGTTCACACCAATCGTAGACATCTTCGAACAGTGGGTCGAACTCGTTGGCGGCGTCGATGGAAAACGACTGACGACCACTTTCCGCACGACCGGAACGGCCCAGCGGCGCCTTGAGCGGCAAGTCCGGGTCTTCGCAGCGCTGGGTCAAGTAGAACTCCATTTCCGGCGCAACAATCGGCTTCCAGCCTTTGTCGGTGTAGAGCTGCAGAACTTTCTTCAGCACGTTGCGTGGCGACAGTTCGATCGGGTTGCCGAACTTGTCGAAGGTGTCGTGGATCACGATAGCGGTCGGTTCGATTGCCCACGGAATCACGTAGACCGCATCAGCAACAGGCCGGCAGATCATGTCGATATCGGCCGGGTCGAGCAGGTCGTAGTAGATGTCGTCGTCGACAAAGTCCCCGGTTACTGTTTGCAAAAGCACACTTTCCGGCAGGCGCATGCCTCGCTCATGCAGGAACTTGTTGGTGGGTGCAATCTTGCCGCGAGCGATGCCGGTCAAGTCGCTGACCACACACTCGACCTCAGTAATCTTGTGATCTTTCAGCCACGTGAACAGCTGATCGAAAGGGACATTCATAAAGACCTCGTTATTGGTTTTAGTAACGCCGGGGAGGGTGGTTTCATCCGACGGACACTTCCCCTGAGACGCGTTGACGACTATCTTGGGCGAGCCTTGCGGTTCCATCTATCCACTTTAAGCAGCACCAAAACGCACCAAACGAGTGCGTAAGGTCACCCATGACAGCGTGCAATCCGTTACAAGTCCAAGCGTTCAACACCGCCGATGTGGCCGAGCAAATCCGCGCCACCCCGGGTTGGGTACAGCATTACCAGCAGATGTCGCCGGGGCATTTCGCCGGGCTGGTGCGCTATCTGGATTTGCAAGGCGTGGAGATTTACGAAGAGCACATGAACACTCGGGTCGAGCAGAATTTCAGCGCGCCGCAAGGTTCGTTGGCGTTCTGTTTTGATCGCAGCGACAACTCGCTGTACGTGTTGAATGGTGAAAGTCGCAACATCTGGATCACCCCCGAGAACTACCAGGAGATCGCCGTGGTGTTCGGTCCGGAGTTCGTTCAGCGTCATGGTTTGAATGTGGCACGGCTGGAAGGGCTGTTCATGTCGGCGCTCAATTGCCAGCAGAACGCGCTGTTCAGCCGCTGGTTAAGCGCCACGTTGACGCAACTGGCGCAGACACTCGATCCGCCGAGTCGTGAGGCGTTGACCCTGCAACTGTTGGAAGACTGTCTGTACATCCTCGACAACGCTTGTGTGCGTCTGGACCGTGGCGGTTTGCAGCGCCGTTCCGAAGAGCGAACGATTATGAAACGCGTCGGAGAATGGGCCGCCGATGCGCCGGAAGAAACCCTCAACCTGCTGGAGCTTTCTCAGGTCGCAGGGGTGTCGCTGCGCCAGTTGCAGCATGCATTCAAGGCCTTTACCGGGATGACACCGACTCATTGGTTGCGCTTGCGCCGGCTCAACAGCGCGCACCGCGAACTGCTCAGCCGCACAGCGATGGAAACGACGGTCGCCGAAGTTGCGATGCATTGGTCGTTCTGGCATTTGGGGCGGTTTTCCAGCAGTTATCACGCCTTATTCAAAGAACTGCCGAGTGAAACTCTGAAGCGTGCAGGTCGGGTTAATAGAATGAAATTTTGATTGTTTATCCGGACTCTAATAAGCCCTGCCTGTAGGACTTGTCTTGCATATGTAGCTCAATGTTTCCATTGTTGATTGAGTACAGCGAGTATTTCCTTATCAATCAATCATCTGAAAGATTTTCACAATTTTTCAGGTGGTTTGACGCAACACAAAGGTCATCTAGCTTTTGTTCATCGATACAACGGGTGTATCGATCTTAATGAACCGAGGCAAACTCCATGGCTGTTCTTTTGAAAGATTCAGAAAGTAGCAACGACCTTCCCAAAGCGGTACTTCATCTGATATCGGGTGAGTATCCCGGTGTTGCACGCGGTGCAGGGGTTTTCACCAAAGAAGATGTCATCAAAATAAAACAATATGTAAAGAAAGGCCTTTCGCTGCCCAGCGAATTACCGGAAGTCGAGGCCTACCTTAAATACAAAAAAATTGATATTGCCGGGCTTGAGCCAAGCGACATTCAGGTTTTGTTCAAGAAAATAAAAATCCATGCTTCCAGTTGGGATGCGGTGGAGAACAAGATTGTCCAGCAAAGCATCGACTTGAGTTCGGCGGCTAAAAACATCGTCAGCAGTGGTAGTGAGGCCATTTCCATCATCAAGGAAATGCCTATCATGGAGCGGGTGAGGACCACTCTGGGCGGGCTGAGCAATACTGATCTGGAGGGCCTCAAATACACCTCTGATGACGGCGAAGTGGCTACTTCGGTGACTGAAATAATCGAGTTGATGAAGGTCGATATCAAACGTCAGCAAAGCGCAACGAAAGAGCTCAAAGACCGTATTTCCAATTTCAAAATTGAACTGGCGGGCGGGGAGTTGTCGACTGGCAAGCGCGCATTTGGATTGCAGTCCGAGGTCAAGGGCAAATATGACTTGATGGAACGAAACAATTTGCTCGAATCCATCGCCAGTTCCAAAGAAACCATTCGTACAAAAAAAGACAGGATCACCCAACTGGACAAGGACTACGACTATTACGTCGGTATGTCGTTCTCCGGTGGCTTGCCGATTTTCTGGCCGATTTCTGGTTCGATATTTGGCCCGAAAGCGGAGGCCGCCCGCAAAGAACGCAACACGTTGAAGGGCGAGGTTGATGCCCTGGAGTTGTCCGTCAGTGGCAAGGAAAGTTTGCAGAGCGCCATGGAAAGCTCCCTGTCGAATTTTGGCGATATCGGTATTCGCATGGCCGGCGCCGAGGCGGCACTTAATATCCTGAACACAATGTGGCAAACCATCCTGAGCAAGATAGATTCCTCGGCTGAACAGTTTGGACGTATCAACAATGCCTTGCGCCTGACTTCATTTGTCGCTGAGTTCGCGCAGGTGATTGACCCGTGGCGCGATGTAAAGAACACCGCCGGTGAACTGGTGGCCGTTTTTAATGAAGCCCTGGAAGAATACAAGAAGAGCTTTAACTGACCGCGCGGCCAACCAGAGGATACTGCGATGAACACTGTGACAGCGATCGACACTCACCTTATTCCATACATTGATGTAAAGAAAATAATACAAACCATCCGTGACGTCTCGAGACTCGCCAGTTTCAGACAGGACCGGGCTGACGTTTTGCAGGACCGGGCGCAACGAGTCGCTGCGTATTTGAACAATATCGATCAAACCATGCGCGAATCGTTTCCCGTGTTGCTGACCGCGCTGAATAGCGCATCCGGGCAGAGTTATTTTGATGCGCTCGCCGAGTTGAACGACGCCTTGGCCAGGAACGATCTGACGTCGCAAGATCGGGACATGGTCAGCGAAGAAATCCTGAATATCAAAGGCAACATCGAGGCGATGCTGGCGGGAGTCGAGGCAAAGTTCACCGATCGTTCGCGCTTTCTTGAGAACGAAGTGCGCAGCTTATATAAGGTCGAGATTGATGAGCGGGCGGATGAGCCGTTGAAAGTGGCACGGGAGCGTAAAGCCAGATTGCTGGTGGCGTTGAATGATCACAGCCTCAGCAAAGCGACGTGTGTAGAGCAGCGCGACACGCTTATCAAAGCGCAGGACGTGATTCGCGAATTTAATCTGGCCGACATGTATAAAGATTACATACCTGACAGCAAAGCACTCGATGGCCTGGACATGGAGAACCCGAAAAAAGAGGCGGTGAAGCAAGGGGTTGAACTGGTTAGAAAGGTCTTGGGCGTTGTATCCGGCGGTATTAAGTACATCGAGCTTGCGACGTCACGGAACAACCTGGACAAAGAAATTCAGGCACTCACCCAATTGATGGAGGGGCTGAACAAGAACCTTCAGACCGCAGAGGATGCTTTATCCGATATCAACGCCGTCGTAGAAATTGGCCGCCAGCGCCGAGTAGTCGGTGAGGAAGTCATTGCGGTGGTGGGTGTGTGGCTGGGCTTTTCCATGAGCCTCGATAAATTGAAAAGCACGGACTACACACAATCTGAGCTGTCCAGATTTCTGAATCGCTATAAAACACACTTGGAGGGACTGACCGCTGACTACAACAGCATCATGATCAACTAAGGCACAGCCAGGGTTGACTGTGAGAGCGGCGTGCCAGTTGCGCCGCCGCTCCCACGCCGATCACTCAGCGCCATCGATCACTGGCTCTGTTGTAGCCTCGGTCTCCTGATGGTGAGTCGAGCCAATGAACAAGTACATGGCGGGCACCATGAACAATGTCAGCAGGGTGCCAATAGAAAGACCGGAGAAAATAACCAGGCCCATGTCATGACGTCCCGCCGCTCCCGCGCCGGAGGCCCACACGAGTGGCGCCACCCCCAGAACCATCGCCGCAGTGGTCATCAGGATCGGCCGCAGCCGTACGCCCGCCGCTTCTTCAATGGCCTCGCGCTTGCTGTGTCCGGCACGTTGCAGTTCGTTGGCGAACTGTACGATCAAAATCCCGTGTTTGGTGATGAGGCCGAGGAGGGTGACAAGACCCACCTGTGTGTAAACGTTGATCGAAGCGAACCCCATGGTGATGAACGCCAGCGCACCGAAGAGCGCCGGAGGCACTGAAAATAGGATCACCACGGGATCTCGGTAACTCTCGAACTGGAAGGCCAGCGCGAGATAGACGATGAGGATCGAGAACAACAGCAGGCCCACAAAGCCGCCGGACTCTTGAATGAATTGGCGTGATTCACCGGAGAAGTCGGACGAATAGCCGGAGGGCGCCACGTTTTTTAGAATACCGCCCAGTTTTTGCAGCAACTCGCCCTGAGCTGTACCACTGACCCCGGAAATGGTCGCCGAGTTGAGTTGCTGGAAGTGATTGACCGATTCCGGCTCCGTTGACGTCTCGATATGCGCCACGGTGCGCGCTGGAATCATTGCCCCTGATGGCGTGCGAATGTAGTAGTCGAGAATCTGGTCCGGGTTGAGCCGATTGATCTGCGCCACTTGAGGAATGACTTTGTACGAGCGCCCGGCGGTCGAGAAGTAATTGACGTAGTTGCCACCCAATGCGGCCGACAACGCTGCGCCAACGTCTGCTTGAGTCATGCCCAGGGCGGCAATTTTCTCCCGGTCAACGACCAGTTTGGCCTGCGGTTTGTCGAGTTTCAGGTCCAGATCCGAGAAATAGAACAACTGTTGTTTCGTCGCCTCGGCCAGCACTGCTTTGGCCACTTCATTCAAGTTCTCGACCGTGTCGGTGGTGGTGATGACAAACTGCACCGGCAATCCCTGAGCGCCCGGTAACGACGGCAACGGGAACGCCGCGATGGACGCGCCGGGTATCTGACTCCACTTCTGTTGCAGTTCCAGGATCAACTGCGCCTGGGACCGATCGCGGTCGGCCCAGGTCTTCATCAACACGCCGCCCAGGCCCTGGTTCAGCGCGGGCAAACCGGTCAACTGGAACATCTGCGCATACTCAGGCTCCTGTTTTGCGATCTGGAAGACCTGATCTGCAATCCTTTCCATCTGCTGGGGCGACGCCGTCGGCGGGCCTTTGATCTGCATGAACACCAGCCCCTGATCCTCGGTAGGCGACAGCTCGCTCTTGGCGGTCATGCCACTGGCCGCCACCAGCAGGAATAGCAGGAAGCCGAAGGTCACCAGCACCGGCCAGGCATCCAGCCCGGCGGACAGCACGCGGTGGTAGCGGCCACGGAGCCAGTCGAAATACTCATCAAGCTTGCGGGCGAATTTCCCTTCTTCCTGACCTGTTTTGAACAAGCGCGAGGTCATCATCGGCGACAGGGTCAACGCCACCACCGCTGACACCGATACCGCGCCAGCCAGCGAGAAGCAGAACTCCTTGAACAGCGCACCGGTCAGGCCGCTGCGAAGGCCGATCGGAACGTACGCGGCAATCAACACCACGGTCATGGCTACGATCGGGCCACCCAACTCCCGCGCCGCGTGCAGCGCAGCCTCCAGTACACTTTTGCCTTCCTCCTTGATATGTCGGTCAACGTTTTCCACCACAATGATCGCGTCGTCCACCACCAGACCGATCGCCAGTACCAGCGCCAGCAACGTCAGCAGGTTGATGGTGTAGCCCAGCAAAAACATGATGAAAAAGGTGCCGATCAGCGACAGCGGTATCGCCACCAACGGCACAATCACCGCCCGGAACGAACCCAGGAACAGGTAGATCACTATCGAGACAATCACCATGGCTTCGGCCAGGGTTTTGACGACTTCCTGAATGGACGTGTTGATGAACGCCGTGGAGTCATAAACGATTTCGCCACGAACACCCGCAGGCAATTGCGATTGCAGTTCGGGGAACACTTTGCGCACGTTATCGGCGACATTCAGGATGTTGGCCGTCGGCGCAGTCTTGATGCCGATGAACACTGAGCGCTTGCCGGAGAACGCTACGCTGCTGTCGTAGTTTTCCGCTCCGAGGCTGACGGTCGCGACATCTTCCAGGTACACCAGCGCATCGCCGTTCTGCTTGATCACCAGTCGCTTGAACTCATCCACCGTGTGCAAATCAGTCCCGGCGGTCAGGTCAACAGTGATCATTTGCCCTTTGGTCGAGCCGACAGCGGACAGGTAGTTGTTGTTGGCCAGGGCCACGGAAACGTCCTGTGCCGAGACGTTATGCGCCGCCAATTTGTTGGGGTCCAGCCAGGCCCGCATCGCGAATTGGCGAGCACCGAGGATTTCCGCCGTCTGTACGCCTTCCAGGGAATCGAGTTTGGGTTTGATCACCCGCACCAGGTAATCGGTGATGTTGTTGGTCGGCAAGGTATCGCTGTAGAAGCCAAGGTACATGGCGTCAGTGGTCTGCCCAACGGCCACCGTCAGCACTGGTTCCTGCGCCTGCGCCGGCAGCTGGTTCTTGACCGAGTTGACCTGGGTATTGATCTCGGTCAGCGCCTTGCTGGCGTCATAGTTGAGACGCAGCGTCGCGGTAATGGTCGACGTACTGGTAATGCTGGAGGAGGCCAGGTAGTCGATCCCTTGTGCCTGGGCAACGGCCGCCTCCAAGGGTTGGGTGATGAAGCCTGCGATCGTCGAAGCGTCTGCGCCGTAATAGGCCGTGGTGATGGTCACTACGGTGTTTTCGGTGCGTGGCCACTGATTGACCGGCAAACCGAAGATCGAGCGCAGCCCCAGTATCAGGATGAACAGCGAGATGACGACGGCCCAGACCGGTCGCTTGATGAAGGTATCGGTAAATTTCATGGGACACCTTATTGTTCTTGTGGCGTCGGGGCAGCGTCGTTCAGGGGCGCATCGGTGTTATCGACCTTCACCGACGAGCCGTTTTTAAGCTTCATCTGGCCACTGGTGATCACCAGATCGCCTTCCTTCACGCCGGAGACAATGGCCACCTGATCACCACGGGTCGGGCCTGTCTGGATGAAGGTCTGTTGCGCCGTGAGCACGTCCTCGCCCTTGTCATTTTTTGTCGTCGTGGCAATGAATACGGTAGTCCCGTAAGGGTTATAGGTGACGGAAGTCTGTGGAATGGTGAGGTAATGCTGCTTGTCGCCGGACTCGACAGAGGCCCGGGCAAACATGCCGGGCACCAGGCGTTGTGCGGGGTTGCCGATGGTTGCCTCGACAGTGACGTTGCGTGTGGTCAGATCAAACTTGGTGTCGATGGACGTGACCTGCCCGGTGAATGTCTGCTTGGGCAGACCGTCCGCCGTGACGGAGACGGGTTGTCCGATGGCAATCGATTGCAACTGAGTTTGTGGGACGTTGAAGTCGATGTAGATGGGGTCGAAGGTTTGTAGCGTCGCGATCTTGTCGCCGGGGTTGAGGTATTGGCCGGGATTGACGCTGGTAATGCCGATGCGTCCGGCAAACGGTGCGCGAATGCTTTTCTTCGCTACCAGCGCCCGTTGTTGCTCGGCGGCGGCGAGTTTGGCTTTCAGGTCGGCATCGTCGGCGTCGACCAGTGCTTGCGACACGGCACGCACCGCCAGTTGAGCCTTGTCACGTTTCAGAACCGTGCCGGCCAGGTCCGCCGTGGCTTCAAGCGAATGCAACTGGGCGATGTCGGAATCGGCATTCAACTGGACGAGGAGGGCTTGGGCCGCAACTTCTTGCCCGGGTTTGAAGCCGATAGTGCGAACAATGCCGCCGACTTCAGTCGTCACATCGACCCCGCGCACGGCCTTCATCGAACCCACCGCCGAGACGCTTGGCTGCCAATCAGCGAACTGTGCCTTGATAGCGGTCACTACCGACGCCGGTTGTGGCGCTTTTGATTGGGCGATCAGCTTCGATATCTGGGTGAACTTCACGCCGGCGATGATTGCGACGATGATCAGGACCACTGCGATCATGATGAGCATCGGTCGAAGCAGCCGCCGTTTGCGCGGGCTGCCTGGCTCGGGCGACCGAGGGGGCAGGGCGGTGTCAGTCTTGACGTCATCCATGGAAGTTCTCACTGGTTCGGTTGTTCGAGTCGGGCGGCAAGCGTTTTATCTGAAGACGTATTCCGTGCTGGTTGCTGAGTGCTGTCGGGCATGATGTCCTTTAGCGACGGCAGACCAAAACGGTCAGGCTTGCCCGCCGTGGCCGGATCGACGTCGGTACGGTTCCACCAACCGCCGCCCAATGCCTGGAAGAGTGCAGTGGTGTCGCTATAGCGCGCGCCCTGAGCCTTGACGCGTGCGACGATCGCATTCTGGTAGGTTTGCTGCGCGGTGAGCAGATTCAGATAATCGACCGCACCGAGCCGAAACTGAGCCTGCGCCAGGTCCAGGCTCTGCTGGGCCGCACGTTCGGCGATAACTTGTTGATTGAGCGCATCGGCATCGGCTTGCAGAGCCCTCAGTGCATTGGCCACATCCTGAAAAGCCGAGACGACGGCGCCGCGGTAAAGGGCCGCCGATTCGTCATAGGCCGCTACGGCGGCGCGCTTGCGATGTTCGAGTGCGCCGGCGTCAAAGATCGGCTGGGTGATCGATCCGGCGAGACTCCAGACACCCGTGCCCGAGGAAAACAGGCGGGTGCCGGCCAGTACCTCGGAGCCCAGCGAACCGGTGATGCTGAATTGCGGCAACTGGTTGGCCACGGCCACGCCAATGTTGGCACTGGCCTGATGCAATTGAGCTTCAGCAGAGCGCACATCAGGACGTTGCTCGACGATGGCCGAGGGCAGGCTGACGGGCAGTTCCTCGGGCAGATGGAGCGAAGCCAACTCGAAGCGTTCGCCCTTGTCCTGATTCGGAAACCGCCCAAGATAGGCCATCAACTGGTTGCGCGTTTGGGCGAGTTGTTTTTGTAGCGGCGGCAAGGTGGCGCGTGTTTGCGCAAGGCTTGCCTCTTGCGTGAGTACGTCGGTATCGGCGATTGCGCCCAGTTCGCGGCGTGATTTCAGCAAGTCGAGCTGGTCGCTCTGTAACTGGATAATTTGCTCGGTAGCCGTCACCTGATCGCGCAAGGAGGCCAGTGTCACGGCGGTATTGACGACGTTCGAACTCAATGTGAGGTAAGTCGCTTCGAGCTGGTAACGCTCGTAATCGGCTTGCGCAGCTGTTGATTCAATCTGGCGCCGGACGCCACCGAAAACGTCGGGCGCATAAGAAACGCTCAAGCTGGCCGAATTGACGGTCAGAATCGGGGCTGAGGTACTACCGGCCCCGGCTGAGCCGAGCGTGACCGGCGACACCTTCTCCCTGGTTTTCGACGCCGAGCCACTCAGCGAAGGAAACAGCGAGGCCTGATCTGCATACACCAGTTCGTTGGCCTGACGCAGCGCCGCTTGCGCCGCCGCCACATCAGTATTGGCGCGCAGGGCTTCTTCGACGAGCGCATTGAGCGTCGGCGAGCGGAACAGCGTCCACCATTGGCCGGGGATATCCATCCCGGTGACCAGTCGTTGCGCCGCGCCACCTGCAACGTTTCCTGCCGAGGCGGTGGTTGAAGGCAGTTTTTCCCGTGAGTAATCGGCGTTCTGAGCGACGTCAGGACGGGAGAAGTTCGGTCCCACTTTGCAGCCAGCGAGCACGGCCAGGCACAGACAACACACAAGTACGGGAGCCAGCGTGTGAGGCTTGGTAACGCGCCGGCTTGGGGATTTGAAATTAACCACTTTTTTTTACTCTCTCGGGAATGCGGCGTTTGCACATTTGAGGAGGGACAGCCCGAACCGGTCATGCCGTTTTTTTTGTGCAAGCTGTCCAACAGGATAGGTGAGTTCGCCAGTTTTGCCGTGGTCGTAGCATGAAGAACTGGTCAGTTGGCTGGGGTCGTTGTGATATGCGACGAATCGTTTGGCCGCCCAGCGTCGGGGGGCGATTGAGATCCGATGTGACGCAGGAACACACTATTTGATGGCGGCGAGAACGCTATAACGACAGGGCTTGCCGTTGGATCTAATATTTAATCGGAATCAGGATCGTTTATATGCAGGAGGGTAATACCATGCCGACGGGACTAATTATATAACTCAACCAAACAGTCATTTAGTTTAGTTACTGAAAAGCACTCTCATACTGGTTTCATTACGAAGGGCACACAGGATGACGCACAGCCATTCCAACATTCAAGAACTTATCGTTGCACTTGAGCTGGAGCCACACGTGGAAGGCGGTTACTACCGCAGAACCTTCCAGTCGGATCACGGGGCAATGGTTGAAACCGGGCGTGGCCAGCGTTATTCGATGACGTCCATTTATTACCTGTTGACCGAAGATTCACCCATTGGCTATTTCCATCTGAACCAATCCGACATCGTGCATTACTACCATGTGGGTGATGCGATCCAGTACAGCCTGATTTTCCCGGACGGCACATTGAAAACCGTGGTAATGGGCAGCGATGTTATTGCTGGTGAATGTCTACAGCTGCATGTGCCTGGCGGCATCTGGAAAGCTTCGCAGCTCAGGGATGGTTCTACGGGTTACGGCCTGATCAGTGAAGCGGTGTCACCCGGGTTTGATTTTGCAGATATGGAAATGGGCCGCCGACAGAAACTCACGGAACAGTTTCCCCAGCATTCGGTGCTGGTTGGAAAGTTGACGCAAGGTTGATGGTGGAGATTGGCAAGCGACAGAAATCTTTCACGCAAAGAGCCGGTTCGCACGGAATGCATTTGTTGTCGAGAAGCAGGACGCTGAGCCGTCAAATCTTTGGGTAACCGGGCTAATCCTGAAATACGATGTTACGTGTAATGTATATTATGTTAAATCTTGTATCTGGGTGGAGCTTCTCACATATGTCCATTTTCACGATCCTGTGACTATTGTCACCGCTCCACATTAGTTATAAAAATTCTTTAATAAAAATAATCTATATTTCTCATGGGCTTACCTGGCCTTCTGACGACTGATGGATGTGGCCGTGATCAGAATAATCTTGATTCATTATAATTCTGGTCTCACCGAGGCGGCTTAGGCAGACAAACAAAACTCTTTATTCAGTATAATTTCCGAAGAAAACTCCTTAATCAGTATAATTTCACATGAAAATTCTTTATTCATCAGAATCTAACCTGCCGATACTTGGCGTGTTGCATTTCTGGAGGTCGAGGTATAATTTCCCGCAGGGAAATTGAGTGTCTTCAGGCATTACACTCAATTTGAATATCCCATCTTCATTGCCTTCCAGCGCCTCAGAAATGTAAAAGTTCGCGAGCATATGTAACTATCAATACGTCACCAATATCTAGGCCTGATTTAGTAAGCGTCTCGGGTTGTAGGGTTACAAACGCATCACCAGTTCCATCACCAGTGTCATGACAATGTACTATCCAAGGGGCGCTATCGCTCATGATTGTCTAATTCACCACAACGAAATTCGCACGAGCAGGATAATCGTAGTGGACGGTGTGATCGTGCTGAAGCCGGCGCGTGACACGTCCCATCCGCCGTAAAGTATTCCTGAACCATAAACACCAATAATCGATATGTTCGACACCTTTGTAATATCCGATAACTGTCAGACCCGGATATTGCACAACTCAGCAAAGTCACCCAATCTAGCACGATTCCAGTAACGTATTGGTCCATTCTTGCCACACATCCCTCAGCCGCTGTTTGACACTTTTGAGTGCTTCCATGGACTCAAGTTTCTCCAGCTGAGCACGGAGCGTTCTACTGTCCAACAATATCTCAAGAGTTTCGATGACAGTTGCCGCGCCATTGACAGCTACCTAGTTGTGCGAAGTTTCTTGAAATCCTACGCCGGCAACCAGTCAACCTTTAACTCCTTCAGAACACACGTAGAACGTTTGCTGCTGTGGGCACTGATTGTGGCTCGTAAACCTCTTCTGGATCTGCGCCGCTCCGATGCGGAGCAATTTATGGAGTTCTGTCTTAACTCGCCCGCGGACTGGGTCGGCCCCATGATCAAGTCTCGGTTCAAACGCCTCGGTGTCCGCAAACGGCTTGAATCAGATGAGTACGTAGTGAATCCTGATTGGCGACCATTCAGTTGCACCGTTTCTAAACGCGAGCGCAAGCTTACGGCTGAGACAATGAATGATCTATCCGCGCGTACTTACCATATGGCCCAAGGTTCTGTGGCGCAGGTCTTTGCCGTCTGCGGCAGCTTCTTTCAACATGCGATGGATGAAGGTCTTACGGAAGCAAATCCGTTTCGTGCCATCAAACAGAAGTCGATCTATAAGCAGCGAAACACCCTGGACGTAGCGTCTCGATCCTTGACAGAACTGCAATGGAGTTTCGTTATTGATACTGCTGGATAGATGGCTGACAATGAGTCAGCCCACGAGCGAACATTATTTGTCGTTGCGACGCTCTTTGCTATGTACGCTCCGAGTGTCTGACCTAGTTGGTCGTGATAACTGGAGGCCAACAATGGGGGATTTACGGCGGGATACAACAGGAGTTGGTGGTCTACGTCGTTGGCCAGGGCAACAAAGCTGCCAAGATCAGTGTAAGAGACGAGTACGTTGAGCGCTATCTTGTGAGATATCGCCCCTTTTTAAAGCTCTCTCCCCTACCCTCACCACATGAAAAAACCCAACTGATTGCGACACTCAAGGGTCGCGCTGGCCTTTCTGATCGCCATGTGCGTTCGCTTCTGCAAGCAGTGTTTGATCGCGCCTTGCAGCGCATGCAGAGTGAGGGATGGAATGAAGACGAGATCGACCAACTCCGTTCAGCCTCGCTTCATTGGTTACGCCATAAAGCCGCGACGTTCGATGCCCCCTATCGTGATATGAAAGACTTGCAAGCAGATTTGCGCCATAACAGCTTAAACACCACTCAAAATACTTATTACAACAGTCTCGATGAGCAACGAGCGAGCTCAATCAAGAATTTAAAAATTCGAAAATAGTTTTGGGCTGGATTTGTCCTGCCACGCTAATTAGCGGCTCGCGGGGTGACGCGCTCTTTCAGGCCGAGGCTGCCGACTAAACCACGATGCAGCTTTGCTAAAAGCTCAAACGCGGCCCTTTAGGACGAACTTTTTCTCTGTCGCCATAGCCAAGACTGCAGAGAAAATTGCTTTTCCAGCGACCGTCCAGGAAGAATTCCTGATCAAGCCTGGCGCTATCGAAACCGGACATGGGGCCGCAATCCAATCCTAGCGCCCGCGCGGCCAATATCAGGTAAGCGCCCTGCAAGCTGCCGTTACGAAAAGCTATCGTAGCGGCTGCTGCAGGATCATCGCGCAGCATGGCTGCCAGGTCGTACGCAGTGAACAACTGGGAAAGAAGCTCAATAAATTGCGTATCGATGGCCAGAATCTGGCTAGATAAAAAGCTCAGGAAAATGCTTATCCTGTACTGCTGTTAACCACAATTTTGAGTTGTAAATCTCGGTGGTTAACAAGTCAAAAACCAGGCTTACAGAATGGTACTGCACCTGATTGTTAACCTCGGCTTACCTAGCGCCTGGAATTTCAAAGCTCGGCATTGCTGTTCGAGCTTCGTGAATTGCCAGTCGAAATTTCTACACTTATTATTGCTCGGCTTGCACAGTCAACAGCGACCGTAATCATAGGATTTGGTAGATGTTGCCCCTCCTTATCTACCAATAAAACGTCGAGATCAAACGTACAAATTTCAACGGTTTCAACCGGCTTCTTCATTTTTTGGCACCCTGCTAGATTAGTTTGGAGCTCATCAGAGCGTCATGAGCGTCATGTCTGACGAGTGATTTGTGCTCTTGAGGATAGTCTATGCACCACCAACCGCCAGAGGCCTTAACAGGCTCTATATGGAGAACATCTGCTAGCTCAACTAACCGACTGGTGTTGGCATCACAAAATGTACTATGCAGACTGAGTTACTCACTGAGTGGGTCTCTCCCCCACTCATGATACTTAGTACATGTACTGACCTATGTACTAAGCTTACCCATGCCGACGCATCCATGCCCTGACCAAACCATGGAGGAGCCTCAGCTAACCCGCGCATACGAACTGGGCGTGAACGCCTATGTCGCAACGCCCGTCGATTCGCTTCCTTCGTGGCTGTTGCGTCTGATCTAGGTACATTCTGGGCAATCCTGATCGAGCCTCCACCTGGCTCCGCGAGAAATAACCAGGGGGCTGTCCACCTCTAATGGCTCAGGCTTCAATCTCACAAAGGCTTTAGGAGCGTTGCGCACAGCTTCCTAGTCAGTCACAACACCCTACGAAGATCACCTGTACCTGTGCCCGAGTAAGTGTTGACCCCTAATCGGACTTCGCACCATCAGGCATTGAAAAACGGCCGCCGCATGCTCGCGTCAAATACCATCATGAAAATGAACACTATAGATTGTAGCCCTATAGAGCTCAAAAAGGCTTCATCGTTCCTTTTGTGGATTAAGCAAAATGGAACTCAGGGAAGCATTTGCCATTGCGTTACGTAATACGCGAGTTCGTCATGGTTTGACTCAAGAAGATTTTGGAATCGTAAGTAGTAGGACATATCTCAGCACCCTTGAACGAGGCCTTAAAAATGTCACGCTGGAGAAGGCTTCAGACCTCGCTGAGAGAATGGACGTTCACCCGCTAACTCTCCTTGTCGAGTGTTTTTTGCTCCTCGATCCAGATACTGATCTCAACTCACTGATTGAGCGTATTAGGCGCGAGTCCGAAACAGGCCTGAACGGTTAGTCATCAAAGGGGCGGCGCATATGCAATATCCGATAACGCGCAGACCCGGATATTGCATGATGCACCATAGCCGTTCAGTGCCCGATGGCTTGCCAGCCTCCCCCCAGGCTCTGGATCAGCGCGACACTTCCCTGACTGAGCTGGCCCTGGGTGTCCCGCAGGTTCTGCTCGGCTTGCGGCAACACCAGTTGCTGGGTAAGCACCGCCTCTTGGCTGACGGTGCCAGCGCGCAACTGCGCCTCCTGACTACCGAACATTGGCCGCCGCCGAGCGTTCGGCAGCCACCACATCGGGGCGGCGCAGGAGCAGGGTCGAAGGCAAGGTCAGCCGTGGCCGAGGCAGGACGAAGGTGAAGTCATTTCGAGATGCTACAGCAGACTCGCTCGGTGCCACGCCCACCAGCACCGCCAAGGCATGTCCGTATTGCTCGCGATCGCGCAGCGAGGTCTGCAGATCGGCAATTGAGGTAGTCAGTTGATCCTGGGCTACCAGCAGTTGGTCGTTTGTGGCAACACCCTGGGTGTACTAGGAATGGATCATGTCCAGCAGCTGCTGATTGATCTTCTGTTGCTGTTGCTACAACCGCACATCGATATTCATCTGCCGCAGCGCGAAGTAGTTACTGGCTACGCTGGAGCTGATGGACAGCCGCACCCCAGCCAGCAAGGCATCGGATTGCTGGGCCGTCGCTTGGCTCGACTCGATGCTACGGCGTACCTCGCCCCACAGGTCCGACTCCCAACTGGCGGTCAAAGTAGCGCTGACGCTGTTTTTGACCCCGCTTGAGGTGGTTTGGTGGTGCTATCGCCGCCCTCCCCCGCGAACTCGACAAGCCCACGCCAACCGTCGGCGACAGCCCGGTCCGACTCGACGCCACCTGCGACTTGGCCAGACTGGTCTCGGGTATTAATTCCAACGTCCAGCAGGCTCATTTTTAGTTGGTTGCGACAGGCTGAAAACGGCCAAAAGCGGTCGGTCAGCCCCTTCTTTTTAGGGAATGGTTAAATTTCCAGCCAGAAACGAATATCAGCGACCAGTTGTTTACAACTACTGGAGCTTTTTCGGGAGACGGACTTGGTATCGCAATGCGATTACGTGTAAGAATTTGCGCCTGACTCGGTAAAAACAGCTGCCGACTTCACTCCACTCGTCGAGCAGATCGGCTTCAGTCATTCTGAATGATAGCGTATGGCCTTGATGCGCAAGAAGTTGCGCACTCAAATGTGGATAACGCTGTGGATACATCTCTGCGAGGCTTATTACTCGTTCTGTACAGACGAGTGCGCAAGAAGTTGCGCAGTACTGCGCAACT
>Ga0105854_1000522_pt1 | contig 17330 bp, 19 predicted proteins | sample OrgsoiDNA_201058_FD_89679 | JGI IMG/M metagenome (GOLD analysis project Ga0105854, IMG submission 89679) | Permafrost soil microbial communities from the Arctic, to analyse light accelerated degradation of dissolved organic matter (DOM) -... | ecosystem: Environmental > Terrestrial > Soil >... | reverse complement strand
TCCGGCCCCAACGCTTTTGGAGGGCGTTGACGGCGCAGGGACATCCCAGGGCAACCTACCAACGGGCGATCGAGCGCGGCAACCTGCTCGTCGCTGAAGCGGCGCTGCGTGAGCTCGGCCGACCGACACTCAGCGAGCTGCTCGAGCTGACGATCCTGATTGCGTTCAAGGACCCGCGCCGCCACCCGCGCGTCGCAGCCCGCTGGCTCGCCCGCTACCTACTGGAGCACGACCAGGCGACGATCGAGGAAGCCGCATTCGTCGTCGCCTGTCTCAACGGTCTTGCCGGCCCAGAGCACGAGCACGCGGCCACGACCCTTCGCGACATGGCTAAGAAGGCGTCTCACAGTCGACGGGCGCGCGGCATCGCGTGAATAGCGGTCCGGGCCGGGTCGGTGTCAGCGTCGCGGCGTTTCGGATAGCCACCCGACCCGATCGCGGTGGCCAACGGTCGGCGCCGAACACGCGGCGATACCGCATCTTCCAGTTGATCATCGAACATCCGGGCTCCGGGCCCCTGCCAAAGGAAGCCCGGAGCCTCAGGTCGACCAGTCAGCCCGCGAAGGAGTGGAACGCGCCGAGCGGGTTCGGCAGCTTCGGCGTGAACGGCTTGAACGCGTACACCTTTGTGGTGTCGAAGCCGGCCTTGCCGGCAGCGGCCTTGTCGGCGAACGGCGTCAGGGCCGCGATCGCCTGGTTGATCGAAGTCCACTTCAGCGTGCGCTCGTACCCGTTGTTGTTCGGCGGGTCGACGCTCTCGGGCTTGCCGAGCACCCCGGTGATCCTCTCGATCGGCCCGCCGTCCTTCTTCGCGACGCCGGGAGCGACGACGCGGGCGAGAGTCCTGTGGTCGCTCTCGATGCCCATGATCCGGGCAGCGGTCACGCGCAGGTCGGCCGTGCTGAAGTCGCGAACGCCGACGAGGTAGGCGGCGATGAACGCGTCCTCCAGCGTGACGAGCGTGTTCAGGGTCGTCTGGGCGTTCGTGAACATGCCCTTCGGGTAGTAGAAGGCCTTGAACGGCGACGGCTTCTTGGTCGCGCCGATCTCGAGGAGGTAGTGCGACATCTCCTCGTCCCGAGCGGAGCGCAGGTACCCCTGGTCGTCGCTCGCGAGGTTCTTGAAGAACGGTGCGGTGTCAATGATGTTCGAGTACGTGGTCACGGCCAGTGCCTCGGCGATCGCTGCGCCGCCGAGAATCGCGACGTCACCGGCGGTCAGAGCCGACGTGGGCCGCATGGTGCGGGCGAGCGCCGAGCCCGGCAGGCCCGCCGCCGCCGCGACACCGACTCCGGCGATCAGGCCTTTGCGCAGAAAGGCCCGGCGATCCGTACTCCCCGCGGTTACCTCCGACATCGTGAACCTCCCTCTGGCGCTCGCTCGTTCCGCTGCGCCGACTCGTGCGTGAATACGTCAGCGCACATTCGGCGCACGAGCCCCGTCGGTTCGGCCCGCGTTGCTGCCGAGCCGAACCAATCCCTTACCAGCGGCGAACCGCAAGCGCATCATCGCCGTTGTACGGTCGGGTGACGGTGACGCGCACCCTGCTCCTGATCGTCGTTTCGTGCGGATCGCTCGGACTTGTCGCCTGTGGCGGATCCGACAGCCCGAAGCTCGCCGACAAGGTCGTGAGTGCCGCGCAGTGGAAAGCGGTCTTGCGGGATTGGTACGACGGACGGATCTCCGACCGTCACTCGTGTGGTGCCGTCGTCGTCGCGTCGAGCCATCTCCCGGTTGACGGGCCGATCTACAGCACCATCGATGCCGATCTCACGCGCTACGCGGCCAAGGTCTGCCCGCACCATTCGGATGTCGCTGCGATCAAGGTGGGGATGAGCGACGCCGATGTGGCCGCGCTCGCTGGTGCGCCGGCAATCCCGGCGTCTGGATCATGCTGGGACTACAGAAGTACGAGCCGCGACAACACCGACATCGCCGTTTGTTTCGGAAGCGGTCGAGTGATCAGCAAGTCGCAGGCGCCTCATTTCTAGCCGCCGTTTGAATCGGTTCTCATCCACCGTTGCAGCGGTCGCGATCGTCTCGTGTGTCGTGCTGGTCGCTGTCATCTGCCGCGCCGGTCGAGCCGCAGAGCGCGAGCAGCTCAGCGTGCGCATTGACCTGATTACCTATCGCGCCACCGTCCGGTATGTCCGGTCGTTCTCACTGACCTGCAACCCGACAGGCGGCAGCTTGCCGCTCGGTGGTCGTGTGTGCCGGGACATCGCTCTTCATCCGAAGGCGATGCTTGATCCGCCCAGACCCGGCCCACCCCGTCAGTCGCAGCTTTGCCTCGGCGGCCCGTTCATGCCGCAGCTCTCGTTGACGGTGACCAGAAACCGTGGGACGCGAACGTTCGGTGGCTCGCCAGGGTGCAGCTGGCCGGGCAACCAGGCAGTCGCCGTCTACTACGACGCCGCCGAACGCGACGCTCGTGATCTGAGAAGGAGCGAGTCGGACCTTCGCTGCGACGAGGATCCAGTGCTGTTCCGAGTGCAGACGCCGAATGCAAGCGTCGTCGCGTGCAGACATGGCCTCTGGACACCGCGCTCGGAGCAGTTGATCCGACTTGCCGAGAAGTCACCTGCGCTTGCTCCGTTTCGGCCGGCGAAGCTCTTTCCACACGACATCGGCGCACTCGCCTGCACGATCCACGCGGGCGCAGCATTCCCGGGACGCGAACTGCCCGGCCTCTGCGGCGTCACGATGAAAAACGTCTGGGCGAAAGCAACCGTGTCTTTCAGCGAGGACTGGCCAAACGGCACCGGCAAGACTGTGCGTCACGTCTGGCACGTCGTCATTCAGGGGAAGCGCGTGGCCGCGACGTCGCAGAGCGGCCCAGCGCCGCCGCAAACCTGGCCCTAGCGATCTACCTGAACCCAGGGCATCCATGCGTTCGGCGGTGGGACCATGAACCCGAGGTGCGTACCGTCGGGCTCGGGATCGGCGAAGCAGAGTTTCGATTCAGCGAGTCCTGCGACCGTTGCGTCATGACAACGATCGACCCGAAGACCCTCGAAGGCGGCAAAGAGCCGCTCCGGACACTCGCCAAGCACCGACAATGGGGTCACAAGACGTGGTTTGGCATCCGCCTCGTGCCGCTGTCGACCGGCACGATTCGGGTCGGCGACGCCGTCACGCTTCACGACCTGTAGCACCGCTCAGCGTGCGTTCCCGAACAGGCACGAATCGCAGTGTCACGGGAGTTCTTCGACGCGTTCGAGCGGGGTGCGCAGTAGGCTCAGCGCCGACACGGTGTGACCCGCGATGGCGAACGGGACGAGGAGTCCTGCGAAGCAGAGGGCGGCGGCGGCGGCGCCGAACTGGTCGGCGAGCCATCCGGCTAGCAGCATCCCTACCCATGTCAACGACTGTGCGGCGAAGTTCGAGACAGAACCGACCCTGCCGATCAGTCGGTCGGGGACGAGGCTGGCTGTGTAGGCCTCACAGACCGATGCGGTCGGCACGGAGGCGAATACGAAGAGGGATGCGGCAGCGGCGATCTGCCATTGCCGCGTGCCCAAGGCGGCTGCCGCGAGAGTGATGACATAGATCCAGCCGCCGAGGAGGAAGACCCGTCTCGACCCGATGGTGCGGATGAGAGCGCTGGTGACGAGGGCGCCGAGGATGCCGCCGGCAAGGACGACAGAGTTGATGAGGCCGATCGTGCGGGGTGCGGCACCCTTGTTCTTGAGCAGGATGATGAGCAGGAGCACGAGGCTGTTTCCGACCATGTTGACCCCGGCGATCCAGATGGTCATGTATCGGAGGAACGGCTGGCCACGCACCACACGGAGACCGTCGCGGATGTCGGCCAGCATTCGCGCGCGTCCGGCGCGGTGTCGTCCGTGGGCCGGTCCGCTGCCGTCGTATGCCGGGCGATCCGGTCCGAGCGGTCGACGGATCAGCGCCGAACCGGCTGAGGCGAAGAGGTAGCTCAACGAGTCCGCGGCGAACGGCAAAGAGCGCGCCGCGGTGTAGAGAAAAGCCGCCAGCGGGGAACCGACCAGCTGGGTCGCCTGCTGCAGTCCCTGCTCCTGTGCAGCCCGGGCGGCGAACTGTTCGCGCGGCACGATCCGTCGAAGCGCCGGAAGCGTCGCGCCGGACCCGATCCCGGAGAGCAGCCCGTTGGCCGTTGCTGCGCCGGCCAGCAGCGGGATCTGTACGTGCCCCCGCTGCACCGACCAGGCGACCAGGCCCATGATCAGCGCCTGCGCAAGCGGCATGCTGACCAGGATCAGCCGACGGGAGATCCGGTCGGCCAGAGCACCGCCCCACAGCACGGTCACAAGCGACCCGACGCGGCCCGCGGCAGCGATCACGCCTGCGCCGAATACGGATCCGGTGCTGAAGACGACCAAGAGCGGGAACGCGATCGCCGAGACGTTGGACCCGACGAGAGAGAACGCGGTGCCGCCCCACCAGCACAAGTAGTCCCGGTTGTGCCACAGCGAGATCGGGCGTGCGCGCTGTTCGGTTCCCGGCCCTGTCCTCGGCGGAGGAGGGCCGGCCGGCCGGGTCAGGACGCCTCGGGGCCGGTCCGCGCTCCCGGGACGAGTTGACCGGGTCGAGGGAATCCATGCAGGTTGATGCTGTACTGCGCGCTGCCCTTCGCACCAGCACTTTTCTCGTGGGGTGCCGCCTCGGCTGCACCGCGGAGCACGTCGTGGACTTTGTCCATGAGCTCGCGGGCCTGACGCGGCGTCAGCCAGAGTGTCCAGTAGCTGTCGTCGGTGACGGCTGCCCACCGACGAGGCAGTTCGGTGCGCTCCAGCAGCGACTCCTGCAACCGTGCCACCTGCGTGAGTACGACCGCGTGGTTGTAGGCCTGCCGCGCGCGCACATCGTCTTTCGAGGCGGTGGCCCCTGCCGACGGTATCGACGTGGACTCGTGCGACGCGCGCCACCAGCGGTCGCGCCGCGTCCCTACTCCGGGATGGTCCTCGATGAAGCCGTGCCGCGCGAGCTGGCGCAGGTGATAGCTCACGGTCCCGGTGTTCATCCCGAGGCGCGCGGCCACGGTGGTGGACGTCGCGGGACCGTCGAGACGAAGCATCTCCAGCATCTTCAGCCGGACGGGGTGGGCCAGGGCCTTCAGCTGGCTCGGATCTGGCGTGACCTGTTCGATCCGGCGCCGAAGGGTGGGAGACATGTCAGCAGGCTAGCAGAACCGCAGAGGAATCTCTGCAGAGCTATCTCTGTGACCACTCGAGCCGGTCGAAACGCGAGCGGGCGATCTCCGCCGACGCTCTCAAGGGTGGGCTCGGGTTGGCGAGCGGACTGGATGACAGAGGTGCAGAACGCCGGGCTCATCCGTCGTCATCGCCGCCTGGACGAGCTCTTGGTTCAGTTGCTTGCAATCTCTTCCAGGGGATCCGGAATCCCATGGAACAAACTGAAGCGAGCTGCAACGAACCGACAAACAGCGAGCTACTGCGCGAAAACGGCCTCGGACAGGGGCCCGTGCACGGACGCGTACGCACACACGTACGCGCCGCGCGGCGACTCTACGACAAAATCCCTGCAAATCGTATGGGCCGGGTCGGGATTGAACCGACGACCTTGGGATTAAAAGTCCCCTGCTCTACCAACTGAGCTACCGGCCCTCGTGGTGGTCTCGAGAGCGCACCACGGAGTACCCTCTCTTTGTGGGCAAAGGGTACGCGGAAGGATCGGCAGTTGAGGAGCGGCTCGCCGCGCTCGAGCGCGGCGACGATCCCGACGCCCGGCTCGATGCGGGACGGCGTGCCGTCTATGGCTCGACCGCGGGCGACGCAGAGACGCACTTCATCGGCTGGCTCGACGACGTCGATCCCGACGCGATCTTCGCGTCTGGCGACACGTGGGGCATTCAGATCGTCCGGCACAAGGAGAGCTAGCGAAGCTGGAGCGGCGGCCCGACGTACCGGGTCACGGCGCCGGGGTTGACGCGAGAGACGAGCCGGACGTCGACCTTGTACGTGCCTGGTGGCACCTTGGATCGCGGAAGTCTGAGCGCCGGGAACTGGCCGTCGACTCCTCCGACGAACTGCCCGCGGAGCGCGACGACGGGACGGCCGTCCGTGCGATCGAGCGTGACGAGGTAGAGACAGTCGCGGTCGCAGTCGAGCGAGACCACGATCGGCCCCGGCGCGCTGGTGTCGATCGGATACCGGACGCTGAACGGCAACGCCTCGTAGTTGACCCCGGGGCAGACGAACGTGCCCCGCTGGCCCGTTCGGATCGTGCTCTGGAGCGCGGCGCGCGTTACGTCCGCCAATCGGTCGAGCAGCACGCCTGTCACGCCTGGCGTGCAGGCGGCGGTCGTGATCGCGGCAGCGTACGGCACGGGCGCACCGTCGATGATGATCTGGGCGTCGGGGAACGCGCTCTTGACCTGTGAGAGGTCAGCGAGCGTCCAGACGCCCTTCCCGGGTGCCGAGGCGGGGCGGAAGGCGACGAAATCGACAGCTGCGGCTGCGAGCGCTGCGACGGCTCCGCTGGGATCGGTCGAGCCGTCGAGCGCGAGCCCGAGTGGCGCGTCGGGCACCGCCGCGTGGATCGCGGCGAGCGCGGCTTCGTAGTCCGGTCCTGTCGAAGCCGTCGGCGCCGGCGTGAGTACGAGCGCATGGAGCGAAGGCACCTGGGCCGCGATGGACGCTGCGAACTCGGCGAGCGCGACCCGTCCTGCGTCGTCTATCGGGATGGTAGTCGCGGCCAATTCGATCACGGGGACCACACCCGGGGACAACTCCTGCAGTGCGGTGGCGGTCGCTTCATCCACCGCCGTCGCGCCGGGCGGCCACGTGACGTTCACGCGGACGAGCCGCACGCCTTGCTGCGCCGCGGTGGGCGACTGCGACGGATCGGTCAGCCCGGCGCCGACGAGGAATGCCGGCGTGCTCGTCGGCAGCGTTGGCAACGCTGATTGCGTCACGCGCTTTGGCGCCAGGGTCGATGTCGAGCGGACGAAGGGCAGCGCATCGAACGACGAGCTGTTGCCGGCCGCGTCGATCGCGCTCACGTGCACCGAGTACGTCCCCGCTCGCTTCGGCTCCGGCCACGACAATGTGTGCCAGCCGCCGTCGACCGTCACGCGCTTCGGCGGTCCTGCGGCCGTGACGGCGGAGACGGTTGCGGGCTTGGAGACCCAGAATGTCAGCGCGCCGAGCGACGCGGAGGCGAGCTGGAACGCCGGCGGCTGCTTCTCGTAGGCGGCGAAGCGCACGGCCGCACTCGCGAAGCGCGGATCGGCGTGGGAGAGCCGCTGCAGCAGCTGCACGACGTACTCGTGGTAGTCGAGCGGCGAAGGATCGCGCGGCAGTGCGTAGTAGCTCCAGTAACCGGTGTCGAAGCGAGCGAGCGTCGCGGCGGCACTGCGCTGCATGCGTGCCGCGAGCGCGGCCGCCTCGTTGTCCTCCGCGGCTGCGGCGTACGATTGCAGCGAGATCACGGCCTGCAGCTGAGCGTTCAGCACCGGCAGCGACGTGAAGGAGTAGAGGCGGATCCACGGCCCGGCCGCGACCGATGTGAGCAGCTCGCCCGGGATCGCCTGGTATGCGGCACGCGCCTTGCCCATCAGCGACGCCGATTCCGCCGGCACGAGCGCCGCTGTACGGGCGAGTGCCTGCGCCGCGACAGCCTGAGCCATCCCCGAGAGCCACGGCGCGCGGCCGCCCGCGAACGGGAAGGTGTATTCCCACCCGATGCCGCCACCGTGTTGATAGACGCCGCGCGCGACGAGCGCGTCCGCCAGGCGCTGCGCTCGCTCGGCGTCGCCTTGCGCGACGTGTGCATTGAGCGCACCGAAGTTCGCGAGCGGATGGAACTCGAAGCAACGCCCCGCGAAGTAGCGGTAGACGACGCCGTCGGCGTCCGTGATGTCGGTTTTCGGCTGAGGCGCGAAATGCTTCAGGAAATAGTCGTCGTTCGCCTTCAACTCGCCGATCAGCACGAGCGCGCGCGGCTCGGTCATGCGTCCCGCGAACGATGCGATCTCCTCGAGCGCGACGGTGACGTGCTCGCGCCTGCCGCTTGGCAGCGCACGCGTCAAGTGGGCGGCGCGGCGGACTTCGGCGCGACCCTGCGCCGCAGTCGCGGCGTCGATCCGGGGGGTCGCAAGCGCCTTCAGGGCGGAGCGTTCGAGCTTGGTTACCGACGTCGCGGGAGCTGCGCCCGCGAGTGTGACTGCGGCCGCCACGGCGGCAATGAGCGTGCGACCCATCACGTCTCAGCTACTGACGATAGCGATGCTCGTCGGTTAGCCCGCGGTTTCGCGCTCCCACTCGGCCAGGAGAGACTCGACATGCCGGCGCTGCGCGTCGTTGAAGTCCATGCCCCTCACGAGCTGTCGGGCTTCCGAGGGATCGTTGTTCGCGATCGCTGCTTCGAGCCGCTCGCGGGTTGGGGTCGGCTCGCGCATCTGCCGTCGCAGCCAGCGGAGGAGCGAGACGGTGGTGGACGTCGTCACAGCCGCTTCGTCCAGATGCCGAGACGCTGGTCGGTGACGAAGCCGAGCCGTTCGTAGAGCTGTGGCGCTCCTGTCGGGTTCGTCGCGTCGACCTTCAGGCCGACGCGGTCGGCGCCTCGTGCCGCGTACGCGCGGAAGCCGAGCTGGATGAGCGCCTTGCCCAGGCCGTGGCCGCGCTCGCTCTCGCGGACGACGAGGTCCTTCACCCAGCCGCGCCCCTGGTGCTCCTTCCAGTGGAGCGCGCACGCGACGAGCTCGTCACGACGCTCGACGAGGAACCACATCGCAGGGTCGAAATCGTCGTGCACCGTCATGAACGAAAGCCAGCCCTCGTGGCTGCGCGAGACGTAGTTCGCGTCCCAGCCCGCGTACGCATCGTCGAGCAGCGCGTGCACGCGCTCGCCGTCCGCGTCGGTGTAGGGGCGTACTGCTGCGCCGTCCGCCCAGATCGGTTCCGGCAAATTGCGGCCGAGCATCCGCCACATGCGGAGGACTTCGCGGTCGAGCGTGTAGCCGTTGCGCGTCAGTGCGCTGTGGAGCGGCACGTCTTCCGGCACCGTGGTCGCCGCGACGTGGTCGAAGTCGCGCACGCGCGCTTGCTGTTCCGCGTGGGCGAGCAAGGCGTCGCCGACCTCCAGGTCGGTTGCTGCGTGGACGAGCTCCTGGGCCTCGTCGAGCCCGACGTAGCCGATGACCGTCCCGTCCTCGACTGCCACCCACTTGCCGTTCGCCGCAAGCTCCCAGCTCTGGCGCAGGAACTCCGGCTTCTGCTGCGAGATCCCGAACGCCGCGCGGCTCCGCGCGTCCAGGAGGCCGAAGACGGCGTCGAAGTCGTCCCAGGTCGCGTCCCGGATCTCCGCCACACGGCAACGGTACCCTCCTCCCGACGCCCCCATCGTCTAGTGGCCTAGGACTCCGGCCTTTCACGCCGGCAGCACGGGTTCGAATCCCGTTGGGGGTATCCAAGAAGCTTTCTGCCGGGTATCGTTGCGGCTGTGAGCACGCTGGCGCATCGCTCCCTCTCGGCCCCGCGGGGCCTTCGCGCGCGCGCCCTCCTCCTTCCCCGCTAGGGGATCGAGCGACTCGACATACCCGTTCGCGCTCCCGCACACCGGGAGGAGTCCGCCTTCGCCGAGGAGATCACCATGCCGATGCCCCACTGGAAGTACCGCCCGTATCCGACCGTCGACCTGCCCGACCGCACGTGGCCCGACATCGTCCTCGACCGGGCGCCGACCTGGTGCTCGACCGACCTGCGCGACGGCAACCAGGCGCTCGTCAAGCCGATGGACTCGCCGCGCAAGCAGGCGATGTTCGACCTGCTCGTCCGCCTCGGGGTCAAGGAGATCGAAGTCGGCTTCCCGTCCTCGTCCCAGACCGACTTCGACTTCGTCCGCAGCCTGATCGAGAACGAGCTGATCCCCGAAGACACGACGATCGCCATTCTCACGCAGGCGCGGCCGGAGCTGATCGAGCGGACGTTCGAGGCGATCGAGGGTGCGACGCGTGCGATCGTCCATCTCTACAACTCCACCTCGACCACGCAGCGGCGGGTGGTCTTCCGGCTCGACAAGCCCGGGATCACCGCCCTGGCCGTCCGCGGCACGATGCTCTGCAAGGAGCTCGCGGCGCAGACCTCGACGCAGATCGTCTTCCAGTACTCACCGGAGAGCTTCCACGCGACCGAGCTCGACTACGCCCTCGAGATCTGCGAGGCCGTGATCGCCGCGTGGGAGCCGACCCTGGAGGAAGCGATGATCGTCAATCTGCCGACGACTGTCGAGGCGTTCCCGCCGAATGTCTACGCCGACCGGATCGAGTGGTTCGGGCGCCACGTCTCGCGCCGCGACGCGATCGTCCTCAGCGTTCACCCGCACAACGACCGCGGCACGGCCGTCGCGACGGCCGAGCTCGGCCTGATGGCCGGTGCGCAGCGGGTCGAGGGGACCCTGTTCGGCAACGGCGAGCGGACCGGCAACGTCGATCTGGTCACGGTCGCGCTCAACCTGCTGACGCAGGGCGTCGACCCTGGCCTCGACCTCTCGCAGCTCGACGAGGCGAAGGCCATCGTCGAGGTCTGCAACGAGCTGCCGGTTCACCCTCGCCATCCGTACGCCGGAGACCTCGTCTACACCGCGTTCTCGGGCTCGCACCAGGACGCGATCAACAAGGGCATGGCCGCGCAGGAGCGCGGCGGCTCCAAGGTCTGGGATGTGCCCTACCTCGCGATCGATCCGATGGATGTCGGGCGCACCTACGAGGCGATCGTTCGGGTGAACTCGCAGTCCGGCAAGGGCGGTGTTGCGTATTTGATGGAGGCCGAGCATCACCTCCAGCTGCCGCGAGGGCTCCAGATCGACTTCGCGCAGAAGGTGCAGGCGGTCACCGACGCCCGTGGCGGGGAGGTGACACCCGCCGAGCTGATGGAGATCTTCCGTGAGCACTACCTCGCCCACGAGCGGCCGTACGAGCTCGTGTCCTACGTCCACTCGAGTGGAAGTGAGGACTCGCTCGTCCTGCGGCTGCTCGTTGACGACGAGGAGCAGGAGGTCGAGGGCGTCGGCAACGGTCCAATCGCTGCGCTCGTCGACGCCTTCGAGCGCACGTATGGGATCACGATCCGGATTCGCGACTACCACGAGCACGCCATGTCGGACGACACGAACGCCACCGCTGCGGCCTACGTCGCGGTCGACGTCGACGACGAGACGCTCTGGGGGGTGGGGCTCCACTCGAGCATCGCGACCGCGTCGCTGCGGGCCGTGATCAACGCCGTCAACCGGGCTCAGGCGGCGCGCCGGGCGCTGGCGGCCGCAGCCGCGGCGTTCGATGCCGTGTAGAGGCTTACGCTGCGACGGCGCGGCGCGCGAGCTCGGCGTGCACGAGCGGCGCGACCTCGGTGCCGAAGAGCTCGATCGAGCGCATGATCTTGTCGTGCGGCATTGCGCCGACCGTGAACTGGATCATGAAACGGTCGTGCTCGAAGATGTCGTGCTGGAAGAGGATCTTCTCGGCCACGTCCTGCGGGCTTCCGACGACGAGCGCGCCGCGCACATCGAGCATCGCGTCATAGTCCCCGCGGGCAAGCGGCGCCCAGCCCCGCTCGCGGCCGATCTTGTCCATCATCGACTTGAGCGGCGGGAAGAACTCGTCGGCTGCATCTCTCGCGTCGTCGGCGACGAAGCCGTGCGAGTTGATGCTCAGCGGCGGCCGCCCGTGCCCGGCATCGGCTGCTGCGCGTCGGTGCAGCTCGGCGAACGGAGCGAATCGCTCCGGTAGCCCGCCGATGATCGCAAGAGCCATCGGCAGCCCGAGCGTACCCGCGCGCACGGCCGACTCCGGCGTGCCGCCGACTGCGACCCAGATCGGCAGCAGTTCCTGGAGCGGGCGCGGGTAGACGCCCTGGCCGGTGAGCGGGGCGCGGTGCCCGCCCGGCCAGTTGACGTGCTCGGCGTCGCGCAGGGCGAGCAGGAGCTCGAGGTTCTCGGTGAAGAGCTCGTTGTAGTCGTCGAGCGCATACCCGAAGAGCGGGAACGACTCGATGAACGAGCCACGGCCCGCCATGATCTCGGCGCGACCGCCGGAGAGCAGATCGAGCGTCGCGAAGTCCTGGAAGACGCGGACGGGATCGTCGGAGCTGAGCACGGTCACGGCGCTCGTCAGGCGAATCCTCGACGTGCGCTCCGCCGCAGCGGCGAGGACGACCGCCGGCGCGGAGACGGCGAACTCGGGCCGGTGATGCTCGCCGACGCCGTAGACGTCCAGGCCGACTTCGTCTGCGAGCTCGACCTCCTCGAGCAGGTCGCGCAACCGCCTCGCAGGGCTGACCGCCCGGCCTGTGCGAGGGTCGGGGGTCACTTCCGCGAAGGTGTAGATGCCCAGTTCCATAGATACTTGAGAACGCAAGTATACCACGACGGTTACGGTAAGGGCACATTCGGTACGACAGGGGCGGTTAGCTCAGCTGGGAGAGCATCTGCCTTACACGCAGAGGGTCGCAGGTTCGAGCCCTGCACCGCCCATCCCAACCAGGCAAGAGAGGAAGGCCCGTATGGCATCGAGTTCGAAGCGTCAGACCACGATGGCGAAGATCGCACGCGAGCAGGCGGTGCGCGAGAAGCGCGCCCGCAAGCAGGAAAAGAAGGACGACAAGAAGCAAGCGGCGGTCGACGCGCTGACCGCCGAGGCCGAGGGTGCGCTCGAGGTCGACGGCGAGGCGGACGCGGAGCCCGGCGACGCGGAAGCGGAAGCCGCCGACGCTGCCGCGTCCTAGCGCTGCTCGACGAGCTCGTAGAGGTGCCCGTCGGGTGCGTGAAAGTGCGCGTAGCGAAAGCGTGCGTTCCCGACTGCGTCCTCGATCCCGACGCCTGCCGCCCGCAGGCCGGCGATTGCCTCGTCGATGTCGGCCACCAGGAAGCCGAGCGTCCGTGAGGTCTCGCCCATCTCCCGCGGGCCCGCGACCGCGAAGGTCGAGCCGTCGGGCAGCGCGAACATGTCGGCGCCCGCGTCCTCGACGGGGGCCGCGGCGAGGCCGAGCACGTCGGTCACGAAGCGCGTCATCTCCTCCCGGCGGTCTGTAGCGGTCCCGGCGAAGATCAGCCCGAGGATCTGCATGCGCCGACTTTAGAGAACATCGAGCCTCTAGAGAAAGCCCTCCCTCGATGGTTGGCCCTGTACCGTCACCGCGTGGAGCGCAGCGATGCCCAGCTCGTCGATGCCCTGAGGGCGGGCGACGAGGAGACGTTCCGCGTCCTCGTTCGTGAGTGGCATGCGTCGCTTCTTCGCGTCGCGCAGATCTTCGTGCCGTCCCGGGCGATCGCGGAGGAGGTCGTGCAGGAGACGTGGCTGCGCGTGCTCGGCGCGCTCGATCGGTTCGAAGGCCGCTCGTCGCTCAAGACCTGGGTCTTCCGCATCCTCGCGAACACGGCGAAGACCCGCGCGCAGCGCGAGGGCCGCGTCATCCCGTTTTCGTCGCTGCAGGACCCGGCTCGCGTGCCGGAAGCATCGGTCGACGCCGACCGCTTCCTGCCCGATGACCACGAGCACCATCCGGGCGCCTGGTCCTCGCCCCCGCGCGACCTACCGGAGGAGCGGTTGCTCGCGTCGGAGACGCGAGCCCGCATCGCACGCGCCATCGACGGCCTGCCTGCGAGCCAGCGCGCCGTGATCATGTTGCGCGACGTCCAGGGCTGGAGCTCCGACGAGGTCTGTAACGCCCTCGACATCACCGAAGTCAATCAACGGGTGCTCCTGCACCGCGCGCGCGCCAAGGTGCGCAACGCCCTGGAGGACTATCTCGGCTCGGAGAGTGGATGATCGACATCGAAGCCTTCAGCTGCCAGGAGCTCGTCGAACTCGTCACCGACTACCTCGAGGGCGCGCTGACCCCTGCCGATCTACGGCGCTTCGAGGAGCACATCGCCCTGTGCGACGCGTGCATCGAGTACCTGCGCCAGCTCCGCGAGACGATCCACATCGTCGGTGCTATCACGCCTGACGACCTCTCGCCCGAGGCCGAAGCCGAGCTCCTCGCAGTCTTCCGAGGCTGGGCGCCGGCCGACGTTTAGCTTGGTTGCGACGAGGGATGCACCTCTTTACAACGTCCTCAAACGACCTCGCTACCGTCCCACGGTTCCCGCACGCCCGAAGGGAACCAGAGGGAAATCGAGAAGAGGAGGATCGCCTGTGCTGAGAGCCACACGCTTCGCGCTGATTGCGTTCACCGCACTGCTGGCCATTCCGGCCGCGGCCGCCCATGCTGCGCCGCGGATGCCGATCGGGTTCTTCGACGACCCGTCGTTCCGCTGGTCGCCGACCCGCGCGGACAATCTTCGCTCGGCCTCCCTCACGGGCGCATCCGTCATCCACACGACCGCGACGTGGCCGTCGCTCGCCCCGACGAAGCCCGCCGACGCCGCGAACGGAGACGATCCCGCGTACAGGCTGAGCGATCTCGACGAGCTTGTCTTCCAGTCCAGCCTCTACGGCCTGCGGGTAATGGTGAACGTCACCGGCACGCCGAAGTGGGCGAACGGCGGCAAGGCGCCGAATGTGCTGCCGAAGCGCTTCGCAGACCTCACGGCGTTCACTCGCATGCTTGCGACCCGCTACAACGGCCGCACCGGCCACGGCGTCGTCAGCCTTTGGTCGGTGTGGAACGAGCCGAACATCCAGCTCTTCCTGACGCCCCAGTTCGCCGGCAAGAAGATCGTCGGCCCCGCGAACTACGCGAAGCTCTACCGCGCCGCGTACGCCGGGATCAAGGCCGGCAACCCGACCGCGAAGGTCGCGATCGGCGAGACGTCCGCGCGCGGCCGCGACAAGCCGCTCGCCGGGGTCAGCGGGTCGGTTGCGCCGGGCACGTTCGCGAGGCTTCTCGCCCAGCAGAAGGGGTTGAAGTTCGACGCCTGGGCGCACCATCCGTACCCGACGACGCCCAGCATGCCGCCGCTTCAGAAGGTCCGCTACCCGAACGTTTCACTCTCGACGATGCCGAATTTCGAGGCCGACCTGAAGAAGTTCTTCCACCGCTCGGTGCCGATCTGGATCACCGAGTACGGCCACGAGACGAAGCCCGGTGAGCCGCACGGCGTCACGCCCGCGAAGCAGGCGGCGTACGCGAAACAGGCGCTCACGATCGCGAAGAACGACCCGAACGTGCAGATGTTCATCTGGTTCGTGTACCGCGACAGCAAGGGGAACCCGTGGCAGAGCGGCCTCTTCGCGGCAAGCGGCGCGCGGAAGCCGGCGTACAACGCGTTCGGTGCTCTCGCCCGGTTGATCGACGGGACCACGTCGACGACGAAGGCCGGCGTATCCCCGCGCGTCACGATGTACATGCCGTACCTGTCGCACTACGCGATTCCCGGCTCGCAGATCGGTGTCACCTACTCGGTCCTCGACGGCACCAAGCCGATGGCGACGGGGCAGCCCGTCGCGACGCTCGCGTCCGACCAGTCGATCACCTTCACGCCGGTCTTCAAACCGGTGAAGGGCCACACCTACACGGTGACGGCGGTTGCGAACGAGCAGAACGGCCATACCGAACGGCGCACGTCAGTCATCCGCGTCCCCTAGAAAGGACGATGTCCATGAGACCGGAACCTGGTTCGAAGACCGAACCAGGTTCCGGTTAGGCGCGCAGGAGCCGGAGGACGACGCCGACGGCCAGCACCGCCGCCGCCACCCCGGCCGCGGCCAGGAGGATGCCTGCCGACGCCGACAGCGCGGCGGTCGCGAGCAGGAGGAAGTTCACGAGCAGCGCAGCCACAATCAGCGTGCCGAGCGTGACGATGCGACGCACGAGCAGGCGTCTCTCGGTGCGAATCCGCGTGTTGTGCTCAATTGACCACGACGCGAGCTCGGCCGAGCCGAGCAGCAACACTCCGACGACCGCCGCCCAGCCGTCGACGACGGCCCGGCCCTCGCGGCCGCTCAGGTAGCCGCCGCCGGTCGCGAGCACGGCCCACGGGATCAAGGCGGGCCAGCGCATGACAATGCCGACCGCCAGCACGACGAGGCCCGCGAGTGCCGCTCCGCCTGCGAGGTAGCCGAAGCGGCCCGCTCCGGAGGTCGCGTAGCCGCCCGCCGCTGCGAGCGCGGCCAGCGCTCCGACACCGGTGATCAGGCGTGCACGTGCCGGGCGTAGCGACGGAATTCGCGCACCTCCTCGAGGACGGCCTGCAGGGGAACATCGTCGGTCCACTCGGCGACCGCGACGCCGGCGCTCTGGAGCCGGTGGCGCAGCGCGTCGCGTCTCAGCCGCCAGATGTCGTAGGCGACCGCGTCGAGCCCCTGCGTGGGCCGCTTCGTGAACGGCACCGGTGAGACGTCGATCACCACGAGGTCGTAGCCGCGCGCACGCAAGTCGAGCAGCGCCCCGACCGAGCGTGCGTCGAGCAGCGGGGAGAGTGCGATCACGAGCGCGCTCGGCGGCAGCGTCCGCCGCGGAATCACGTCGATCTCCTTCCAGTAGTACGAAAGGACGATCTGCGTGTCGAGCAATGCGTCGATCAAGCGGTAGAGCTGCACGAGACCGGTGCCGGGGACGAGCCAGCGGAGAATCCCGCCGAAGCTGATCAGCCCGATGCGGTCGCGCTGCCGCGCGTACGCGTCGGCGAGCGTTGCGGTCGCGCGCACGGCGAGGTCGAGGGTGCCCTCGCCGCCGAGCCGCGCCTCTGCGAACGAGTCGACGAAGAGAATCACGTCGGTGTTGCGCTCGGGGTGGCTCTCGTTCACCCAGAGGTCGCCGTCGCCGCGCCGGGCGCTCGCACGCCAGTTGACGCGCTTCAGCGGGTCGCCGGGCGCGAATTGCCTGATGTCGGCGAACTCGATCCCCTCGCCCTTCCGGCGCGAGACCTCGTTTCCGGCCAGGGCCTGCGTTTCGCGCGGCTTCAGGATCCGCCGCAGCACCTCCTCCCGCGGATAGACGCGCAGTTCGGGCCGCGCGCCGGCCGACGACTCCCAGGCGAGGAACCCGAGCGGGTCGCGCGCGCGTGTGTACGTCGGCCCCAGTACGTGCGCGCCCCAGCGCGCGGCGCGCAGTGTGACCTCGAGCTCGCGTCGCTCGCCGGCGGCGAGGTGGAGGGCGACGGGGTTCGAGCCGTCCGTCACTTCGAGGCCGGGCGGCAGCCGGAGGTAGACGTCGAGCCGGTCGACGGGCGTTGCGGAGTGAAGGACGATCCGTGCGCCGACCTCGTCGCCCTCGAGCGCCCGCTGAGCGTCGAGCTCGACCTCGACCTCGAGCCGGGGCGGCGTCGCGAGCGCGAGCCCGGCTGCGAGCGCGAGCAGGAACGGCGCGGTCAGCGCGACGAGCTCGGGCCGCGCGAAGACGAGTGCGGTCAGCAGGCCGACCGCCGACAGCCCCGCGTACGCGGCGAGCTTC
>Ga0105854_1000521_pt1 | contig 17353 bp, 13 predicted proteins | sample OrgsoiDNA_201058_FD_89679 | JGI IMG/M metagenome (GOLD analysis project Ga0105854, IMG submission 89679) | Permafrost soil microbial communities from the Arctic, to analyse light accelerated degradation of dissolved organic matter (DOM) -... | ecosystem: Environmental > Terrestrial > Soil >... | reverse complement strand
TCATTACCAGCCAGTTCATGCCGCGCGAACACGGCGACCGGCCAGAAGTCGTGCCCGAGGGATCCGTGAATCTGGCTTTTACCGGACAGTTTTGCGAATTGCCGGATGACGTTGTCTTCACTGTCGAGTATTCGATTCGCTCGGCGCAGGCAGCGGTCTATCGTCTTCTTGACATCGCGCAGACGCCGCCGGCCGTCTATAAGGGGAAGTTCGATCCGCGCGTCCTGTTCAAGGCGTTCGAGGCCCTGCACGACCTGTAAGGACCAGCTGACGCGTTTATCACCGCGCTACGCACGGCATGCACTGAGTAGTTTCCGAGCCTGCGCGCGTGCGGGCTATGTGGGTACCATCGAAACACACTAGCGCGAAGGATTCGCACCCGCGAACCCTTCGCGCCTTATTCAACGCGTTAAAAGGAGAAGCAAATGACTGGCAACGACGTTCTGATCGCCACGTTCGATGACCACACTGAAGCCGATGCGGCTGTCCGAAAGCTCATTGAAAACGGTTTTGATATGAAACATTTCAGTGTGGTCGGCAAGGGCTATCACACTGAAGAAAAAGTGGTCGGCTTCTACAACACCGGCGACCGCATGAAGATATGGGGCAAATACGGTGCGTTCTGGGGAGCGCTTTGGGGCGCCCTGTTCGGTGGTGTCTTCCTGACGCTGCCGATCATCGGACCGGTCGTCATAGTCGGTTATCTTGCCTCCATCGTGATATCCGCTGTCGAAGGCGCGGTTGTAGTCGGCGGAGTCAGTGCCCTGAGCGCCGCGCTCTTCAACGCAGGCGTTCCAAAGGATCATGTGATCCATTACGAGACCGCGCTGCAGGCCAATGGATTTATCGTCATGGCGAACGGCCCGGCCGAAGAGATGGCGCGCGCACGTGCAATCCTGCAAACGCATAAGCCGGCACGGTTGGACCTTCACGAAGGTGCGATCCCTGCGAACGAAGTGCCGGCCGCAGCGGCCCTCTGATGTAACTCGATCCCCATCGGTACACGGGATGGGGCTTTGATCCTAAGGCCGAAAGTATCGAAGCTCGCCCCTTCGATACTTTCGGTGAGGTAGTCCTGGCGTATACAAAGAACTTGCTTACAACAATGGGTGGTCCGCTTGATTTGCAGCACATGGCCGTTGTACAGGGAGCGCTGAATTCATCGTCACTGCGCGATTGCTAACCGGGGAAAATCTTTACGCTGCTCGCGACCGAGTCGGCGATATGCTCTTTGGCAATAACGCCCAGCACGCGAGGAAGCGCATGCCCCTTGCCGTGTCCGACGACGACGGCCATGACCGCGCGCTGTTTCCACATTCTGGTAATCACGTCAAACGCAACGTCGCTCTCTCCCACGACGATGAAATTGGTTTGTGCGAGAGCACCCAGCGTAATGCCGGCGATGCTTTGACTTAATGCACGGCGCAAACCCGTGTTAATGCGCAAAACGCCGACGATTTCGCGCTCTCTGGTCACGACGATGTGCCGGAAAACGGGCTGGTCCGACTTCGTAAGTCCGTCGTGAAACAGTGTGGTCTCGTCGAGAACGAGCACGTCAGTTTCCATCACGCTGGACGCGCTCCGGACCATGAACATATTCGCGTGCAACGCATTGGGAATAGGATGTCCGCGCCTAACAAGCTTCAGAGTGTAGATGCTCTCTCGCGAAAACATGCGTCTTGCACCGAGACTGAACGCGACGGCAATGATCATGGGAAGAACGATGTCATAGTCGCGGGTCATCTCGAAGATCATCGCGACGGCAGTCATGGCGGCTCCCGTGCCGCCGCCGACCATCGCGCCCATTCCCACCATTGCAAACGCGGGCGCACTTACTGGCGCGCCTGGCACGATTGCCGTAATCAGCGCAGAAAACGATGCACCGAGTGTTGCACCTATGAACAGTGAGGGTGAGAAGACCCCGCCCGATGAACCCGAACCAAGGCTCACCGAAGTAGCGATTGTTTTGCAGACCGCAAGCAAAAGAAGAAATGCGCCACCAGAGAGTTGCCCGTATAGCGTCGCCTGAATCGTTGCATAGCCAACCCCTTCCACATAGTAATGGCCTGCGGTAAGCCACAGGGCGTAGATCATGCTACCCACGATCAGCATACCTAATCCATGCCGTAGATAAGGGTTGGGAATGCGTTCGAAGGCATCCTCTGCCCAATGAAGCGAACGAATTAAAATGGCGGCGGCGACGCCCGTAATGGCTCCAAGCAATGCGTAAAGTACGAAGGTGAATGCGCTACTCGGCTCGTTAGGGATCGCCCCGAGGTGGACGGGCACGAAGAAAGCCGGTGCCGCACCGAAAAAGAGCCGGCCGACGAACGTTGCAGTGCCAGTCGCGATCGCGACCGGCAGAAACGTGTTGACGCTGATCTCGGGCATCATCAGTTCGGTAGCGAACAACACTCCGCCGATCGGCGTGTTGAAAGTCGCCGCGATGCCCGCGCCCGCTCCGGCAGCGACAAGCGTGATCCGCTGCCCTGCAGTCATCCTGATGAACTGACCAAACGTTGATCCGAGCGCCGAACCGATTTGGATAATGGGCCCTTCACGCCCCACTGCTGCGCCCGAACCGATGGCAAGGGCGGACGAGATCGATTTTGCCAAAGCCACAACAGGCCGGATCGCCCCGCCTTTGTAATAAATGGCGTCCATCACTTCCGGAACGCCATGTCCCTTCGCTTCCGGTGCGAACTTCGTCACGATCCAGGTGACGCCAATTCCGCCGATCACCGGAACCAGAATCACCAGCGCGCCCCACGGAGCAGCTGGCGTGAAATGACCGGTGTCGTACGTGAAGGAAAATTGACCGAGAAACAGAACATTGTGGACTAGCCCAATTAGAGCGCGAAATACGATCGCTCCAAGTCCGGTAACAATCCCGACGACAAACGCCAGTACGCATAACCACCGGACTGCTAGCGGTTTAACCGAGTCCTCATTGGACATATTCATGTTGCCGGGTTGCACCGCAGCGACCTTGACATGCCGGTCGCCGATGCCCGGGGACCCTTCGTCCAACTCGGAATGCTCGGACATCACTCACCTCCTTAACATCCAACGCGCACGGTTCGGTAGGAACTCAAATAGTCGAGTCATACACCGGCAGAATGCATTGACTTGCAGGCGACTCAACAGGTGAGCCAACGCCGTTGAACACGCAGGCGTAGAAGATCACACAGCCAGCCCCGATTGCAGACACCTCATCCGCATACTACCCGGCCGCCGCGCTAAGCGTCGCCGCACATTGAAAGGCGCTTCCTCCGATTACCCAATGCTCGCGCCCGCCAGTCCGCGTTCACGGCCTAGCGAGAGAGAGAAACCTAACGAGCAATGACCTCATTTGCGGGTCGGAGAACGACACCGGCTTAGCGAGCCGCTCGATTCCGGCTGAGGTTGGTGCGGCTTTGGATATGTCCAAGCTCCACTTAAAAAGCGCTTCGCAACACCTGTTCTGACGACATCCAACTGACTACAACTCACCGAGTCTTCATCGCGATTCAATCGCCTCAGTCACGTTCGATATCTGAGAAAGTAACAGCTCTGCGTCGCGTGGCGGCCTGTGCCAAGGCCTCCGGAAAGTGGATGTATCATTGTCGATCATAGTCCGACATAGTAAGTTTGGACTTCGTTTTCCTCAGCCCATATCTGAACATCGAGCATCTCGTTAAACTCAACGAAGCGGTCATGATAGACACAACAGAAACCCGTTGCAGTCCTATAGACAAGTGCCCATTCGGCCGCGGGCGGCTCCCCCGCGAGCGACTTGTATTCGCTCGATATCTCGGCCGCGACGTCATGAAGAGCATTCTTGATCGTCTTCTGAATCAAATCGAATCCATTTATCAATCTCATTGGAGCCTCCCCGGCGAAGGATGATCACCTAGCTTAAAACGTTACTTGACACGAACCTTTCGCATCGCTGCGAGCATTGCTGTCCGGCAAGGCTTTGCGATGGCGCTTCAACTTCCTACTTTGTATTTAATACCAATAGTGACCCCGGCGATAGTGCATTCACCTGCAGCCAGATAGTTGGAAAGCTCGTTGACAGGGACGATTTAACTTCTGCCTTAAGTTCTGTTTAAGAAAGTGTGCGCAACCGGGCTCTACGGACCAGCATGCATATCGACGGCGTGCAGCGTGCTGTGATCAACCGTGATCTGAGCGAACGCCCCGCACTTTTCAGGCAGCGCATAGACGAGTTGACCGCCGAGGTGGCTGCACTCCTTAGTCAGTCACAACGAGTGGAAGAGCCGCTACGCCGCGGCTTTTAACGCTTCCCTTCAGCGACACGTGCCAGTAAACGCTGAGCATCGATTGCAACCGGGTGTGCGGATCTTCGTTGCGGCGTGGCCACTCAAGTTCGAGTCATCATTCTTCAAGTTGCTTGCGGATCGATAGCAGTTCGTCCCGACGCTCCGCACTCGTCTTCGGATAGGACATTTTTAGTCCTTCGAACGTATCGAGGACAATCTTGGAAACGATGAGCCGGGCGTTCTCTTTGTCATCGGCCGGAACGACATACCATGGAGAATCCGTTGTGCTTGTCGCGCTAAGGCATTCCTCATAGGCTTTCATATAGTGTTTCCAGAATTTGCGCTCCTTGATGTCCGCGAGGCTGAATTTCCAGTTCTTCTCAGGCTCATCGATCCGCGCCAGAAAGCGCTTGCGCTGTTCTTCCTTCGAGAGGTGCAGGAAGAACTTGACGATGCGAGTCCCGTTGCTATGAAGATGTTTCTCCAAATGCGCGATTGAACGGTACCGATCGTGCCAGAGCGTCTTGTCGTCATGAACCGCGTCCGGGAGCCCCTCGCTGCGAAGGATTTCGGGGTGCACGCGGACGATTAGTACTTCCTCGTAATAGGATCGGTTGAAGATGCCGATCCGCCCGCGTTCGGGTAGATCACGCGTAGTTCGCCAAAGGAAGTCGTGTTCCAGTTCAGCGTCGCTCGGATGCTTGAAGCTGAATACCTGGCAACCCTGAGGATTGACTCCGGACATCACATGCCTGATAGCACCGTCTTTTCCTGCCGCATCCATTGCCTGGAATATCAGCAGGACGGCGTGGCGGTTGGATGCATAGTGAAGCTGTTGCATCGAACTCAGTTGCGCGACATGTTCTTCCAGAAGCTTCTCGTATTGCTCCTTCGAGTCGTAGACGGGATCAACCTTCGTCGGCCATTTTTCGAGATTCACCTCGTCCCCTTCGCGTACGCGAAAGTCTTTCGAATGGTTTTTCATCGTATTCCTTCCTGCGACTTTGCCGCGGATAGCGTTCGTTGATTCATTTAGTAGTCTGTGGCTTCACCAGCAGCGGCGCGTGGGGTTCGGGCTCAGGCCCGGTTTTGGCTTCGGGTTGAGGCTCCGACCTGCCTTCAGGCTTAGGCTGCGCTTTGACGGGATCGAGAATCCGGTACGCGAGCAGTTTCACCGGGTCGGTCACGAGGAACCACACCAGCGCATAGCCCCAGACCAGCAAAGCCCAGCCCCAGCCGATTGGCGTCATAAACAGCCCATATACCGCTATCAGCGTCGCAAGCGCTTGCGTGCCGAATACAGCCAGCAGCAAAATTCGCGCAGGACGTATCGACCAGAACGGGCCGCGCGTGCGTGTCTGGAAAATCGTCAGGTGTCCGGCTACCGACAGCATCAGATACATCAATGTCTGGAGATGGGGACGGTCGAGATGAAAGACGCGATCGCCGAGGAAAAACAGGCCAAACGAGGCGACGGGGCCGACCAGACCCAGCACCGTGGCAATGCCCAGCACCAGCCGCATGTTCCAGGCCTCGGGCTGGTCCTTGTAATGAACATTGTCGTAGGCGATGGATAGGATGGCGCCGTCGTTAAGCAACGCGAGCATCACGATCATCACGGCCGTCAACGGATAAAAGTTGAAGATGAGGATCGAGAGCGTCATGAACAGCAACACGCGCAACGTCTCCGCAATCCGGTACATCGCGTAGCTGTTCATTCGCTGGAAAATCTTCCGGCTCTCCTTGATCGCGTCTATGATCACGGAGAGGCCCGGCGTCATCAGCACGATGGACGCCGCAGCACGTGCTGCATCGGTTGCGCCCGAAACAGCGATGCCGCAATCGGCCTTTTTCAAGGCAGGAGCGTCGTTCACCCCGTCACCGGTCATGCCAACGATGTGGCCGCCTCGTTGCAGGACATCAACGATGTGGAATTTGTGTTCGGGAAACACTTGCGCGAAACCGTCCGCCTTTTCGATGAACACCGCCAACTGCGCCGTCTCCACTCGCTTCGTGTCACCGAAACCGCTGGCATCGAGAATATTCGCGCCCAAGCCCAGCTTTTTAGCGGTTTCCTGGGCAATGGCTCGCGCATCGCCGGTCACCATCTTGACGCTTACGCCCATCTGGCGCGCGGTCTCGATGGTTGCGCGGGCATCGACGCGTGGCGGATCAAACATGGGCAGTACGCCAATGAATTGCCACTGGCCGTCCCCATCGGCACGAGCGACCCCCAATGAACGAAAGCCGCGTGTCGCGAATTCGTTGACGGCCTTCTCGACGGCGGCCTTCACCTGCGCGGCATTGGCCGCCAGCGCCAGGATCACCTGCGGCGCGCCTTTGGCCACCTTGAACTGTTTTCCGTCCGTCCCCTTTACCGTGGCTTCGGTACGCTTGTGCACCGGGTCGAACGGCTGGAAATGGACGACCTGGTAGGCCTTCAAGGCCTGATCGTTCTTCAAACCACCGATCACGGCAAGATCGATCGTGTCCTTGTCCTCCTCACGCGACGCGAGTGCGGCATTCAGGATGACTTGATCGGCGGGAATGCCGTTGACACAGAATGGATCACCCAGCGTCAACTTGTTCTGAGTCAGCGTGCCGGTCTTGTCCGAGCACAAGATGTCCACACCGGCGAGTTCCTCGATGGCCGACAACCGGGTCACGATCGCTTTTTTCCTGGCCAGCAGACGTGCGCCGACCGCCATGGTCACCGAGAGAACCGTGGGCATTGCCACGGGAATCGCGGCCACGGTCAGCACCAGGGCGAACTGCAATGTGGTGAGAATAGGATCACCGCGAACAATCGCGACAACAACGATGGCGGCCACCAGAACCACCGCGAGAATGATCAGGTAGTTGCCGATCTTGAGCACGGCGCGCTGGAAGTGGCTGACGGTATGCGCCTCTTGCACCAGTTGCGCCGTCTTGCCGAAATAGGTGTTCGCGCCCGTGGCATAGACCAGCGCGCCGATTTCACCCTGGCGAATGATGGAACCGGAAAATACCGCCTCGCCGGCTTTACGCGTGACGGGCAGTGATTCTCCCGTTAGCGCAGACTGATCCACTTCAATCGGGTCACCCTCCAGCAAGCGCGCGTCGGCCGGCACGATATCGCCCAGGCGCACGCGGATAACGTCACCCGGCACCAACTCCCGCGCGGCCGGGCTGCCCCATTTGCCGTCGCGTATCACCTTCGCCGTAATCGCTAACTGGGCCTTGAGGGCGGCTATAGCGTTGCCGGCCTGGCGTTCTTCCCAAAATCCGACTACCGCGTTGGACAGCAGCAGCACGGAGATGATTGCAAAGTCAGGCCAATGCCGGGCCGCCGCTGAAAGGATCACGGCCGCTTCGATCATCCACGGAATGGGTCCCCAAAAATACGACAGGAACTTCAGCAACGGATTGGTTTTCTTTTCTTCAATCTCGTTAGGCCCGTATTGAGCGAGCCGCTTTGTCGCCTCGGCCTGACTGAGACCGTCCGGCGACGAGCCCAGCTTTGCCTGTAGGTCCGGCATGGAGAGGGATTTCAGGGCTTCGTTCGGATCCGGCTTGGAGCCTGGTTTAGAACCAGGCTTGGAACTCGCCTTGGAGCTCGCCTTGGAACCCGCCTTGGAATCTCCAGCCTGGGAAGGAGCGTTGTCGGGTGCCATGATGGGTGTTCCTTCTGTCTTTGTAACGTGGGAGAGTTGGCACGGTGCTGGATGCAGCCGTCCCGTCCCCCGCTCATTTCAGCTTCACCAGGCGTAGTCCGTTCGCGCCGGGCTTCGGGATGCACGTTCTTCGTGCCACCAAGATAGTTAGTTTATCTAAGGACAGATGAGCGCCAGGGTATGCTGCGCGATCATCAGGTCTTCGTTCGTCGGGATGACCCAGACCGACACCCCGCTCGCCGGAGTGGATATGCGCGGGCCGCCCGCGGTATTCGCCTGCTCATCGAGCTTCATATCCAGCCAGGCCAGCTTGCCGCACAGCGCCGCGCGCACCGGGGCCGAGTGTTCCCCGATCCCTGCGGTGAACACCAACGCGTCCAGCCCGCCGAGCACGGCTGTGTAGGCGCCGACGTATTTCGTCATCGCGTATACGAAATGGTCGATCGCGGCGACCGCCCGTGGATCCTCGCTCTCCTGCAGTACCCGCATGTCGTCGCTGATGCCCGACAATCCAAGCAAGCCCGCTCGCTCGTAAAGCATCCTCTCTAGCGACGCGACGTCGAAAAGCTTGCGCCGCAGCAGGTAGAACAGGGCTCCAGATGGCACGTCACCCGAGCGCGTCGCCATCGGCAGCCCGGACACGCCAGCAAAGCCCATTGTCGTCTCGACACTGCGCCCATCCAGCATGGCGCACAAGCTGGCACCGCCGCCCAGGTGCGCTGCGATAACCCGTCGCGCATCAGGGGCGAATTTCAGCACCTGCCGGCTGATGTAGTCGTAGGAGATACCGTGGTAACCCCAATGCCGCACGCCGGCGTCGCGCACGTCCTGGGGAAGCGCGTAGGTCTGCGCCACCTCCGGCATGGTGCGATGAAACGACGTGTCGAAGCAGGCAACCTGTGGCAGGCCTGGGAATGCCTCGGCCAAGGCCCGGGCGCCCTGCACGTTGAAGGGCTGGTGCGAAGGCTCCATGGCGCACAGCGAGTCAAGGTAGTCCAGTACATCACCCTCGATCCTGACCGGTCCCTCGAACCGCGTTCCGCCGAGCACCACCCGGTGCCCGGCCGCTATCACTTTCGTTTCGGCAAGGTTGGCTTCAAGCCACGCGATGACGAAATGCAGCGCTATCCGGTGGTCGATCGTGTGACCCTTGCCCCACTCGTTGGCGCCCAACACCTTGCCAGCAGCATCCTTGACGATGAAATGCGGGTCGCCCTGCATGCTGTCGATCTGACCTTCACAACGCAGGGATAGCGACTCGGTTGCATCCACCGCATAGGCGCCGAACTTCAGGCTGGTGGAGCCCGCGTTAAAGACGGCGATAACCTCGTTCATGAACGGTCACTCCGAGGTTTCGGGCAACATGATCGAGGGATCGCGCGCCAGCGCCTCTGCATACAGCACGGCGGCGGCGGCCGAGAAGCTCCGTGCTGCCGCCGTGTCAGCACGGCTGGTCAGGATCAGCGGCACGCGGGCACCGACTACGAGCCCTGCAGTCTGTGCATCGGCCATGAAGGCAAGGTTCTTGTAAATCATGTTGCCGGCTTCGATGTTTGGCACGATAAGGACATCCGCCACACCTGCGACTGGTGACGAGATATTCTTGATCCGCGCCGCATCGAGATCCACTGCCGCATCAAGATCAAGCGGCCCGTCGACGATACCTCCAACGATCTGGCGACGATCCGCCATCTTCGCCAGGATCGCGCCATCGAGACTGGCCGGCATGTCGGTGCGCACCATTTCCACCGCCGCCAACACGGCGACTTTCGGCAGGTCGATGCCGAGTGCGTGGGCAAAGCCGATCGCGTTCTGGCAAATATCGCGCTTCTGGTTGGTGTCGGGTGCGATGTTCAGCGCGATGTCGCTGATAACGAAGCGGCGCGCATAGGTCGGCACTGACACCATCGCGCAATGGCTGATCAATCTCCCGGTGCGTAGTTTCGCTTCCTTCTGCATGACTGCGTGCAGGAAAACGCCGGTGTGCAGGCTGCCCTTCATGAGTGCCGCGACTTCGCCGTTCCCGGCGGCCGTGGCGGCACTCATCGCCGAGTCTTCGGGGCCGTCTGTGGCGACCAACCTATACCCGGCAATGTCCAGGCGCTCGTGATCCGCGATCCGCCGGATCTCGGCCTCCGGACCGAACAGAACAGGCACGATCAGCCCGGCCTCAGCAGCCCCCACCGCGCCGGCCAAGGCATCGGCGCTGCATGGATGCACGATGCCGGTCAGCATTGGCTTGAGACCGCGACAACGCGCGAGCAAATTCTCGAGCCGATGCTCCGCCACCGGATGCTGCTGTCGCGTCGTCGGAGCCAGAACCTCCAGGATCGCGGTTGCGATGATCTGACCCGCCGGATTTGTACACTGACCGTCCAGCACGACAATCCCCTGATCCTGCCGCTTCTCCCGCACGACCAGACGAACCGTCATCGCTGCGGCGACCGGCAGTGCACCCTTGATCTGCACCGAGGTTGAGCGGATAAAACTCCCGGGGCCTGGAAGAGCAGAGCCAACCAATGCACTCAGCATGGCCGTAACAATGCCAGCAGCAGCCTGGCTTTCGCCCGGGCCGGTGAGTATGTCCGCATCACCAAATGCAGCGCCCAAGGCCCGCATGTCACCGATCTGCAGGGTGCGCTGGACCGCCGCAATGTCGCCGGGTGCGATCTCATCGAATGTTTTGTTTACGGCAATTTGCATTGCGGCAACTCCGGGGGGTTAAGTTCGTGCGGTGACGACACACGACATGCGCGTCCCACCCGTCGAGGTGAGAGACCAGTCCGCCCGATCCGGATCTCATGACAGATGTGATTCACGAGCACAGGCATGATGGTCGCTCGCTCACGCCACGATGTGATAACCGGCATCGACGTAGGCGACGTTTCCGGTTATCGCCCGGGCGCCGTCGCTGACCAGGAATGCGGCGTAGGCGCCCACATCGTCGAGCGTCACCAGCCTATGCTCCGGTGCCTCCCGGACTGCGCGGTCCAGCAGCTCATCGAAATGGTCGATTCCGGAAGCCGCACGGGTCTTTACCGGACCCGGCGATAGTGTGTTCACACGGATCCCCGCCTGCCCGAGTTCGAGGGCCATATAGCGAACCGCCGCCTCCAGCGCCGCCTTCACCGGGCCCATGATGTTGTAATGCGCGATCGCTTTTTCAGCGCCGTAATAGCTCATGGCAAGCAGGCAGCCGCCCGCCGTCATCAACGGTTCGCTAAGCTTGGCCATACGCAGGAAAGAGTGAACGCTGACTTGCATTGCGAGGGCAAATCCTTCGACGGAGCAATCCGTGATCCGGCCGCTCAGGTCCTCCTTGCGGGCATAAGCAATTGAGTGCAGCACGAAATCGAGGTGCCCCCAGTCCTTCGCGATTCGCTCATAGACGGCCTCAAGTTGGCCTGACACGGTGACATCGCACGGCATGAAGATGGCGCTTTGCAACGCTTCGGCAAGCGGTCGCACGTAAGGCTGAGCCTTGGCGTTGAGGTAGGTAATCGCTACTTCGGCACCCTCGGCGCGGAAGTGACGCGCGCAACCGTAGGCAAGACTATGCTCGTTGGCGATACCGATAACGAGACCCTTCTTGCCGCTCAGCGTGTTCATGGCATTCTCCTTGAGCGTGAGCCTCTGTCGTAGGATGCACTCCGCTCGCGAGCTTTGATGATAAGTACTCCGTACCCCAGTAGCGCACGCCGGATATGAGTCCCGTTCGCACTGCCGACTCAGGTTTCACCGGACGTTTCAAGAGCCATTGGTTGCTCAATCGGCAACCCGAGCACCTCGGCCAGTCGACTCAGGCGGTCGCGCTCCGTTGCGAGCGGAAGGTCTCCCGCACTAACGATTGCGTTCACCTGCTTGAGCAGATCCTTGCGCGCTTGCGCCTGGGGCACCATGACCGCAAGCGCTTCCACTGCGCGCTCACGCTCCAGTTGCAGCACGAAGGACTGGTCCCGCAGCAGCGCCTTGAACTCGGCGAGCGAGAGATGCATAAGCGTCTTACGCGCAACGTTCAACGCGAGCGCGCAGCGCTGGTCAATCATCCGCTCGCCTGCAGCGACATACAGCACAGCCCGGCTCAGCGCTTCATCGAACCCGCCGCTCTGCAACTTCGCCGCATACGTGTCCGAGCGTGCCTGTCGTGCCGCCAGCTCTTCGACTGGAATGCCCGGCAGCGTTCGCACCTCGCTGCGCTCATTGAGGCCGAGGAGCGCTTGAACGAATGGCGAGCCATAAAAGCGGAAGAACATCTGCTCTTCAATCTGGTCACGCTCGTCACGATATTTATCCAGACCAGCGCTGATTTGCTCCGATATCCGCGTCTGCAGCGCAAGGAACCGATTGTCAGCCGCCACGGGCTGGCGTGCCGCGCTCACATTGGCAGCCAGCGTCTGCACGCCTTTCATCCAGGGGTTGCTGAACATCGTGTAGCTGAGCCTGAGCGGGTTCAAGGCTTGGACCAGGTCTGCTGTCGGCTGGTTGGCCAGCGCGCGCACGAGAGGCTGCATGAAGGCACGATAAATCGAGAGGTTCACGTCCGACAGCCGTGCCACAGCGGCGAATGCACGGTCGTCCTCGGGGCTGTTGCGCCCGAGTGCGCGAATGTCATCGAGCGAGCGGGTCTCAAAGCGACTGAGCCAGTTGCCGGTGACGAAGCCCTCCGCAGGTATGTTCGCCGGTCGCGGCGAAATGACCATTTCGTAGAGACCAGGGGGCAGGCAGTCGATGACATCCATCATCTGCACGAACTCCTCATCCTCTTTGGCACCCACCTTGGCGGAGACGAAGAGGGCGAGGTGCCCGACTTCCTGGTTCACGCAATACACGATCGTTCGGCCCGTGGCGCGGATGTCGTCGACGTCCCGATACAGATCAAGGATCCACCCGAGCGTCTGCGGTGGCGGACTGATGTTGTCGGCCATCGACGTGAACACGATAATCGGCGAGGTAACGCTGCGAAGATCGAAGGTCGTACCGTCGCGCGAATGGAGTTGATTGCGGGTCAGCTTGTCGCCGATGAAGAGGTTGTCCACCAGGAACTGCAGTTCATCCCCGTTCAGCTGGATAAAGTCACCCCACCACTTCTCGAACTTGAGGTAGCGCTCTCCGTCTGTGTCGACGTGGGCATAGACCTCGTACTGCTTGCCCCACAGCCAGCTTGCAGGGTTCAGTGTGTCGAAGTTCTGGATCAACGCCGTCCCGTCGATCTTCCCGTTGCCGAGATCGCTGGCCATTGCGGTGAGCCAGCTCCCACCGAGCAGGCCGCCGGAATAGCGCATCGGATTTTTTCCATGCACGCCCTGCCAGTAGGACATCGGCGAGCCGGCAACCAGGCAGGGACCAAACAGGTCCGGCCGCAATATCGCCACCATCAGGGTCTGGTAGCCCGCCTGACAGTTGCCGATTGCAAAGGGACGTGGGGAGTCCGGATGGAGCGCGACCACGCGTTCGAAGAAGCTCACCTGTCCCTCGACTACATCGAGAAACTGCTGGCCGGGTGCCGGTGTCGCCCCAAAACCAATGAAGTACACCGGATGCCCGGCGTTGAGTGCGTCCCCGATTTCGCTCTCCGCCTTGAAGCCACCGATACCCGGCCCCTGCCCCGCTCGTGGATCGACCACCACGACTGGCCGTTTCTGCGCATCGATGACGATCCCTTGCGGCGCAACGATGCGCGACAGCGCGTAGTTGATTGGCCGGGGCAGCGAGCGACCGTCCATAAGCAACTCATGCTCAAAGCTCAACACCGTCGCCATCGGCCGTGAAGTTATCTCGATCTCTTCGTCACCACGCTGGCGCAGCAAGTCCAGGAACAGAACGCTGCGTTGGAACGCATCGACCGTGTATTCCGGCCAACTTGCCAGAACGTCGCTGACACTTATCGCGGTCGGAATAGACAATTCAACGCCCTTCTCGCCTCCGGTAAGCGAAGCGCGCAAGGTGTCGGATGAGGTCGTGTGCAGCATGGCGATCTTTCCTTCGGTACGGTATTGAGCGATAAAGGGGGCGTTCTATCCAATGCTAAAAAGATCAGTGGAGTCGCGACGGCGGCTGGGGCGAGCTTCGGCCGAGCGAAACCTCGAATGACCAACGAAATACGATGAATATTACAATTGCCGGACTACCCTGATCGCGCACCTTTGCTGATGCGGTCTTTGTGATTTCCAGCGTGAGCTGCTCCGGCATTCGAGGGTGATTGCAGTGCGATATCTCTTAGAGGCATGCGGATCTGTCCTTCGAACGGCACAGTGAACGGACCGTTTGCCAACTTGACGGGTTTTGCTCGGTTAGCAAAGTCAACTGTAGAGGTAAAGCCCTGGGCTTAATTGATCTAAATCACTTCGCTACGCATTCCGCACCCGGTCGACGAAGCCTGACATGTCCTGATTTAGCTGGAACGCCAGAAGCGGGCGCTGTTTGTGCCCAGAAGCAATCTAAACGTAATGATCGGCCGGTAGATCTCGCGGGTTAATACTCACTTCGTGAGCCCATAGCCAAGGCTCTGGGACGCGATGCAATTGCGAAGCGCGAGCCGCGGCTGCCTTCCCGCAGTGGTTCGTATCCGGCCCCCTTCATGATCCAGCCGCAATAGCCTGTTGGAGTCAACGCTTTAATCAGGGTGGTAGCGACGGTCAAAACGCGCGTCGGCAAAGCCGCCCTCGCGCAAGCTCATCCAAGTCAATTTCGTCAGGGCTGGTGACTACGAGGCTTTCCCCTGCAGCCCAAGCAGGGCTGCATCAGCATGCCAGGCAACGCCCAGTCCCGTCATTACGCTGGCACACGGCTTCGATATCGACTAGCGCTCCACCTATATGCAGTCTCTGACGCTGCTGGCAGATCGCCTGATGTGCTCGATGACTCACGTCGAGGTAAAGCCCAAGAAGGGGCAACTTGCCCCCTAACTCGATCGGCACGCTAACCTCGTGTAGACCTTCTCGCTTGGCCGTAAGCGTTTCATTGCACTATGCGCGGAGCACGGTTTCGATTTTCGATGGATGGCTGCTTGTTGTAATTCTGTTGCATCCGCCTTACGTGTCGAGTCAGATTCAAACCTGTGGTTGCCTTTATGGCTTTTGCTCGAACGTAGAAATCCTCCCACTTCGGAATGTCATCCTGCTTGACGCCAAAAGCGATGGTGTTGCCCCCACTCCATGCGATGCTTTGAAACATGTTCCCGCGGCAACTTGCTCTTATCCTTTTCAGGTAGGTCCGCAGTAGCAAATCATCGTTAAGCAAGTTGGCTACGATTACGCCCTGCTCACGCAACGCGACGTAGCAATTTTCATAGAAACGCGGATTCGAGAGACTCAGGGGTAAGCCGAACGTATCAAATCCGTCCAGTAAAATGACATCCGCAATGGACTCCGCATCCAGCATGTACTGCTCGGCATCAGCATGTACGACCCGAAATCGGTCGGAATCCTTCGGAATGTAAAAATCTTCGCGAAGCGCGATGACTCTGTCATCAATCTCGACCGTCGTTATGCGGGCCTTCGGAAATTTGTCATAACAGTACTTCGATAGTGATCCGCCGCCTAGTCCCACAATTAAAATGTCTTTTGGATCACCGATAAATAGCTGAAACGCCATCATGGCACGTGTGTATGAAAGGTCCAACTCAAACGGTGCCCCCTTCCTCATTGAGCTCTGCACCGCGAATGGATCGAATTGCAGGGAGCGAATATGTTGCTCTTCATAGACAGCTGGTTCATGGCGAAAAGTTCTCCACTCCTGAATGACTTTTCGCATATTCGTGTATTCATTCGACAATTAGATATCCTTTATAAAATTTAATGAATCGTGGTGGACCGAAGCCAAGTTGGCGCGCACCAATTTTTACTCGTTCGTACACGCAGAAAGTGCGTCGCCTTGCAAACAGATAGCTCTCGACGATTCATCTTGAAAGCGTCGCAAAGAAACGTCCAATAGTTCGGTCGCGCTTTCAAACAAGGATTCCGGCTCAAGCAGCGCCGCGGCATCGGAAAGCCGCCCCTCTTTAACGGCAATGGCAACAACGAGGGCAGCCGTGTGAAAACTGGCGTGTGCAACCTTCAGATGTAAAAACGCTGGAAGACTGCTCCAGGTCTTCTCGTGAGCATCGATCCATCGTCCGAGCGTGCAAGCACGATCCTTGGCAAACGCCGGCGTGATGAGATGAAGCTGCTGGTGCAAACCACCGCGCAACGAAGCGCCCGCCATCCGATGCTCTTCCAGGGTTCCCTTGAAAGACATGTATTCCCCTTTACGTTGCGCCGGCGCTAGCCCCTCCGTGCGCCCCGACCGAGGTTGACCCCAAAGCGTCAACCCGAAACGGCAACGGATTCTCGCGCGCAAGTCCGACGTGATGAACGCGGAAACTTGCACTCCGGGAGTGCGGCTAAGTGTGCGGGAAAAGTCCAATATAAGCATAGCATCACGTTACAAGCATATGATAATCCTGTTGCCATGAAAGATGCGTTACCTTGCTAACCACCATGCGGATCTCCGTCACTCCGAGCAAGCTAGCGCCCACCAATGATCCTAAGAATGACCCTTGGTCAATCGCATGCACGATGATCATTTCATTATCATTGACTTATGTTTTTATTGTAATACTATGGTCATCTTAAATTGAGTTCGACCATCGGCTGGAATACGCCGCTATTGCATAACAAAGCATCGCCAGATGTTGGCAGAGGAATGGACGTGATCGACACGAACGTGGACCTGAGGTCGCACAACTACAAACGTCTGTACCTTGATGACGTAATGGGTTCGCGCGGTCTGATCGTTGTCGGTGTGGGGCGCGGCGGTGAGCGAGGATTTCAGATGTTGTATCGGTTTTCCGATATCTGCGACCGCCTTGAGAATCAAGGGGTGAACGCCGTGTTCGTCTATCGAAAAGAGTCAGCTCGACATGTCTTCGACACTACATCGTTATTTGGTGCCCGATTTCGTTTGAAACCTTGTTTGCTCCTGGACGATGCAGGGCTGTTTTTCCGCGGGTCTCCGCAGGATAGATCGCTTCGCGCGGTGCACTTCAATCACAAGATGGAACCAATCGACACGGCGATTATTCCCCTGGGTAAAGATTCGTGGGATCCGCTTTTGCGCGTTTTCCTTGCCCAGGTAATCTCCGGTTGTCGGCATTGACCCATCGGTCCTTGCCACAGGCCCGGACGAAACAGAGGCGCTTAAGGTCCTGGCTGCTGCACTAATTACGATGGACACCGCTTAGCTCAAATGACGCAACAAAACATGTATGCAATTCGGCAACACGGCGACGGCGACTCCGAAATACTGTCGGCACCGGGAAAGAAGCGGAAAACAGGCACCCCGATCGTCATTGAAAATGACGTTGTCGTATCCCTGTACTTTGATGCGCGAGGTGTGCAGAGCTCCATGCTCATCGCCGATCCGTATGCCCTTGCGTTGGGCTACACCCGCACCATG
>Ga0105854_1000520_pt1 | contig 17377 bp, 15 predicted proteins | sample OrgsoiDNA_201058_FD_89679 | JGI IMG/M metagenome (GOLD analysis project Ga0105854, IMG submission 89679) | Permafrost soil microbial communities from the Arctic, to analyse light accelerated degradation of dissolved organic matter (DOM) -... | ecosystem: Environmental > Terrestrial > Soil >... | reverse complement strand
TTTTGTTAACAAAAGCGGTGCAATATGCAAGTTGTGATTATGCGTCACGGTGAGGCAGCTCTTGAAGCGGCCAGTGATTCGGCAAGACCTCTTACCGAGTGCGGATGTGACGAATCTGTACATATGGCGGCGTGGTTAAAAGCGCGCGCAATCAACATTCAGCGCGTTCTGGTCAGCCCGTATTTACGTGCGCAGCAAACGCTGGAGAAGGTTAAGCAAACCTTGGGCCTGTCGGTAACGATTGAGGTTCTGAAAGACCTGACGCCGGGCGGTGACCCAGCGGCGGTGGCTGCAGAGCTTCACGCACTGGCACTTGAAGGCGTCACTGGCGTGCTGATCGTCTCGCATTTGCCGTTGGTCGGCTATCTGGTAGCGGAATTGTGTCCGGGTGTCTGCCCGCCAATGTTTGCGACCTCCGCGATGGCCAGTGTTGAGCTGGATGCAGAAACCGGCAAAGGCACGTTTGACTGGCAATTCAGCCCTTGTCAGGTGATGGCGAAAGTCTAAATCACGGTTCAGCCTGGGGTGAAAGCCCACAACGCTGCAAATAAAAAGGCACAGTTTAATGACTGTGCTTTTTTGCTTTCTGCTGCTCGGCTTTGCAAGAAAAGCGGCTGACTTACATTTCCTGCAATTTATCATCCAGCTCAATCAGCACCAGCAGGGCTGCCGTTCCGCCTAGCTCTTTGGGAGCCTGATGAAACGCCAGAACATCGGGGTGTTGCGCCAGCCACAGCGGAGTTTGCTGTTTCAGAATATGCTTTCCGTGGCCGTGCATCACACAGGCGCAATGGACATGTTCACGGCGACACGCGGCAATCAGCGCGCCAAGTTCTTGTTTAGCTTCCCGTTGCGTCAAACCGTGTAAATCAAGAAACAGCTCTGGCGAGTAATCACCTCGGCGAAGCTTCTTTAATTCAAAATGACTGACGTCAGGGCGAATATGCCGGACCGGTCCCTCTTCTTGCAGCATCGGCTGAAACTCATCAGAGAAGTAATAGCTGGCATCCACCTGCTCCTGAAGCAGCTTTTGGGGTGATAGTTCGGTTACCTTTTTGCGTGCTGGTCGGTGCGTGATGGTGTCATTTTGCAGGCGTTTAGTACCCGGCACGGCCTCGCGAAAGAGCTGCTTTTCTTCTGGGCTCAATGCATGTTTTTTCTTCATCAGGAAGTCATCATTCTTAGGACATTTCAACAGTGTACCTGCGCATGTGCCGTGGATTAAAGAAAACTCCGACTTAAATTCTCCAGCACTTCTCGCAACAACCACCTATAGCTGCTGATTTGTCGCGGGCTTCATGGCAAACTATGCGGCAAAACATGCACTGTAAACCCATGGTTAAACGCTTGTTAAAAGACTGCGTGCCGTCAGGAGAGAAAATTGGACAAAATATTCGTCGATGAAGCAGTAGGTGAGCTTCACACCATCCAGGATATGCTTCGCTGGACCGTCAGCCGCCTGAACGCCGCCAATGTTTATTATGGACACGGCACTGACAATGCGTGGGATGAAGCTGTTCAGCTGGTCTTGCCAAGTGTGTTTTTGCCGCTGGATATTCCAGAAGACATGCATACCGCGCGCCTGACGTCGAGCGAGCGCCACCGTATTGTTGAGCGTGTGATCCGCCGCGTAAACGAGCGTGTTCCGGTTGCGTACCTGACCAACAAAGCCTGGTTCTGCGGCATGGAATTCTATGTTGATGAGCGTGTTTTGGTGCCACGTTCACCGATTGGTGAACTGATCAATAACCGCTTCTCCGGTATTGTGCGTGACAAACCGCAGCATATTCTCGATATGTGTACCGGCAGTGGCTGTATCGCTATCGCTTGTGCCTATGCGTTCCCTGAGACGGAAGTCGATGCGGTCGATATTTCTGGTGACGCGCTGGCAGTGGCTGAGCGTAATATCGATACCCACGGCATTGAGCATTGGGTTACCCCGATTCGCTCAGACTTGTTCCGCGAGTTGCCGCCATTGCAGTACGACCTGATTGTCACCAATCCACCGTATGTGGATGAAGAAGATATGTCCGACCTGCCGCAGGAATACCGCCACGAACCTGTTTTAGGGCTGGCGTCTGGACGCGATGGCCTGAAACTGACGCGTCGTATTCTGGCCTGTGCACCGGACTACCTGACAGACGATGGCGTGCTGATTTGTGAAGTGGGTAACAGCATGGTACATCTGATGGAACAATATCCCGATATTCCATTCACTTGGCTGGAATTTGAAAACGGCGGTGATGGCGTATTCATGCTGACGAAACAGCAACTGATTGCGTGTGCAGCACAGTTCAGCGCATACCGCGACTAACTACCCGTCATATTTCGATTTGCAGGTCAGTAGGTTTGCCGCCTGCCTGCAATTTGGAGTATTGAGGGTATTAAAATTTGAGTGACTGGTTGTAGGCCATTCGCTCTACTCAACAATCAACATAATGGTTAAGGAGCCGTGATGGCAGGGAACAGTATTGGGCAGTTTTTCCGCGTCACCACTTTCGGCGAATCCCACGGTGTGGCGCTGGGTTGTATTATCGACGGCGTGCCTCCGGGCATTCCATTGACCGAAGCGGATCTGCAACATGATCTCGACCGTCGTCGTCCAGGCACGTCGCGCTATACCACGCAGCGTCGCGAACCTGACGAAGTAAAAATCCTTTCGGGCGTTTTCGAGGGCGTGACTACCGGCACCAGCATTGGGCTGATTATCGAGAACACCGACCAGCGTTCGCAAGACTATAGCGCGATCAAAGATGTGTTCCGTCCGGGACATGCTGATTACACCTACGAGCAGAAATACGGCGTGCGTGACTACCGTGGCGGTGGCCGTTCTTCTGCCCGTGAAACGGCGATGCGCGTGGCGGCTGGCGCCGTCGCCAAGAAATATCTGGCGCAAAAATTTGGCGTGAAAGTGCGCGGCTATCTGGCGCAGATTGGCGATGTCAGCTGTGAACTGAAGGATTGGGATTTAGTCGAAACCAACCCGTTCTTCTGCCCCGACGAGTCTAAGCTGGAAGCGCTGGACGAGCTGATGCGTGAGCTGAAAAAAGCCGGTGATTCCATCGGTGCAAAAATCACCGTGATAGCTGAGAACCTCCCAGCAGGTCTTGGTGAACCGGTCTTTGATCGTCTTGATGCCGACTTAGCCCATGCGCTGATGAGCATCAATGCGGTGAAAGGCGTAGAGATTGGTGATGGTTTTGCCGTGGTTACAAAACGTGGCAGCGAGAACCGTGACGAAATTACCCCGCAAGGTTTCGAAAGCAATCACGCAGGCGGCATTCTGGGCGGGATCAGCAGCGGGCAGCCGGTGATTGCGCATATCGCACTCAAACCGACCTCGAGCATTACCGTTCCGGGGCGCACCATTAACCGTGAAGGCGAGCAGGTAGAGATGATCACCAAAGGTCGCCACGACCCTTGTGTAGGTATCCGCGCCGTGCCTATTGCCGAAGCCATGATGGCTATCGTGCTGATGGACCATTTGCTGCGTCAACGCGCTCAAAACGGTGATGTGAACTCAACCGTTCCTCGCTGGTAACCGCTAATGAAACCTGCTTTGTTGACGGCGAACCTGATGAAAACGGCCTGTGCTGGCTTGCTGGCACTGGCGTTTTGCGCACCGGTAATGGCGGCGACGCCGTGGCAGAAAATCACCCAACCGATTGCCGGTGCACCGCAGGCGATCGGTGGCTTTGCCAACGGTTGTCAGGTCGGGGCTAAGCCTTTACCGCTGAATTCATCGGACTACCAAGTGATGCGTCCCGATCAGCGGCGCTATTTCGGCCAGCCTGATTTGCTGGCCTTTATCAAACGACTGGGGATCCAGGCCAATGACAAAGGTCTGGGGACGATGCTGATTGGTGATATGGCGATGCCTGCGGGGGGACGTTTTAGCAGCGGACACGCCAGCCATCAGTCGGGTCTGGATGTGGATATCTGGCTGCAATTGCCGCGTCAGCGCTGGAGCGAGCAAATGCTGCTCAAGCCACAAGCGATCGATCTGGTCAATGCTGACGGTAAAACAGTCAATCAAAGACAGTGGCAGCCGCGTATTGAAACCCTGATCAAACTGGCGGCGCAGGACAGCGATGTCACGCGTATCTTCGTCAATGCGGCCATTAAGCAACAACTGTGTGCTGATGCAGGCAGCGATCGCGAATGGCTGCACAAAGTTCGCCCGTGGTTTGGTCATCGTGCACATATGCACGTGCGTTTGCGCTGCCCAGCGGGCAGTCTCGAATGTCTGGATCAGGCGCCACCGCCTCCGGGCGATGGTTGTGGTGCAGAACTGCAAAGCTGGTTCTTGCCGCCTAAACCAGGCACGGGAACGCCAGTGAAGAAAGAGCCGCCACCGCTTCCACCGTCTTGTCAGGCGTTGCTCGATAAACACGTGCTCTGATTATCACAACACATATTGTTAATAAACACCCCCGCCATATTGAGCGAGACGAAAAGAAAAATGGATTGGTTGATTGTTGCCCCTTGGGTAGTAGGCGTTCTGTTTTTAGTGGCAGTATTGGCGGGTTTTATTGATTCAATTGCCGGTGGCGGTGGGCTGATAAGCTTGCCGGCGCTATTGGCTGCGGGGATCTCTCCGGCTCAGGCCATTGCGACCAACAAGCTTTCGGCGGTCGGCGGATCTTTTTCCGCCAGCCTGTATTTTGTACGTCGCGGCGTGGTCAACCTTAACGACCAAAAACTGAATATTGCCTGTACCTTTATTGGCTCTGTACTCGGGGCGATTTTAATTCAGCGCCTGCAAGCCGATATGCTGCGGCAAATCCTGCCGCTATTGATCATTTGCGTCGGGCTTTATTTCCTACTGACCCCAAAACTCGGCGAAAACGACCGTCAGCGCCGGTTATCGGCGCTACCTTATGCGCTGGTGGGTGGTGGTTGTGTCGGTTTTTATGACGGATTTTTTGGGCCGGGTGCCGGGTCTTTCTACGCACTGGGTTTTGTCACGCTTTGCGGTTTTAATCTGGCGAAGGCCACCGCCCATGCCAAGGTCCTGAACTTCACTTCAAACTTTGGCGGCCTGCTGTTTTTCATCATGGGCCATAAAGTGATTTGGTCGGTCGGACTGGTGATGCTTGTTGGGCAATTTATCGGTGCACGCTTGGGTGCCCGCATGGTGTTGGCGAAAGGCCAGAAAATGATCCGCCCAATGGTGGTGATTGTGTCGGTGGTGATGAGCTGTAAGCTGATTTACGACGCCCACGGTGCTGAAATCATGCAATGGATCACCCTGCATGCCTGAGGCTTGTTCAAGGTCATAAATAATAACGTTCAAATGGGGTTAAATTCTCGCCCTGATTTCACTTAACAGAGTTTTGCCGCAACTATGTCAGATTCAACAGCAATCCATAATTATCATCAGCTTATCGCTATTTTTGATTCCTGTTTCTTTGAGGAATTCAACACGCGTCTGGTGAAAGGCGATGATGAACCGATTTATCTGCCAGCCGATGAGCAGGAGGATTTCAATCGCATCGTTTTTGCCCATGGTTATTACGCCAGCGGCATGCACGAGATTTCTCACTGGTGCGTGGCCGGTGCTGAGCGACGTAAATTGGTGGATTTCGGTTACTGGTACTGCCCGGACGGGCGTGATGCACAGACGCAAAGCGAATTTGAAAAAGTGGAAATCAAACCGCAGTCCTATGAATGGCTGTTTTGCGCCGCGGCGGGGTTCACCTTTAACGTCAGTTGTGACAATCTGAGCGGCGATTGTGAGCCGGACAGAATCAGTTTCCACAATGCCGTGCGTGAGGAAGTGCTGAGAGTTTTGCGGGACGGTATTCCTGCGCGGCCAGCGCGCTTTATAAAAGCGTTACAATCGTTTTACAATACGGCTCCATTGACGCCTGCAAATTTCCCTGCGTTGCAGCCGCTAGAATGAATTTCTGAACACCGAAGCATAGAGGATGAGTAATGATCGCAGAATTTGAATCGCGTATTATGACGCTGATTGACGACATGGTTGAAAGCGCCAGCGATGATGAACTGTTCGCCAGTGGCTATCTGCGAGGCCATCTGACCGTGGCCGTGGCTGAAGCCGAAGAAAACGGTGAGCACAGCATTGAAGCTTTAAAAGTGTTAGTTCAAAAAGGTCTGGATAAAGCGATTCAGGCGGGCGAACTGTCCCCACGCGATCAAGTCTTAGTGCTGGGTATTTGGGAGAATCTCTACCAGGCTTCTCTGCCAGAATCTCAGTAGCCCTCAGAGGTGACTCCCTTCTTTCACAAAAGGGCCTTTCGGCCCTTTTTGTTGTTTAATTCTTCGCGACTTTAACCCTCTTCCTGAACGACCGGTTTACCTTTAATTAACTTTCTAACCCACATGCGATGCGGGTTTAGCGCTCCTAAGGTTTCGCTGTCCAGCGGCATCGGTTCACCGGCAATTTGCGCCGCCAGCACTTCGGCAGCCAGTGGGGCAGAACTGAGCCCGCGCGAGCCGAGCGCGCCCAGTAAAAAGAGATCGGGATGATAAGGCGCATCAGCAACCGCTGTCCCGCGTTTCACTGCCAAATCCAGCTTCTTATAGCTTGTCAGCATCGCGTCATAATCCGCTAACGCACCGACCATCGGCAGGTGATCGCGTGTCGCACAGCGCACACCATTACGCGCTTCGCCAGCGCTGACATTTACCTCTTGCGGCCAGACGGCGTCGGGTAAGCAATCGATCAGTCGCTGGCGATTTTGCTGTTGGTCATCTTCGCGGTATGCCGTGGATTTATCTGCCCGATGATAGCTTGCGCCAATACAATGATGCTGATTGAGTGGATTTACCGGTGTCAAATAACCGTCATAACACAACACCTGTTTGAGTTTTTGCAGCGACGGGGTGGTAGGAATATGGGAAACCTGCCCGCTAACGGCGTAGACCGGAAGTTTTTCACTCTGCCGGAAATCCGTAATGTTTGCGCCATTGGCCAGCACTACGCTGCTATACGATGCGGTTTTTCCGTCGGCAAAACGGAGTTGCCAGCCGGTCTCTTCTTGGCGAAGTAAATCCGTCACTTGGTGGCTGAAATGCACGATTAACCCTTGTTTCTCAGCCTGTGCAATCAGCGCTGACGTCAACTGTGCCGGACACAACCAACCGCCCAACGCATAAGTGACGCCGCCAAAGCCGCATTCCAGTCCACAGGCTTCGGCGAGCTGTTCGGGTGTTAACGCCGCGGCCAGTTCATCTGGCAAATTCCCGGCAAGAATTTTGTCGATTTTAGACTGACTTTTTGCATCATAACCCAGCTGGCTGACGCCGCACCATTGGTGATCAAAGACAATACCTTGTGCGGCAATTGCTTGATATTGACGGCGGGCGAAGGTGAAAGCATGCGCGAAGAAACGCTCAAGAACATCATTTTTGCCATTGAGCAGGGGATAAACGGCGCCTTGGCGGTTACCAGATGCACCTTCTGCCGGTTGGTGATCGGCGCAATATAACGTCACAGAGTAATCGCGACGCAGCAAAGCCAATGCCAGTACTGCACTGGCCACACCGCCGCCGATGATGGCAATGTTAGCGCTGTTTTTCGCCGCAGATCGCAGATACCAAGGGGCCGTATGCGCTAAATCGAGCGGATTATTCATGACGCCGCTGAGCATATGTTTCTTTTCACCGAACCCTTTCACTTTACCGACGTCAAAGCCTGCGTCCTGCAAACCGCGTCGAACAAAACCGGCCACGGTGAAGGTTGCTAATGTTCCTTGCGATCGTGTCAGTCGTGCCATGTTGGCAAAAACGTCGGCAGTCCACATATCCGGGTTTTTCGACGGAGCAAAGCCGTCCAAAAACCACGCATCGACCTGCTGATTCATACTGCTGTCACAGGCAGGAAGCAGGGTAGTGACATCGCCGAACCACAGGTCGAGCGTGATGCGTCCGCCATCCAACAAAAGGCGGTGGCAACCGGCGAAAGGCAGCGGCCATTGTGCGGTTAATTGTTGGGCGTACTCAGCCAGTTCCGGCCATTGAGCTAGCGCAGAGTGCAGGTCACTAGCGGAAAGTGGAAACTTCTCGAAGCTAATGAAATGCAGGCGTTTTAATGCCGCGTCCGGTTGCTGCTGACGAAAGTGATCAAAGGCTTGCCACAACGAAAGGAAGTTTAAACCGGTGCCAAATCCCGTTTCTGCCACCACGCACACCGCACGAGGATGTTCGCTAAAGCGCTGGGGAAAACCGTTGCCGTTAAGGAACACATGGCGGGTTTCCAGCAGGCCGTTTTGGTTGGAAAAGTAGACGTCATCAAAATGTCGGGAAACAGGTGTACCCTGTTCGTTCCAGCTCAATTCGGCAGGCTGAATGGGGGAATGGCTCACGTGAAACTCTCTCAGTTCAAGGCGATGCCGAAGTTTAACGGCGTGTTTGGCCCCGCGCAAATTTACTGCGATTTACACAAGGAATTGCTGATCGGACTTGTTCGGCGTACAACTGTACGCTAGAGTGCGTCACGAAATCCCGAATAGTTAATAGTACAAGAGGTATTAAATGAAACGTGCAGTCATTACTGGCCTGGGTATCATCTCGAGCATCGGTAACAATAAGCAGGAAGTACTGAACTCCCTGCAGGAAGGACGCTCTGGGATCACCTTCTCGCAAGAGTTGAAAGATGCCGGAATGCGCAGTCATGTCTGGGGTGATGTTAAATTAGATACCGCAGGGCTTATCGACCGTAAAATTGTACGTTTCATGAGTGATGCTTCTATTTACGCTTACCTCTCCATGGAGCAGGCGATTGCAGACTCAGGTCTGACGCCGGAAATGGTCTCTAACGACCGTACCGGTTTGATCGCAGGTTCTGGCGGTGGTTCTCCACGCAATCAGGTTGCCGGTTCTGACGGCATGCGTGCGAAAGGTCTGAAAGGCGTTGGCCCATACATGGTGACCAAAGCCATGGCGTCTGGCGTATCAGCCTGTCTGGCAACCCCGTTTAAAATCCGTGGTGTTAACTATTCCATCAGTTCTGCCTGTGCGACTTCTGCTCACTGCATTGGTAACGCGCTCGAAATGATCCAATTGGGTAAACAGGACGTGGTATTTGCTGGCGGCGGCGAAGAGCTGTGCTGGGAAATGGCGTGTGAGTTTGACGCAATGGGCGCGCTGTCTACGAAATATAATGACACGCCAGACAAAGCTTCCCGTACCTATGACCAGGCGCGTGACGGTTTCGTCATTGCTGGCGGCGGCGGTATGGTGGTGGTTGAAGAGCTGGAACATGCTCTGGCCCGTGGCGCACACATCTACGCAGAGATTGTTGGCTACGGCGCAACCTCCGATGGCGCAGACATGGTTGCCCCTTCAGGCGAAGGCGCAGTGCGCTGCATGAAAATGGCGATGAATGGCGTTGATACCCCTATCGACTACGTTAATGTTCACGGCACCTCAACGCCGGTTGGCGATGTGAAAGAACTGGGTGCAATCCGTGAAGTCTTCGGTGACAAAACGCCGGCACTCTCCTCCACTAAAGCCATGACGGGTCACTCTTTGGGTGCCGCTGGTGTGCAGGAAGCGATCTACACCTTGCTGATGGCGGAACATGGTTTCATCGCACCGAGCATTAACATCGAAAACCTCGATGAAAAAGCAGAAGGCATGGATATCATCACCAAGCCTGTGAAGCGCGAACTGACTACCGTGATGTCCAACAGCTTCGGCTTTGGCGGCACCAACGCCACGCTGGTGATGCGCAAACTGAAAAACGACAAATAATTCGCTCGTTTCTCGTAAAAAACCCGCTCTCGAGCGGGTTTTTTTATGCCTGTTTTACGGTGACTCGGACGGCCAGGCTCTGTCTACAAATCAACATTTCAGGTACAATTCTGCCGCTCTCTTTTCACCTTAAAGAAACATTTATTTCAATGATGCGATGCTCTCAATTAGCCAGATAAAACACCGGCATAGCCTTTTCCCAGCATGGCTTGGGATCATGGCGATTCTGATGTTGTTTATTGCGCCGGTGGTTTCGAAATCACTGGTGGCTGAAGGTATGTCGCATTCCATGATGCCCGGCATGTCGATGTCGGGAATGGATATGTCATCCATGGACATGTCTCATGGTGAAATGCTTTCTGGTTCTGCGCATCATCATGCTATGCCTGACCATGATATCGGGCTGGGGATGTTGCCCGGTGACATGAGCGACTCGGCCTGTGGCTATTGCGTGCTGTTAGTGCATTTGCCGTTGTTGCATTTACTGGCGCTGCCGATGCTGTGGGTTTCTCACGTCTCCAGCCGCGCACCGCCGCACGTTGTTGCCGTTCATCTTGTTCCTGCTACTTTTTATTCTGACGCTCAACCCCGCGCTCCGCCTGAATTCCGATAGCCTTTACTCCTTTTTATAATCATCGCCAAAACGGCGCCGACTGGGCGTGACCGTTTGGCACCTGCTATCTGAATATTCAGGAAGAGTCATTGATGATCCAGCCTGCTGTTGCCACAAAAATGACGGCGAAAGCCGCATCCATTGCGTTGCTCAAACGCATCCATTTTTATATCGGTTTATTTGTCGGGCCCTTTATTTTTATCGCGGCTTTGACCGGTACGCTGTATGTCCTCACGCCGCAACTTGAAAATCATCTGTATGCCGACGTTCTTTTCACCTCGTCGAAAGGAGATGTCCAGCCACTCTCGCGCCAAATTGAAGCGGCGCTGGCGACAAGGGAGGAACGGGCTCAAATCTTTGCGGTAAGGCCCGCGCCTGCGCCTGGTGAAACGACGCGAGTGATGCTGTCTGACCCCGAACTCGGTGCGTCTAAAAGCAAGGCCGTATTTGTGGATCCGGTTACGCTGGATATCAAAGGCGAAGAAACGGTGTATGGCACCAGTGGTATTTTGCCTTTTCGCACCTGGCTGGATGAACTACATCGGGAATTACTGTTGGGCGATATTGGCAGGAATTACAGCGAGTTGGCTGCTACATGGCTGTGGGTTGCGGCATTGGGAGGCATGATTTTATGGGCTACGGGGCGTCAGCCAACGCGAGGCAAACGCAAGCTCTCGGGCGCGGTGGCGAAACAACACCGCAGTCGCCGCTGGCATAGCTGGTTGGGGGTGTCGCTGCTGGTCGGTATGTTATTTCTTTCGGTCACGGGGCTGACGTGGTCACAGTGGGCGGGGGGGAATATAGGGGTGTTACGTGCAGAAATGGGCTGGATGACGCCTTCGGTTGCCACCAGTCTCAATGCCGATGCTCCCGCTGCGCCTGCAGATGAACATGCCGAGCACTCGATGGCAGAGCATAGCAGCATGAGTATGGCTGACATGCCCGATATGCCTGAGATGTCCTCGGATTCAATGCCGTCGAAAACCGCACCAGCGGCGGTTAACGTCTTACCCGTCACCTTTGATCATGTGCTTCTCGCCGCACGCAAAGTCGGTATTGATGCCTCAAAAGTCGAAATCCGCCCAGCCTATACGGCGGATAAAGCCTGGACCGTCACGGAGGTCAATCGAGGCTGGCCGACGCAGGTTGATGCTGTCTCGGTGAATCCGTATTCACTGGCAATTATTGACCATACCGAATTTGCCCATTTCCCGCTCCTCGCCAAACTGACGCGCTGGGGTGTCGATGCTCATATGGGGATCCTGTTTGGGATTTGGAATCAGATCCTGCTAGTGCTATTCGGGTTGGGGTTATGTCTGATGATTGGCTGGGGTTATCGCTTATGGTGGCTGCGTCGCCCAGCGATGAATGGCAATCCGCATCCGGCCATCACGCTGATGCAAACATGGCGAAATGTCCCCGCGCTTTTACAATGGGTTATCGCGATTATTACCTTAATACTTGCGGTGAGCCTGCCATTAATGGGCGTCAGCTTGTTTATTTTCCTGCTGATTGATGTCATTCGCTGGGTGAGACATAAAAATACGTCAAGGGTCGTGTCGGTGAATTAACCAGAAGCAGCAATACCATTGGCGACGCCAAGATAGCGATGTCGCCAATGGTTTCATTTCCCTCTGCCTATAAATAAAATCATCTTCCCGTCGAATATTTTTTTCCAAAAAATATGCTGATAAATAAGACGAATATGCCACTCGTTTTGCTCATACCCTTTATTTCACTCTGCGCTAACCCCTTAATTTTATAAAACTCTACTAGGCTTATCCAAGTACCAGAAATATCCCAAGCCTTTCTTGCTTTATGACATATTTCCTTTGGAAATTAATAGATTACCTTGAGTAGGGGTAGGGTCATGGCTATAGAATCAGATGCAAATAAAGTGGGGTTAATTCCCGTTACGCTGATGGTTTCAGGCAATATTATGGGGTCAGGTGTTTTCCTCTTACCTGCTAACCTCGCCTCAACCGGCGGTGTCGCTATTTATGGCTGGTTAGTCACTATCATCGGTGCGCTCGCACTGTCGATGGTCTACGCAAAAATGTCATCGCTCGATGACAGTCCCGGTGGCTCCTACGCCTATGCACGCAGGGCATTTGGGCCTTATCTCGGATACCAAACCAACTTACTCTACTGGCTGGCCTGCTGGGTCGGTAATATCGCCATGGTGGTCATTGGTGTTGGCTACCTCAGTTATTTCTTCCCGATCCTCAAAGAACCGCTGGTTCTCACCTTCACCTGCGTCGCTGTCCTGTGGCTGTTTGTCATCTTGAATATTGTCGGTGCCAAGATGATCACCCGCGTTCAGGCCGTTGCCACCGTGCTGGCACTGATCCCGATACTGGCTATCGCCATCTTTGGCTGGTTCTGGTTCAAAAGTGACACCTATATGGACGCGTGGAACGTCAGCGGCAAGGGCACCTTTGGTGCGATTCAAAGCACGTTGAGCGTCACGCTGTGGTCCTTTATCGGCGTAGAAAGTGCGTCAGTCGCAGCGGCGGTGGTGAAAAATCCAAAGCGTAATGTGCCGATTGCCACTGTCGGTGGGGTGCTGATTGCCGCGGTGTGCTACGTCCTTTCCACCACCGCGATCATGGGAATGATCCCCAATGCGGCATTGCGCCTGTCGACCTCGCCATTCGGTGATGCAGCGCGAATGGCAATGGGTAATACCGCCGGCGCGATAGTGACTTTCTGTGCTGCCGCGGGCTGTCTGGGCTCACTCGGTGGCTGGACGTTACTCGCCAGTCAGACGGCAAAAGCCGCGGCTGACGACGGTCTTTTTCCGCCAATTTTTGCCAAGGTGAACAAGCAGGGAGTACCGGTTAAGGGGCTGATTGTCCTTGGCATATTGATGACCCTCTTCCAAATCTCCACCATTTCACCGGACGCTACCGCACAGTTCGCCTTGGTCTCATCTGTCTCCGTTATTTTTACGCTGGTGCCTTATCTCTATACTTGTGCCGCCTTGTTGCTGGTGGGGCATGGTCATTTGGGCAACCGGGCCGGCACGTACGGTTTTATTACGCTTATCGCCTTTGTGTATTGCATTTGGGCCGTTGTCGGGTCTGGGGCGCAAGAGGTGATGTGGTCATTCGTCGCCCTGATGGTGATAACGGCCATGTACAGCTTCAACTACAACCGCCGTCATAAAAACCCGTACCCGCTTGGCAAACCGCTGGAGCTTGATTAAGCCACTCTGGCCGTCGCCGAAAAGGGACAGGGTATTTTTTAGGGGGAAGGGGTTAGGACGAACAGGCTAAACGAACAGGAGAAAGACATGATCGATTTAAGTCGCCATAAAAAACGTAAAGTGCTGGTGGTCGACAGCAATATTACCGATGTAAATACCGCCAATGGGCGCGCCGTGCGTGAATTAATAGAAGCGTTGGAAGATAACAATTTATCGGTTATCCCCGCCGTCACTTTTGAGGATGGCATCGCGACCATTACCTCCGATGCGTCAATCTGCTGCGTATTTGTCGACTGGACATCTGGCGGTAATGACGATGTTTCGCACAGTCAGGCTTTTGCCTTGCTCAAAGAGATTCGCCGCCGTAACAAAGGCGTGCCGGTGCTCTTAATGGCTGAACACTCCTGTATCGATACGCTGACGCTCGACACCATGAAAATGGTCAATGAATTTGTCTGGATGCACGAAGACACGGCGGAGTTTATTGCCGCGCGTTCCGTGGCATTAATCGACAAATACTATGATCAACTTTTGCCGCCGTTCACCAAGGCGTTGTTTAACTACACCAAATATTCGCCGGAATATTCCTGGGCCGCGCCGGGGCATCAGGGCGGGGTGGCCTTCACCAAAACGGCGGTCGGGCGTGAGTTCCTCGACTTCTTCGGTGAGAATCTGTTCCGCACCGATACCGGTATCGAGCGCGGCGCGCTCGGTTCGTTACTGGATCACAGCGGTCCGATTAAAGAATCTGAAACTTATGCGGCTCGCGTGTTTGGCGCGCACCAAAGCTACTCGGTACTGAATGGCACCTCAGGTTCGAACCGCGCCATCATGGCGGCGGTGATCGGTGATGGTCAGTTCGCCCTGTGTGACCGCAACTGCCATAAATCCATCGAGCAAGGATTGGTGATGACCGGCGGTATACCGGTGTTCTTTATCCCCACCCGCAACCGTTTCGGTATTATCGGCCCCATTCCTAAATCACAATTTATGCCGGAATCCATTCAGCATAAAATTGATCAACATCCGCTGAAAAAGCTCGCCACGGATCCTAAACCGGTATACGCCGTAGTAACCAACTGTACCTATGACGGAATGTGCTACAACGCAAAACAGGCGCAAGACTTGCTGGCAAAAAGTGTCGATCAAATTCACTTTGATGAAGCCTGGTATGCCTATGCCAGATTCAATCCGTTCTATCGTGACCGCTATGCGATGCGCGGTAATCCCGCCGATCATGACCCTGAAGGCCCGACCGTTTTTGCTACCCATTCCACCCACAAACTGTTGGCTGCGCTGTCGCAGGCTTCCTACATTCACATTCGTAATGGCAAAAAACCGGTAGAGCACTCGCGGTTTAACGAATCTTATATGCTGCAAGCGACCACCTCCCCGCTGTATGCGATTATTGCCGCCAACGAAGTCGGTGCGGCGATGATGGATGGCAAGCAAGGGGAGTCGCTGACCCAGGAAGTCATCAATGAAGCCGTCGATTTTCGTCTGGCCTTGGCAAAAGTGCATGCGGCGTTTAGTGCACAAGGTGAATGGTTCTTCTCGCCATGGAACGCGCCGGATGTGCTCGATGTGAAAACCGGTAAAAAGATCCCTTTCATTAATGCCTCCAAAGAGCAGTTGACCACTGACCCCTATTGCTGGGTGCTCAAGCCGGGTGAAAGCTGGCATGGTTTCGACCAGTTGGACGATGACTGGTGCATGCTCGATCCGATCAAGGCCGGTATTTTGTCACCGGGCATGGGGGATGACGGCTCAATGCTGGAGAACGGCATTCCTGCTGCGATGGTGACCGCATTTCTGGCACAGCACGGTATTGTTCCGTCGCGCACCACAGATTTTATGGTGCTATGCCTGTTTTCCGTCGGTGTGACAAAAGGCAAGTGGGGCACGCTTATCAACGTGTTGCTGGAGTTCAAACAGCATTACGACGATAACAGCCCGTTAACGTTGTGCCTGCCTGACCTTGCTGCGGCCCATTCGGTTCGCTACGCCGGAATGGGACTGAAGGACTTGTGCAACGAAATGTTTGCCTACATGAAAACCAGTCAAATGGATAAACTCCAGTCCGAGGCCTTTGGCAACATCCCGACACCGGTGAAATTGCCTCGTGCCGCCTTTCAGGACCACATGGCAGGGCGCTGTGAACATTTGACGCTCGACAAACTGGCGGGCCGAGTCTCGGCGGTAGGGGTGATACCTTACCCTCCGGGTATTCCCATCGTGATGCCGGGGGAAAGTTTCGGAGCCAAAAACGATCCGTGGCTTAGCTATATCCGCAGCATTGCACAGTGGGGAGAGAAATTCCCCGGCTTCGAAAAAGAGCTCGAAGGCGCAGAGTTCAAAAACGGCCAGTACCATATTTGGGTGCTGAACCAATAGCGGCGAGTGTACGCCGCCACTTTCCTGCGACAAGAGAAAAGTGGCGGCAAAGAAAGAATGTGCGAGCTTTCTCGCAACCGAATGACGAGGCCATGATGGGCCTCGTTTTTTATTGCGAGGTTTCTTGGAATGCTCATCTTTTGGCTGGCAGCGCGTGATGTCTTCGGGTAACGTCAGCGCATCCGACATTGGCTCTCAACTGTAGAAATCTCATGCTAACGACTGTTTTAGCTACGTTGTTCAAACCTTTCTTACGCGATCGTTTTTTGCATGTCCTGCTGTTATTAGGCGGGGTACTCACGGTTTTTCAACCGCAGAAAATCAGCCAATTCCCGCAGTTTGTTGACTGGTCGACGATCGTGACTTTGATCGGTCTGTTGATGCTCACCAAGGGCGTTGAAGTGAGTGGTTATTTTGATTTTGTCGGTCGCAAGATGATCAATGCCATAAGTAATGAGCGTTATCTGGCGTTGTTTCTGGTGGGTGCTGCGGCAGTGCTGTCGACGTTTATGACCAATGACGTTGCGCTGTTTATCGTTATACCGCTGACTATCACCTTGAAAAAACTCTCCACGCTGCCGGTGACCAGGTTGATCATCTTCGAAGCGTTAGCGGTCAATGCCGGTTCACTGTTAACGCCTATCGGCAACCCGCAGAATATTTTGTTGTGGAATAAATCTGGCCTGTCGTTTATTGGGTTTATTACCCAAATGACGCCACTGGCGTTGGTCAGCTTACTGGCTTTGTTGATAGTGACATGGTTTAGCTTTCCAGCGGCAACGCTCAAAAAACTCGAAAATAATCAGGGTTACCCTTACCAGAAGAAGCTGTTAGTGAACTGTCTGGTGATGTACGTGGTGTTTATTGGCTGCATCGATTTTGGTGTTGCGTCTTATGGGCTGCTGGCTGTGCTGGTGTGCTTTATGCTGCTGGCGCGTCAGGTGTTGTTACGCATCGACTGGCCGTTAATTCTGGTGTTTATCGCCATGTTTATCGACGTGCGGTTAATGGTTGGCTTAGGTGCCGTACAGGGCGTGGTTGAGCAGATTGTACATCTTAGTCCGGCGGGCGTTTACGCCTTAGGTATTGGGCTTTCACAGGTGATCAGCAATGTGCCCGCTACCATTCTGCTGATCAATTATGTTCCGCCAAACGGATTGTTAGCCTATGCGGTTAATGCCGGTGGCTTCGGGCTTGCCATTGGCTCGTTAGCCAATTTGATCGCTTTGCGAATGGCGAATGATCGCCATATTTGGCTGAAATTCCATTATTACTCGTTCCCGTTTCTTGTGTTTAGCGGAGTCGTCGGTTGGGGATTGTTACACCTTACCTAGACAGTGATCCTTGCCAGCCGGTCAATGGCGGCGGTGATTTCACTCGGCGTTAGCGCGGAGAAGCCTAATAACCACCCGTCTCGCACCGGCTTGATGTGGTTGTCTGGG
>Ga0105854_1000512_pt1 | contig 17512 bp, 19 predicted proteins | sample OrgsoiDNA_201058_FD_89679 | JGI IMG/M metagenome (GOLD analysis project Ga0105854, IMG submission 89679) | Permafrost soil microbial communities from the Arctic, to analyse light accelerated degradation of dissolved organic matter (DOM) -... | ecosystem: Environmental > Terrestrial > Soil >... | reverse complement strand
TCCAAAAGATGGGACGTTCCAGCAGTGTGGGCATGTCACTCCGGACGCCATACACAGCAATCAAGAGCATTGTGCTGCAGGCAGATCCAATTGCTATCGCGAGTGCGAAACGGTAACAGACAGAGTACAAACCAATCCGTGGGTCTCCGTGCGACAGCATTGTGACTAGGTCATTTGTTTCCACGGTGTTCCTTCAATGATCGGAGTTTGCTCGACCATTATTGTTCGTCGGTCCACCTAGTCGTATTCGCTGTGACCACCTGCATGGTTACGCAAGTCCGTACGATTGATGATTTATTTCCCACGAAGTAAAAGCAGGGAAGGTCCGCTATCAAAAGCCACTGACGTCGCGCTAATTCAGGCACGCGTCGTTGTATTTACGTTCAGAAATGACTCATGATATTGACGACCGTGCGCCATTATTTTCATCGGTCTTCGGCTTTATCCACGGCTCCGATTTTGAAGGATGCGCGTGTCCGCAATGGCGATGATGTTAAATGCCTTACTCGATTTACTTTTACGGTGCCAAATCTCAAGCTGGAAACAGAGCGGACATTTGGTAATGGCTACGCTCGTCCAAATGCTCGCGTCCACGCGGTGCGAAGGCGACGCGCTCTGTCCTCGAACAGGTAAGACGCGCCCAAGGTTAGGAGGCCGGAAATTGCACCTGTCATGATGTGCTCGACTGCGGCGATATGATAGTGACTAGTGTGGGAGTAGGCGTCGCCTATTGTCGTCAATAACCCTACGACTATCGCGTTGCCATATCGATTTCGAAGTAATTTACTCGCAGGCGTAAATGTCAAGAGTAGTGCCAGTAACCCAGTCAATAGGCCTGTGTGGATAGCGATCGTCCAGTGGGCTGAGTTAATGATATTGCCCCAACTCCCTGGCATACACGTCATACAAGCCGTCGTTGGTTGGCAGAATCGCTGTAGGAAGATCTTAAGACGGCCCTTCCATTCACTTGACATGATCAATGCCCTCTTAGCCGCCAAGACCACTATGAGTTTATGGCCTCTCTAAAGCTGGAACACGACAAGTTGTTGCTCATGTCAAGCACCTGTACCAGTTCGTAATAACGGCTCAGGAGCCGCCAAACCAGTTATAGCCCTGATCCACCCAGTAGCCGCCCGGGAACTTGTTGGTAACGAAGATTTCCATGATGTGCTTTGGATTCTTATAGCCCAGTTTCGTAGGCATCCGGAGTTTCATTGGGTAACCGTATTTGGCCGGCAGTTGCTGGCCGTCGTAAGTGAACGTCAGCAGCGTTTGCGGATGCAGGGCCGTGGGCATGTCGATGCTTTCGTAGTAATCGTCGGCGCATTTGAAGCCCACATATTTCGCCGATGTATCCGCGCCGACGCGCTTCAGGAATTCCGAGAACGGCGTGCCGCCCCAGCGCCCGATCGCACTCCAGCCCTCCACGCAGATATGCCGCGTAATCTGCTCCGTCTTCGGCAGCGCATAGAGATCCGGCAAGGTCCACACGTTCTTGTTCTGCACCAGACCGCTCACCTTCAGGCGAAAGCTGTTGCCATCGACTTCGGGCGCTTGGTCGACGTCGTAGAACGCATTGAACGGGAACGGTCGCGTGATCTGCGCTTCCGTGTAGGTGGGCGCGAGCCGATTGGGATCGAAGAGCCAGCCTTGCACGGTGTCGTTCATGCGCGATATGCGAGTGAGGAACGTATCGACGGATTTATCGTCAACCAGCGTGCAGCCGGTCATCATGGCGAGACCTCCCAGCGTCAGGATGCGTTGGCCGAACAAGCGGCGCGAAGGCATGTCGAGCTGGCGACGCACGTCGATGATCAGCGATTCGCGATCAATGTCCAGACGTGGCTTTTTAACAGGTTTGAACGAGTTCATGCCAGTACGTCCTTGGAGTTATCGGCCGCGAATCATGGTCAGCAGCGAGCGCGGCACGAGCGTGACCATTACCAAATGCACCACGATAAAAGCCGCGATCAGAGACATCGCGCCGAAGTGTACGATCCGCGCAAAGTCGTAGCCGCCGAACAGGTCGCGCAGGATATGGAACTGCACGGACTTCCAGATCGCGAGGCCGGACAGGATCAGCACGGTGATGTCGAGCATGACGAACAGATAGGCAAATTTCTGCACCGCGTTGTACTTGCTCGGATCGGCGTGCGATAAATGCCCCTTCAGCGCTTCGCCGAGATCGCGCAAGACAGCGAGCGGCGTAAGCGGAAAGAACTTCGTCTTGATACGCCCCGTGATTATGTTCATGGCGAGATAGAAAAGACCGTTGAAGAACAGCAGCCACATCGCCGCGAAATGCCATTGCAGGGCGCCGCCGAGCCAGCCGCCCAAAGTGATCTTCGTGGAAATCATGAAGCCCTTGAACACCGGCGATGCGTCGTAGATACGCCATCCTGACATCAGCATGAGTACGACGGCCAGCGCATTCAGCCAGTGTGTCAGACGCACCCAGAAAGGTTGGATAATGGGACCGCGTTGATGCAGGATCGTGGTGCTCATGTGGGCCTCGTAAAAGTGACGCTTCACGGGTCAAACATTCAGGCGCCGAATGCTCTTCCATATAGATTTCGGCGGGAGGTGCTTGGCGGCGCTCAATGAACGCCGGCTGGGCGAAACGGCCCTTCGATACAAAGTGATCCCGATAGTCCGCATGCAATGCGAGCAGCATGGCGTATTGCGTATCATTGGTTCGGTCGGTCTGAATCAACGAGTTGTCCGCTGGTTGACAGCCGTTGCACCCATCGCTCGTGTACAGCTAACCAGCGCTGCGTGACGCGCCAGGCTCGACGCGCTGCGTACATTCGACGAAGCATGGGCCGTGGCCACAATGAGCGACATCAACAAATCCGTAACCAACACGAAGCATCATGCGCGCATGATGAACCGCGGCACAGTGAAACCTGCGGGATCCAGCCGCTTTTCGCAACCGGTCCGCCACCAGCGTTTAATTAGCCATTGCGCCCGATGCTTCGTGGGCCATGCCATTCTTCATTTTGTCATCGTGTTTCATGCCGTTGGCCGCGCTGTCTTTCTTCATCGCATCATGGCTCATGCCGTCTTTCGACATGGAGTCCTTGGACATCGAATCGTGACTCATAGCGTCGCTGGACATCGCGCCACTTGCCTGGGCGAATGCTGAACCGCCGCATACGAGAAAGCCGGCTGCTACTGCTGCGAGAGCGAATTTTTTCATTTGTAACTCCAGTTAGGTCAAGTTTTTGCCAGTCAGGCCGGCGGTTAGTTAGGTCAAGGCAATACCGATCGCTGCCTTGCAATGACTAATTCGCCGCGGTGGACCCAACGGTTACAGCAGCTGATATTATTTTATCGACACCGTCTAAAAGGTAAGGAGGTGCTTTTTTCTCCCGGTAACGGCACGTTTGCATTCTGTCCGGAGCTGAGGGGTGCCGGGACTGCTAACTGCACGGATAGTCTGGCGCCTGTTGCTATCGTCCGAAGATACCTGCTGGGGTGGCGCCACCGAACCGCTAGCAAACACAGGCCTCATTTTTGGCGTGTCCGCCCCCAGCGTAGAGGAATCGGCTTTTTAGAAATTGTCACAACGCCTCCTACCCGCTCGCTAGAACGAAAGGATGATTGATCGAAGCGCAGCGTTTTAGGGTCGTTCAAATCTGCATAGCTGGACGAGCCGTGCACGATGCGGCTACAATCCGCCGACGGAGATGGCATTCCTCCTTTAACCGCTGGCTTGCCCAGCTGATGATGCCTACGTGTTCCTGGGTTCGGGAAGCCGTAGGCATGCGCCTCATTGCGGCATTCCGCTGCCCAGGTTTGAGTCATTCAAATCTGGATATCATGAAACGTTTTCCTCTGCCCGAGCAATTTTCATTGCTGCCCCACGTCGGCCGCTGGATTTTGTTGTCTGGTCTGGTTGGCGCTCTTGCTGGAAGCGCTTCCGCGTTTTTTCTTTGGGCGCTCGACATTGCAACCGACACCCGCATCGCTCATCCATGGCTCGTCTGGTTTCTTCCTGTCGCGGGTTTCTGCGTTGGCTTGGTCTACCTTCAAATTGGCACGAGTGTCGAGGGAGGAAACAATCTGCTTATCGACGAAATCCACGACCCCAGAAAGATTGTCCCTAAGCGCATGGCGCCGCTCGTTCTAGTTGCTACAGTTATTACGCATTTGTTTGGGGGCTCTGCGGGCCGGGAAGGTACGGCCGTTCAGATGGGAGGGGCGCTCGCTGATCAGGTAACCCACCGGTTTAATCTCGGGCGGGAAGATCGTCGAATCCTGCTGATGGGCGGTATTGCGGCTGGATTTTCTTCGGTGTTCGGCACGCCGCTGGCCGGCGCAATTTTCGGGCTGGAGGTACTAGCGATTGGTCGGCTTCGATATGACGCACTGTTGAGTTGTTTCATGGCGTCGATAGCAGCCGACCTGATCACCCGGAGCTGGGGCATTCGTCATACGGTGTATGCAATTCCGTTTATACCTCACGTAGGCCTAATTACCCTTGGGTCGACGGTGTTGGCCGGCATAGTGTTTGGCGTAGCCGGTATGCTGTTCGCTGACGCAACACACGGCCTTTCAGCGCTGATTAAACGTCGCGTTTCCTATCCGCCAATGCGGCCGCTTATAGGCGGGAGCGTAGTTGCGCTGGCATCCTTGCTGCCCGGCACTTCGCCGTTTCTCGGCTTAGGCATTCCGACTATCGTTGCTGCATTCCACGAACCACTTCCCTTTTTCGATGCGATCGGAAAGTTCGGATTCACGGTCGTGACGCTAGCATCCGGCTTTAAAGGCGGAGAGGTGACGCCGCTGTTCTACATCGGCGCCACGTTGGGCAACGCGTTGTCGCACGTCCTGGCGCTTCCATTTCCAGTCCTCGCCGGTCTCGGATTTGTCGCCGTTTTTGCTGGCGCGGCCAATACGCCAATTGCTTCAACGATGATGGCCATAGAACTGTTCGGTGTCGATATCGGCGTGTATGCCGGCGTCGCGTGTGTCGTCGCGTATCTCTTCTCGGGTCACACGGGAATATACCGCGCTCAACGCGTCGAACACAGCAAGCACACGGTCGTACCGCATGGCATCCGGCTATCCGAGCTTGCTGCATGGCGCAACCGCAGAAAACTCGACGTGCCTACACCATCCAAATTAGATTGAGATCGACGATGCCCAAATTGATGGCCCTACGGCTTTATTTCCCGCATTCCGCGAGAGCCTCGCACAGCCGGCTCTGGCATCACTTAAGCCGTCCAGCGTTAGCAGCCCATTTATTAAAGCTTGCCCGCCGGCATGGGATAAGCCAGGCAACTTTAATTCACGTAGAAGCCGGCTATCTACAAGGAGATATCCGGGTCAGACAGAGACATGTCGAGCTGACTCATACTCGCCTGCCCCAATGTCTTGAGCTGATCGACGCAGAGGAAACCATTCGCGCGTTCGTCGACGCGCATCAAAATGAACTAGCGAACGTCCGGGTGCTGCTCCTGCCCTGCGAACCGGTAATGCCCGCGTCTCAGCCTGAACAACTCGCGAAGGACAAAAGTAAATGAGTTAAGCGTATTACGAATCAAGACGTGATGCTGCGCTAGCTTCATAACACCATTAATAAAAGTCTACGACGCCTCAGATCATGCGATTTGAACTGCAACGCAATCACGATGAAGTACTTGATCCAAGTGACTCGAGCCTCCGTACAGAGGTTCTTCAAAGATCGACGGCCACGAGGACGGAATCTGCGGAGGGCGAATTGATGGGTGATTTGTGAGCAACATTGATCTCGACGAGCAACTCATCTAATTTCGTCGGCAGTGTTGTGGTTGAACGAAAATCATATGTGCAGCGGGCCCGTGGGCGCCGCTTATGATCATTTTTTACAAGAATGTCATCAAAGATTCGTTTCAACCACCGTCCAGCAATCCCAGTGCAGGCCGCACTAGGCCTTCCAACAACGGGCGGTCCGGTCGGGTGCGAGCGAGCACGCGAAGCGCGAGGAATACGCCCATAAATAATCGGGCTAGGTCTTCGGCCGGCTGAGAGCGCGTGATCGAGCCATCGCGCTGTCCGGCGACCACGGAACGGTGAAAAAAAGCCTCCATTTGAACCAACACATCTGCGACCACCCGCTGGAATTCTGCGTCGTGCGGCGCAACTTCAAGCGCGGAATTCACCAGCATGCATCCCTTACGGTCCAAGTCATTCAGCGAGCGCTCGATAATCTCGCTAAAAAACGCACGGATTGTCTCTTTTGGCGGAAGGCGCCCCTCGAAGCGCTTCACCCGATCGGTGAAACTATGTGCGATGTAGTGATCCATCGCCCGCCGGTATAGAGCCCGCTTGTCGCCAAACGCGTTGTAAAGGCTTGCGCTCGTAATGCCCATGCTTTCCGCAAGATCGCGCACTGTTGTCGCCTCATAGCCGCGCGTCCAGAAACACTGAACCGCCGCTTCGATGACAGCGGTTTCGTCGAATTCTCTTGGACGCGCCATGCGACTACCTGTTCTGTACGTTAGGCCGCTGGAGTGATTGCGGTTAAAGGATCGATAGTATATTCTAGAACAAGCGATCTAGAAAAAGCGCGCGGACTGGTAGCTGAACATTTGAGGTTGACGGCGCCTTCCTCTAGTGCGCGGCGCCTCAGTCATTACTATATGAAATGAGCGGCAATCGAAGGGAAGTTGTGCAGCACCGTCGAGTGCATCGATATGCGAATGTGCGGGCGGGATGATGCGTTAGCCAACGCGTCGTCCCCTCCAGGGAAAGGAATGTGAATCAATCGTGTCACGGCGGTGCTGCGTGCCTGCGCTCCAGGAAAGATTGTGTATTTAAGGCGGAATTGGGAGACGAAACACGCCGCGCGTCTTCCTTGTTGGACTATCCGATCAGGCGACAAATGTGAGTGCCCGCGGATTGATCCGAACGGTGATTTCGCCGCTAGCCAAGGTCAATAGCCGCACAGCCGATTTAAGTGCGATATCCGTCGGTTATTCAGGTCCCGTAGCCTTGAGGTGAACTTTGCGACTCTTGGTTGGGTGTAGCGTTGCTTGATTCGTCGAGCTGTGCGTGAGCGAGTTTTGAACAAACGTGTCGAACTAGCGAAGACCCATCGCGGACGCCGCCCATGCCGCACTGGTCCCAAACGATTTGCAGCGGCAGCATCGGTAAGCCAGAATGACTTTTGATCGCATTGAATGTCCTTGCCGGGCGGGGTACTTCGAGAGATCAAGCAAACAGATTTTTGCATCACCTGTTCGAGAGTGAAGCGTTTCTCTGCTCCTGTGTGAACCTTTTTTAAGCAGTCCACACCGCCTCAACTATATCCGGGTCGCGCAATGAACCGAACTATCGAAGACGGACTGGTGCGCCCCGTCGAAGAGCGGCTCAAGGCTCTATTCGTGTGTGGTCTAGATGGGAATGCGGGGGCTTATCATGCGTTTCTTGTCGACCTGACCGGTTATCTGCGTGCGTTCTTGAGGAAACGTCTCTTTGATCTGCAAGACGATGTCGAGGACCTGGTTCAGGAGGTTTTAATGGCGGTGCACAACGGACGCCACACCTACCGTTCGGACCAACCGTTGACCGTTTGGGTGCACGCGATTGCCAGATACAAACTGGCAGACTTTTTCGGCGCGCGATCACGTAGCCGAGTGTTTAACATACCGCTGGACGACGATCTCGAAATCTTCGCCGCCTGCGACATCGAACCGGCGGATGCCCGGCGTGATGTGAGCGAGCTACTGGAACAGTTGCCCGAGCGTCAGCGGCTGCCGATTCTGCTCATGAAACTGAAGGGATTTTCGGTGACGGAAACCGCAAAGCTAACGGGTCTGTCGGAATCGGCGGTCAAGGTTGGAGTGCACCGCGGTTTGAAAACATTGGCACTGAAATTTCATGGCGCAAATTAAAGGCGGAGGATTGTGTTTCGCCAGCGCGGGGTACCTGCTATTGATCACAGAGAGCCGCCAAAGGGATTTAATTTAGCCATTTTATGCGGTGTCAATTCATACATTCTCATGGGACTGATTTACAGCGTTCGCTCCATCATCGACACGGCGATGAACGCACTCTTTGTTCTGGATCGGTCTGGACTTGACGGCTATGCCTTGTGCTCGCTGCATTGCTGATGCCGGTGCGGCCACACCGTAATCGGAACCGAAGATACCAGCGCTAGACCAAATTCATAACCGTAGTCAAGATGTCGAAGGCGTGATACAGCGTCTTCAATTTCCGCGGTATGTGATTTTTCCTCTTCACCGACCGGCTGAGCAATAAACAGCGCATCGCGATCGAAATCCTCGACCGGAATCCAAATCGCAGGCTTGGACTCCAGTAAGCTGGTCCTCTGCTGGGTGATGCTACCTCGAGCCTTAGAGGCCGTCAGCGTTGCGTGAATGTGAGAACGGGCCATTGCCCTGAAAAATTCGACGCCAGTGATACGCTGGACGTCGGGATATATAGCAGCAAGCGCATCAATTAGGCTGACGGTAACGTTGTTCCGATAGACGTTATAGCGCTTGACGACGCCTTTCCCCAATGTAGCAACCACGTCGTTTGGTGCAGCCATTGCAGGGTTCGTTAGACCAGGTGCAAAGGCTGTGGCGTAATCGTATGGGCAGCTTTCAGACATCATGGTTGAACTCCGCGGCCAGCACTATCTTGCCTTCTCCATGAACTAGCGGGCCGCCCGCGGTTGAGCCCGCAGGACAGGCCAATCCGGAAGATTGCTATCCCATTCGATTGGGGTCGGTCTCGGTCCAATACGCGATAGAACATCCCTGTCTATTTTCGATTAGCAAGGCGAGCGCGTAGCTCAGAATTTTCAGTTTCGAGGTCAGCTAGGCGGTCGCTGAGTGGGCTGACAATTTCGTCCACTTCCTGCTCGGTAAAGCGCGGCGTGATGTGCTGCGGGCAATTCCAGTCGAACGTTTCCAGACGCAACCGAAAGATACGCTCGAGCTTAGCCCGATAGTTGGGCACAGTTACAAGATCGGTCAACGCAGGGTCGGCATCAAGGCCGACGGTCTCCACCTGCACATACACCTTCAGTCGCGCTCGGCGGCGGTAATCCATTAAGAACAAGCAGGCACGTTTATTCGCAGCGAGGTTGCCCGTGCTGATGTATTGACGATTGCCACCATAGTCAGCAAAGGCGAGGGTGCGATCGTTGATCAGTTTGAGGAATCCGCGCGGCCCGCCTCGATGCTGAATATATGGCCAACCCGTTTCCGAAACCGTCGCCATATAGAAGCTGTCACGATTTTGGATGAAGAGGGCTTCGTTCTCCGTGAAGCGGTCGAAGGCGCGGTCTCCCCTGAAGTCCTGCCATATACGATCGGAGCCCATCTTGGCCTGCACCGCCCGGACGTTGGGCGTCACGGCAACTTCTAGAAAGCCATAGGACATGAAAGGCTCCGCTGTTGTAAATTAAGCGGGCGGGGGTACTGCGTACCCCCGCCCGATCGGCATCACACGGCTTCTGCAGCCCGCACGACGGGAAAGTCAATTTCCGTCTTCGCGACTTCGTTGAGATAGTTGGTGAAGCTGTTTTCTGCCACTAACGCGACGATCTCCACGACCTGAGCGTCGGTGAAGCCGGCATCGCGGACAGCCTTGATATCGCCGTCGCTCACGTGGCCGCGCTCCTTCGCCACCTTGGTGGCGAACTGGACAGCCGCGTTCGCCTTAGCGTCGCCGGACTCGCCCTTACGATTCAGCGCGATTTCCTCTGGGCTAATCTTGGCCAGATTCAAGCCCAGATAGGTATGCGCCGACAGACAGTAGTCGCAGCCGTTTACTTGGGCGACGGCCAGCGCGATCCGTTCGCGGGTCTTCACGTCGAAGGTTTTCGAGAGAGCGCCCTGGAAACTTGCAAAGCCGGTGAGGGCGTTCGGGCTGTTGCCGATCAAACGGAACAAGTTAGGCACGACGCCTAGCTGTTTGTGAACGGCATCCAACGTGGGCTTGGAGGCTTCTGGAGCGGCGTCGAGTGCCGGAATCGAAATGCGGGACATAGTGTGATCTCTCTTTAAAAGTGCCGAACCAGGTGGCTCGGGTGAGATGCATCATGATACTTTTCACTTTCAAAGATAATCCGGTTATTGTGGGAATCATTTCACCGAAAAATGGGAGGACAAGTGGATCGCTTCGAGGCCATGTCGATGTTAGTGACGGTGATCGAGACCGGGAGCTTTTCGGCCGCAGGGCGTAGCCTGAAGGTGCCTTTGGCAACGTTGAGTCGCAAAATCGCCGACCTTGAATCCCTCCTAGGTACGCGATTGCTAGTCCGTACAACACGCAAGCTCACGCTCACGGATGCAGGCATTGCCTACGTCGCCACTGCGCGGCGCATTCTCGAACAAGTCGAGGAAGCCGAACGGCAAGCGGCTGGCGAATACATCACGCCAAAGGGCGAACTGGTCATTACCGCACCGGTCCAGTTTGGACGGCTGCACGTGTTGCCTGTAGTGGTCGATTTCCTTGCCCTGTTTCCCGAAATCAACGTTCGCCTAATGTTGGCTGATCGCAACATCGATCTGATCGATGCTCACGTCGATATCGCGATACGGATTGGAAGGCTGCCCGATAGCTCGATGGTGGCGACGCAAATTGGTGCTGTACGAACGGTAGTGTGCGCAAGCCCTGCGCTCTTGGACAGGGGTGGTGTCCCTCAAGGCCCGGATGATCTACTGACACGTCCTTGCGTCACTGTAGATATACCATTGCCTTCGCCCGATTGGCGCTTCAAGGCGGCCGGGTCGGCGGCCACCTTTGAGGTTCCTGTTTTGCCGCGTTTGTCCGTGACGACTACAGAGGCGGCGGCTCAAGCGGCGATCCATGGCGTCGGAGTAACACGGCTGCTGCACTATCAGGTCGCCGAAGCGGTCGAGGCGGGCGCCCTGCGCATTATCCTCGATGCATTCGAAACGGACCCCGTTCCTGTGAACCTCGTACATATTTCGAGAGGACAGATGCCGCTCAAGGTGCGGCGCTTTCATGACTTCGCTGCCCCGCGCCTGCGCGACGTGCTCGAAAAGGTCGCGACATCGGTAGGGTAAGAACGTGGCCGAGCCCTTCAGAGAACAGAATCTAGAGCATGCTGAGTCGATTTATGCTCTCGTTACAGAAAGAGTGTGCGTCAAACGCAGCACCGATCTTCCGCGCACGCTTGCTCTTGCTTCTGTAATGGCCTACAAACACGGTCGCGAGGGATACATGATGAAGATTGTCGCAACCGCGCGTAAGACCGGTACCTAAGCCGAGGCCGCCTAAATTTCTTGGCTGCTGCCGATTGCTCCGCCTCCAAGTCGAGCGCTTGCAAGAAGACGCGCCATATATAGACGTGACAACATCCGGCCCGCCTAGGCCCCGATACGAATCACCGGTGCGATCCGCCTACTTCAAATGACCGTTGCGCAAAAGGATAACCGTTGATACTCGGCGAACGGCTCATGCCGCGAACCAGGATGTAGCCGCAGCCATGTTCCTTCCGGATATCGCTCGTTGCGACTGCGCAATTCACCGCTCAAAACAAAAATCTCCTCGCCGTACGGGTGATCGTGCTCGCTGGTGCGTGCGCCCGGTTCCCATTCGACCAACGTCAATCTGTGGCCTGCATTTGACAAAGGCGCCACATGCATTCCGGCAGCGCGAGCTTTGTGCCAAGCGCGACCACGGCGGATTGAGTCACTTCGTGACAGTGCCCGGATAAATGTTCCCGATAAACATCCACGGCGAGCGCATCGCGGCGCGCACTGTGCTGTGGGCGGCCGGCCTGCCGCTTCCGCCGCTGCGCAGTGGCTTGGCCAAGATGCCGACTCTTCGGGCCGGCTTGTAGTATCGGCCGATCTTTCGGTCGCCGGCCTCGACGGCGTATTGGGCTCGGGGACACGGCATTGTCGTTGGGTTGGAACGGGGTGGTCGTACCCGGTCTGGCGCCCGCAGCGATGCAGCAGGGGCGCTATGCAGCCAGCGTTATCGGTGCGCGCTTGCGCGGAACAACACCTCCGGCGCCATTTCAGTATCGACATATGGGAAGCCTCGCAACGATTGGCCGTCAGGCGGCGGTCGCAGATTTCGGCCGTGTGCGTTTGTGGGATGCCCCGGCGTGGTGGTTCTGGGGAGCAGCGCATATCTCGTTTCTGGCTGGCGGGCGAAATCGCTTGACCGTGCTGCTGAACTGGTTCTGGGCCTATCTCACCTATAGAAGCAGCACGCGACTTATCGCGGACGAGTAAGCTGTCGAACTTGAGCATCGTGACTTGCAAACGAAATTTTTCATCTCGGTCGGACGCAACGAGCCTAACCCGAAGTCAGCTGCGACTGCTCGTGGCCGCGTAGATTGTCCCGTGCCGATCCATATGCCTCGCGGGAAGACAAGAACTATCGGCGGCTTCGTCTTCGCAGCAAATGGATCCACGGGCGATGCAAAAAGTAAGGAAACATGAGCCGCGCTCGACCATGTCCACACGTTAAAGCTGTTGCCGGACTGATCTCATAAGTACAGCCAATCTCTAAGCACTGCTTTGGACGATCATCGATTCGGCGCGGCTTTATCTTCATTCCCTCCGACTTTATATGCCCCGAGTGAATTCGGCACACGTCCTCCATTGCAATGGAATGCAATGACTGACCCAATTGCTAAGTCGGTGCGGACTTCGCGCAGGAAACGCATCGCAGTCATATAGTTGACCCAATGCTTACTGAGATATCCGCGAAGGAGACATTATCGGGTGAGGAATACGCTCGTCCACGTGCTCGCGCCAATGCCGTACAAAGGCGAAGTGCTCGGTCCCCAACAGGATCGAGCACGCGCAAGGTCAGGAGGCCGGGAATAGCGCCTTTCATGACGTGCTCTACCGAGGAGATAAAATATTAGCTAGCGTGGGAGTAAGCGGCATCTATTATCGTCAGCAATCCGATAACCGTCGCGTTGCCATATCGATAGCGAAAGAGCTTGCTCGCGGGCGTCAAGGTTAGCAAGAGGGCCAACAACCCAGTCGATAGGCCGGTGAGGATAGCGATCGTCCAGTTGCCAAGGCTAATCACGTTGCTTTAGCTCCCAGGCAAACACGACAAGTCAAATATTAGCGATGCGCAAGGTCAAACCGCTCACTCGATCGGCTTCGCTGATCCGATGACACCGTCAAAAATATTTTCAACAGCTGTAACCAACTCTGACACAAAACCGAACTAGTTTAGCGACCCGCAGAAAAAGAGTGGTGACTGATTTCGTTTTGGCGCTGATGCACGCGATTGGCAACGCCGCCCCACCGAAGTCGTGGGTATTCACGCGAGTTCACGGTTCTGACGGTGTGCACTGTAATTTTCATTCGCCCACGGAACGAAATGCGACAAGGCCTCGGGTCGTGCCAGGTGGTGTTCGTGAATTTTTTGGACTATCCATGTAGGGGCGCTGATCCAGGTATAACTCTTATCGTTAAGGAAGACACATGCTAAGAAAGACAATGGTCGTATCTGCAATCTCTGTATTGGTGTTGGCCGCATGCGGCGGAAGCGACAACGGTAATCCAGTATCGACGCCGGTTGCATCGCAACTATTTGCGCAGTCCGATGATGTCTCCAACGCCGTCCTGCACTTCACGCGCAATGCTAACGGCACGCTCAGTGCTGGCGTGCCGATCAAGACGGGGGGTAAAGGAACGGGCGGTGTTACCTTCGCCGGCGGCGGTACAGTTGGCCTCGACTCTTTGACCAGCGATGACAGCGTCATTGTTAGCCCAGATTCGACGCGTCTTTTCGTCACCAATGCGGGGGATAACTCTGTCAGCGTATTTTCGATCGATCGCGCTGGTGGCAGCCCCACATTACTGGCCGTGTCGCCGACCGGAGGCGTGCTGCCCACGTCACTAGCGTACGCGAACGGAGTACTTTACGTCAGCTTTCAACAAGGACAGAATCAGCTTGGGGCTTACAGAGTCGGGCCTAGTGGTGTGCTCACGCAAATCGGTCAGTATCCAACGCTGCAAGCCAACGCGCTACCCACTCAGGTCGCTGTTTCCCCCGACGGAAAGTTTGTCCTCGTCGATGTGCGGAGTCTGGCCGTGGGGGCTGGCGCGGCTGCCAGCACGAGCCTGCTCACCTATGCAATAAACGCTGACGGCACCCTTGGAGCAGCGGCGGTATCGCCGACATTGGGCATGGGGCCGTTCAGCTCGCACTTCGGAACGGGCGCACTCGCTCGTGTGGCAGTGACACTAGAGGCCGTGAGCAATACGGCAAGCTCCTATCTGCTCGCCGATAGTGGCAGCTTTTCAGCGCTGAGCGGACCGTTGGCCGTTCCAGGAAAGGGAGGCCCATGCTGGCTTGCGCTCACGCCAGACAATAAGTTTGCCTATGCGAGCAATGCCAGTGGTGTTATTGCGCTGTACTCCATTGACGCCAACGGTCGGTTAACACTAATCAATGGTAATGCGGCTTCGGAGCCTTCGGTAACCCCCGGCCTGGCGAGCTTTGCGGAGGATTCCTGGATTAGTCCAGATAGCAAGTTCCTCTATCAAGATTTTCCTGGCGATGACAAGATTGTGGCTTACTCAATCGGCGCGGACGGGTCACTTACTAAGCTCGGAGAACAGCCGGCGAACACTGTCTCGAAGATCAGTCTTCAGGGTCTTGCTGGAACTTGAGATGCGGTCATGCGGGGCGCAAATTTGTCGCGACCCGCGTGACGCCGAGCAGTGCGGCGTTTAGCGGATCGCCTACGTAGTTCCGGGCGACTGTGGACGCTGATGCGATACTTTTCTCATTAGATCACTGACGCGTTTGACCGACCGAACTACTTCGTTCATGGTCGTCCCAGCGGTATCAACCATAGCGGTACCTGTTTCGACGTTCGTCACCAATTCTGAACACCACGAACCGCACTACATGAGTTTTATGAACGAGGCGCTGCTGCAGCCAACGGTGCGCGAGGTGGGCGCATGCATCTTTCATAGCTTCGCTGATGTGGCGACAGCAATTCCTGAATGCCCGGGCTGCTGCCTCGGTATCAACGAAGCCTTGACGAGCGGAGGGATTTGACCGGTTCGTCTCGGTTTGGTAGGCCGTCCAATTCGTGTGGAACAGACATTGACGAGATGCATTGGAAGCAGCGTAATGCGAACTGCCAGAAGGAACCTCGCCAGCTGCGCTATCGCGCTTTAGCTCATTGCAGCATGACGGCATTGCTTTCGTTCATCAGTTCGACGACCCAGTCGATAAAGGCACGCAATTTTGCGCTGACGTGGCGATTGGGTGGGTATGCAATGTACAACGGCATCGGATCAAGCCGCCAGTCTTCAAACAGCGCAACGAGTTCACCTCGCTCCAGATGAGCTTTCGCCATGTAGTGAGGAAGAGACATCACCCCAAGACCGGCCACGCCGGCCGCGAGATAGGCGTTGCCGTCGTCCACCGCCAGCGCATATCGGCTTTGTACCTTTATCGTCTCTTCGCGGCGATGCATGACAAGTGGATATAGATTGCCCGTGCGTCCCCATGAGAATCCAACTATGCGGTGATGCGAGTGTTCGAGTTCCGTCGGATGCGAAGGCGTGCCCGCAACTCCGAGGTAGCCGGGCGATGCGAAGACGCCAAGCCGAAGTTCCGACACGCGTCGGGCTACCATGGACTGATCCTGCGGCTCGCCCCCTCGCACAACGCAGTCCACGTTCTCACCAATGACATCGACGACACGGTCGCTTACTCCCATGTCCAGTTGAATATCTGGATAACGAGTTAGAAACTGTGGCAGCGCCGGCACGAGGATCAACCGTGCGAAGGGACTTGGTACATCTACGCGAATGCGACCCCGGGGAGCTGTTGATGCCCTCGATAGGCTCGTCTCGGCGTCATCCATGTCGGCGAGCAGCCGGATTACGCGCTCGTAGTACGCGATACCATCAGACGTGACATTGATTTTGCGCGTCGTCCGATTCAGCAGTCTGACGCGCAAGCGGGCTTCAAGTTGCTGTACCAGTTGCGTTACCGTGGTCTTGCTCATATGAAGTGTCTCAGCAGCCTTCGTAAAGCTGCCTGCGTCGACTACACGGACAAAAGCGCGCATTGCGTCAAAACGATCCACGGTTATTTACCTTGTAATTGGATTGTTTGGTTTTGACAAACAGTCATGGACAAAGTTGGTAGTTTGTCGTACATGCCTCGCCCCGTAAGCTGAGTGGATCGAATGAATCATTCATCAACGGGGGTCAGAATGAACAAGCGTGATGTGGTATTTCCGCCCGGACGTCGGGAACTTTACGAGCGTAACCGCTATTCTCCGGCTGTGCGGGCGAACGGTTTCCTGTTTGTATCGGGTCAGGTCGGAAGCCGGGATGACGGCTCGCCCGAGCCGGATCTTCAGGAACAGGCCCGGCTTGCCTTTCGAAACCTGAATGCGATCTTAAACGAGGCTGGATGTACGTTCGACGATGTGGTCGACGTCACGGTGTTCATGGTTGATCCCCAATCGACGTTCGAGCGCATCTGGAAGGTTGTGCCTGAGTTTTGGGGCGATGCGCCATACCCTACGCTTACGGGAGTCGGAGTAACATGGCTTTATGGTTTCGACTTCGAAATCAAGGTCATTGCAAAGCTCCCGCCTAGTGAATGACACGCGGACCGAGCGAGAATCATGCGTTCAAACTCAGGGGCGGGGTAGGTCCATAGGGGATGCCTCTTGGGCTGCGAATCGATTACCCACATCCGGCCGAGAGCGTGTGAAAACTCTATCTATCGGTGGATGCGAGCGCGGGCAGCCTGAATAATCGAATTCGTAGGTCAAGCCGGGTTAATGTCAAGTCTGGGGGCGCGAAAAGCCCCTAACGGCCTTAGTTTCCCGTCATCTTCATGGCCTTCGTTGCCCTGGCGACCCGCGTGACGGCGAAAACTTTATCCTGATCACGAGACAACTTGGTTGGCACCCATTGGTACCTTTGACGAGGGGCCACTTTATCGCGAAGGACCCCATCCCATTATGCGAAGCCGTAGGTTCGGTTTTCAACGCTCGCTATTTCTGCCAGCGCTACCATGATTGGCTGGTTAAGGATTACTTACGTCGTCCTCTTTTTGGGAAAGCTGGCCGCCCGATAGATCCCTTACCTTGTCTCAGCCGATATTCCGACGACATCACGCTTGCTATGTTCGGATAAAAGCGAAGCGTGCACGTAGTTCTGAGGTGAACAGGGCCGGCTGCTCGAACGCCGCGAAGTGGCCTCCTCTTGCCGCCCGGTTCCAATAGAAGAGCTTGCTATAGGTTCGCTCACCCCATATCCGCGGTGGAAGGTAGATCTCTCCCGGAAATACGCTGACGCCGACCGGGATATCCAACACCTGTCGCGAAATGTGCTCCGCTGTGGTCTCCGCATACAGCCTTGCCGATGATGCGGCGGTCGCTGCCAGCCAGTAAAGCATGATGTCGTCAAGCATGGCATCGCGCGAGATGACGGATTCCGGGTTCCGGTCGCTGTCGGTCCACTCTGCGAATTTCTCGTAGATCCAGGTCGCCTGCCCGGCTGGAGAATCGACGAGGCCGTAGCCGAGC
>Ga0105854_1000511_pt1 | contig 17516 bp, 16 predicted proteins | sample OrgsoiDNA_201058_FD_89679 | JGI IMG/M metagenome (GOLD analysis project Ga0105854, IMG submission 89679) | Permafrost soil microbial communities from the Arctic, to analyse light accelerated degradation of dissolved organic matter (DOM) -... | ecosystem: Environmental > Terrestrial > Soil >... | reverse complement strand
TGGAAAGAGCAAGCGCGGCGCCTTGAGCGCTACAGGCGCAGAGGAAGTCGCGCCGGGCGTGATCGTCAGCGATGAGTTCGTCGATCACAAGGTCGCGCCAACTGGGGTGCACCCAGGTGACACTGGCTGGGGCGACCGGTCGCAGGAAGTGGTCTGCGAGCCGGTCGACGATCTCTGCGCTTGGCCGTGCGAGGCCGTTGGGCGCGTGGCGGCGCAGCGCCGTGCTGAGCTCGCGCTTGCTGACCGGGCCGGAGGCTGTGTCGAGAAGGGCGAGCAAGACCGCGCGGTGGTCGGGGGCGAGCGCCCGGTAGGAGGCGGCCATCGCCGTGGTTGGTTCGCGGATCTCGGCCGCGACCGCGGCAGCGATGTCGGCGTCCGCTTGATGTTCGGCGAGTTCTCCGAGTCGGCCGGCGACGAAGCGGCGGATCCGTTCCGGCGTGAAGTGGCGATGCGAGACGATCTCCCAGCCGTGTGCGCGCACGAGCGTGATCGCCGGCTCGGGCGCGTTGGCCGCCTTGGTGTGGCGGAAGAGGATCAGGGCCTTCTCGGCGACGTCGAGTTCGGCGGCGTCGACGCCGACCTCGGCCGGCTGGGGGAAGCGCTCGACGCCGTGCTCGCGGCGGATGCGGCGCAGCGCGGCCTTCAGCGGTGTCGGCCGCGAGGTCCAGATCAGCCAGTGGCGCTCATCGAGCGCGCGGAGCACGCGGTCGAGCTCGAGCGCCCAGCGCTCGGCCGTGTCGGGTCGGTACTCGGTCGAGCCGAAGGCGTCGTCGGCGATGAACAGCTGCCGCCGCTCGCGCGCGAAACGCTGCCACAGTTCGTCCGGGCGCAGACACTCGTGCAGTTCCCAACCGTCGCTGAGTGCGGCCAGGCCGAGCATGCGCGCGATCGCCGTCTTGCCCATTTCCGGCGGCCCGGTCAAGACGACAAAGCGGTGCTGCTGGAGCACCTCGAGCCCGCGGGCGTAGGCGCGCGTGGGCACAAAGACGCGGGCGAGCGCAGCCGCCGCCTCGAGATCGCCGCTCGAGCGGCGAGCAGCCTCCTCGGTGATGAGCAGCGAGAGGTCGGCAACCCCGAGCAAGAAGGGAAGACGGAAACGAAGCGCAGCCCGATCCCGCAACAGCGCCCAGAGCTCCTCCGGGCCGAGCACTACCGCCTCGATCCCCGAAAGTGCCGGTGCGACCGCAACATTCGTCATCAGCAGCACCGACGCCGGAGGCATCGCGCAGGCGGCCAGCGCGTGCTCCGCAATCCGCTCGAGCCGCCGCGCCGCCTCCGGCGAGCTCGCACCCCCGCGCAGCCAGACCGCGAGCACGAGCGCCGGGCCCTTCAACCAGCCGCCGGTCGGCGACGCGACGCCCTCGCGGAGCACGAGCGAGAAGCCCCACGGGAGGAAGTCGGCGCCCGCGGCCCCGTCGAGGCCGATCAGCTCGGTGCAGAAGCGCTCGAACTGCAACGACCCCAGCTCGTCGAGCCTCACCGGCGGCTGCTGTCTCACCTTTCCAGTGTGACGCACGCGACTCCGACGTCATCGCCGCCCCGGGCGAAAACCAACCTGCTCGGGGTTTAGACCGCCTCGAGTGCGCGCCGGACGAGCACCTGCGCGAGATGCGCGCGGTACTCGCTGCTGGCGCTCGCGTCGGCGGGCGGCATGGTGTCGTCGGCGGCATGCGCGGCGGCGTCGGCCGGCGAGGCTCCGCCGGCGAGCGCGTCCTCGACGCTGCGCGCGCGCAGCGGTGTCGGCCCCATGCTCGTCAGACCGACTTGCACGCGTCCGTCGACACGGGCCGCGGCGACGCCGACCGTCGCCCAGTCGTGCGCACGCCGCACGTATTTGAGGTAAGTCCCTGTTGCCTTCGGCACCCGGATCTCGGTGAGCACCTCCTGGTGCTCGAGAGCGTTCTCGAACGGGCCGGTGAAGAACGCCGCCGCCGTGATCGTCCGCTCTCCCCCCGGTCCGCGCGCAACCAGCTCGGCGTCGAGCGTGAGCAAGATCGTTCCGAGATCAGAGGCTGGATCGCCGTGGGCGACCGAGCCGCCGATCGTGCCGCGGTGGCGCACCTGTGGGTCGCCGATGAGCGCGGCGGCCTCTCCGATCAGCGCGCAGTGCTCCCTGAGAATCGGATCGCGAATGAGCTCCGCGTGCCGAGTGAGCGCGCCGATCGCGATCCTCTCGCCGTTCACGCGCACGTAGCGCAGGTCGTCGAGTCGGCCGATGTCGACGAGCAAGGACGGGCGCGAGAAGCGCAGGCGCATCGTGGGTATGAGCGAGTGCCCGCCCGCCAGGAGCTTCGCGTCCTCGTCGCGGCCGAGCAGCGCGACCGCCTCGTCGACCGACCCTGCCCGCTCGTACTCGAAGGCGGCAGGGATCATGCTCCGGCCCCCGCCCTCGCCGCCGCCTGCACTGCCTTGACGATGTTGTGGTAGCCGGTGCAGCGGCAAAGGTTGCCCTCGAGGCCGTCGCGGATCTCCACCTCCGACGGGTTCGGGTTCTCCTTCAGAAGCGAGATCGTGGCCAGCACAAAGCCGGGCGTGCAGTAACCGCACTGCAGCGCATGCTGCTCGTGGAACGCTTGCTGCACCGGATGGAGCTCTTCGCCTTGCGCGAGGCCCTCGACCGTCGTCACCTCGCAGCCGTCGGCTTGCACAGCGAAAACGGTGCAAGACTTGACGGACTCGCCGTCGACCAGCACCGTGCACGCCCCGCAGGAGGTCGTGTCACAGCCGACGTTCGTCCCCTTCAGTCCCAGCTGGTCGCGCAGGAAGTACGCAAGCAGCTGCCGCGGCTCGACGTCTGCTTCGCAGCGCGAGCCGTTCACCGTGAGCACAATCTGCGTCATTCCTTCGCCTCCTGAAGCGCGCGCCAGACGTTCTCGCCGTTCGCGGGCAGGTCGACGTTGCGCACGCCGAACGGCGTGAGAGCGTCGACGACGGCGTTGTGGACGGCGGGCGTCGCGCCGATCGTCCCCGACTCGCCGATCCCCTTCGCGCCGAGCGGATTCAGAGGGGTCGGCGTTTCCATCTCGACCGCCTCCCACGACGGGAGGTCGGCGGACGACGGGAACGCGTAGCCCACGAAGGTGCCGGTCAGGGGGTTCCCGTCCTCGTCGTAGACGAAGTTCTCGTAGAGGGCTTGTGCGACACCGGTCGCGATCCCGCCGTGCACTTGCCCCTCCGCGATCAGCGGATTGATGAGGGTGCCTGCGTCATCGACGGCAACGAGCCGCCGCAGTTCGACCCTGCCCGTCTCCGTGTCGACCTCGACGACAGCGATGTGGGCGCCGAACGGAAAGGTCGGCCCGGCCTTGAACTCGCGCTCCGCTTTCAGCTCGGCGAGCCGCTCGTCGGCCGACGCGCGCGAGGCGAGGTCGGCCCACGAAATCCCGATCGAGGGATCGCCGGCCACGTGCAGGCGGCCGGCAGCCGGGTCGAGCACGATGTCGGCCGGGCTCGCCTCGAGGTAGTCGGCGACGAGCTGCTTCGCCAGCTCCAGCACGTCGTCGGCTGCGAGTCCCGCCGCCGCCCCTCCGATCTGTGTCGACTTCGACCCGTAGGTTCCGGTGCCCTTGGCGATCTCGTCTGTGTCGCCCTTGTGGACAGTCACTTTCTCGAGGGGCAGCCCGAGCCGCTCGGCCGCGATCATCGCGAACGTCGTCTCGTGGCCCTGGCCGTGGGAGAACGAGCCGGTGCGGACGATTGCGCCGCCGTCCGGCGTGATCTCGACCTCGCCGAACTCGGTTTCGTCGATCCCGTTCGTGATCTCGACGTAGCACGAGATGCCGATTCCGAGCTGCGTCGTTGCGGCCTGCTCGCGGAGCTGCCGCTGCTCGTCGCGCAGCTCCTCGTAACCGACCGACCGCAGTGCCAGCTCGAGCGCGCCCTCATAGTCCCCCGAGTCGTAGTTCGCGTGGGACGCGGTCGTGTACGGGAAGGCGTCCTTCGGGATGAAATTCCGCCGCCTGACCTCGGCCGGGTCCATCCCGAGCTCGGCCGCAAACGTGTCGATCGCACGCTCGATCACCTGCGAGGCTTCGGGCCGGCCCGCGCCGCGGAAGGCCGAGATCGGCGTCGTGTTCGTGAGCACCGAGCGACCCTCGACCTCGATCCGCGGGATCGCGTAGACGCCGCTCGCCATGAGCCCTGTCAGGTTCGGCAGGAACGCTCCGAGCACCGCGTACCCGCCGCAGTCCTGCAGGATCTCGAGCCGGTAGGCGAGCACCTTGCCGTCCCGCGAGCCGCCGAGGGTGAACTCCAGGCGCGCAGCGCGGCCGTGTGGAAGCGCCACCATGCTCTCGCTGCGCGTCTCCGTCCAGCGCACCGGCCGGCCAAGCCGGCGAGCCAGCCAGACGACGAGCACCTCCTCGACGTTGAGCATCTTCGCGCCGAAGCCGCCGCCGACGTCAGGGCCGATCACGCGGACCTGGGCCGGATCGAGCCCGAGTGTCCCCGCGAGCACCATGCGGTCCTGGTGCGGCGTCTGCGTCGAGAGCCAGGCGGTGACCCGGCCGTCCGGTCCGACCTCCGCGGCAGCCGAACGCGGCTCGAGCGGGCACGGCGCCATGCGCTGGCTGACGACTGTCCCCGAGACGACGACCTCGCATTCGCCGAAGAGCTCCTCGTCATGCTCCGGCGAGCCGGCGCGCGCTGCGACATTCGTGCCGACCTCCGGGAAGAGCAGCACCTCGTCCTTTGCGGACTCGTGTGGGCTGACGACAGCCGGCAGCGGGTCGTAGTCGACGGATACGAGTTCTGCGGCATCCACGCCGGTGGCGCGGTCGTCGCTGATCACAATCGCGATGATGTCGCCCACGAAGCGGACGCGGTCGACGGCGAGGAGCGGGCGTCCCATGCCCGGGTTCACCCCGGGGAACGGTGGCGGCCCGTACGGGCCGAGGTCCATGTCGGCCGCCGTGAGGACCTGGACGTTCGGGAGCGCTTCCGCCGCTGTGGCATCGATGCCGGCGATCTTGGCGTGCGCGAGCAGCGAACGAACGAAGGTGACCGTGAGGGCACCCTCGAGGGGAAGGTTCTCCACGTAGCGTCCTTCGCCGCGGAGAAAGCGGGGGTCCTCCTTGCGGAGGACGCGATTTCCGAGAATGCTCAGGCGAGCAGCCTATCCGTCATTGCCGGGCGCGAACAACTCTTCGCGCAAAGGCGCTCGCTCTGTAGAGGCTCCGGCGCCGGGACGCAGTCGCCCGAGAAGCTCGTACGACCGCAGCCGCGCGGTGTGATCGTGGATCGCGGAGGCGACGATGACTTCGTCCGCCTCCGTTTCGGCCACGAACCCGGCGAGCCCCGCGCGGACCGTTTCCGGTGAACCGACGAACGAGCGGCGGAGCATCGCCGAGGCGCGCTCCTTCTCCGGCGGCGTCCAGTACGACTCGATGTCGTCGACCGGAGGCGGGAGCTGCCCACGTCGACCGCGCAGGATGTTCGTGAACGACTGCTGCGCCGAGGTGAACAGCCTGCGTGCCGTCTCGTCGTCATCACCGACGATCACGTTGGCGCCGACCATCGCGTGCGGCTTCTGCAGCTGCTCGGTCGGCTGGAAGCGCGAGCGATAGATCTCGAGCGCCGGCAGAAGCGCGTCGGGCATGAAGTGCGAGGCGAACGCATATGGCAGTCCGAGCATCGCGGCGAGCTGTGCGCCATAGAGGCTCGAGCCCAGGATCCAGAGCGGTACGCGCGAGCCGGCGCCCGGCGTTGCCCGCACCGCCTGGCCCGGACGAGGGTCCGCGAGGTAGTCCTGCAGTTCGACGACGTCCTGCGGAAACGTGTCTGCGCCCGCCGGGTCTCGGCGAAGCGCGAGGACAGTGCGCTGATCGGTGCCGGGCGCGCGTCCGAGGCCCAGGTCGATCCGGCCCGGGTGCAACGCCTCGAGCGTCCCAAACTGCTCGGCGATCACGAGCGGTGAGTGGTTTGGCAGCATGATCCCGCCGGCGCCGACGCGGATCGACCGCGTTCCGGCCGCGACGTGCGCGATCACGACGGCGGTCGCTGCGCTCGCGATCCCGATCGCGTTGTGATGCTCCGCGAGCCAGAACCGCTTGTAGCCCCACCGCTCGACGTGTTGCGCGAGGTCGAGGGAGTTCCGCAACGCGCCGCCGGGTGTCGCGCCCTCGACGATCGGCGCCAGATCGAGAACGGAGAGCGGCGGGAGCGACACGACGTAAGAGTGCCGGTCGCCGGGGGAGCGCGGCTATGGACTTAGAGGCTTGTAGTAGTTCTCGGCGCCGATCGCGGCGACGTCCTCGACCCACGAGCCGTCGTAGACCGCCGTCGGGCCCTGCGCGCCGGGGTCGACGAGCTGCCAGGCCTGCCGCTTGTACGTCCAGTTCTCGGGTGCGAGGCGGTGTGCCTCGCGCCAGTGGCGCTGCGCCGCCTCGACCTCTCCGAGCCGGTGCAGGTGCTCGCCGAGCTCGAAGTGGGCCGCCGCCCGCGCGGTCTCCGCCGACCGCGGCGTCGAGCGGGCGATCACCTCGTGCGGCTCGAGCGCCCAGGTGCTCTTCGCACCCTTGAGAGCCCAGTCCCGGAGCGCGGCGATGTACGCCTCGTGGTCGTACTTGATCCCGGTGATGAGCTTGCGCAGCTTCGGCGGAAGCGACTTCGGATCGATCTTGCCCGACGCGATCGCCGACTTCTGGACGTTCGACACCTCGACGGGCCGCACGATCACGCCCTCCTCGTCGATCCAGACACTGTTCGGGACGTTGCTGATCCCGAACAGCTCGTCGACGAGGTGGGCGCGGTCGATGAGCGATGGGTGCTCGGGCTCGGCGCGCTCGATGAACCGGCGAGCCGCCTCCGGATCGACGTCGAGCGCGACGGTGACGACCTCGACGCCGAGCGGTTGGAGCTCCGTACGCAGCGCCTGCCACACGGGCAGGTCGGAGCGGCATCCTCACCACGAAGCCCACGCCGTCAGTACGACCTTGCGGCCGCACAGCGACGAGAACGCGAACGGCTTGCCGTCGAGGTCCGGCAGGACGAGCTCGGGTGCGACCGCGGTCGTCAGTGCGCGGCCGCCGAGCGACTCCGGCCCGAGCGCCCAGAGACCAAACCGAGCGTCGTGGACGAGCGGCATGCCGAGCCGCTCCGCGAACGCTTGCAGGTCGACCTTGCCGTCGCGCAGCACCTCGGCTTCAAGCGGCACGCAGACCTCGCCCTTGCACGCCCCCTGCGGCGTGATCGCCCAGCCGGTGCGGCTCTGCAGTTCCTCGGGTGAGACGAGTTGCCCGGCCGCGATCACGCGCCGATCGTATCGGCCGTCGCGCGGCGCAGCCTCGACGTGGACCTCGCGTTGCCTTGCACTTTCCCAGATCGCAGACGTAGGTTTGAGCGTGGATTCGCGATCACGCGACCTACGTGTTGTGAGGGGGTTGGCGGTGTCAGATCGAGACGCTCTCGGACTGGATGAGCCGGTACCGGCGATGGAACGCTCTGACGACCCTGAGGTCGAGGAAGAGGCCGACGACACGGGCTGCACTCGCTGTGACGCGCCGCTCGTCTTCCTCGGCGAGAAGAAGTTCCACGAGGGCGATTCCGGCGTGGGGTTCCTGTTTGGCCCCTTGAGGGAGCTGTTCGAGAACCGGCAGCGGATCGAGATGTGGGCCTGTCATGACTGCGGGCACGTCGAGTTCTTCATGCCACTCAGGAAGAAGCGTCGAGCAGGCCAAGAGACGGTTGACTAGACGGGAAGCGGAAAGCGGTAGACGCGCGCGTTGTGCGGCGCGAATGGGCTTGGATCGGTGAACGCACCGCCGGCGGCCGTCACGGGACGTGCCGGGTTGCCGCCGGGATGCGCGAGCACGGAGCCGTGCGTGATGCGAGCGGGGAGTCCGGTGAAGCGCACCCTGCCGGTCGAGGTCGGACCCCGTCTGACAGCGATCACGTAAAGAAAACCTCCGGCCTCGCGTGCGCTGAGCGCGACATCGGCAGCGCTTGCCTTGATTGCCTGCCCAGAGACGGGCGCGGTCAGAGCCGGTGCGTGCTCGGCGCCGGTCAACTCCTCGAGGAGCGGACGTTGGACGTTCTTCCAGTACGTCCAGTTCCACCCACGCCGCCGGTCGGCCGCGTTCATCACCTGCTTGAACTGCCCGCCGAAGAAGAACAGGCCGCGTGCTCCGGCCACGATCGCGTCGTAGGCCATGAACCTCGCCTGCGGGAGCGTCGGGAAGACGACCGGGTGGGGTGGCAAGACACCGCTCCAGGCGATCTGCAACGTCGTCCAGATCGCCTTCCTGCGTGTCGCGCGCGCGATGATCGACGTCATGTCGCCGACGACACTGATGTCCGTGTTGACCGGCGGGCCGCCCGCATGCAGTCCCGGCGGTTTCGAGACGGGGTAGATGTCGATCCCGTGGACGTCGCAGGCCGCCGCATACGGTTCGACCGCGGCCACCGTCAACCGCGTGTCGTGGCTCTGCGGGTTCGGCGACGGTCCTCTCGGAGCCTGGATGAGCACGACCGGATGATCCGGGTCGAGCGATCGCAGATGCTGGTAGACCGCGACGCATCCGGGCGCCGGAACATGACCGTGCGCCGGCTCGTCGGCTCCCTTCCAGGCGCCGAGCCCAGGATGGCCCTTCAAGGTGTTGACGACGCGGTCGAGCAGCGATTGCCGGGAGAGGTCGTTGTCGACGCCGGCAAGGGCGAGCCAGAGCTGAAGCCCGTGCTTGGATGCCGCGTCGAGCTCCTGCACAACCGACACGATCTGCTCGGCCGCGCCGCCGGCCGTCCACACCGTGTAGTTCCGGGCGAAGGTCACGCCGGCGCTCGCGATCTCGGCCCAGGCATTCACGCCCCTGTCGGGCGCCGTGCCGTTCACCGGCGGTGGATCGGAGAGACCGATCGGAAAGACCGGCTTGCCGCCGGCGAGCAGATTTCCGGTCGACGCGTCGACCGAGGTGCTCGTCATTCGACCCTCCCCCCGCGCTCGCTCCGTTCCAGCCCTACCTTAGTGCCCTGCTCTGAACGCTTGCCTGAAGTACTCCGTGTCCTCGTCAGGCGCTGCGATCGCCGATCCCTCTCGGGCTGCCGTCTCCGCCAGTCGCATCTTCTCGATCAAGCCCTCGAGTTCCGAACGTGAAAGGACCGACGCGCTGTGCCCATCGACATAGAGCTCGGCGTCGAACCCGAGGATCGCTTCGTGCAGCGGGAACGCCAGCTCGGCTGTGAGGACGCCCGCCGGTGAGTCGTACATGCAGTCGCCGAGGAAGAGCACGCGGTCGGGCTCGACGTAGATCACGCTGGACTCGGCGCTGTGGTTTCCACCGACATGCCGGACGCGGACGGTCACCCCGCCGAGCTCGATGTCGAGCCCGTCCTGGAAGACGATGTCGGCCGGGACAACCTCGACTGTTCGTGGCGAGGGCAGTTCTTCCTTGACGTGCGCGGCGTGCTGCGGTGAAGCATCGCCGGCGGCGACGCGCGCGTCGAGCCCTGCGTCGCTCCAGTCGGTCGCCGCCAGCTCGACCAGCCGCCGAGCGGTCGATGCATGGGCGATCACGAGGGCGCCCAGCTCAGCCCCGCCGAAGACGTGATCCCAGTGGGAGTGCGTGTAGACCACCGCGCTCGGCCGCGCTGCGCTCTCCGCCCACAGCGCATCCAGGAACGTCCGGATGTGAGTCGTCGACGATCCAGCGTCCAGCATGAGCGAGCGCCGATCGCCGACCACCGCGCACAGCGACGGCCGGTCCGGCGGGCCTGGCGGCATCCAGTAGACGTGCTCGCTGATCTTCGTCAATACGCTCATCGGCCCACCCCACCGGAGTTTCGGCGCTCCATGAGTGTGTCAAACGGGTGCGTTCGTGAAGAGAAGCTCGAGGTTCCTGCTCGAAGCATTGCCGCGGATGTCGGCGGCCTCGACGGAGTCATCACTGTTCATCAAACGGACTGGCCTCAAGACCGGGGCCGGCAACTGGCGAGCCGCAACGACGAACGCTTCCAGCGTCGGAGGGATCCGGTTCAGGCGTAAGCACCTTGGCGCAGGCGAGCGCCGGTGGCTTGGCTTCGGCTTGGCGTTGCCCGTTGATCCGAGGCGCAGCTAGTCCACGGCGCTGATTCGCTCGACGATCCAGCTCTCACCACCTCCACCCCTAACCGTCTTCTTGACTTCGTTGCACCCGGGTGAGAGGTTCGTCTCGGCCGAGTCCTTCTGAGCTGTTGCTTAAGACTGCCCTCCATGCCCAGCATGCCGCGACGAGGAGGATGCAAATGGTTCGTCACCGGCCTTCCTTTTGCGAGTTTTTGGTGAAGGCGCGGGCGAGCGAGCTTCAAGGAAGCGCTCTTCAGGCAGGGCTTCGGTTGTGTACGGGGGTGGCGGCCCTTGCAGCCGTTTCGGCGGTTGCCGCAGTTGCTGCAACCGGGGTTTCCGGAATCACTGGTGGCGACAAGATCGAGACGTTCGCCGGCAAAGCCACGTTCGGGCTGGGCGGCTTCTCCGGGGACGGCGGCCCTGCCGTGAAGGCCGAGCTGAGCGGGCCGTCCGGTGTGGCTCTCGACGGGCAAGGAAACGTCTACATCGCCGATACGCGCAACCAACGCGTGCGGAAGGTAAGTCTCGCTGGCACGATCACGACAATCGCGGGCGGAGGGCCTGGTATCAGCGGCAGCAGCGGCCCGGCGACCTCGGCGCACTTCGACGACCCGATCGCCGTGGCGGTTGACGGGCACGGCAACGTTTACGTCACGGACAGGAGTTTCGTGTACCGCGTGAGCTCGGCTGGAACACTGACCACGTTTGCGGGCTCCTCGACAAATCCCGGGTTTTCCGGTGACGGGGGTCCGGCAACCACGGCACAATTGGCACAACCCTCGGGAATCGCGGTCGACGGTCGCGGGGACGTCTACATCTCCGATACGAGAAACAATCGCGTGCGGGAAGTGAGCCCAGGCGGGACGATCACGACGATCGCGGGCACGAGCGTACCCGGCTTCTCCGGCGACGGCGGCCCGGCAACGAAGGCGCAACTCAACCAACCGCAAGGGGTCGCGCTCGACGGGCACGGGAATGTGTACATCGCCGACCAGTTCAACTCTCGCGTGCGCAGGGTCGCACCTAGCGGCACGATCACGACGGTCGCCGGCACCGGCAAGAACGCGGTCGACTTTACGAGCGGCCGGGCAACCGCGACGCCCCTGTCGAACCCCTTCGCGCTAGCGGTCGACGCGCACGGAAATCTCTACGTCTCCGCCGACGATCGCAACGTGTTCAAGGTTAGCCCGCAGGGAACGATCACCACGGTCGCCGGTCTCCTCCCACCTCACCGGCTCCCGAAGGGTGTGGGCGACGGGGGCCCAGCGACATCGGCGACGCTTGCGATCGCCAACGCGTCCGGGGGGTTGGCGTTCGACAGGCATGGAAACCTTTACATCGCCGACCTCGCAGAAGCCGCCATCCGCGAGGTTCTGAACGGCACGGCGCGCCCGGTGCCCAAGAAGCCCGCCCCGCCTGTTCCGAAACGCTCCGGCTCGAAGAAGACGCCAGTCGGCGCGGCCAGCACGTTGGAGGTCGCCCTGGGCCAGATGGCGAACGGGCGTACGGCGCTGCAGACCGCGCTCGCCGGGGTCTTCAGTTGCTCCCTGTCACCGCAGGTGGCAGCTGGGCGTCTCGCTACCGTCATCGGCAACCGCGACAGCGTCCTCGCGCAGTTGCGCGCTCTTGCCGCGCCGACGTCGCAGCTAGGGCGGATCAAATCGCTTCTCGTGAGTGCGCTCGAGCATTCGATCGCCGCCGACAGTCACTACCGCGCCTGGCTTGGCCACCTCCGAGGACAAGCTCATTGCTCGACCGCTCACGACCTGACTTTCACGGCGGCGCAGCGCGAGGACAAACTTGCAACGACAGCGAAGGAACGCTTCGTCGCGGCCTTCAACCCACTGGCGCGAAAACTACATTTGCGCACCTGGTCGGCGCTGGAGTTGTAGCGACCGAGCGAACGTCGTGGCGGACCTCGTGGCGACGAGGAGACGAAGCCGAGCATGGCGGCAGAGCCGATCCATTAGCCGCGCGCGAGAAGCCGAGCCGGTTAGTCACAGCACGTATCTCTCCGCTCGGCGCTTAACGACACCGTTGCTCTGGCGTCGTTCCGCAACACTCGCGCAGGCGACCGACGTTATCTCGACAGCTTGCGCAAGAGCCGTCATCGCGGGCGCGGGTCTCAAGGCACAGTCCGGCGCATGACGCAGTTCCTCGTGCCTTTGGGCCGGAGGTAGCTGAAGCCCGCCCGCTCGTAGAGGGACCGTGTGCCGTTGTAGAGGACGGACACCTTTTGGCCGCCGGTGTCGTGCGGGTACCCCTCCACCACCCCGCCGCCGGCCTGCGCAATCAGATCCACGGCACCACAAAGGGCTGCCGCCGTCACTCCTTTCCGCCGGTGCTTCTTGTCCACGAAGATGCAGGTGACCCGGTAGTCGGGCGGACTGTCGGAAGCGGCCTCGTATTCTTTGCGGTGGTGGATGTTCGGCAGTTCCTCCGGGCTGCCGTACTGGCACCACGCCACTACCTCATCACCGTCGAACACCAGCGCAGCGTGTGCGCGGCCCTCCTCGACCAGCCGCTTCTTGAGGGCGCGGTTGCCCTCAGCGGTGAACGTCTTCTCGCCGTGAAAGGTGTGGAACCAGGTGCACCAACAGCCACCGAACACACCGTTGTGCCGCTCAACAAGGCGCGCGAACGCATCCCACGTATTCGCATCGAGCGGCTTTACGACGTAGTCCGTCAAGGGGTCTCCTTCGCTCTCGGGCGGGCAGCCTAACCCGGTACTTCGCGAGGCGAGACCGCCACGAGTCGAGCAGAAGAACGGCCCGTGCTCAGGCGTCACTGCCGAACTGGCGCAGCCGAGGTTCGTCTCGTCGGGAGCAACGCCCGCCCGGGTCACGCAAGCATAGGATCCGCAAACCGGTCGGGTTCACTAGCCTGCCACCACCTAAGGAGCCTCTATGCCTACTGTGATCGGTCATCACGACGTGAAAGACAAGGATCACTGGCTTGCCTCGCCCAAGCGCGAAGAGTTCTTCGGTCCGCTCGGAGTTACCAACATCCGAACCTTTGTAGATCCAACGAACCCGACGCGAGTCGCAGTGCTCATGGACGTGGCCGACATGTATGCGCTCAAGGCTGCGATGGAGACTCCGGGGGCCGCAGAGGCAATGACCTTTGACGGCGTCGTAGCCGAGACGCTCGTGCTGCTTGTCGAGGCATAGCGCGCGTCCGAACGAACCAGTGCGATAACGGCGTCACCCTGGATCCGGCTCAGGAGCGTCCGCATGACCTGAACATTTCTGAGCAGGATCTCGACCATTCGTCTGAGTGTCTTCCCGAACGCTGGGCAGTCGAGCGGAACAGTTACCGAGTCCGTGCTCCACGGTACGTCACTTATCGTGCCTCGGTGCAGGCGGACGCCAGCGACACATATGTCGCTGCCTTCCGTGCGCGGTGCGACTTCCTACAGCGGCCCGGCCCGAGATCGAAGAGCCGGGCGTGCACGGGCTCCTTTCCTGGGCCGATGATCCACTTGCGCGGCTGTTGGTGACGGACGACGGCGCGTACGACCTGCTCGCGGCGCTGCTGCCAGAGGTGCGCGCCGGGATGTCTGTGTGGAAAAGAGCGTGGCCCTCAGTGTGGCCGCGAGGGACGATCGGCCTCAACCGGCGGGATAGGATCGGGCTGGTGGGCTTGGACGCGCAGATCAGTGACCGGACGGATCGCTGGCAGCTCACGATCCAAGCCCGTGATCCGGAAGGAGCCGCACGCTTCCTTTCCGACGATTTCGCCCTCGTCATCCTCCAGCCACAGCCAGCCGTCGTGAGGCGAGATGAGTGGCTCCGCATGTTGCCCGATTACGTCGTCAGCGGCTATTCGGTCGAGGAGCGAATTGTGGAGGCGGGCAGTGATCTGTGCACCGTGTTCCAGCGGGTCGATCAGACGGCCCTGGTCAAGGGTGTCGAGCGAAGCGGGATCTTCATCCTTGTCGACGTCTGGGTGCGGGAGGCCGACGCGTGGCGGGTCTGGCGCCGCCACTCGACGCCACTCTCTGCCGGCGAGGCACCGCGCGCATAGAGGCAAGGGCGCCCGGGCGACTGTGAGACGGATGGCGCGCGGAACCGGATGCGCTCGGCGAGCCGTCGCATCGACAGGCCTCGCCGAGCCCTACTGGATCGCAACCTCTCGTTCGGGGACAACAGTCGGCAGCTCGCCGTCGGGAGAGCTCATCGTCGGCTTGGACGCGGTGGCGCGGCCGGCCAATGCGGCTACGGCGAGCGCCGCCAGCACGAGCAGCCCGAGCGTCTTCGGCAGCCCGAACCGATCGGCGAGAAGACCGATCAGCGGCGGGCCGACGATGAAGCCCGTGTACCCGATCGTGAAGGTAGCGGCCAGTGAAGGACCGGGCGGATCGAGACGCCCCGCCGCGCTGAAGAGCAGCGGCACCGCGTTCGCGATGCCGAGGCCGCAGACGGCGAAGCCGATCACGGCAGGCACCGTCTGGCCGATCAGCAGCACGCCGCCGAGAGCGAGCGTGACGAGCGCCATCCCGCCGCGCACCAGCGTCGGGGCGCCGAGGTGCTCGTTGAGCAGGTCGCCGCCGAGCCGCGCAACGGCCATTCCGAGCGAGAAGCCGGTGAATGCGGTGGCTGCCGCGGCGGCGCTCGCACCGGTTGTGTGACGGAGGTAGATGCCGCTCCAGTCGCCGATCGCACCCTCGGTCATCATCGCCAGGAAGCACAGTCCACCGATTAGGAGCACGGCACGCGAGGGCCGCGCGAACCCGCTTCGCGCCTCGGAGTGGGCCGACGCGCTCCCGAGGTGGCGGGTGACCCACAGCGCTGAAACCCAGAGCGCGAGGCCGACGACCAGGCTCTCGAGGCGCGGGTCGACTCCCGCCGCAGCGGCGATCGCGACCAAGCCCGCAGCGAGGAATCCTCCCAAGCTCCAGCCGCCGTGCAGCGAGGACATGATCGGCTTCGACAGCGTGCGCTCGACGGCAACGCCGTGTGCGTTCATCGAGACGTCCATCGCGCCGTTGCTCGCCCCGAACACGAACAGGATCGCGCCGAGCATGTAAGGGCTCGTCGCCAGGAGCGGCAGCGGCAGCATCAGGCAGAAGACCAGCGCGGCGACGCGCGTCACCGAGGCGCTCGAGCGGCCGTCAAGGATATGCCCTGTCAGCGGCATCGAGACAAGCGCGCCCGCGGCCATGCACAGCAGGCACAACCCGAGCGTCGCCTTCGAGATCCCGAGATGGTCCTGCAACCACGGGATGTGCGCGACCCACGTTCCGATCATCGCGCCGTTCACCACGAAGACCGAGAACGTCGCGAGGCGCGGCGTCATACGGCGACCACGTCGATGCCGGCGGTCGCGTACGGCCGAGTCAGCTCGTCGCTGCCGTCGGTCACGAGGTGGTCAATGTCCGCGAGTTGCGCCACGACCCACGCGCTCGCCGTTCGCAGCTTGTCCGCCGTCGCGAGCGCGATCACCTCGCCGGCCGAGGCCACCATGGCGCGCTTCACGTACGCCTCTTCGTCGTCGGGCGTCGTGACACCGACGTCGGGATGCAGCGAGCAGATACCGAGCACGCAGATGTCCGCCCGAACCGTACGAAACGCCTCAACGGCAGCCGCGCCGACCGCGACCTGTGCATCCCTGAGCAGCCGGCCGCCAACGAGCATGACCTCAGCCTTCGTGTGGTTCGCCAACGCCGACGCAACCGGCGGTGAGTTGGTGACGACCGTGCCGTCGTAGAGCAGCGGGAGCCGGCGAGCCAGCTCCAGCGTCGTCGTGCCGCCATCGAGGACGATCACCCGTGCGCCGGCGAGCAGCCGCAGCGCCGCCTCCGCGAGCGCAACCTTCTCCCCGTGCGAGACCTCGAGCCGGTGCGCAAACGAGCCGATCGGCGGCGCAGAGGCCAGCGCGCCACCGTGAACGCGATGCAGCAAGCCTTGCTGGGCGAGGTCGCGCAGGTCGCGGCGGACCGTGTCCTCGGAGACGCCGAGGCTGGTCACCAGCTCCGAGGCGACGACCCTGCCGTCGCGCTCGACCCGCCCAAGGATCGCCTGTCTGCGTTCAGCCGACAGCATCTGCGTGTTCTAGCACGTATATGCAGGTTTGTGCGGGTTATAGTCCCAACTCTTCGAACCGCTCCGGGTCACGGCGAGCCCTGCCTCGCGGCCCCCGAGAAGTCCAGAGCCACCGGCACAGCCCGTTTGCGGAGCCAACGCTGACGGCCTGCGTCCAGGTCAACGCAGTCGGGGCTATCACGCTCACTGGGACCGCCGCCGACACGCAAACCCAACCCCGCGGTCGGGCGCGCGGAGGGCAGCAACTACGAAGTGAACATCGTGCTCGCGCCGACCCTCCGAAAAACGTCCCCCGCTTGTTGCCCGATGCGGCCAGTCGATTCAGGCACCGAAGGCGCCCTCGTCGACCCGTTTTCGTGTCATCACCGGGACCACACCACCTGCGACAACATGCATCGTTGGACGCAAGGGAAGGCACACCCTCCGTCATCACATGCGAGGCAATCACGCACGAGGAATGAGTATCCGAGCCACTCCGCGCACGTCCGAAATGGCTTGAACAAACGGCTTCGGAGGTCAGCGCGCGCGGCGCGGTGAGGCTCTACATACCCATCGCGTGATAGCCGCTGTCGACGTACAGCGTCGTACCGGTCACGTTCCGGGCACCGTCGCCGAGCAGGTAGGCCGCCGCAGCTCCGACGTCGTCGGCCTCCACGTGACGGTGCAGCGGCGCGCGCTCCTCGACGATCGCCTCCATGGTCGGGAAGCCGGCAATCGAGCGGGCCGCGAGGGTGCGTACCGGGCCGGCCGAGATCGCGTTCACGCGGATGTTCTTGGTGCCGAGGTCCCAGGCGAGGTACTTCACCGAGGAGTCGAGTGTCGCCTTCGCGACGCCCATCACGTTGTAGTGGGGCACCGCACGCTCACCACCGAGGTAGGTCATGGTGACGATCGAGCCGCCGCCGGCCGCCTCCATCAGCGGCTCCGCCGCCCGCGTCGTCGCGACGAGCGAGTACGCGCTCACGTCGATGGCCATCCAGAAACGGTCGCGGGGCGTATCGGTGAAGCGTCCCTCGAGATCCTCCGCCGCGGCATAGGCGACCGAGTGGACGAGGATGTCGAGCTTCCCGCCGAAGACGTCGCCGACCTCGCCGAAGACACGGTCGATCGCGGAGTCGTCACGGACGTCGAGTTCGGTGACGAGCTTCCCGCCGACCGAGTCCGCGAGCTCCCGCACGTTCTTCTCGATCCGCTCGCCCTGAAAGGTGAATGCGAGCTCGGCCCCGCCGTCGGCCAGGCGCTTCGCGATCGCCCACGCGATCGACCGCTTGTTGGCCACGCCGAGGATCAGTGCCCGTTTTCCCTGAAATATCGGGTGCGTTGAATTCACATCAAACCTTTAGGCCGACTTTAACCGTCGTCCGCTAAGGTGCGGACCCTTGCGTCGCCTTTTGCTGTTTTCGGGGGTCATTGCACTGCTCGCGACGGCGACGGCG
>Ga0105854_1000501_pt1 | contig 17777 bp, 18 predicted proteins | sample OrgsoiDNA_201058_FD_89679 | JGI IMG/M metagenome (GOLD analysis project Ga0105854, IMG submission 89679) | Permafrost soil microbial communities from the Arctic, to analyse light accelerated degradation of dissolved organic matter (DOM) -... | ecosystem: Environmental > Terrestrial > Soil >... | reverse complement strand
GTAAACGCCACCATCGTGATCGCGGGCAACGCTCCGTTGGGAGCTCAGACCATCGGAGTGACCACTGCCGGAGGCATTAGCAACACCTTACCCATCACGGTCTTCGCTTTGGCTCCGTCGCTTACCAGCATTGCACCCACCACCGCCGCGGCCGGCGCCACGATCACAGTAACCTTGACGGGCACAGGCTTCGCCGGAACCACTTCGGTGAATACGGTCCCGGGCGCGGGCATCACGGCAACCATCGTGAGCGTCACCGCCACCCAGATCACGGCCCAGTTCGTGATCGCCCCCAGCGCAACTACGCAGCAGATCTCGGTTACGAACCCGAACGGCACCAGCGGCTCGGTGACCTTTGGCATCGTGCCGACCCTCGGCAGCATCTCTCCGGCGTCTAACCCCGCTGGCCAGACCGTTCCGGTGACCCTGACCGGCACCAGCCTGACCGGCGCCACCTCCATCAACGCCGGCGCCGGCATCACAGCCACGATCGTTTCGGTGGTCAGCTCGACGCAGATCAACGCCACGTTCAATATCACCGCCGCCGCAGCCCAGGGGAGCCGCAATATCACGGTTACCACCCCGGGCGGCACGACCGGCGCAGTCCCCTTCAACGTACTGCCGCCGCCTCCCACGATCAGTTCGATCAATGCTCCCTTCACCAGGGGCTCGAACCAGGGTGTGAGCGTGGCAGGCGCCAGCTTCACCGGCGCTAACGCCATCACCGCTGTCCAGGTGTTCCTGAACGGAGTTCAGGTGCCTGTGGTGACATCGCCCGCGACCGGCTCCATCGTTGTGGTGGCTGGAAGCTTCCAGCCCGCCGCAACCCAGCTCAAATGGAACTGGACCATGTCGACCTCGTTGCCGATCACCAGCGGGACCCAGGTGTACACCATGACCGTGACGACGCCCAGCGGTACCACGGCGCCGTTCGCCTTCCAGGTGAAGTAAATAGAATCAGTTAGTTAGCTGGTTCATTCAAGACAGGGGCGGAAGAGTATCTCCGCCCCTTTTTTCATTTAGTAATTCGGTTTCCCCGAAGGGGCGGAGAGTAATCTCCGCCCCTTTTTTCATTTTCCGATACGAAATCGGAACCCGTAAATGCGCCATTCCTGGGCGAAATGCCTCAATATCCGGGGAATCCGCAGAAAACAGCTCCCGGGTAGATAGTTACATGACCGCTTCCCAGTATAATTACGGTGTTATCCCGGCATTTTGTCGGGTCTTCTCCCGTAGTGGTCCCTGCGTCTCAATTGGTACCTTTTGATCAGGCGCTCGGTAGCGAGGCCAGGGGCAACGGGCTTCCTGCCAACACCGGTCGCTTAAAGTTGACGGATGCACGCGCTTAAAACCCTGAGTGAACAGGGGGCGGCGGCGTGATAACGAAAGGGGACTAATGCCGATTCGTGTCGTTCTTGCGGATGACCACGCCATGTTCAGGGAGGGGCTGAGACTGCTCCTGGAGCGGGCGGGAATTGCGGTCGTTGGAGAAGCCGAGAACGGCGTTGAACTGATCGCCCTGGCCCGGAGCCTTCGGCCCCAGGTGGTCATCACCGATATGTCCATGCCGCTGATGAACGGCATTGAGGCGGCGGCGGCGATCAAGCAGGAACTGGGAATTCCCAGCATCCTGCTGACCATGCACACGGATCCTCAGTACGTCCTGCGCGCCATGTCCACCGGGATTGTGGGCTATGTGCTGAAATCGAAGGCAAGCGGTTGCCTGGTGGAGGCGGTCCAGGAAGTCTCCCGCGGGAACGTGTATCTGAGCCCGGGCGCTTCGAACACGGTGCTCCGGGGCATGCTGACCAAGTCCGAGATCGAGGAGCCGCTGACGGCCCGCGAACGGCAGGTCCTGCAATTGATTGCCGAAGGCTACACCACCAAAGAACTGGCCCATTTCATGACGATCACGGTCCGCACCGGTGAATCCCACCGGGCGAGCCTCATGGACAAGCTGAACATCCACAACACCGCCGGCCTGGTGCGGTACGCGCTGAAGCAGGGGCTGGCGCAACTCTAGGAACGATTCTCCTCGTTTCAGTTAATTCAGATACCGTCAATTGAGATACCAGGGCACGTTGATCACCACGATGCGCCGGTCGCCCTTCACCAGGAGCAGAGCTTTCAAAAGCGAGGCGCGCTGGTTGTGCAACAGGTAGTCATACCAGTGACGCTCCACCATCTCGGGGATCACAACAGCCACCGTGCGTTCGGGGTTCTTTAACTCCAGTTGCAGGATGTGCTCCACGATTGGCGTGACGACGTAACGGTAGGGTGAGGGAATGATTTCGAAGCGCGGCTCCGCGAATCCGGATTCGCGGGCAGGCCGGGCCACGTGTTCCTGCCACTGCCGCTTCATCTCATCGGTCTCCTCGCAGTCGATGTGAATGGCATACACATCGGGCGAGATGTTCATCGCAAACCGCAAAGCATTGGCAGCCACCCGGCTCCAGCGCTTCAGCGGCAGCACGACCAGGGGCCGCTCGGGTATGCCGGGAGAAAACTCCATGGGCGCCACGATTTCCCGGCTTACGGCGTCATAGTGCTTTTTCACCGAGATCATGACGGCCAGCAGCGAGGGAATCAGAAGCATCGTAATCCACGCGCCCTCGGCGAATTTCGCCACCAGCACTACCACGGCTGTAATGCCCGTGGCCGTGGCCCCGACCGCATTCACCAGCATGCTCTTGCCGGCGTGCCGGCCGCCGGTCCGCTTCCAATGCATCACCATCCCGGCCTGGGACAGCGTAAACGCCATGAATGCGCCGATGGCGTACAACGGGATCAACCGATCCGTGACGCCGCCGAAAATCACCAGCAGCACGCCCGAAATCACGCACAGGACCAGGATGCCCTCGGTGTACACCAGGCGCCGGCCGCGCACGCCGAACGAATTCGGAAGGTAGCCGTTTCGAGAGACGATGCGGCAGAGCCTGGGGAAGTCCGCAAAGGACGTATTCGCCGACAGAACCAGCACGATTACGATCGAAGAGATGGCAATCGAATAAAACCAGCCTCTGCCGCTAATGGCGCCGAGCAGTTGCGAGAGCGTGCTCTGGTATCCCGCGGCGCCCGGTTCGGTTGCGCCAACACGGTACGCTTTGCTGAGGTAAGCGATGCCGCCGAGCAGCATAATTAAGATGGCGATGACGGCCGCCAGCGTTCGCTGCGCCGTTTTCACCGTGGGTTCACGAAAGACGCTGACGCCGTTGCTGACCGCTTCGACGCCGGTCATGGTGGCGCAACCGCTGGAGAAAGCCTGCAGCAAAAGCCATAGTCCCACGGCGGCGGTTGGCGGCGCCAGCAGCGGCGGCGGCATTACCGGAACGGGCGATCCGCCGGCGGCCAACGTCTTGCCGATCCCGACGGCTATGGCGATGAGGAGCGAGCCCACGAAGAGATAGGTGGGCGCCATGAATACCAGGCCGGCTTCTCGAATGCCCCGAAGGTTGATGAGGGTGATGGCTGCCAGGATCGCCAGGCACAGGGAGAGCGTATGCGGCTGCAGCGCGGGCGCCGCCGAAACCAGAGCGCCGACGCCCGCCGAGATTCCGACTGCCACGGTGAGAATATAATCGATCATCAGCGCGGTTCCGGCCAGCAGCCCTGGAAAGGCGCCCAGATTTTCGCGCGCTACCGTGTACGACCCGCCGCCGCCCGGATAGGCCGCGATGGTCTGGCGGTAAGAGAAGAACACGATCGTCAGCAAGGCGACGATGCCCAGGCTGATGGGGACGATGTACCGATTGCCCAAGTCCCCCATCGGCCGCATGACGGTGAGCGCGGCTTCCGGTCCGTAGGCCGCCGAACTCAGGGCGTCCAGGCCGAAGATCGCAATCCCCGCGAGCAGCCCGATGCGCTGGCCCTCTTCTTCGAAGGTGGAGAGCGGCCGGCCCAGCAGAACGTCAAGAATGGACATAAGAGGCGTAGTTGGGAAAGCCGTCGAAGCGCACGGATTTCCCTTTTGAGTATAAGGGGCTGGCGCCGCCACACGAGGCGATGGCCTTGTGTAGTTACATAATTGGCGTTATTCTTGTGTCGGGATGATTTGGTTTGAGTGGGACCCGGCGAAGGAGCGGGAGAATCGGCGAAAACATGGCATCAGCTTCGCCATTGCCCAGCACGCCTTTAGCGACCCCGACGCCCTCTCTGAACAGGACCGCATCGAAGGCGGCGAGCGCCGCTGGAGAACCCTTGGCCTCGTCGACGCGGTTCTCTTGTTGTTGGTCGCCCACACCGTTGAATCCGACGGCCTGGACGAAATCATCCGCATTATCTCGGCCCGCCGTGCCGACAGGAAGGAGAGAAAGCGATATGAGAAAGAGCGCCAAAAGAACTACAACTAGCGTGTTGACGATCGCGCAGCGCCGCGAACTTGCGGCTCTCGCAGCCCTGCCAGACGGCAAGATCGACTACTCGGACATTCCGCCGTTGACTGAGAAGTTCTGGGAGAACGCCGTTCGCAATCCGTTTTACCGGCCAGTGAAACAGCAACTCACTGTGCGTCTGGACGCCGATGTGATCGTATGGCTCCGCCGGCAGGGTGGGGGCTACCAGACCCGGCTCAACGCTCTCCTGAGGAGTGCGATGTTGAGGGATCTTAAGAAGAGCGCGTGACCGTGAACGGCTACGAACAACAGGGCCGTGGTGTTCGCCACACTCTCAGAAAGGGCCCCCGATTGTAACCTGTAGAGGACGGCACTCCAGTGGATGCAATTGGCCCGAATCTATTTAAGAGAGCGGGATCTGATCCACGACTTCGATGCCAAACCCTTCCAGCGCGACGATTTTCCGCGGATGGTTGGTGAGCAGGCGGATGGTGTGCAGGCCCAGATCGGACAGGATTTGGGCGCCGATGCCGTGTTCGTGCTGCAGTTGGCGCTGGCCGGCTTCCTCTTTGTAGTGCATGAAATCGCGATCGTGCGAGACCATGCGGCGCTCGCCAGCCTCGCGTTCGATGCGGAAGCCGGGGCCGGTTTCATGCAGATATACCAGCACTCCCAGGCCTTCCTCGGCGATTCGGCGAAGCCCGCTGCGCACCAGGCGGCCGCAATCGCAAGCCGTCGAGCCGAAGACGTCGCCGAACAGGCAACGCGAGTGCATGCGCACCAGAACACCCTCCTGTCCGGCGACGTCGCCGCGTACCAGGGCCAGGTGGTATTCGGGGTTGAGGTCGCTCGCGTAGGCGATGCCGCGGAAGTCGCCGAAGCCGGTTTGGATGCAGCCCTCGGCCTCCCGGCGCACGAAGCGTTCGTGCTTCATACGGTAGCGGATCAGCTCGGCCACCGAAATCATTTTGAGGCCATGGCGGAGGCAGAATTCGCGCAGTTGCGGCACGCGGGCCATGGTGCCGTCGTCGTTCATGATTTCGCAGATCACGCCGGCGGGCCCCAATCCGGCCATGCGCGCCAGGTCCACGGAAGCTTCCGTCTGGCCTGCGCGGACCAGCACGCCGCCTTCGCGGGCGCGCAGCGGGAAGGTGTGGCCGGGGCGGGCCAGGTCGGCCGGACGGCACTCCGGATCGATGGCCTGCAGAATGGTGCGCGTACGGTCGGCGGCGGAGATTCCGGTGGTTACGCCCGCGCGCGCGTCAATCGATTCGCAGAAGGCTGTGCCGAAATTGGAAGTGTTGGTCGGGCTCATGAGCGGCAGGCGAAGGTGGTCGCAACGCTCCGCCGTGAGAGGGAGGCAGATGAGTCCGCGGCCGTGGGTGGCCATGAAGTTGATGATTTCAGACGTGACTTTTTCGGCCGCGATGGTCAGGTCGCCTTCGTTTTCCCGGTCCTCATCGTCCACCACCACCAGGATGCGGCCGCTGCGGATTTCCTGGATAGCTTCGGGTACGGAAACAAAAGGCATAATTCATTGTAGATGATCAAATGGCGCACTAAGTTAAGATGGGGGCTGGAACGTAGATGCCGCACCTGTTGCGATTCGTGCCGTCCATGCCGAACCTGAGCCTCACCGGGATCATTGACATCCTGGTGGTAGCGTTCGTGGTGTATCAGGCGCTGATGGTGGTGCGGGGAACGCGCGCGGGGCATATCCTGATTGGCATCCTGACCATGGTGTCCATCTACGCCCTGGCGCTATGGGGCGGTCTGGAGGCGCTGCGCTCGCTGCTCTCGTTCATTGTGCCTTATCTGGGCCTGGCCATCATCGTGCTGTTCCAATCGGAAATCCGGCGTACCCTGGCGCGCATCGGGCGAAAGAACTGGTTTGGGTTGAGAACGGGTTTCCGCGCGCCGGAATCCATTAGCGAAATTCTTCTGGCGGTGGAGCAGTTCGCGCAGAACAAGACAGGCGCCCTGATCGTGCTGGAGCGCGACATCGGCCTGCGTACCTTTATCGAGAGCGGCGTTCGCCTGGAAGCCTACATCTCGCGCGATTTGTTGCTCACCATCTTCGAAACCGGGTTGCCGTTGCACGATGGCGCGGCCATCTTGCAGAAGGAGCGGGTAGCGGCGGCCGCGTGCTTCCTGCCGCTGACCACCAACCCCGTGCTTTCCCGGACTCTGGGCACGCGCCACCGCGCCGCCATCGGAATTACCGAAGAGACGGATTGTCTTTCGCTGGTGGTTTCCGAGGAAACCGGGCGGATTTCGCTGGCGGCTTTCGGCGAACTGATTCAGGGCCTTTCGCTGAACGAAGTGGAAGGGCGCATCAACCGGCACTTTGGCGTGCAGCGGCCCATGCGGCTGCTGGCGGACGAGTTCGCCGCCGATATTCCGCTGGCTTCCGTAACCGGCGGAACCGTGGCCGACGGGAGGCCTTCCGAGCGGGTGCAACCATGATACTGGGAACGGCGATCCGGGCGCTGAAGTGGGTTGGCGGGCTGTTGTTTGAGAACCTCGGTTGGAAGCTGCTGGCGCTGGCGGCGGCGGTGGTGATCTGGGCGCTGGTAGCCAGCGAGCCGGAACTGGCGACGTTCACCACGGTGAGGCTGGAATACAAGAACCTGCCGGGTGATTTGGAGATCGGCTCGGAGCCGGTGACTTCGGTAGTGCTGGAACTGCGCGGCCCATCAAGCGAGCTGCGCGGGCTTGGGGAGAGCGTGCGGCCGGCAGTGGTGCTGGATATGTCGAGCGTGCGGCCCGGGGAGCGCACCTTCACGGTAGGAGACGGCAACGTCAAACTGGCGCGCGGCGTGCGTCTGGTTCGATCCATACCGTCGGAGGTGCGGTTCGTTTTTGAGGAGAGCGGCTATCGGTCCGTGCCGGTTCACGTGCGTTTCACCGGCGAAGGGCAGAACGGGTACGCCGTGGCGCATTATGAAGTGGCGCCGCGCCATCTGCCCATTGCCGGCCCCAAGAGCCGCGTGGGCCGGATTGCCGCGGTCGATACGGACCGCGTGGATGTTTCTTCGGTGGTGGGTTCGTCGGAGTTCCGCGTGAATGCGTTTGTGGAGGATCCTTACGTTCGCTTCACGGCATCGCCCCAGGTAACGGTGGTCGTTACCATGAAGAGAAAGCCGGCCGAGCCGCAACCGCAGACAGAGCCGCCACAGTAAGAGAGCGATTTCCTACAGGAGGGTTAGTGGGTAAAGAACTTTTCGGCACCGATGGAATCCGAGGCGTAGCGGGAGAATATCCGTTGGACCCGGCGACGGTCTATGCGTTCGGCGCCGCACTGGGGCACGATGCGGTGGCCGCCTCGGCCAGTCCGGAAATTCTAGTAGGCATGGATACCCGCGAGAGCGGCCCGTGGATCGCGGAAATGGTGGCCGGCGGTCTGGAGAGCGCCGGCGCGCGTGTCCGTTACGCGGGCGTGATCACCACTCCCGGTGTTGCCTACCTGACGCGAACCGGCGACTTTCTTGCCGGCGTCATGATTTCGGCTTCGCATAATCCATATCAGGACAACGGCATCAAAGTATTCGGCCATAGCGGATTCAAACTGCCGGACGCCGAAGAGCACACCATCGAGCAGGATATTCTGCGGCTGCGCGTAAACGGCCTTGAGCCGCGGCGGGCCAAGCTGGCGGTGGATGACGCGCTGGTCCGGCAGTATCCGGAGTTCCTGCTTTCGGTTTCCTCGGCGCGCCTGGATGGAGCGCGGCTGGTCGTGGATTGCGGGAACGGCGCGGCTTACCGGATGGGGCCCGACTTGTTCCAGCGGCTGGGCGCCGAGGTGAAGTGTTTGCACTGCGCGCCCAACGGCCGCAACATCAACCTGAACTGCGGCGCCATGCACGTGGAAGGCCTGCGGGAGGCCGTGCTGGCCCACGGCGCCGATTTCGGCGTGGCATTTGACGGCGACGCCGACCGCTCCATTTTCATCGCCAAAAGCGGAAAGGTCGTGAACGGTGACGGAGTGCTTCTGGCCTGCGGAAGGGCGCTGAAGGCTGGCGGACATCTGCACGGCGAAACGGTAGTATCCACCGTGATGGCCAACCTCGGCCTGGAAAGGGCGCTGCAACGGGAAGGCATCCGTATGGTACGTACGCCGGTGGGCGATAAGTACGTACTAGAAGAGATGGTGCGCCTCGGCGCCGCGCTGGGCGGCGAACAGAGCGGGCACGTGATCTTCCGCGAGTGCGCCACCACGGGAGACGGGCTGCTCACCGCGCTGCGCTTATTCGAGATTGCGCGCCTGGCGGGCGTGGGCCTGGATGAGTTGACGGCGGACCTGAAGATCTACCCGCAGAAACTGGTCAACGTGCGCGTTGGCAAGAAGAGATCGCTCGCTGAGTTGCCGTCCGTGGCGCGGGAGATACGGCTGGCGGAGGAAGCTCTCGACGGCGCGGGGCGGGTGGTGGTGCGATTTTCCGGCACCGAGCCGCTGGCGCGCGTCATGGTGGAAGGGCCGGACCTGCAGCAGGTGGAGAGCTTCTGCGCGCGAATTGCGGAGGCGATTCAGCGGGAGCTTGGAGTGTAGGGGCCGGGCATGCCCGGCCCGCGCAAACGCCTCTTCTACTGCGATCACCACACCTTCCCGCTGCCGGCGGGGCACCGGTTTCCCGCGCGGAAGTACGCCTTGCTGCGGGCCGCCTTGGAAGCCGGCGGATCTTACGAGCTGCAACCGGCGCCGCTCGCGGAGGCGGAGACCATCGCGCTGGCGCACGACGCCGAATACGTCAGGCAGTTTCTGGACGGCACGGTGGATCCGAAGATCATGCGGCGCATCGGGTTCCCCTGGTCGCAGCAATTGGCGCGGCGCACGCTGGCTTCGGTAGGAGGCACGCTGGCGGCGGCCGCGGATGCCCTGGACACGGGCTTCGGAGGCAATCTGGCGGGCGGCACGCATCATGCGCATCGCGCGGAGGGATCGGGCTTTTGCGTGTTCAACGATCTGGCGGTCGCCACTCTGGCGCTGCGGCGGGAAGGCCGGGTGCGAAGGGCGGCCGTGCTGGATCTGGATGTTCACCAGGGCGATGGCACGGCCAGCATCTTTAGCGGCGATGCGGATGTGCTGACCATATCGCTGCACGGCGAGAACAATTTTCCGTTTCGCAAACAATCGAGCCGCGTCGATATCGGGCTGCCCGACGGCGTCGGCAATGAAGAATACCTGCGGCGCCTCAGTGATGTTCTGCCCGGAGTTGTGGAGTTCCGGCCGGAGATCTTATTCTACCAATCGGGCGTGGACGGGTTGGCTGCCGACCGACTCGGCCGGCTGGCGCTGTCGCACGCGGGTCTTATGGAGCGGGATCGGGCGGTATTCGAAATCGTCAAGTTGTACGGGATTCCCGTTGTGGTGACGCTGGGCGGCGGGTACGCGGACCCCATCGGGCTCACGGTGGAAGCCCACGCCAATACGTTTCGGACGGCAGCAGAGGTTCTTGGACAAGGATGAAGAGAGTGCAACCATTCCGCGGTTCCGGTACGTCTTAATGACGTAAGGTATTTTGCGAGTGGTTCCGCAGGGAGACAGGTTTTCCGCGGGCCAACACGGCGGACGCTAACTAATCCTCCAAGCGTCCGCCGGTTTTGTGGCCGTTACTCCGACCGCAGCGCCGACATCGGATCGATCCGCGATGCCCGCCGCGCCGGCAGATAACCCGCCAGCGCCGCCACCGACGTCAGCACCAGCGTCATCGCCAGAAACGTTACCGCGTCCCCCGGCTTCACTCCGAACAGCAGCGACTCCAGCAACCGCGCCACGCCGATCGAGCCCACTACGCCCACCAGAGTCCCCATCAGCGCCAGCCCAACCGTCTCGCGCAGCACGCGAAACTGCACGTGCCCAGCCGACGCGCCCAGCGCCATGCGGATCCCGATCTCCTGCGTCCTCTGGTTCACCGAGTACGACACCACCCCATAGATCCCGAGCGACGCCAGAAACAGCGCCAGCAGCGCAAACCCGCCCAGCAGCATCACCACAAAGCGCCGCGGCGATACCGCGCGGTCCACTATGTCCTCGAGCGTCCGGAATTCGGCGGTCGGCAAACTCGCGTCAACCTTGCGCAGCGCCGCCCTCACTCCCGGCGCGGCGGCTTCGGGCGGCAGCTTGGTTCGCACCACCAGTTCCACGGAGCCCGAGCCAATCTGCGACACCGGCAAATACATCTCCGAGCTACCCGCCTGCTCCAGGCTGCTGTGCCGCACATCGCCCACCACCCCGACTACGCGCCACGGCGTATTATCCGTGACCAGAGCCTCCTGGCCAACCGGATCCCTGCCCGGCCAAACGATGCGCGCCAGCGTTTCATTGATCAGAACCGCCCGTTGGCTGCCGGCCGTATCGTGGTCCGTGAAATCGCGGCCCGCGCGCAACGGAATCTTCATGGTCTTGATATATCCCGCGTCGATGATACGGGGATAAGCCAGCGGCATTTGTCCCGGCCCATAGGTCACGCCCTTCGCTCGAAATCCCCAGGTCCGGTTGCGCCCGAGCGGCAGGCAATCCGTCACGCCGGCCGATTCCACTCCGGGCACTTGCTCCACGCCCCGCTCCAGTTCGCGATAGAAAGCGGCTTGCTGTTCATCCTTCTGGTACCTCTGGCCGGTCTCGATGGTCCAGATCGCTACCCGCGCCGGCTGGAAGCCCAGATCCACGTCCAGCACCCGCAGGAAACTCCGCATCAGCAGGCCCGCGCCTACCAACAGGACGCACGCCAGAGCGATCTCGGACACCACCAGCGCCCCTCGAATCCACGCCCCGCGCCTGCCCTCGCTCGAGCCGCGGTTGCTGTCTTTCAACGCGTCGTGAACGCCCGATCCTGACATCTGCAGAGCCGGCGCGATCCCAAAGAGCAGCCCCGTGCCGAGCGCTACCAGCACCGTGAACAGCAGCGCCGCGCCGTCTACGCGGACGGCCTGCAGCAGCGGAATATTCATGGCGTGAAGGCCGCTGAGCGCACGCGTGGCCGCCAAAGCCAGCAGCAGCCCGAGCGCCGCTCCGCAACTGGCCAACACGGTGCTTTCCGTCAGCATCTGGCGGATCAGCCTCCACCGCCCGGCCCCCAGCGCCGTTCGCACCGCGATCTCCTTGCGCCGCGACGCCGCCCGCGCCAGCAGAAGGTTCGACAGGTTGGCACAGGCAATCAGCAGCACTACGCCCACCGCGCTCAACAGCACCACCAGCGCCCGGCGGAAGCGGCCGCTGACCTGCTCCTGCAGGCCTTCGAGCCTGGCGCCGAATGTCCAGCGGTCCTTATGCGCACTCAGCAATTGCCGGCAGAGCAGGTCGAATTCGGCCTGCGCTTTCGGCACCGTAACCCCTGGTTTCAATCGCCCGATCACTGCCAGCGTGTTCCCCCACCGGTCCGTTTCGTCGGTGATCGGAAACGGCACCAGCATGTCCACCTTGCCGCCGGGAGTGAATACGGAAGCGAAGTCGAATGACCGCGGCATTACGCCGACAATCGTGGTGGCATCGTTATTCAGCGTAATGCGCCGCCCCACAATGTGCGGGTCGGAACCGAAGCGCCGCTCCCATAGCCCCTGGGTGAGGATCACGGCCTTGCGCCCGTTCCATTTGCATTCCTCGCTATCGAAAGTTCGCCCCAGCATGGGACGGACACCTAGCAAGTCGAAGAAGTTCTGCGCCACTCCGAAGCCCGAAAGGCGCTCCGGTTCTCCGGCCTCGATCAGGTTATAGCTGCCGTAATCGGAAAATGCGAAATAGGCCGTGAGATCCTCGAAGGACTGGTTCATGGCGCGCCAGTCGCGATAGTTGGCCACCTTCGTTGTAGCACCCGATAAGCCGGTGGCGCCCGTGTTGGCGATCCACACCAGCCGGCCCGCGTCGCGAAACGGAAGCGGACGAAAAAGCAGCGTGTTCACCACGCTGAATATCGCGGTGTTGGCGCCAATTCCAAGCGCCAGAGTGAGCACCGCGACGGTGCAGAACCCCGGCTCGCGCCGCATCGTGCGGAAGGTGTAGCGTAAGTCTTGCATCATGCGCGGACGCTCCCTTTATTGATACTCCGCGCCCGCTGAAAGGTTACGTTCCGAATCCGAAACTCCGCATGGAAATGTTGCCGTAGTGGAAACCTTCGAAAATGGTCTCTATGGGCTCTTCCGGATACGCCGCCCCCAACACGATGAAGAGCGGGTCGAAGTGCTCGGTGCTAGGCACGGACAGCCGTGCGTGCGGGCCCGCGCTGCGGTACGCCAGCAGAGTGTCCAGTTTCCGGTCCGCCACCTGCGCCGCCACCCACTGGTCGAACTCGGCCGCCCAATCGTCCACCGGCGCGTACTTGTCCTGCAGATGAACGCGCCGCAGATTGTGTACGATCCCGCCGCTCCCCACAATCAGCACGCCATCGTCGCGCAGAGGCCGGAGCGCTCTGCCGAGTTGAAACAACTCCTGGGGTTCGATAAACGGCATGGATAACTCGAGCACCGGAATCGACGCCTCCGGCCATGCCAGCCTCACCGGCACCCACGCCCCATGATCGAGCCCGCGCTCGGTATCGAGCCTGGTCTTCTGTCCTCCGGCGTTCAAGACCCCCGCCACCCGCGCCGCCAGAATGGGATTCCCCGGCGCCGGATAGGTGATCCGATTCAATTCCTCCGGGAACCCGCTGAAGTCATACAGCACAGGCATACGGTCCCACGCCGTAACCCGCAACGGCCGCGACACCTGCCAATGCGCCGAAATCACAAGGATCCCCTTGGCCCCCGTGTGCCGGGCGCCGAAACTCCGCAGCGCCACCGCATGCTCATCGCCCCCCAACGCCGACAAAGGCGCGCCATGGGCCAGGAAAACCGCAGGACTTCGCATACGATTTATGTGCTCCGCGCTTACTCCGCGTCTCAGCGCCTCCGCGGTGAATCCAGGCCCTCTACGGCACGCTACTCTTCCTTGCTCACGATCACGGTCACCTCAGCCGTCACGTCCTTATGCAGCCGCACCGCCACCTTGAACTCTCCCAATGTCCGGATTGGTTCATCCAATTGGATCTTGCGCCGGTCGATCGCATAGTTCTGCACCACCAGCGCCTCGGCCACGTCCTTCGACGTCACCGACCCGAACAACTGGTCGTTCTCTCCGGCCTTCTGCATAATCGTTACGGTCACGCCGTTCAAGAGTTTGGAAAGGTCTTGCGCCTCCCCAACCTCCTTGGCATCTTTGCGCAGGTGCGACTGCCGCTCCTGCTCCACAATCTTCTTGTTGGATTCGTTGGCCGCCACCGCCATCTTCTTCGGCAGCAGGAAATTGCGGGCGTAACCCGGCGCCACTTTCACCACTTCGCCGCGCGACCCCACCTTTTCGATATCTTGTCTCAGAATGACTTGCATACTGGTTTCCCTCCGCCCCTAGAAGCTTGCCGCGAACGGCAGCAGCGCGATATTCCGCGCCTTTTTGATTGCGTCCGTCAGCCGCCGCTGGTGCGGAGCGCACACGCCCGAAATGCGGCGCGGCACAATCTTGCCCCGCTCCGCCACGAAGGCATGCAGCATCTTCACGTCTTTGTAGTTGATGTCGTCAATCTTCTCGACGCAGAAACGGCATACCTTCTTGCGCCGGAAATATTGTTTCTTCTGGGTGGCAACCGCCTTGTCGCCGCCGGTGGGCCGCTGCCCCGCACTCCCTGGTCTTCCTTTGGATTCCGGCATGGCTTATCCCTCCGCCTTCGGCATCCCCGGCACAACGGCCGGCGATTCCGTCATCTGTTGCGCCAGTGAAGGCTGCGCCGGAGCCGGCGACGACGGACCCGCGACAGCGCGCTTCGCCGACCGCTTGTCCCGCTCCTTCTTTCGCTTGTCCAGTCGCTTCAGCGTCTGGTCGATGCGCACCGTCAGGAACTTCAAGACCACGTCCGACACGCGCAACCGGCGTTCCAGTTCCTTCACCGCCGTGGGCTCCGAAGTGAACTGGAACAGCACGTATGTGCCTTCCCGATACTTGTCCACCCGGTAAGCCAGCCTGCGCTTGCCCCATTTATCCACTTTGTCTACCGTGGCTCCGGCCGTGGTCAACTGCGTTCGCAGGGTCTCTACGAACTGGTCAACCTCTTCGTCCGGCGCATCCGGTTTTACTATGAACAGCTCTTCGTAAATCCTAGTCATGCGTCCTCGTTGTTTAAGCCTGGGGCGCGACGATTGAATTTCGTCATGGCCTTTTCGACGCCCTCGGCGATTATGGTCCGAACCGCATCGGCCGCGTAGCCAACCAGTTCGTCCAATTCCTTCATTTGCGAGCGCTTCATCGGCGCCAATACAAATTCCTTGCCGCTCTTCAGCGGATGGCCCGGATGAATCCCCATCCGCACCCTCACCAGTTCGCTGGTGTGCAGGTTCTCGATTACCGACTTCATGCCGTTGTGCCCGGCGGCCGAACCCTTGGGTTTGATCTTCAACGCCATCCACGGCAGGTCCAGCTCGTCGTACACCACAATCAACTTGCCCAACTCAACGGAGTGCTTCTCCATCAGCGGCCCAAGCGAAGCGCCGCTGAGATTCATAAACGTTTGCGGCTTGGCCAGCATCGCCTCATGCCCTTCGATCAGGCCCACGCCCACCAGCGCCTTCGAATCCTTGCGGGTGACGCGAATGCCGTACCGCTCAGCCAGCCGGTCCACCGTGAGGAACCCCAGATTATGCGGCGAGAGCGCGTACTCCTCGCCCGGATTCCCCAAGCCGGCCACCAGAAACATGGCGTTTTACTTCTTCTTGCCCTTCTCGTCGGGTTTCTTGCCCTTTTCTTTCTCCGCGGCTGGGGCTGGGGTTTCTTCGTCCTTCTTGCCCTTCTTGACCACCTCGGGCTCGGCAACGGCCGCGGGCGCCACAGCGCCTTCCACCGGGGCAACCACTTCCTCGGCGCGCAGCGCCACAATGTGCGCGATCACGCTTTGCGCATCGCTCATCAGCTTCATGGAGCCCGTGAGCGCCACATCGCTCGAGCGCTTGCTCTGCCCGATCATCAGCTCGCTCACGTTCACCGTGAAGCTTTCCGGAATCTCATCCGGCAGGCATTCGATTTCGACCGCGCGCGTAATGATTTCGAGCAATCCGCCCTGCACCTTTACGCCCGCCGGCTCGCCCTCGGTACGTACCGGAACGTTGACGCGGATTCGTTTTTCCAGATCGATGCGCTTCAGATCGGCGTGCAGCAGCGTGCCCTTGATCGGATCGAGCTGCTGGTCCACCACCATCACCGGAGTGGTCTCGCCGCCCGCGATGGCCAGCGTGAAGATGGTGTTGAACCCCGTGCTGCCGCGGATGATCTTGATGAGCTCTCGCGGATTGATCGCCACGCTGACCGGGTCCTGGAAAGCGCCGTAAACCACCGCCGGAATCCGCCCGGCCTTGCGTGTGCGGCGCGCTTCGTTCTTCCCGCGCGAGGAACGCACCTCGGCGGTAACCGTAATATCTTTTCTCACTCTTCTATCTCCTCAACGGGTTCGAAGTCCGTTCACCCTGGTAGCGCCGGCGGTCTTGCCGCCGGTGTTTTCCCGGTTTTCGTGGGTTCGCTATCCCGCAATCTTTTACACAAACAACGTACTCACCGAGGTCTCCTCATGGATCGACCGGATGGCATCCGCCATCAGCCTGGCGATCGACAGCGATTTGATCCGGCTGCTCCGCCTCGCCTCTTCCGAAAAAGGAATCGAATTCGTACAAACCACTTCCGTCAACTCGGATTCTTCGATCCGGTGCACCGCCGGCCCCGAAAGAACCGCGTGCGTGGCGCAGGCCGATACACTGGCCGCTCCTTTTTCGAGCAACGCTTCAGCGCCCTTCACCAGCGTCCCTGCCGTATCGATCAGGTCATCCACCAGCAGGCAGTTCCGCCCCGCCACCTCGCCGACCACATTCATGACTTCGGCCTCATTGGCCTCTTCCCGCCGCTTATCGATAATCGCCAACGGCGCATTCAGCCTCTTGGCAAATCCCCGGGCCCGCTCCACGCCCCCCGCGTCCGGCGAAACCACCGTCAGGTCGGGAATGTTGCGCGCCCTGAAATACTCGATCATCACCGGCATGGCGAACAAATGATCTACCGGTATGTCGAAGAAGCCCTGGATCTGCGGTGCGTGCAAGTCGAGGGTCAGAACCCGATCCGCCCCAGCCGTCTCCAGTATGGCGGCTACCAGCCTCGCCGAAATCGGCACCCGGGGCTTGTCCTTACGATCCTGCCGCGCGTACCCATAATAGGGTAACACTGCCGTGATGCGCTGCGCTGAGGCCCGCTTCAGCGCGTCGATCATCAGCAGCAGTTCCATCAGGTGGCGATCCACCGGTGTCGACGTCGGCTGGATCACGAAAACATCCGTCCCACGCACGTTTTCCTTGATCTGGACGTAGGTCTCCCCGTCGGCGAAGACCCTGACCATGGCCTCGCCAAGCCACTTATTCAGCGACTGGCAAATTTCTTCGGCCAGCGGGCGATTGGCATTTCCCGCGAAAACTTTGAGACGGTCGTGACTCATGAAAAGTACCGGCTTTGTGGCGGCCATATGTTCGGCTTGATGTGTCCTTGCAGCGCTCGCCGCCACATGGATCGATAACGCACGCGGCTGACCAGCGAAATTCGAAACGCTCTAACCTCCCCCCCTCTAACTCCCAGGGACTCCAACGCGCGGGAGACTCCTGCCCGGTCCGCAAACAACCCGAATAGTGCCGACCCGCTGCCCGTCATCATGGCCACGGCCGCGCCGGCACGCACCAGGCGCTTCTTGAGGACACCGAGAGCCCTGTGCCGCTCGAAGACCACCGCTTCAAAATCGTTCGCGGCCAGACTAGTCGGATCCCACGTATGCGCCTGGAAACTAAATATTTTATTTTGTTGCGATTCGGTTGTCAAACCGGGGTAGTGCTCCAAACGCCGGCTCAGGTCGCGAAACGCCTGCGCCGTGTTCACGTGTACCTAGGGAGCCACCAGAAGACCTGGCCGCGCCACCGCATCCGGCAGCGGAAACAACTCCGTGCCGCGTCCGATCCCCACCGCCGTTCCACCCAGCAGAAAGAAAGGAACGTCGCTCCCCAGTTCCGCTGCCACGCCACTCAATTCCGGCAGCTCCATCGCGCCGCCTGCCAGCGCCGGCAGCGCCAGCAGCACCGCCGCCGCATCCGACGAGCCGCCGCCCAGGCCCGCGCCCATCGGGATGCGCTTGCGAAGGCGGATGGTGACGCGCCCCGTCGCCCGCATTGCATCCATCGCCATCCGCGCCGCCCGCGTTACCAGGTTGCCGGGAATGTGCAGCGCATCTTCCAGTTCGATGGCCGTTCTTCGCCCCGGAGTAAAAGCGATATCGAGCGTATCGGCCAGCGAGACGGTCTGGAAGATGGTGCGCAGTTCATGGAAGCCGTCGGGCCGCCTGCCCAGCACCCGCAGGTCGAGATTGATCTTGGCCAGAGCGCGCACCCGCACCCGGCGCGTAG
>Ga0105854_1000496_pt1 | contig 17879 bp, 15 predicted proteins | sample OrgsoiDNA_201058_FD_89679 | JGI IMG/M metagenome (GOLD analysis project Ga0105854, IMG submission 89679) | Permafrost soil microbial communities from the Arctic, to analyse light accelerated degradation of dissolved organic matter (DOM) -... | ecosystem: Environmental > Terrestrial > Soil >... | reverse complement strand
GTTCTTGACGGTGTTCCACCATACGTTCGAGTCGGACCCGTGACTCACCATCACGAATCGCTCCTCCGCGGCGGCAGTGTGTATCGCAAAGCCGGAGATAAGGGCTACCGCTGCGACGGCGGCGGATACGTGTTTTGCAATACGAAGCCTGCTCGCATTCATGATGGTTGTCTCCTTACTTCGGGTTTTAGTTTTAGGGATAAGTAGCCGTGTCGGCCGCGCACATCCCAGCATTCAACGTGAATATCGAATCGACCGTTTGTGAGCACTTCGTCAGAAGCCTTCTCCGCTTTCGATGGTTAGAATGTAGTTGATCGAATCTCTGCTCTCAAACGGTTTATTGAGGAAATTTCCTCAACAGGATGGCTCCGTGAACGCGAAACGAAAATCGACGATGGAAGATGTCGCAAAGGCATCGGGAGTCAGCTATTCGACCGTAGAGCGCGTGCTCAACGGGCGCGGAGGCGTTGCTCGCGAAAAGGAATCGAGCGTGCTGGAGTGGGCGAGAAAGCTGAAGCTCGACCGCGCGCTTGACGAGGTGTCCGTGCGGTGGCTACGCATCGCCATCCTTACCCAGAAGCCGATTTCGCCCTACTATGTTGCCCTCCGTCAGGGCTTTGAACTGGCGCAGAAGTCGTTCGAGACCTACCGTGTGGTTTGCCACCTCACTTTCTACGACGACCTCGAACCACAATCCTTGGCAACAGTGATCAACCGTGCATCCCAAAAGGCCGACGGCATGATCGTCGTCGCCTACGAGCATCCCGCCGTCGTTGATGCGGTCTCGCAAATCGCGCTCAAGATTCCGGTCGTCACCGTGGCAAGTGATCTGCCGGACACGGGACGGCTAGCCTATGTCGGTATTGACAACCGCTGTGCCGGACGCATCGCGGGTGAACTGATGGGTCGTTTTCTTGGACACGAAGGTGGACAGGTAATGGTTGTCGCTGGACTGCGCACCTACGTTGGTCACGAAGAACGTGATGGTGCTTTCCGCTCCGTATTGCGCCGCAGGTTCCCATCTTGCGAGGTGGTGGCTACTGTCGAGAGTCGCGAGGACGAGCAATCAACAGAACGACTGACGCGTGACGCTTTCAAGAAGTACCGTGAGCTACGGGGAATCTACAATCTGTCGGTTGGAGACCAGGGAATAGCGAGGGCATTAAAGGCCCTGAAGCGGGAGCACTCCACGATATTGATCGGCCATGAATTGACGGAAATCAGCAGGTCGCTTCTGATCGAAGGAGTAATGGATGCCGTCCTCGACCAGAGCCCGTTCGTCGAAGCGGTTCGCGCGGTGGAAGTAATCCTGGGCCACTACAACCGAGGTGCGACATCCGGTCTTCCGTTGCAAACACCCTTATCCATCTATCTACAAGAAAATCTGCCACCGGCTTTATGACGAGATCTGCAATACACCCCAACGCGGCTGATTGCTAAAATCGATGAGGCCACGGGGCGGCAAATCTTAATAGTGTGCGGCCGATCATAGAGCGTAGTCGAAGGAACCGAAACTTGACGCTGGCCAAGACGCTCGCAAGAGCCTCTACGTCGGTCCGAATTCCATGCTCCGTAAGCGGTTTAGCCCCAGTCTTTGATCCGCTCCCTGCGCCCGAACTGACACGTCAGCGGCCCTTCACTTGCCGATGATATTCGAAATGATGGGGCTTGCGAAAACCGCAGATCGCCCTCGCGTGGGACTTTCCCCTATCCGCCACTTCCGGTGATTGACACGCGAGCGCCGCGCGCACTCCGAAGCCATACCGGGCGGGCGACTGCGTCAAATTATCAAATTAACTAGTCGATCGACGACGTCGACCCATTACCAGAGGTAGGGGAAAGAGTATAGAAAATGTAGCTGGTTTAGTCTATTTGGCGGGGTACTCTCTTATTAACGCAGGAAACATTGATGAACCGAAAATCGGCCATGAAAGATTCTATGTTTCGTGCAAAAAGTCGCTTTTTATTCGGCTGCTCGAAGCTATCTGTCTTTGCTTGCGAAATGGCTATCGGGGCAGGTGTCCGACAGCCGCATGCTCATCCCTGACCTATAACCGACTAAACGGCCTTGTGCGCTTGCCGTGCATATCCATGTTAAATCGCGCCTTCAGGTTTTTGAACTTGCTAGTTGGAATGACAGAATGTCCCCAAACCTAACATTCGCATCGGACGAGTCGGTATATCCGGGCGAAGTCAATTCCAGTATCACTTCTTCAGTCGTGTCGCCTGCGTCCATCGACAAAATTCTCACTGTTCAAAATCTCTCCAAGATCTTCGGCCCCAAGCCCGAACGTGCAGCTGAAATGCTCCGACAAGGACTTGGAAGGAACGAAATCTTCCAGCAGACCGGCAACATGGTCGCTGTCGACAACGTGAGTCTGGGTGTTCGCGCGGGCGAGATTTTCGTGATCATGGGACTTTCTGGCTCCGGCAAGTCAACGCTTGTCCGACTGCTGAATCGTCTGATTGAGCCGACCTCGGGCAAGGTCGTGCTTGAGGGCCGCGACATTGCGCCGATGTCGACACTCGAGTTGCGAGAAGTGCGCCGTAAGAAAATGGCGATGGTTTTTCAATCATTCGCCCTTTTGCCTAACCGCACCGTGATCGAAAACGTGTCGTACGGCCTCGAAGTGGCCGGTCAAAAAAAGACCGAGCGTCACGAGGTTGCACGCCGGGCACTGGAGAGGGTTGGGCTCGGCTCGTATGAGAAGTTGTACCCGACGGAGTTGTCGGGAGGCATGCAGCAGCGAGTCGGTCTGGCTCGAGCGCTCGCCGTGAATCCATCGGTACTGCTTATGGACGAAGCATTCTCAGCCCTTGACCCGCTTATCCGATTCGAAATGCAGAATGAACTTCTGCGACTGCAGAAAGAGGAACAGCGAACGGTCGTCTTCATTTCGCATGACATAGAGGAAGCGATCAAGATTGGTGGACGCGTTGGTGTAATGAAGGATGGCCGGTTGGTGCAGGTCGGTACACCCGTTGAACTCATCCAATCACCAGCCGACGAATATGTTCGCAATTTTTTCCGTAACGTTGACGTCTCGCGGTTCCAGAAAGCGTCAAGTCTTCTTTCAAAGGTTGAGCGAGGCGTCATCAACTGTGACACCGGCGTGTCTGCCGCCCGCTATGCGGATGAGCTTATCGACGCGGGTGTGGAATGCGGTTATGTCTGCGACGAGGAGGGGCGATATCAAGGCTGCGTCACGCCGGCGTCTTTGCGCAAGTGTGGGAGCTCCCCGATTCGGGACGCACTGCTTCCCGACATCGTCGCGGTGTCGATGGACGCCGACTTGCACGAACTGTCGAGCATTGCTCTCAGGCAGGAACACGACGTACCCATCGTGGACGGCGCAGACAAACTTGTCGGCGTCGTGTCGTGCCGCACGATTCTGAAACAGGTTATGGAACGGAGGGCAGCATGAACTCGTCATTTATCGGCCAGGCGGCGGAGCGCGCGGTCAACTTCCTGTTCCTGCATTTCCGTGGCGGATTCGACACCTTCTCCGCGGCCCTGGACACTGTCGTCAAGCTCCTTCAAGACGGTCTCGCAGCGATTCCGTTTGTGGTGATGCTGGTTGCGTTTGTGGCACTTGCTCTTTGGCGCAGAGGAGTCGTGTTCGCGGTCTTCGTCGGCCTCGCGATAATGACAATCCACTTCATGGGGCTTTGGGCACAAACGGTGTCTACACTTGCGCTTGTGATTGCGGCGACACTCTTTAGCTTGATAATAGGTATTCCTTTGGGAATTTGGGGCGCCCGCAACAGTCGGGCTGAACTAATCTTGCGCTCACTCCTAGACTTCATGCAGACGATGCCTGCATTCGTTTACTTGATTCCAGCGGTGATTTTGTTCGGCCTCGGTCGCGTACCAGCGGTAATTGCAACGGTCATATTTGCCATGCCCCCGGTGGTTCGCCTTACCACTCTTGGAATCAAGCAGGTTCGGGAAGAGCTCATGGAGGCGGGCAAATCGTTCGGCAGCACGGATTCGCAATTGCTGTGGAAAATTCAACTCCCGAATGCATTACCATCAATCATGGCAGGTATCAACCAGACCATCATGATGGCGCTCTCGATGGTCGTCATCGCCTCCATGATTGGAGCGGGCGGCCTCGGCGAGTATGTCCTTAGCGGGATTCAGCGACTCGATATCGGCATTGGATTTGAGGGCGGTCTTGGCGTCGTCTTGCTCGCCATCATTCTTGACAGGTTGACAGAAAGCTTCGGGATCAAATCGGTCAAGCGGAGAAGTAAAACGCGGGCGTCGAAGCAAACGCCGCGTGAAGCAGCGCAGCCCCAAACATAGTTCGTTTTGGGTGGCGGAAACACACTTCCGTCACGCATGCATCAATCTATCAAAACCCACACACAGAACCAAAAACCAACTATTTTTTATAAAGAGGAGTACCAAATGAGAACTGATATTGTCAAATCCTGCGTTGTGAAAATTACCATGTCTGCCCTGTGCGCTTTCGGCCTTTACGGTGGTGCAGCGGTGGCGGCAGAACCGGTGAAAATTACCATCACAAACTGGGCTGACGTTTTGGCTGTTGCGAATGTCGCGAAGTACGTCATGGAGACAAAACTCCAGCAGCCCGTCGCGTTTGTTCAAGCTGATATCGGCATTCAGTATCAGGGCGTTGCACGCGGCGACGTAGACTTGATGGTTGGTGGTTGGCTTCCGGTTACGCACGCGACGTACTACGCGAAGTACAAGGACAGTATGGATGACGTCGGCATCATTTACACCGGCGGCAGAAACGGCTGGGCGGTTCCGACGTATGTGCCGGAGTCCGAGCTTTCCTCGATTGCCGACCTCAACAAGCCGGATGTGAAGAGCAAACTGAACAGCACGATTCAAGGCATCGAACCGGGTGGTGGACTGATGCAAGCGTCCGAAAAGACCGTCAAGGAATACAACCTGGCAGGCTACAACCTGCAGTCTTCCAGTGAAGCAGGGATGCTTGCATCGATCCAGAGAGCGTACCAATCGAAGCAGTGGATTGTCGCTACCGTGTGGAGCCCCCACTGGCTCTTCCAGAAGTGGTCGATGCGCTATCTGAAGGACCCGAAAGGCACGCTGGGTGGCGAAGAGCAAGTTCACGCATTCGGCTCGAAGCAATTTGCGACGAAGTTTCCGCGGGCCGATGTGTTCATGAAGCATTTCAAGTTGACGCTTGCTGACGTGGAAGCCATCGAACTCGAAGGTAACAACACGAACGACTACGCCACGGCAGCCAAGAAGTTCGTCGAAGCGCATCCGGATAAGCTAGCCGCGTGGCTTCAGCAGTAACGTTGTACGGGCGCGAAATGGGACTGGGACCTGTCGATGTCTCGTGACGCGTTCGCTCAGAGGACTGGCACGAATGCGCGTTGTGTCGACAACCAGCCGCAGCTCAGGGTTGCGGTGATGCAGCGCAGTTCGATGCTTGCAGTGGAACTTGTTTGTTGAATATCGCGGAGTATGTCTGTGAACGATAACCTTCGATTTTTCTCTGAGAGCCTGCAAGACCGTGACCCGGTTATCTCGTCCGAAATCGTGTTGGAACTGCGTCGCCAGCAGTCCCAGATTGAATTGATTGCATCCGAGAACATTGTGTCGGCTGCGGTGATGGAAGCACAGGGGACCGTGCTGACGAACAAGTACGCCGAAGGTTATCCGTCGAAGCGTTATTACGGCGGTTGTGAACATGTCGACCGCATTGAAGCATTGGCGATAGACCGCGTGAAAGCGATATTCGAGTGTGAATATGCCAACGTGCAACCTCACTCCGGTGCGCAGGCGAACGGAGCCGTGATGCTCGCGCTTCTGAAGCCGGGTGACACCATTCTCGGCATGTCGCTGGATGCAGGCGGGCACCTGACTCATGGCGCGCGCCCGGCGTTGTCCGGGAAGTGGTTCAACGCCGTGCAATACGGCGTTAACCCCGAGACGCTCCGGATCGACTACGACGAAGTTCGCCGATTGGCGGAAACGCATCGTCCTAAGCTTATCATCGCGGGTTACTCGGCCTATCCGCGTGCACTGGATTTCGCGAAGTTCCGGGAAGTTGCCAACGTCGTTGGTGCCACGCTGATGGTTGATATCGCGCACATTGCGGGCATTGTCGCCGCAGGCCGGCATGTCAATCCAGTGCGTTTTGCTGACGTAGTGACGTCCACCACGCACAAGACACTTCGTGGTCCGCGAGGCGGCTTCATTCTCACCAACAACGCCGACATCGCCAAAAAAATCAACTCCGCTGTGTTCCCAGGATTGCAGGGTGGTCCGCTCATGCACGTTGTCGCAGGGAAGGCGGTTGCTTTCGGCGAAGCGCTGCGTCCGGAGTTCACGAGCTACATTGACCAAGTTCTGAAGAACGCCCAGGCACTCGGGGAGGTTTTGAAACTAGGCGGCGTGAACCTCGTCACGGGAGGTACGGACAATCATCTGCTTCTCGTCGACCTTCGTTCAAAAGGCTTGACAGGGACGCAGGTCGAGAAGGCTCTCGAACGAGCAGGTATTACGTGCAACAAGAACGGTATTCCATTTGACACCCAAAGCCCTACCGTCACATCGGGGATTAGGCTCGGCACGCCGGCTGGGACGACGCGTGGTTTTGGCACCGCGGAGTTCGATGAAATCGGCACCCTCATTCTCGAAGTTCTATCGGCTCTTGAGAAGCAGCCGGCAGGCGATGAAATCGTTGAGCGCTCCGTGAAGAGCCGGGTTCGCGAATTGTGCAGCCGCTTTCCCATTTATTCACACACGGATGCATTGGTCTAGGTCCAATCCATTGATTTTCAACACGGCAGCACACGAGACTTAATGCCCGTTTGGAAGAGCGCTTAGGTCTGCGGTGGTTGCCGGAACAAGGAGAATGAACATGAGCTTCGAGGGAGTACACGCACCCCTGGTCACGCCGTTTAAAGCGGATGGTGAAATCGACCATGACTTGCTGGGCCAACACGCGCTTGATTTGGCCGGCCGAGGCCTCTCGGGCCTCGGCGTTGGCGGAACAACGGGCGAATACTACGCACTCAGCTTCGAGGAGCGGGTCCAGACATTCCATACAGTCGCTCAAGCCGCTGGCGGGAAGACCTTTCTCACGGCAGGCATTAATGCCACCACGACTCGTGAAGTGCTTCGGCTAGGGCAGGGAGCAAAGAGCGCCGGACTTTCAGCCTTATTGGTGGCGGCGCCGTACTACGCCCAGCCGACGCAAGATGAACTGTTGCAGCACCTGCTCGCGATTGACGACAGTCTCGACATGCCCATCATGCTCTACAACTTCCCTGCGCGCACAGGCACTGAAATCAGTGACCGCGTGCTGGAAGAAGTGCTTCAACGCCCGAATTTCATCGCCATGAAGGAAAGCACCGGCGATATCGCTCACCTGCATCATCTGGCCACGCACTTCGAGAAGAAACTCGTACTCAGCTGCGGGATGGACGATCAGGCACTCGAATTCTTCGTTTGGGGTGCGCGGAGCTGGGTCGCCGGCGCGGCAAACTTTCTGCCTGAGGTGCACGCCGAGTTGCTTGAAGTCTGCGTCAAGAAGGGCGATTTCGTCACCGGGCGTTCGTTGATGACCCAACTCCTTCCGGTTCTGGAACTGCTCGAGCGCAGTGGCAAGTTCATTCAGTATGTTCGTTACGGGTGTGAGCTCGCGGGCAAGCCGGTGGGGAATGCCCGTGCGCCGCTGGGTGTCCTTACCGACGATGAGCGACGTGATTTCGCCAAGCTCGTACAGCCGCTGCTTCGCAACGGACGCTGATTTGCATGACCTCGAAACTCGAATTCGCCCGGTTACCTGCAGCCGATGGCGTAAACGGCTGGTGGGAAACTTTGCCGCCTCCAACAGCCTTGAACCGCTTCGAGGGCAACAGGCACTTTGACTTTGTGGTGGTCGGCGGAGGTATCACGGGACTTTGCGCGACGAGGCGTCTTGCTGAACTGGCGCCCGAGGCGTCAGTGGCACTTGTGGAGGCAGACCGTATCGGCCGCTCGACTGCGGGGCGTAATTCGGGTTTTTTTGTTGACCTGCCGCATGACATAAGCAGCGAAAGCTATTCAAGAAGTGTTGATGCTGACAAGGCAGATGTACGGATGCAGCGTCATGGCATCGACTATGTGAGGTCAGTCGTTAAAGCTCAAGGGATCGAGTGCGACTGGCGAGACGACGGTAAATATCATGGCGCCGTGAACAAGCGAGGCAGGGATTCGCTCAAGCACTTTGCGGAGGGTTTGCGGCGTATCGACGAGCAATTCGAGTGGCTCGACGAAGCGGCTATTGGCCAGGTCACTGGAACTTCGTTCTATCACGGCGCGATCTACACGCCGGGATGCAGCACCGTGCAGCCCGCAGCATTGATGCGGGGGCTGGCGAGCACGATGCCGTCAAATGTGGAAGTGTTTGAACTCAGTCCCGTTCAACGGCTGGACCACAAAGAGTCGGGCAAAGTGCTTACCTTTGCGGGCGGGACAATAACTGCCGGGAAGGTTGTCCTTTGCATCAATGCATACGCCGCAACGTTTGGCGGACATCCGAACGGCTTGCTGCCCGTGTACACCTTTGCCTCGTTAAGTAGAAAGATGACGGCAGCCGAGGTCAGGGCCCTTGGCGGCATCAATTCCTGGGCGTTGATTCCGGCAGACCCGATGGGGACCACCGTTCGACGTTTAGGCGCCGACCGCATTTGTGTTCGAAATCACTTTGCTTTTCGACCGGGGCTCGAGGTTTCGCCAGCGGATTTGCGCAAGGCAAAGTCCCTGCATCAACGCTCGTTCGACCGTCGGTTCCCTATGCTGAAAGATGTCGCGCTCGAATACACCTGGGGTGGCGCCCTGTGTCTGTCGGCGAACAGCGGTGCGTTGTTCGGGATGACGGAGGACGGCCTGTATCAGGCGATTGGGTGCAACGGTCTGGGGCTCAGCAGAGGGTCGGCGTCCGGGAAGGTTATCGCCGAGTATGCACTTGGCATATCGAACGACATGACCAGGCAGCTCCTGAGTCAGATACCGCCCAGACCGCTGCCCATGCGCCCAATTGCAGATCTGGCGGTTTCGACCGCGATATGGGTAAAGGAATTCGTGGCGGGAGCCGAACTTTAATTGATTGAGGATTTGATATGACGACATTTGAGCAATGGAAGCAAAAGGCCGATGCGCTTTCGCTCGATGGGCGTGCATTCATCGGAGGGCGGCGCTGTGCCGCAGTGTCCAATGAAACGTTCCAGACATTGAACCCCTCGAACGGGAAGGTCCTTGCCGATATTGCACGGTGTGACGAGAAGGACATTAACCTCGCTGTCGTCGCGGCGAGAGACGCGTTCGAAACGGGTATCTGGTCAAAGGCGGCGCCGTCACATCGGAAGTCGGTGCTCCTTCGATTGGCTCAGTTGATTGAAGAACACACTGACGAGTTGGCCATTCTCGAAGCGCTTGAAGCAGGCAAACCTGTCTCGGAGTGTCTGGGACTGGATATCCCGGAATCTGCCGCATGTATTCGTTGGCATGCGGAAGTGACCGACAAGCGATACGACGCGTTGTCTCCGTCTGGAGCGAACGTCGTCAGTATGATTACTCGTGAGCCCATCGGTGTTGTAGGAGCCGTTCTCCCTTGGAATTTTCCCGCGCTGATGCTTGCATGGAAAATTGGCCCGGCTCTGTCGGTTGGCAACAGCGTAATCGTTAAGCCGGCTGAGCAGACCTCCCTTGCGACTCTGCGCATCGCAGACCTTGCCCTGGAAGCGGGCCTTCCTGCGGGGGTATTCAGCGTCGTCCCAGGGTTCGGTGAAACCGCGGGCCAGGCGCTCGGCCTGCACCCCGACGTAGACCTTATTGCATTCACTGGTTCAACCGAGACGGGCAAGCGTTTTTTGAGGTATTCAGCCGATACGAACCTCAAACGGGTCATCCTCGAGTGCGGAGGAAAAAATCCGCAGATCGTGCTGCCGGACGTCGCCAATCTGGACGCAGTCGCCGAGCAGGCAGTTGCCGCTGCGTTCTGGAACATGGGCGAAAATTGCAGTGCGGGCTCGCGCCTGCTGGTGCCAGCCGGCACGAAGGACGTTTTGCTTGAGAAAATCAAAGCGGTCCTGGAAGGATGGAAGACCGGGCAACCTCTGGACCCTGAGATGAAGCTCGGTGCGTTGATTGAGCAGAAGCACTATGAGAAGGTTCTTGCCCACATCGAAAAAGCGAAATCAGAGGGCGCGCGACTGGTGCATGGCGGCAACGCCATGCTTGTCGAAACTGGAGGCTGGTATATCGAGCCGACCATATTCGACAATGTGGCGCCTCAGATGAGCATAGCCAAAGACGAGGTCTTCGGTCCGGTTCTTTGCGTCATTGAGTACAGTGACATTGACGAGGCAGTCCAGATCGCGAATGACACCTGCTATGGTCTTGCGGCCTCGCTGTGGACGGACAATGTCAATAACGCACACAAGGTCGCCGGCAGAATCCGTGCAGGGACGGTAACAGTGAACTGCTTTGGCGAGGGGGATCTTTCCACACCGTTTGGTGGCTTCAAGCAATCGGGCTTTGGTGGCCGGGACAAATCCGTGTACGCGCACGACCAGTACTGTGAGCTTAAGACAACCTGGATAAGGCTCGATTGAGACGGCGAGGTGTTGCCCTGCCGAGCGGGGCAGTTCGCTAACCTAGCGGCGCAGATGAGTCCGCGCCGCTCACTTCATGTTTGCGAGACTATCCCGAGACTATGCGAATTGGATTTGTAGGAACAGGCACCATCACTCGCGCAATCGTGACTGGACTGCTGCACGTTGACGCGCCCTTCGAGCATATCTATCTTTCGCCGCGGAACACTGATATCGCGTCGAAGCTGGCGGGGCTTGACCGACGCATTTTGGTCTGCGGGACGAACCAGGAAGTGCTCGATGCCAGTGACATCGTTTGCCTGGCCGTCGTGCCACAAATCGCCGCGGAGGTGCTCGACGCTCTTAACTTCGAAGACCGCCATCATGTCATCAGCTTCATCGCTGGGGTCTCGATTTCGGACCTGGAACAGATGGTCGGGAAGGCGCATGCGACTATTCGTGCGGTACCGCTGCCGGCTGTCGCTGCGGCTAGGGGAAGCACCGCAATCTGCCCACCGGACGAAGTTACGCGCCAGCTTTTCTCGTACTTGGGTACCCCCGTCGAAGTAGCAGACGAAAGTAAGTTCGATGCTTTGTCTGCTGTCACAGCAACCATGGCGAGTTTTTACGCCGTGCTCGAAACCCAGGCGCAGTGGCTGGTCGCGCAAGGAATCGATTACAACTCGGCGCGGGCTTATCTGGCCGGCTACAGCGTGGGGCTTGCTCATGAAACAACAAACAGCGACAAGCCGTTCTCCGCCTTGGTTCGGGACTCGATGACACCCGGTGGCATCAACGAGCAGCTTCATGGCGAGTTGTCCGGCAAGGGGGCGTATGCATACTATTCGGAAGCCCTGGACAACGTGCTGAGACGCATAGAGGGGCGATAAAAAGGAGCTGCGACGACTTACCGTAGCCTCCACTGCGCCTCACCGTTGGCGATTTGGCCCTTAATCCGCTTAGCAAAGCCCTCGACACGGTGGTGGTTCGCCATAGACGGGGCGAGAGTCCAGTATTGTCGGTGTAAAGTTCAAGTATCCGCCTGCCGCTGGTTTGCGGTCTGTCAGAGTCTGACCGCGTTGAAGGTGAACCCCATGCAGAAGAAACAACTGTTTGCCGATCGGTTACTAGCGCAAATGCCGTCGTTGCGCGCGCTGCGATGTTTCGTGACCGCGGCCCGTTACGAGAGTTTTACTCTGGCGGCGGAGGTCTTGTGTGTCACTCAGGCGGCCGTGAGCAGGCAGATCAAGGAGCTTGAGGACGCTTTGGATGTCCCGTTGTTCGAGCGGACAGGACGACACATTGCACTGACGGACTCAGGCCGCATCTTGTATAACGCTTCCTACCTCTCGATCATGAATATCGCCGAGGCGGCTGAAGCGGTGCGGCGCTCGGATAAACAGGCGTTGAGCATATGCGTTTCGCATACGTTTTCGGCCCTCTGGCTGTCCTCCAGGTTGCCACGTTTCCGGACACAATTTCCAGAAATAAAGCTTAATGTCACGGTCACCGAGCACTTCATGGAACTCGACGAGCTCATGCAACCGGATGTCATCATCACGAAGAATCCACCGCGGGAACTCGAATACGACGTGGAGCCGCTGTTTCACGATGTTGTTTATCCAGTCTGCAGCCCCGGCTTCTTTGAAAGCCACTTTCAGGGAAAAACGTTAAAGCCGCTGGACTTACTTGCGCATTCCACCCTCCATCTATCATTGTTGGGCCGCGCGCAGGTTTGTGAACACGTTGATTGGCGAGTATGGAGCAACTGGTTCCAGCAAGGTGACGGCTCGGACAGATACGCGCCGGGCGAGCACTTTGAGAGTAACGACTACCGGCTCCTTGTTTCGTTGGCTGAGGGCAGCGAAGGAACGCTTCTTGGGTGGCATCACTTGCTCCATCGTCAAGTTGACCAAGGCACACTCGTGCGTCCGGTGCGGGACGCTATAGTCTTCCACGATAGACACCACTACCTCATTACACACAAGAAGGCAACTGAGCGGCCCGAATATCAGCTGTTCCGTGAATGGCTGATCAGCGAGGTAAAGGAAATGATGGCGAGCTGGCGCGAAACCGGCGAAGAACGCAAGGGTTTGTAGGTCCGTGCTTGCCCCCGCCATTATCTGGTAAGGGCCGACCGATCGACCCACCATAGAAACTAGGGTCGATCGAGAAATATGATTAGTAATACATTACAAATTTCCGATGAACCGTCGAAACCCCTAAGGTTTGGAATTGTGCTTTTGCCAAACTTTACGCTGACGGCTTTCTCAGGATTTGTGGACCTTCTGAGGCTAGCAAGCGATGAGGGGGATATGAGTCGGCCGGTGCGCTGTTCTTGGATGGTAGTTGGCGAGAATATCCTGCCGGTCAGGGCCAGTTGCGGATTTCAGGTTGCACCATGGGCGACCTTCGACAAGGCAGAGCCGTTCGACTACGTGGTCATAGTCGGCGGGTTGCTGCATTCCGGTCCCGCAGCGAGCGAAGCGACAATTCGTTTCATCCGTTCAGCAGGCGAAAGTTCCGCGACGGTCGTCGGAATATGCACGGGCGTATTCGCGTTGATGCGAGCCGATATCATGAACGGCTACCGAATTTGCGTGAGCTGGTTTCACTACTGGGACTTTCTTGAGCGATTTCCGCAGGCGGCCGTGGCAGACCTCGTCGCTGACCGGCTGTTCGTGATCGATCGGCGTCGCATCACGTGTTCGGGAGGATCTGCGTCGATTGACGTGGGTGCGGCAATCCTGCTTCGGCATTTCGACGCGAGTATCGTTCAGAAAGCACTTCGTATATTGCTGGTAGATGACGCGCAGAAAGGCAATGCACCGCAACCGTATCCGCTAGGACTGAAACCGGCATCAAATCCGAAAATTCGAAGAGCAATCTTGTTAATGGAGCAGCACATCGGCAAACGTCTGACCTTGCCCGACCTTGCGAGAAGACTAGAGGTATCGGTTCGCCAGCTCGAGAGATTGTTTCAGACGGAAATTGGGCAGTCTCCTGTAGCCTACGATCGGCAGATTCGAATGCGAATGACAGCGTGGCTGCTGACGAGTTCTGACCGGACGGTCGCAGATATCGCTGCCTCGTGTGGCTTCACCGACGCATCCCATTTAAACAGGGAGTTCAAAAAGAGCTTTGGAGTAAGACCCGTGGCATATCGGGAAACTCAGGCTCTGGAAGAGACGGGGCTCACTCATCCATCCCAATAAATTATGAAAAGTGAGCGTTCAAAAGTGGCACCGGAAATAGAACAAAGCGCCTCGACACCTGACGGTCGGCTAATCCACGCGCTTGATGAGCGTGACTGGCAGCCCATGATGATTCAAGGTAAGCGTCATCCTGGGTTCTGGATTATTCCGATTGTTGATGATGAGATTGGTTTATGGACCAGTTACTGGATGCGCCTGGACGCGGGTGCTCGGTCGCTCCTGCATACTCATACCTCTACCGAACTGCTGCTGATCATGGATGGGGTCTACACCGACCAGGACGGCACCGACATCACCGCTCGACAGGTTGTGACGTACGCGGCAGGTACGTCACACTGGTCGCACTCACGGGAAGGATGCACCGTGCTTGTGGTCACGAATAGCGAGTCAGAACTGTAATCCCGGTTGTATCTGCAGGGAGCTGACTAGTGCCGGCTTACTTTGCTGGAAACACCCCAACGAACAATAGAATCGTAGCAATCCAACATTCTTCGAACGGCAATATGAAACCAGAGTCGACAGCAACCAGAGGTTATCGGCTATATCGGTCCGCGCGAGCCGCTTATCTTACTTTGTTAAGGAACGTCTGGATCAAACACCGCGGGCAATATTCACAGCCGTCACTAACGAGCGTGTCCCCTCATCGATCTTCGTCGGCGACCCGGTTGTCGGATGTCAAAGCTTGGTGCGGTGATGGACGAGTTAGAGAGCGGTTGGTCCCGCTGCCCTTTAAGCGCGCGTTGTATCGTTGTTTTGCATAACCAAAGGTATGGCAAAGCACGAAGAAAACGTAGCTGGATATGTCAATTTGTCTTGATATGCTCCAATCCGCATGTCTGTATGACCTGGCGCTCCTTGACGTCTTCATGACCGTCCTGGATGGCGGCGCCGCCATGACGAGGTCGATGCAGAGTCGATGCCTGGTTTTCGCCAGACCTACTCTGCTCATAGGAGGACCGGTGAAAAGTTTCACGCGAAGCATCAAGCTAAAGATTTTTGGCGCGTTTGGGGTGTCTGTGGCGCTGGTCGTGGTAGTTGGAATTTTCGGTGTGGTGGGTCTTTCGAGAGTGAACTCGAATATGCGTGATTCGTATACCGGGAACACCGGCCCGATCGCGGATTTGTCCGACGTGAGGGCGGCGCAACTTGATATCCGGCTGCAGCTTCACCTTATTGAGATGTTTCGTGATCCTGGGCGGACAAAGGCCGGTCTTGAACAGATTCGCGTCAACCAGAAGAATATCGATAGAGCCTGGAAGCACTACTATCCAAGCGGAATTTCGAGCGAGAAGGAGCGTCTCGTCGCAGATCGGATCAAGAACCTACTGCCGCAGTTCAATGCGTCGACCGACGAGTTAGTCACTACACTGGAGGCCGGGAGCTACTTTGGAGCCATGCCGATGGTGGACAGCCACGAGGAGATCGCCGGATCGCTGGCGAAACTAATCGATGAGGATGCAGCGTTGCACAAGGTTAAGGCGAAGGAGTTTGCGGAGGACAGCGATTCGACTTTCCGGACCCTTCTTAAGATTTCCATTGTCCTTATGGGTATGGGCATCGTCGCCGGAACAGGTTTGTCTTTCTACCTTTCGGGTGCTGTCACCAAACCGCTCGAAAGGGCGGTGTGGGTGGCAAATCGGATCGCAGACGGAACATTGGGGAACCAGTTCGATGTGAAGCTTTCCCGTGACGAGTTTGGTCAGTTGCTTCAGGCGCTGGAGAAAATGGACCAGCAGCTCAGTGATACGGTGAACCGCATCAAGGCCAGCACCGAATCTGTCAATGTGGCAGCGGGAGAAATCTCGAGCGGCAATACTGATCTGTCAGCGCGAACGGAGGAGCAGGCAGCGTCGCTGGAAGAGACGGCGTCGAGCATGACTCAATTGACCGAGTCTGTCAGACAGAATGCTGACAACGCGCGGCAGGCGAACGTTCTCGCGACCCGGGCGACCGGCGTGGCTGATGCCGGAAATGACGCGGTGCAGGTCATGGTCGCGACGATGGATGGGATCAGCGGCAGTTCGAGCAGGGTTTCAGAGATCACGGGCGTGATCGAAGGGATCGCGTTCCAGACGAATATTCTCGCGCTAAACGCGGCGGTCGAAGCCGCTCGGGCTGGCGAGCAGGGCCGTGGCTTCGCGGTGGTCGCGAGCGAGGTCCGTAGCCTCGCGCAGCGTTCGGCGGCCGCCGCGAAGGAGATCAAGGAACTAATCGGCTCGTCGGTTGCGTTGATCGAAGACGGTTCAAAGCAGGCAACAGAAGTCGGCGCGACAATGATCGAGGTGAAGCAGGCTATCAAGCACGTAGCCGACATCGTCGGCGAGATCACGGCGGCCTCAGAAGAGCAAAGCCGGGGGATCGAACAGGTGGGCCAGGCCGTCATTCAGATGGACACCGTCACGCAGCAAAACGCGGCGCTCGTCGAGGAAGCGGCGGCGGCAGCGTATTCGCTTGAGGAACAGACGGGCAAGCTAAGGGATGCTGTCGCCGTATTCAGGACCTAGCGTGATCGAATCGCGGTAGGGTACCGGTTGCCCGCCTTTGGCTCCCACGGAACGTACCGTGCGGTATGGACGCAACGCGCTGAGCAGCGACAGCATGGTGCAACGACCACGCAAAACGATCCGCACAAGTGCTTGAAATGGCTGCAAAACAAAAAGGGGGTAAAACTACCCGCGCAGTACAAAAAACGCGGATTGTCATGCGACAGCTCGCGGAACGTCTGAACACGTCGTCGGAGGGGAGCGTGCGATTGCTAAAAATCATACTGAAACTCCGAGCGAAGTTCGTGGTGGGCACGATGGGCATTTCAGCAAAACGCGCTATTGATGTGCTTCATTGTCATGGGATTACCGTCGGGTCGATCGCATGCTGACGGTCATCGTTGAACCATAGACGGCCTGAGTCTCGACGAACGGGTGCTCTCGGTTCCACGAATGCTCCTGCGATGAAGGCATACGTTCGTCACCCAAACTGTCCGGCGGCGGGGCGACGGGGCGACGGTCGATTCCGTGGAGAAAGTGCTAGGCCATGCATCGCGGCAGACCACGTGCATTTACTTGTGCGCCGATAGAAAAAGTGCGTGCTCGATGCAGTGGTCGGGGTGCTATGCGCAACGGTTGGTACCGCAAAAAGTCAGCAACCTAATTTAAATAGACAAGCCATGGCGGGAAAGGTTAAAAAAAAGCGAAAATCTGCACGGTCATCACCCCCAATGACCCGCGCTATGCTACTGCCCATGCCAACTGCGTCGGCTCAAAAGATCTCGTTGAAAAATCACATGGCGCTTGTTGCGCTGCGGCAAGGTCAAGGCAACTTGGATCTCGCTGGCGGGCTGCTCAAGACAATATTCTTGGCGTACTACCTGGTCGACGAGCAAACTCTCTCGATACATGGTGCCGTCTTTGCGTCAGGCGAGTCGACGCTGCGTGTATTGATCAACTGCGCGCCGAGTGACGGCGATTGGCGCCTCGATGAAGCCCAGTGTCAACCGATCGAAGCTGTCGTAAATCTGCATGATGAACAGCTCGCGTGGCTGCCAACTTACCTGATGGAGGGTGCACGGCGGCGGCTAACGAGTGCATGCGATCGCGGAAATTTCCCGAATCTTTCCTTGTAGACGGAGCTTTGACGATTGGGCGCTTCCATTTCGGCCAGCACCGCAAGGCAGTTTCCGGTTGAATCAGCCGCGTGCCCGTGTGCAATCCGCGCATAGAGGTTCACTTGCGGTATACGCGGTGCGCTATAGCGGCCACTCGGCGGATACCGGTCACAGACTCGCTCATGCCGACCTCGAATCGATAGTCATCTTGCTACCAGTTAAGTCTCAGTCCAGCCTCTGTTGCACGAGGGGGTGCGGCGGTGCGCGCCTGGCCACCCTGCGCGAAATGGGAGATTGCTTCGTCAGCGCCTGGAAGCGGGCTGATGTGGGTAAAGTTTTCGAGGAACGGCACTTAACGTTCTTCACGTCGGAAGAGCTTACTGCGGCGTTCACTCCGAAGCGCCGGGAACTGCTGCGTCGTCTGCATGGGAAGGCGCGGAAACCAGTCGCTATGTTCAAGAAGAGGAACGCATGCT
>Ga0105854_1000490_pt1 | contig 18013 bp, 18 predicted proteins | sample OrgsoiDNA_201058_FD_89679 | JGI IMG/M metagenome (GOLD analysis project Ga0105854, IMG submission 89679) | Permafrost soil microbial communities from the Arctic, to analyse light accelerated degradation of dissolved organic matter (DOM) -... | ecosystem: Environmental > Terrestrial > Soil >... | reverse complement strand
GGATGGTGGTGTCGGCGAGACCCTTTTCGGCCTGTGCGAGTTGTGACGTGACGCCTTCGAGCGAGGCCTGGGAATTCTCCACGGCGCCCCAACTCTGGCGCGCGCTATTGAGCGCGGCTTCATATTGCTGGCGGGCGGCATTGACCTGCGCGTCGGCGGTCTCCTGCTGCGTGCGCGCCTTCTCGAAGGCAGAGCGCGAAACGTCGCCCGAAGCCACCAGATTCTCGTATCGCCTGGCATCGGCGGCGGCCTGCCTGGCCAGGGCCTGCGCCGATTCCAGGGTGGCGCGGGCGGCGACCGCCTCCGGCAACAGGGCCGGATCGAACTTCCCCTGGCCGCTGAAACCGATGTGCGATTGCGTCTGGCGGACGGCGGCCGTAGCCTGATCGAGCGCGGCGCGGGCCTGATCGAGCCGGAGTTGCGCGTCGCGGTGATCCAGTTCGCAGACGACCTGGCCTTGTTTGACGAAATCGCCGACGTTCACCGGCGTGGCGATCACGCGCCCGGGAACCAGCGGCGCGATGTCGCTGGTTTCGTCGGCCACGAATGTGCCGGTCTCCTGGAAGGCGGCCGGGACGGTGCGGGTGACTGCCTGCGCAGCGGTAACCGTTACCGTCTTCGGCCCTGCCGGACCGGCAGCCGCGGCCTCGTGAGCGGTGGAACAGCCGGCCCAAAAGAGCGAAGTGAGGAGTAGTGCGACGATGACAAGCGGGTTCATTGATTGTGACCTCTAAGTGTGGTGGTTTGCCTGGATTCCGTGCATTACGATGTCGACGAAGCTATCGGCCATCTGGCGATCGTTCGAATTGACGGAGAAGCCGAACATCTGCGTCATGGTGGCGTAGTGCGATGCCATGCCGGCGACGGCCGCAACGATGGCGCCCGGATTGACTCCGCGCAGAGCGCCCTCACTCTGCCTGCGCGCTACATACTGGCACAGCAGCTCAAAAATCGGAAACGAAATCTGGCGGTTGTGTTCGAGCCCGGTCTCGTGCCCTTCGAGCGCGGCGAACAGGAGCACGCGGTGGCCGCGCAGGTCGCGGCGATAGGATTCGATAATCTTTTCGACGATGGCGCGGACCAACCCTTCGTCGTCGTTGCGCTCCATGCAGTTTTTCCACTGCGCGATGCATTCACTGAATGAGCCGGTGTTGTGGTAATGATCGAGCACCGCGTTGTACAGGTCCTGCTTGGAAGGGAAGTGGCGGAAAATGATGGCTTCCGTGACGCCGGCCGCGGCAGCGATTTCCTTGGTGGTGGCGCCTCCGTATCCTTTGCGGGAGAAGAAGTCGAGCGCCGTCTCCACGAGCTGGCGGCGGCGGTCGCTGGCGGGGAGGCGGAGGGTTTGGGTACGGAGATCGTTCACAGACTTCATTGTAAGTCAGTACTTACTTACAGTCAAGTGGCGATCACCGCGTCGATTCTTTCACACCTTCTGACCGTCAGAGCGTTCAGCCCCGGTTACGCGACGGCGGCGAGCACAATTCGATTAACCTTGATCAGGAGATCGACCTCCTGCAGCGGGATCTCGAGCGATGCCGCGATCAGGTCCGGCGAGTCGCCCCGGCGGTGCATGCGCAATGCCTGGGAACGCTTGGTCAGATTCAGTCCCGGCTTGGGAAGGCCGGGAGCGACCATCACGCGCGGTTGCTGCTGAACGTCCTGAACTTGAGCGGCCAGCCCCTCAACGGTTTGCCGCATGGCCTGAAGCCCTTCCTCGAATTGGGTCTGCGCGTCGCGGACCCGATCGTTGGCGGAGCGGATCATGGCTTTGGACCCGAAGACCGCAAACAGGCTGGCAGCGACCGCGGCCAGCACGAGGCCACACAGGATCGCCCCGGGAAGCATCAGAGAGTTCATTCGTACCAGAGCATTCATCGGGTGCTCCTCAAACGGTCCTGCTTGCTCGCGATCTGTTGGATCCGCACACCGTAATTTCCGTCAACTACCACCACCTCTCCGCGGGCGATCAGGCAATGATTCACCAGCACCTCCACGGTTTCATTCACCATGCGGTTGAGTTCCACGATGGACCCCGTCGTCAGCTTCAGAACATCCTTCATCGGAAGTTGCGTCTTGCCGAAAGAGATGCTCACCGCCAGCTCGACGTCCATCAGGAGGTCCATGGTCGCGGAAACGGTCCGGCGGTCCGCTTGCTCCGACTCGGCGTCGGGAGCCGCCTGGTTATCGTGGGGCCCGGCTGCGGCGGACGGTGCGGCCGAAATCATCGACAGGAACTCGGGACTGAACGCCATGGACAGGGGAGCGAGGGGGCTCTCACCGAAACTCAATGAGGCGGAGGCCCAGTCCTCAAGACCGGGACGAGGCGAGCTTTCCCGGCCGTCCGCGCATGTGACTTCGCGACCCAGAAACGAACCAATGGATCGGGCCATGGCCGACAGAGACTGGCCCAGAATCTCGATCCAGGTGCTTCTGGCCTCAGCCGTCTCGACGGTTTCGAGACCGGCAGCCTTCAGCGTCAAAGTGCCCACGGACTCCCATGTGGCGCGGGGCGCCGCCACCCATAAGGTCATTCCCGTGGCCGTCTGACCTTGCCCAGTCTTAAACGGCTGTTCCCACCAAAGCACTTCCTGCTCCGGATCGGGCGCGGCACCGGGCTGCCACGTCACATCGGGTTTCCGGTCCGCCATCGATTCCAGCACCTGGGTCAGGCTTGCCGCCCACCGGTCCAGCAACAAACGCGCATTCTCCACGGTTGCGATGGTCAATGGCTGGTTCTGTTCGCTTGGCTTCTGTTGGCTCTGGTTCATGCCGTCACCATTCCTCGGGATGCCGGCCATAGCCCGGCCATATGGCCCCGCAGCCGCAGGATGGCCTGTGACTTCAACTGCGAAATGCGGGATTCGTGCAGGTGCACTACCTGCGCAATCTCGCGCAGGGTCAATTCCTCGTGATAGTACAGGCTGAGCACTGTGCGCTCAATTTCCGGAATTCCATCGATACTTTGCGCCAGGAGCCGCTCCAATTCCGACCGTTCCAGCAGCGTCGAAGGAAGCTCCGCGCTGTCATCCGGGATGTAATGCAGCAGGTCCTGCCCCTGATCGCCGGAATCGTACTCCAGACTGGCGACGTTCAGCCCGCGGATCTCGAGCAGCCACTGGTGATATTCCTCCAGCGGGATGTCCAGTTCCCCGGCGATCTCGTCTTCGGTTGGCGAGCGCTGCAGACGTTGTTCCGCCGATGACACGGCGGCTTCAATCTGTTTGGACCTGCGCCGCTTTTCCCGGGGCGCCCAATCGAGGCCGCGCAGACTGTCGAGAATCGCCCCGCGGATCTTGTACTCGGCGTAGGTCTTGAGTTTGACCAGGTGGCCGGGGTCGAAGTGGTCGATCGCGGAAATCAGGCCGATCACGCCGGTGGAGACCAGGTCGTCGAGGCAAATGCTCTCCGGCAGGCGCTCGTGAATGCGGCGCGCGATCAGCTTCACCTGGGGCAGGTGTTCCAGAATGAGCCGTTCTCGTTCCTCTTCGTTAATTTCGACAGATACCGCATAGCCATTCATACATTCTCCACCCTTATCCAGCACTTTCTTACGCAGCCGCCTGCTTCCTGTTCTGTCCGGTCATAATCAGATCCACCAGGCGTGCCTGGGTGACGGCTTCGAGATCCTCGGGGATTCGCTGGCCAGTCGTGAAGAACGACAAGGGCTTGCCGGTGCGGGCGGCTTCGCTGAAAATCGGGCCGAAGGAACCGGTTTCATCGAGTTTCGTGAACAGGAGGTGTTGCGGCCGCAGGATTTCAAAGGCATCCACCATGCGCGTTAGATCGGCAGACTTCATGGAAGCCGATAGGACCAAATGGGTGTCGATATCGGGCCGCGTGGAGAGGAAATGCGCCAGACTCTTCGAATCCTCCAGGTCGCCGAGAGCGAATCCGGGAGTATCGATGAAAATCAGCTCCTTGCCGCGGTTCTCCTCGATGGCCTGCGCCAGGGCGTTCGTAGTCTCCAGCACCTGGAAGGCGACTCCGAGGATGGCCGCGTAGGAGCGCAATTGCTCGGCCGCGCCCACCCGCTGCGTGTCCATCGAAAGCAACAGGACGGGCCTGCGGGCGGCCAGACCATAGTTCACCGCGAGCTTGACCAGCGTGGTCGTCTTGCCGCAGCCGGGATGACCCACCAGAGCCACGATCCGCGGCTGGCCCGGCCCCGTGCCGAGCGTGGGCGCGGCTTGGAAACGCGATTGCAGCTCTTCGAGCAGAGCCTGTTGAAATGCCGCGGCATCGATTTGACCTGGGGAGCGGGACAGCGACAGGCGCGGCCCCGACAGCCGGGCTCCGGCGGATTGCACAATGTCGCGGGCGATGTCCGGCGCAACTTCGCTGGCGGTGAGCATGGCGTAGGCATCGGACAGGTCCGGCGCCACCCCAGCCCACTGCGCCGGCGCAAACGCCGAACGGGTGATGGCCCGCCGCATACTTTCCAGCTCCTTCTTGAGGTCCGCTACCTCGGTTGCCAGACGTTCGCCAAAGGGCTGCGCTGAAGATGGCTGCGCTGAAAGCGAATTGGATTCAACCGGCGGCGCCATAGCCGCTGCCGCCACGGCCGCTTCGGCGCCCGGCGCAACCGTGGCGAAAACTACCTCATACTCGCCCAGATGGCGGGTTTCGAGCGAGGTCTTGCGGCTGTTCACCAGCATGGCGTCCGAGCCGAGCTCCTGACGCGCCGTCGCCATCGCGCCTTCCACGGTGCGGGCAAAATAGGATTTGATCTTCATTATTCGAGTTGGCTCCCGATTCTCACGCGTGTGCCGGGAAATTGCGGCACATGCGATCTATCGTCAGCAGAGGCGATTCGCTGTAGGGCCCGGGTTGCCTAACCCTCCCTGGAAGCCGCTATCATGGATCAGCCGTGGATTCTATTCTTTCTTTTGTACAGGCGCGCGAGTCCGAAATTGTGGCGCTGATTCGCCAGTTCGTGGAATGCGAGTCGCCGAGCGACGACCCCGCGGCGGTCAACCGGTTTGTGGACCTGGTGTCCGATACGGTGGCGCCGTTTGCCAGGGTGAAGATTCTTCCCGGCGGCAAATTCGGCAAACTGCTGGTTTGCGAAATGGATTTGCCGGGCCGCGCGAAAAGCGGCCAGGCGCTGGCCCTCGGCCATTCGGACACGGTCTGGCCGCTCGGCACACTGCGTACCATGCCCTTCCGTCAGGCCGACGGGCGTTTGTGGGGTCCCGGCGTGCTCGACATGAAGTCCGGCATCGCCTTCTTCCTCTTCGCGGTGAAAGCCCTGCGCGAATTGCAGATTCCGGTGGCTTCGAAAGTGCTGCTGCAGTTGAATCCCGATGAGGAAGTGGGCAGCGAAGTTTCCCGCCCGCTCACTGAGAAGAACGCCTCCCGCAGCAAGGCGGTGCTGGTTCTGGAGCCGGGCACCGGCCTGGCGGGCAAACTCAAGACGGCCCGCAAAGGTGTGGGCAATTTTACGGTGGCAGTACGCGGCAAAGCGTCCCACGCGGGTGTGGATTTCGAGGCGGGCGCCAGCGCGGTTTTGGAACTGGCCCGGCAAATCGACCACATCGCGTCGTTCACGCAACTGACGCGCGGCATCACCGTCAACCCCGGCGTGGTCAGGGGAGGAACGCGGTCGAACGTGGTGGCGGCCGAAGCCACGGCCGAGATGGATATCCGCGTGCTGCGCCTGAAAGACGCCGCCAGCCTAACGAAGAAATTCCGCGCGCTGAAGCCCTATGACAATCGCTGCACCATCCAGGTAACCGGCGGCCTGAACCGCCCACCCATGGAGCGCTCCGCCGGCATTGTGCGATTGTTCCGCATCGCGCAGAAGCTGGGCCGCGAAATCGGCGTGCAGTTGGAAGAATCGCTCACCGGCGGCGGCTCGGACGGCAACTTCACGGCCGCTTTGGGAATCCCCACGCTCGACGGCTTGGGTGGTGTCGGCGAAGGCGCCCACGCCGCCAACGAGAGCATCCTGACGAACCGCATCTCAGACCGTACTGCGTTGCTGGCTAAGTTGCTGGCCACGCTATGACGGGCCGCGGGCGAATTCTGAAGTGGAGTAATAAGGATGCAAGAGCTTCAGAGTTCCACGCGGCCGGAACCCTGACCTTTGAATGTTGAAATTGTCGACTATCACTGAAAAGGAGAAGGCCATGGCACGCACACCCATTCATCCCGGAGAGATTCTCGGCGACGAACTGGAGGAGATCGGCCTTTCGGCGAAAAGGCTGGCCGACGTTATCCAGGTGCCGCCCAACCGGCTGTAGCAGATTCTGGCCGGAAAGCGGAACCTGACGGCGGATACGGCCTTGCGCCTCAGCCGGTATTTCGGCATGTCGGCCGATTTCTGGATGAACCTCCAGAGCGCGTATGAACTTGACCTGGCGCGCCAGCAGGTCGGCAAGGCCATACAGCGAATCCCGAAGCGCAGGGACCTACCTGCGAAGCCGAGGCCCGCGGCCTAGGGAATCTGTTACGCCATCCCTGAGCTTCTCAAGCGATCTGTCACCAGAGCAGATAGCTGTTCACTCAATGGAGACTGCGGAGCGGATGGCGGAGAGGGCACTTCTACGGGATGGCGACTCTTCGCCCACATGGCTTACGAGACCGTGTTTCAGCTCCAGAAACCCAGGAGCGATAAACCAACGGCATACCCGGAACCGCTTCCCTATCAAACTGCTCGGCCACAAGATGACGACCTCGACTCTGGACTCGCGGGAGCTGAGGGAAGAAGGATGTTGGGTGTATTATTGCGGCGTGGACCTTCTCTATTTCGTCGACGAGCGGCTCGGTTTCATCAGATATTTCTATGTGACAGCCGCAGGCTTGTTCCACGAAACGAAGCGGAAGGTCGAGGAACACGAAGAGCCATACGATGATCCAGGCTACGGGAGCGAATATCAGGACGAGCCGCCCTTCCTGGAAGAGTGGGAGAATGCCGACGCCGCCGCGAACATCACCGGGGCGACTTGCCTCGATCTCCTGCAAGTCAACATTTCACTCTTTCCTACACCAGTACATGCGGGAGATCGGAGGCGCTCATCTGATTCCACACCTCAGGGAAATGAAAAGGGGAAGCTGGTTTGGGAACTACCGCGAACTGTTCCGGCGGCTTCTCGACATCGAGTGGGAGAAAAGTGGCGCCGATATCCAGTTCTTGGAGCAGGTGATCTTGACCCGCAACGATTTCTCGCACAACCTTGAGTTAGGAAGCCTGACTGCGTACCAGACGGACGAGCACTCGAAGAAATACCCTGAGTCGGCGTTCGCTGATCCGCGTTGGAAGAGGTTGTTTGCGCGAAAGCCGCTAATCGTTCCGAAGGACAGGGTGGATCAGGCAATCGAGGTCGTTCATCGGCTATGCGAGTACCTGGAGGAACTGCGCCATGATACCCACCTCCGGCTATTAGTACTCTCGCGTTCATTGATGCTTCCTGGCGTATTCGCAAGGGCGCATCTGTGTGCCCCGCTATAAAAGCCTTGCGCGAAAGCGGCGAAAAGTTCCAGAAATGCTGTGATTCCCGCGCTATTGCCTAATAGGCAGTCGGGCCAGGTTGTTTGGTTAACTGTTGTGCACCGGGGCCGCCGGCCAGGTTGCATTTCCAATCGCCGAATTTCGTTTTCCAGCAGCGACCCTCTGACTTGGGATATGGAAAGGCAGAGCACTGCGTTCCCTTGCCATAGAATCGAACCTCGCCACACTGGTACATCGTCTGACTGCCACGCAGCGGGTAGATCTTGGCGGATACGTCGAGGTCCTGTAGTCCAGTATCCGCGGCCAAGCCAAACGGGCGCCCCGGAGCCATCTCGACCTTCACATCCTGAATAAGGATGACCATATCGCGGCTTTCGGCTTCCATGGTGCATTGGATAAGCGCGACGGCCTGGGCGGCGTTCGGAGGGCTTGTCACTTTCGTACATTCCCTGGGTAGCCGCGTTCCCCATTTTTCGCTCATCTTAGGAGGGCCAGACAAGCTGGCGCCGGAGCTTTGCGCACCAGCTTCGGTTTCTATGCTTCGGCAACCGCCGATAATCAAGACGGCCACGACGCAACAGTAAAGCGGTCGAACTCTCGAACAAGACAATCGGAACATAAACTCCTCATTTCTGCCGAGCAGAGCAGATAGGTAGGGCTCCTTGATCGGCCCCTCAGTATACCGTATTTCACTACTGTCCGGGACATGAACTTTTGATTCCCGCCAAAGGCGGAAATCGAACTGAGCTACTCAGTTCTGGATGACATCAACCAAGCGCGACCGGCGTTCGGAAGGTCGTTCGGAAGACGTTCGGAAGGCCCGCCGTGTGCATAATCCAGGTTACACAGGCTACTTTGTCCAGGAAAACGCCCGACCCGCAGATTTGATGCGGTTGGAGCCATTGTTCGCCATTCGACATACGCTAGCGAATTCTGAAGTGGAGTAATAAGGATGCAAGAGCTTCAGAGTTCCACGCGGCCGGAACCTTGACCTTTGAATTGCGTCATCTTCCGCTCCTGGCGCAATTCCAGAATCAGGTGCATCACGTTGCGTTCGATTACATCGCGCACCTTGCAGTGGTCTTCGTACTCCATCCAGACCGGGTCGGGCACTTCCCACTCCACCAGGCGGAGGCCGGTATCTTCGGACACAAAGGTCTCGCTCATGTTGACCACCACGTCCCACTGCACACGGCCCAGATGGCGGATACTCTTGGGGAAATGCTGGCGCAGATCGATGTTCTTTTCCAGCATGGCGCGGATGGTATCGGGCGCAAGGGCCGTGGCCGGAGACACTCCCGCGCTGGCCGGTAGCATGGCATCGGAGCCATAGGCGCGCGCAAAACCCTCGGCCATCTGGCTGCGGCAGGCGTTGCCCAGACAGACAAACAACACGCGTTTTTTGGGTTTTTCCATGGGCTTTTCGATCATGGCGCTTTTTCCGATCACAGTTTCCGCAGGAAGAGCTCGTGCACGCGCGAGTCCGAAGTCAGTTCGGGATGGAACGTGGCAACCAGGTGCGGACCCTGCTCGATCAGGACCGGGTCGCCGGCAAACCGGGCCAGCACGTTCACCGAAGCCCGCTCCACCGAACCAGTGATGCGCCGGATGATGGGCGCGCGGATGAAGACAGCCTCGAGTTTGCCTGGCGCCGTCCGCTGCTGAAAGTTCTCAGTGGTATCGATCTCCACCACGCGCGAATCGATCTGCCGGCCGTAACCGTTGCGTTCCACGGCAATATCCACCAGGCCCAGGCTCTCCTGGCTGGGATGCGACACTTCCCTGGCCATGAGGATGGCGCCGGCGCAGGTGCCGAACATCGGCTTGCGGCGGCCGAACTCGGCCAGATCGTCAAAGAGACCCTCGTAGCGCAGCAACTTCAGCATGGTAGTGCTCTCACCGCCGGGGATGACGAGTCCGTCGATCTGGGCGAGCTGCGCGCGTTCGCGGACGTATACGGGATCGGCGCCGGCGCGTTCCAAGGCTGCGCCGTGCGCCGCGAAATCGCCTTGCAGCGAGAGCACCCCGACCTTCTTCACTACCAACCTCGCGTCTGCATCAGCTCCGATTCGGCCATCTTCGAAATGTCGAGCCCGGGCATGGCGTCTCCCAGTTCGCGGCTGGCTTCCAGCAACTTCTCGGGGTTGTTGTAATTCTTGGCCGCCTTCACGATGGCGTTGGCGCGCGCGGCCGGGTCGGAGGACTTGAAGATGCCCGAACCCACGAACACCGCCTCGGCGCCCAATTGCATTACCAGCGCGGCATCGGCGGGCGTGGCGATTCCACCGGCCGAGAAGTTCGGCACCGGAAGCCTGCCGTGCTCGGCTACCCACTCCACCAGCTCCAGCGGCGCCTGCAGGTTCTTGGCCTCATGCAGCAGTTCTTCCTTGCCCAGAATGGTGAGATGCCTCATCTCTTTCACGATGGTGCGGATGTGGCGGACGGCTTCCACGATGTTGCCGGAGCCGGCCTCACCCTTGGTGCGAATCATGGTGGCGCCTTCGGCGATCCGCCGCAGTGCTTCGCCCAGGTTACGGGCGCCGCAAACGAACGGCACACGGAACGCGGTCTTGGCGATGTGATGCTCTTCATCGGCGGGCGTCAGCACTTCGCTCTCGTCGATGTAGTCCACGCCGAGCGCTTCGAGAATGCGCGCTTCCATGAAGTGGCCGATGCGCGCCTTGGCCATCACCGGGATGCTGACCTTGGCCATGATCGCTTCGATGATCCCGATGTTGGCCATGCGCGCCACGCCGCCTTCCTTGCGGATGTCCGACGGGACGCGTTCCAGGGCCATCACCGCCACCGCGCCGGCGTCTTCGGCAATGGTGGCCTGTTCGACATTGGTGACGTCCATAATGACGCCGCCCTTGAGCATTTCCGCGTGTCCCACGTTGACTCGAAATTGTTCGCTCGAAAAATTGTACATTCGGCTCTCCTATAAAGAGGCAGGCCAGTATCCGGCTTTGCACGGACAAGGGCCTACCCTACTTACCTATAAAGAGGCAGGCCAGGAGGCCTACCCTACCTACACCATCGCGGGGGAAGGCTCGAAGCTGCGGGAGGCGCTTTCGAGTTCGCCCGAAACGATTCGTCCCAAAATGGCAAGACCGGTCCGGATCCGCTCCGGAGCGAGCCCCGCAAAACTTAACCGCAATGCGCCTGGATCGAGGCGCGACACCGCGAAATAGCGGCCTGGCAGGTAGGCCACACCTTCCCTTTGCGCCCTGGCCAGCAACTCACCGGCGTCGAGGGGTTCGGGCAACCGCACCCACACGTTCATGCCGCCCTCGGGCCGCGTCCAACGGGCGCCCGGCGGCAGAAACTCACGGCACGCTTCCATAGTGGCCGCCAGCCGTTCCGAACCCGCGCGCAGCATGCGTGCCCGATGACTCTCCAGGCGGCCCGACTCCGCGAACTCGAGCAGCACCGCTTGCGAAAGCTGATCGGTATGCAGGTCGGCCGCTTCCTTGGCGTTTCGCAAGCGGTCGAGCAGCGGCCTGGGTCCGACGGCCCAGCCCACGCGAAGACCGGGGAAACTCACCTTGGAAAAACTGCGCAGCAACACCGTGCCGCCATGGGCATCCAACTGCTTGAGCGCGGGCAGCGATTCGCCCCGATAGCGCAGTTCTCCATAGGCGTCATTCTCGATGACGGGCACGCCGGCTTTGCGCGCGGCATCCAATATCGCGTGACGCGCGGGCAGCGGCAGAGTGGCTCCGGTGGGATTCTGGAAATTGGAAGTCACCACCAGGAAGCGCGGCCGTTCGCGCTCGAGCACGCGTTCCAGTTGCGCCGGATCCATGCCGTCCGGACCGACGGGAACTCCGCAGAGTTGCGCGCCCATGCCGGTCAGCAGATTTTTCAGGCCGGTATAAATCGGGTCTTCCACCGCCACCGTGTCGCCGGGGCGCAGGAGGACCCGGCCGATCAGATCGAGCGCCTGCTGGCAACCGTTGGTGATGATGAGATCGTCGCCCGGCGAAGCGACATGCTGGCGGCGGGCTTCCTCCATGAGGTAGCGGCGCAGAGGCTCATACCCGCTAGGCGAACCGAGTTGGAGGATATCGGCCAGATCCTGGCGGGCGAGAACGGCGGCGCAACTGGCGCGGAATTCATCGAGCGGAAAGAGATCGCGCGAGGGCCGCGATACCGCGAAGCTGATTGAGCTGGCGCTCAAGCCGGTGCTAAAGCCGGGCGCCGAAGTTTCGCTGCGCTCCAGCAGGGGGCCCCAGTCCACAACGCGTCCGCCGGCGGATGGCGGGCTGGTGACAAAGCTGCCGCGTCCAACCTGACCGGAAATCAGCCCTTCGGTTTCCAGCATCTCGTAGGCGGCGGAGACAGTGGTGCGGTTCAGTCCAAGGAGGCCAGCCAATTCGCGAGTGGCGGGTAGGCGCTCGCCGCGCGAGAGTTGACCAGACCGGATTTGGCCGGCAATTTGGTCGAATAGCTGCCGATAGAGAGGCGCTTCGGCCTGATGGTCCAGGATTGGCTTGAATTCCATCAGTCCATACCGTACCACATTGGACTGGAGTGGAACAAATAAAGATCGCGCCTTGCCGGCAAGAGTACCCCCTTTTTTACCGATGAGCTGCGTAGTTCTTCCCCAATGCAGTCGAATTGTGGCGCCGAATCTTGACAACCTACTGGAAACACAAGTTTGGAAGACCGGGTGCTATATAAAGTTACAAGTCGTCATTCGACAATTTCACCGAATTTGAGAGGGGAAGAGAAAGTATGCGAAGATATGTCACGTTGTTCACGTTGTCGACCGTATTCTCTGTGTTGGCGTTAGCCGAATCCTGGCAAGGAAAGCTGGTGGATAACGCCTGCTACGAACAGAAAAAGAGTGCAGCTACCTGCGATGCTACCAGCGCCACCACCGCGTTCGCGCTCTTTGTCTCCACCCAGGCGTTCAAGCTGGATGACGCCGGCAACGCCAAAGCCGCCGATGCCCTCAAGAGCCGGGCCGACCGTTCTAGCGATCCTACCAAGCCTGCCAGTGCGCAGGTCATGGCAAAAATCACCGGAACGAAGGACGGCGAAAACCTGAAGGTAGAAACCATAGAACTACAGTAGAAAGGAACTGCGGTAGAAAATAACTTTGCAGTAGACAAGGGACTTCAAGGTAGAAAGTCCTTTAGTAGAAAGCTAAGGAGCCGTCCGGGAACTACTGCCCGGACGGCTCTTTTTCCATCCACAAGCTCTAACCCCACCAAGTCTCCCCGGATGCCCGCAGGTCGGCGCCGCTTTAAGTTGCGCTGGGCTATGATGGAGCCACATGCACCGCAGGTTATTTCTGCCCGCGGCCGCCGTGGTTTTCCTGGCCGCTGGCGCCTTCGCTCAGTTATCGCCCGAAGCCCGCCAAATCGCCTCCCGGCTGACCGCCAACAGCTTGAAGGCCGACGTTTCTTTTCTGGCGTCGGACGCTTTGCAAGGCCGCGGGACGCCATCGGCAGGTCTCGATATCGCGGCCGAATATATCGCCGCGCAATTCCGGCGCGCCGGCCTGGAACCGGTGGGCGATGACGGATATTTTCAGACTGCCGCCTATGAGTCAGTCACTCCCAATCTTGACGGGTTGGAACTGACGCTCGAATCCGGCGAAACCATGCTGAAGGCCGACAAAGCGGCCCTGAGTCTGCAGTATCCCGCGGCAGCCGATCTCAGCCACACGCCGGTGGTCAAGGTGACACTGACGGACGCCGCGGTGTTGGATGCTCTGACCGCGGAACAGGTGCGTGGCAAGGCGCTGCTGATCGAGTTTCCCGAGGGTGGCGGCGCCCTATTTCAGGTGATGCGCCGCATTTCCACGGCGGCCGGCAAGCTGCGGCCTGCGCTGGTGGTGATTGTGCCGGCGGGCGGCACGGGGTTGCGAATGAGCCCGGAAACACGCTTGCGGGAGGCTGCGCTTGAGAACGCCACGGGCGCCGCGTCGAGAGTGCCCATCCTGGTGGTGAGCGATCCCGCGATTCGCAGTCAGGTGGCGGATATGAAGGAATCCACCGTTTCGGTGCACATTGGCGCGCCCGCGGTGCAGCCCGTCAAACTCCGCAACGTGGCCGGCGTGTTGCGCGGCAGCGACCCGGCGTTAAAAGACACTTACATCGCGATCACCGGCCACTACGACCACCTGGGCGTCCGCGGCCCGGGCGAAGGCGACCACATCTACAACGGCGCCAACGACGACGCCAGCGGCACGTCTTCGGTGATTGAGATTGCCAACGCGCTGGCAGAGCTGCCGGACCGGCCCCGGCGCAGCATCGTTTTTATGGCGCTGTTCGGCGAGGAAGCGGGCCTGCTGGGCTCGCGGTACTATTGCCAGCACCCGATTTTCCCTATCGCCAAGACCGTTGCCGAAATCAACCTGGAGCAACTGGGCCGCACCGACGATACGGAAGGTCCCAGGCCGCTGCAGTTTAATCTCACCGGTTTCGACTACACCAATATCGCGGCCGCGTTCAGCGCCGCGGGCGAGGAAACCGGCATCCAAGCCGTGAAGCACGAGAAGAACAGCGACGCCTTCTTCAGCCGCAGCGACAACGCCCCCTTCGCGGACGCGGGCATCCCCTCTACTACCCTTTCCGTCAGCTACGTTTTCCCGGACTATCACCAGCCCGGCGACGAATGGCAGAAGCTGGACTACGAGAATATGGCAAAGGTGGATGTGGCGGTAGCAGTGGGCATTTTGAAGATTGCGGACAGCGCGGAGGCCCCGCGGTGGAACCGGGACAACCCGAAAGCGGCGCGCTACATCAAGTAATGGCTTTGCTAACCAGTGTGTAAGGCCACAGTCTAAAGAACAGCCGGATGGAGCTGACCGACGCAGCTTTCGTGGCCAGGGCGCGTACGGGCGATACTGACGCGTTCCGGGTGCTTGTGGAACGGCACAGCCGTGCTCTGTTCCGGTTGGCATTTCGTATGACGGGAAACGAACAAGACGCCGAGGACGCGGTGCAGGAAAGCTTCCTGCGGGCCTATAAGCAACTGGGCAAATTCGACGAACGCGCCAGTTTCGGGACGTGGCTGTACCGCATCGCCATGAACTACTCGCTCGATCTGGTCCGCGCGCGGAAACGGCGGTCCGAGCAACTGGCGCCGTCAGATCCGGATATGGACGACCCGATACTTTCGCTGCCTTCGGGCGACCCGGCGCCGGACCGCATGGCGATGAGCGGAGAAGTCCGCGAGCGGGTGACGGAAGCCATGAAGGAGTTGAGCGCTTCGGAAAGAACCGCCTTCGTGCTGCGGCATTTTGAGGGCATGTGTATTGAAGAAGTGAGCCGCGTGCTGGGGTGCCAACCCGGAGCGGCCAAGCACAGCGTGTTTCGCGCGGTGCAGAAACTACGCAGGGCGCTTGAGCCCCTAATGAGTCCGGCAAAATGAGCCATCTGAACGAAGAACAACTGATCCTGTTTTATTACAGCGAAGAGGGCGATACTCTCACCGCCGAGCGGCACCTGGAGGAATGCGGCGAGTGCCGCGCGCTTTTCGGTTCGCTGCAGCGCGTGCTGAACGTGGTGGATTCGCTGCCCCTTCCGGAGCGCGGCGCGGAGTATGGCCAGCAGGTCTGGCGGCGCATCGAACGGCGTCTTCCCGCCGGCGGCGGTTCCGGAATCAAGGCTTGGCTGCGGCCCGGGCCGTGGCGATGGGCCGCTGCCGGCGCGGCATGCGCGGCCCTCATGGCGGCGGCGTTTCTGGCGGGCCGATTCCTGCCGCCGGCGCCTAAACCGGCGCAGATGGCCGCCGCGGATTCCCAGGCCGGCGAGCGCATTCTGATGGTGGCGGTGGGCGATTACCTGGAACGCTCGCAGATGGTGCTGATCGAACTGGCCAACGCCAACCCGAAAGACGCGCTGGACATTTCCGCCGAGCAGGAGCGGGCCGGAGACCTGGTGAGCGAAACCCGTTTGTATCGCCAGACGGCCGCCCATACGGGCGACACCGCCGTGTCGAGCGTTCTGGAAGAACTGGAGCGCGTGCTGCTCGATATCACGCACGCGCCCTCGCGGATCTCTCCGCAGGAGTTGGAGAAGATGCGCCGCAGGCTGGAAGCCGAAGGCATTCTATTCAAGATCCGTGTACTGGGCTCCAATGTCCGGAATCAGGAAGGACCGGCCGCAACCACTGCCGCAACCAGGGCCGGGCAGAAATTGTGAAGTCTCTGAAGAGGGTTAAAACAACATGATCCACACTCGAATAATGAATCCGATGTGCTGCTTATTTGCGGCCGCCGCTCTGGCGCTGGCTCAACGGCCGGCGCCGCCCGCCCCACCCGCGCCGCCAATGGAGAGCGCGCCGGCGTTGGCTCCGGTTGCGCCTGTGCCGGCTGTTCCCCCTATGCCGCCTGCTCCGCCGGCGATGGCCGAGCCTTTCGATTTCGATCTGGCGCCCATGCCATTCGATCTGCCCATGCAACTCGATCTGGAGGACAAGCTGGTCGGCCTGAATGAAAAGCTGGCCGATCTGGAATGGCTGGCGCCCAAGATTGCCGGCGACTTCCACCTCAAGGGAATGGCAGCCATGGACGGAATGAACTTCGATCTCAAGGGATTGTCGGCCCAAGTGGCCTTCGCCCAAGATATGGCCGGCTCGGCCAGCAACTTGATGAAGATGCGGAACTCGAGCGACGACCACCTTTACCAGAGCGGCCAGGGCGCGCTCGACAGCCGCCACTGGGATGAAGCCCTGGAAGATTTCAGCCAGGCGGCGTCGCGCGGCGGTTCGCGGGCCGATGGAGCGCTCTACTGGAAGGCCTACACGCTGAACAGACTGGGACGCCGGGATGAGGCCCTGGCGGCGATCGCGGAGCTGGCCAAATCGTATGCCGGCAGCCGCTGGCTGGACGATGCCAGGGCGCTCGAGCTCGAAGTCAAGCAGACACGCGGACAGCCCGTGTCGCCGGACGAGGCAACCGACGAAGACCTCAAGCTTCTGGCGCTCAACGGCCTGGTGCAATCCGATCCCGACCGGGCTTTCCCGCTCCTCGAAAACCTGTTGAAGGGTACACAGTCGCCCAAGCTGAAGAAGAACGTGGTGTACGTGCTGGCGCAGAGCAACTCGCCGCGGGCGCAGCAACTGCTGGAACAGATTGCGCGCGGCGCCGGTAATCCCGATCTGCAATTGCGGGCCATCAGCTACATGGGCGAGAAGCGCAAGACGAATGGCGCGCAAGTTCTCTGGGAGATCTACGCCGCCAGCAATGACGTGAATGTGAGGCGCGCGATTCTCAACTCGTTCGCCAACAGCCGCGACAAAGACCACCTGCTGCAGGTGGCGAAATCCGACAAGAGCCCGGAGCTTCGGTTGCTCGCGATCCAACATCTGGGCAGCGTCAACGGCCAGCCGGAACTCTGGCAGATCTATCAAACCGAGACTTCGCCGGAGCTGAAGATTCAGATTCTGCAATCCATGTACCAGAACGGCAATACCGAAAAGCTGATTGCGGTGGTGAAAACCGAGAAGGACGCGAATGTGCGCCGCACGGCACTCCAGGTTCTCGGCTCTCACAAGGCCGCCAACATCTCGGATGCGCTGGTTTCGATTTACAGCGCCGAGACCGATCCGCAGATCAAGCGGTCGATCGTGGATAGCGTCTATTCCCAGCACAACGCCAAGGCGCTGGTGGACATGGCGCGCGCTGAAAAAGACTCCAAGATGAAGCTCACGATCGTGGAGCGGCTCTCCAACATGAAGTCCAAGGAAGCAACCGACTATCTGGCGGAGATTCTAAACCGATGACACGGGTTCTTTGGCTGGTGCTGGCCGCGGCGCCACTCGCCGCGCAGCCCAAGCTGCTGATCAACGCCAAGGTGGATACGCGGGCGGGGGCGGGCCTGCAACGCGAGTTTCAGACGCTCCTTACTACCCAGCCGCAGCCGGCGTGGATCATGTATTCGGCGCCCTCGGTGCGCACGAACAACCTGGGCTGCGACTACGTTCGCGACGGCTTTGCCACGGCCGGCGTGGTTCACCTGGAACCGCCCGACCATGTCCTGATCCTGTTCCGCGTGGAGGGCAATGCCGTAACCCGCATCCGGGCGCTGTCGCCGAATTGCGAGATCGACGCCGGAGACGTTCCGGTACACTGGCTCACGGATGTGCAGCCGGTCGAGAGCATCGCGCTGTTGAACACGTACGTTCCACAGCATGAAATGGACGCGAACGGCGCCATCACCGCGATCGCCATGCATGCCGATCCGGCGGCCGATGCGGCGCTCGAGCGTTTCGTGGCATCGGACAAACCTGAATGGCTGCGGCAGCGCACGGCTTCCCTTCTGGGCTCGGCCCGCGGACGCCACGGGATGGAGATCCTCAAGAACCTGATCTCGAACGACCCGAGCGAACGAGTGCGGGAACGCGCCATCTCCGGCCTGGCTGGCAGCCGCGACACCGATGCGGTGGATCTGCTGATCTCCATCGCACGCACCGACACGAACCCCCGGCTGCGGTCGCAGGCCATCTCCTCGCTGAATCGCAAGTCGGGTGGTAAGGTGATCGCGGTGTTCAAGGACGCGATCGAAAACGACGCGGACATCAACGTGAAACGCCGCGCCGTTT
>Ga0105854_1000484_pt1 | contig 18204 bp, 18 predicted proteins | sample OrgsoiDNA_201058_FD_89679 | JGI IMG/M metagenome (GOLD analysis project Ga0105854, IMG submission 89679) | Permafrost soil microbial communities from the Arctic, to analyse light accelerated degradation of dissolved organic matter (DOM) -... | ecosystem: Environmental > Terrestrial > Soil >... | reverse complement strand
GGGTGGGCAACCCAGGTGCCGTCGAAGCCGTTGCGTGCCTCGCGCTCCTTGTCCTCGCGCACCTTCGTCAGCGCGATCTCGTTGACCGCGGCGTCGCGCCGCGACGGGATGAACGCGGCCATGCCGCCGATTGCATGCGCCTCGCGCGCGTGACAGGTCTGAACGAGCAGCTCCGTATAGGAGTGCATGAACGGCACCGTCATCGTCACCTGCGCGCGGTCGGGTAGCACCGCCCCCGCCTTCTTGATGCAACTGAAGATGTAGTCCCAGCGACCGGCGTTGAGGGCGCACGAGTGGTCGCGCAGCTCGAAGAGAATCGCGTCCATCTCGAATGCCGCGAGGATCGTCTCGATCAGCACAGTGCACTTGATCGAGCCGTCGGGCAGGCCCAGGTCCTCTTCGGCGAGCGCGAACGCCTCGGCCCACAACCGCGCCTCGAGATGCGACTCGAGCTTCGGGAGGTAGAAGTACGGCCCGGTTCCGCGCTCGAGCTGCTCACGCGCGTTGTGGTAGACGACGAGACCGAAGTCGAAGAGCGAGCCGCTGACCGGCCGGCCGTCGAGCTCGTGATGTCTCTCGAGCAAGTGCCAGCCGCGGGGACGGATCATGAGCGTCGCGGTCTCGTCGTTCAGGCGATAGCTCTTCTCGCCGGTGTCGAGCTCGATCGTGCGCCGTACCGCATCGCGCACGTTGCGCTGGCCGGCGACCACGTTCTCCCAGCTCGGGGAGTTCGCGTCCTCGAAGTCGGCCATGAAGACCTTCGCGCCCGAGTTGAGCGCGTTGATCATCATCTTCCGTTCAACGGGCCCGGTGATCTCGACCCGGCGGTCCTGAAGGTCGTCGGGCGCCGCCGCGACCGTGAAGTCGGCCGGCGCCCGCACGAACTGCGGACGCTGCCCCCGGCGCTCGTCGCGTGCAGCGAGCAGGCGCTCGCGTTCGGGATTCAACCGGCGGTGCAGCCGATCGACGAACGCGAGCGCCTCCCGCGACAGGACGTCTTCGGCTACGCGAATTGCGCTTCCTCCGTCGAGCCGTGAAGGGCGAGCGTCGACGAGTCCTTGGACACTGCCTGCATCACCCGGTCGAAGTATCCCGCACCGACCTCGCGCTGGTGCTTCGTGGCGGTGTAGCCGTCGTCCTCCATGGCAAACTCGCGCTCCTGGAGCTCGACGTAGGCGCTCATGCCGTGTTCGCGGTAGCCGCGCGCGAGCTCGAACATGCCGGCGTTCAGCGAGTGGAAGCCGGCGAGCGTGATGAACTGGAACGCGTAGCCCCAGTCGCCCAGCTGCTGCTGGAATCCGGCGATCTCCTCGTCGGAGAGGGCCTTCTTCCAGTTGAAGGACGGCGAGCAGTTGTACGCGAGCAGCTTGCGCGGATGACGCTCGTGGATCGCCTGGGCGAACTCACGCGCCTGTCCCAGGTCGGGTGTTGCCGTCTCGAACCAGAGCACGTCGGCGTACGGCGCGTAGGCGAGCGACCGTGCGATCGCCGACTCCAACCCGTCCTTGACGTGGAAGAAGCCCTCGGCCGTGCGCTCGCCGGTGACGAACTGAGCGTCGCTCTCATCGATGTCGCTCGTCAGCAGCGTCGCGCTGAGCGCGTCGGTCCGCGCGACGAGGACCGTCGGCACATTGAGCACGTCCGCTGCGAGCCGCGCCGCGACGAGCGTGCGGATGAACTGCGAGGTCGGCACGAGCACCTTGCCGCCGAGGTGGCCGCACTTCTTCTCGGCGGCCAGCTGATCCTCGAAGTGAACTCCCGCGGCGCCCGCTTCGACCATCCCCCGCATCAGCTCGAAGGCGTTGAGGGCGCCGCCGAAGCCCGCCTCCGCGTCGGCCACGATCGGCGCCAGCCAGTCGGTGCCGTTGTGGCCTTCCGACCAGTCGATCTGATCGGCGCGGAGCAAGGCGTTGTTCAGGCGCCGCACGACCTGCGGCACCGAGTTCGCGGGATAGAGGCTCTGATCCGGGTAGGTCGCGCCGGCGAGATTCGCATCCGCGGCGACCTGCCAGCCAGAGAGGTAGATCGCCTCGAGGCCGGCCTTGACCATCTGGACCGCTTGCCCTCCGGTCATGGCGCCGAGCGCGTTCACGTAGCCGCCCGGAGCTTCAGAACCGGTCAGGAGGCGCCAGAGACGCTCTGCTCCGACCCGCCCGAGCGTGCACTCGGGCACGACGGAGCCGCGCAGGCGCACGACCTCCTCGGCCGTGTAGGTGCGCGTGATGCCCGCCCAGCGCTCGTCCTGCGACCACTGGGTCTCCAACTGTTGCGTCTGCTCTTGGATCCGAGCTTTAATGTCCACGAGGTCTCCTGACGATCGTTGTCGGCAATTCTTGGATCCTAGATGCGGCCAATATGCCTGTCAAACGGCAAGACGGGGGTAATTCGGATCCAAAAACCCGCTAGCTCCGCTAAAATTGGGATCCGAAAGGAGCGCAACGTGACGCGTGCGCGCGGTCTCCCCCGCTGCGGGCGGTTTCGGGCTCCTAACGAGCAGTCCAGCCGAGGTCGATCGGCACCGCCACGCCGGTGACGCCGCCGCCCGACGGGCCGAGCAGGAATGCGACGAGGTCGGCGACCTCGGACGGCTCGAGCAGCCGCTTGACGGCCTGCCGTTCGAGGATCACGTCCTCGAGCACGCGATCCTCCGGAAGCCCGTGCGCCTTCGCCTGGTCGGCGATCTGCGCCTCGACGAGCGGCGTGCGCACGTAGGCCGGGCAAACCGCCGTCGCCGCGATCCCCACGTCCGCCCCTTCGAGCGCAAGCGTCTTCACGAGCCCGAGCACGCCGTGCTTGGCCGAGACGTAGCCCGCCTTGAACGGCGACGCGGTCAGCGCGTGCGCGGAGGCGATCACGCAGATGCGGCCCTCACCCGACGCGGCGAGTGCGTCCCAGGAGTACTTCGCGAGCAGGAACGGCGACGTCAAAAGCAGCGCGAGCAGGCGGTCCCACTGCTCCTCCGGGAAGTCGCGTACCGGCGCGACGTGCTGGAAGCCCGCGTTCGGGACGATCGCGTCGAGCCGGCCGAATCGCTCCAGCGCAGCAGCGACAACAGTGCTGTTTCCCTCGCGCGTCGTCAGGTCGGCGTCCTCGACGTCGACGGCGTGCACAACCCAGCCGTCCGCCTCGAGCCGCGCGACGATCGCGGCGCCGATCCCACCGCGCGCGCCGGTCACCAGTGCGGCCTTCGCCTTCACGATTACTTGTAGTAGCGGAAAACGAGCTCGGCGACGCAGACCGGCTTGTCGCCGCCCTCGCGCTCGACCGTCGCCGTCATCGTGACCTGGCCACCGCCTGCGATCTCCTCGACCTCCTTGACCTCCTTGACCTCAAAGGTCGCACGCACGCGCGAGTCGACCGGGACCGGCGCGGGGAAGCGCACGCGGTTGAGCCCGTAGTTGATCGCCATGCCGCCCTGACGCGGGACGACCTCGTACGAGGCGACCGGCAGTAGCGAGAGCGTCAGGTAGCCGTGGCCGATCGTCGTCCCGAATGGGCCTTCCTTGGCGCGCTCGGGATCGACGTGGATCCACTGATGGTCGTCGGTTGCCTCCGCGAAGGCGTCGATCTTCGACTGCGGGATCTCGATCCAACTCGACGGGCCGTATACATCGCCGACGTTCACGCGATCGGCCCCCAGCGCACGACCGACGCCGCCCAGGTGTAGCCCGTGCCCGCCGAGAGGAGGAGGACGGCGTCGCCGGCGCGCACGCGGCCGTCGCGGACAGCGCGGTCGAGCCCCAGCAGGGGATCGACGCCGCTCATGTGGCCGGTGTCGTCCAGGTACACAGCCTGATCTTCCCTCATTCCGAGCTCGGAGAGCAATGCAAGGAACATCGAGCGCTTCGTGTGCAGCGGGCAGACGAACGCCACCTGCTCGAGCGTCAGGCCTGATCGCTCGACCGCGCCGTGCGCAGCGGCCACGAAGTTCGGCAGCGACACCTGGTCGAGGCCACCCTTCATCGAGGCCGGATCGGCCACGTCGAGGAAGCGGTAGCCGTCCGGGTCGACCGAGCCTCCGCCGGGAACCTTCACCTGGAGCGAGTACGAGCCGTCGGTGATCGCATGCGCGCCGAGGACCTCGTTGCGATCGGCGTCGCCGCGCAGCAGGCCGGCAACCGCACCGTCACCGAAGCTGAACATGAACCGTGCGCGCTCGTTCGTGTAGTCGAGCAGGTACGACTCACGGCACGCCGCGACGATGAGCACGTTCTTCAGCTCGTCCTCCGCCCGCAGCAGGTCGCGCGCGAGCCGCAGGGCGATCGACGTACCGTGCGAGACGTTGGCGTACTCGACGGCAAAGGCGTTCGTCGCGCCCAGCCGGTGGGCGATGTGCGGCGCCGTCTGCCAGATCGGGTAGTCCCGGTACATCGAGCCGTAGTAGAGGACGACGTCGAGTTCCTTCGCGTCGACCTCCGCTTCGGCAAGCAGCCGCTCCGCGGCAAGCACCGACAGGTCGCTGACGTGCTCGTCGGGCGCGGCGATGTGCTTGCCGCGAACCCCGAACTTCTCGATGAGGACATCCTCCGGGATCCCCGAGAGCCCGCCGATCTCCGCAGCGGTCATCCACCGCTCCGGCAGGTACGAAGCGGTTGCGACGAGTCCGACTGTCCTCACGTCTGTTTCGCCTCGAGGATGCAGCCGATCAGGCGCTCGAGCTCGTCGATGACACGCGCCGGGATCGGGTTGCCGTCGCCCCAGAGGATCCAGCGCATGCCGATCATCTCGCCGAGGCCCATCAGGGCGAAGGCGGCGACCTCGGGATCGAGCTCGCCCACCTCGCCCGACTCGACCGATGCGCGCAGCGCTTCGATGTACCCCGCCGAGAGCCGCTCGTAGTGGTACCGCAGCATCTCGGGGGAGACGAACTCGGCCTGGCGGATGATCCGGTAGAGGGCCGGGTGCTCCGAGGTGAAGCGAAAGTACGCCTTGAAGCCGAGCAGCTCCGACTCGAGGCGAGTCGTACCCTCGGACGAGCCCTCCTTCATCGCGTGGCGAACGCGCCGGTTCAGGTCGACCACGAGCTCGTCGAAGACCGCTTTCTTCGAGTCGAAGTAGAGGTAGAAGGTGCCCGCTGCGACGCCGGCGACCTCGGCCAGCTTGACGATCGACGCGTCGTGATAGCCGAGCTCGCCGAACACCTGCTCGGCCGCGTCGAGCAGGCGCCGCCGCGTGTCGAGTCCGCGCTTGGAGAGCGGACGGCCGTCGACGTTCGTGACGATCGTGTCGGTCATGCGGTCACCCCCGGCGTAGGCTCGACGGAGCCGGAGCGGAAGAGCTCGGACTTCTGGATCTTGCCGATCGAGTTGCGCGGCAGCCGGTCGACGACATGGAAGCTCTTCGGCACCTTGAACCGCGCGAGGTGCGCCCGGCAGTGCTCGCGCAGATCGTCCTCGGAGACGGGCGAAGCGAGCACGACAAAGGCTACGCACACCTCGCCCCACCGCTCGTCCGCGACCCCGACGACCGCGGCGTCCGTGACCGCCGGGTGCTCGTGCAGCACCGACTCGACCTCCGCCGGATAGACGTTCTCGCCGCCGGAGACGATCATGTCCTTAGCCGTCCGAGGATGCGGTAGTTGCCCTCGGCGTCGCGCTCTGCGATGTCGCCGGTGAGCAGCCAGCCGTCGCGGAACGCGGCCGCAGTCGCGTCATCGTTGCGCCAGTAGCCGGCGAACACGTTCGGCCCGCGCACCAGCAACTCCCCTTCCTCCGAGAGCCCGCACTCGACGTACGGGTATGGCTTTCCGGCCCAGCCCGCCTTGCGGCGCGCGTCGTCCGGGGCCAGGCAGAGGACGTTCGGCGCCGCCTCGGTCAGGCCGTAGCCCTGGACGATGTCGACACCGCGCTTCGCCCAGGTGTCGAGGAGCGCCTCGGGCATCGGCGATCCACCGACGACCGCGAGGCGCAGCGAGTCGAGGTCGGCCGCCGCGAAGCGCGGCTCCTGCGCGATGAAGAGGTAGTTCGCCGGGACGCCCATCATCGTCGTGATGCGCTCACGCTCGATCAGGTCGAGCGCACGCTCCGCCTCGAAGCCGCGCTCGAGGACGAGCCGGGCGCCTTTCCACCACGCAAGGATCGACTGGACGTTCCAGCCGCCGCAGTGGAACTGGGGCAGCACCTGGAGGATGACGTCGTCGGCCCGGACTCCGGTCGCGAGGTCGAACGAGAGGTTCGTCCAGAAGCAGTTCGCGTGCGTGAGCAGCGCGCCCTTCGGCTTCCCGGTCGTGCCCGACGTGTAGATGAGGAGGAGCGGGTCGCTGTCGCGCGGCGATGCCGGGTTCGCGCGCTCCGGCACAGCACGGGCCGGGCGCACCGACGCGAGCCCGAGCGCAGCTTCACCCAGCTCGCGGTAGGCCTCCTCGACAAGGAAGACAGACGGCTGCGCATCGTCGAGCTGGTAGGCGATCTCGGACGCAGCGAGACGCCACGAGATCGGATGCAGAATCGCTCCCGCCTTCGCGCACGCGAACATGACCGCAACGTGCTCACCGGTGTTCCCGGTGAGCGTCGAGACGCGGTCGCCGTGGGTGAGCCCGCGCGCGAGCTCGTCGGACCGCGCATCGAGCTCCGCGTAGGTCCAGGTGCGTCCGGCCTCCCCGATCGCGACCCGTTCCGGCGTGATCCGCGCGCGGTCACGAATGATCCTGTCGATCGTCAGCTCGTTCATTGCAGAAGCATTCATTTCAGAAACTCCGTGACGATCCTGACGAACGCGTCGGGCTGCTCCCAGAAGAAGAGGTGGCCGGCGCCCGGGAAGCGCTCGATGCGGGCGCCCGGGATGCGCCGCGCGAGCACGTCGGCGTTGCGGTGGTCGACGACGTTGTCGTCGGTGCCCGTGAGGATCAACGTCGGCGCGGCGATCCGGCCGTCGACGCCCGCGAAGGTCATCCCGGCGGCGGCCTGGGCCAGCCAGCCGGCCTGGTCGGGCGGATTCTCGATGCGCCGCCGGTAGAGCTCGTCGACGAGGCCGGCCGGAGGATCGGAGCCGAGCGCGTTCTCGACAAAGCGTCGCAGTGCCACCTCGGGCGCGAGTGTCGCCGCTTCGGCGAAGAGCTGCACGGTCACCTCGGGCATCGGGATGGTCTCTTCACCTCCGGGCGTCGTGCAGCAGAGAACGAGCTTCCGCACCCGCTGCGGCGAGGCGACGGCGACCTCCTGCGCGACCATGCCGCCGAGGCTCGCACCGAGCACGTGCGCCCGGTCGACGCCGGCCTCGTCGAGTACCTGGAGCGCGTCGCCGGCCATCTGTTGTGCGGTATACGGCCCGTCCGGCTTGTCGGACTCGCCGATGCCCCGGTTGTCGAAGAACAGGACGCGATACCGCTCCGCGAGGCCGGGCACGACCGGGTCCCAGCTCCAGCGCGCGTAGCCGAGCCCCTGGATCAGCAGCAGCGGCTCGCCGTCGCCTTGTTCGGCCCACTTGATGTTCACCGCTGCAACGCCTCCTGGAGCCGCTGGAGCGTACGCGGCCGGCGCACGCTGCCGATGCGCGCCAGGCCTCCCGGTACGAAGAACACGACGAGAATGAAGAGCACGCCGAGCACGAACAGCGGCTGCTGGAGCGGCGTGCGCAGTACGTGCGGCAGCGAGGAGACCGCGTGCGACGACGAGGCGTCGCCGAGCCTCTGGTTCGCCCAGGTGTACAGGATGCCGCCGGCGAGCGCGCCCCAGCGCGTGCCGGTTCCGCCGATCACCACCATCACGAGCAGCGTCAGGGTGAAGTTCGCGGACGTGACGTCGGGCGTCGCGCCGCCGAGCAGCAGCACGTAGACGACGCCGCCGGCGGTCGCGAGGAACGAGGCGAGCACGAACGACATCAGCTTGTAGGCGTACGGCCGCAGGCCGAGCACCTCGACGCGCAGCTCGTTCTCGCGAATCGCCTGCCAGATGCGGCCTGGCGATGAGCTGACCGCCCACTGCACCACCACGAAGACGACGGCGAGATAGCCGAGTGCGACCCAGTAGAGGTGCTTCGTGTTGAAGATCCCGACGAGGCCCGCCGGCAGCTTTTTGTAGTCGGTGCCGAGGCCTTCCTCTCCTCCCGTCCAGCCGTGCGGGTTCTTGAACGCGAGGATCGAGCCGGCCTGCGCAAATGCGAGCGTCACCATCGCGAATGCAATGCCGCCGACGCGCAGCGAGACGGCGCCCAGGACGAGCGGCAGCACGATCCCGACGAGTGCGGTGAACGCCAGCCCCTCGGTGAAGGTCCAGTGCCACTTGGTGAGCGCAATCGCCACCAGGTAGACACCGACGGCGAAGTACAACGCGTGACCGAACGAGAGCAGGCCGGTGAACCCGAAGAGCAGGTCGTAGGTCATGGCGAGACCGCCGAAGAGGAGGCAGAGCGCGAGCAGCTGGAGCGTGCCCGGTGTGTTGATCGAGCTCTTGAAGACATACGGGATGTCGATCGTCAGCTTCGGCACGAGCGCGAGCGCGACGAGCAGGACGACCGGCACGGCGATGCGCTTCACGCGAAGCTCCCGGCGAGGCCGCGCGGGCGGACGAGCAGCACGATCCCGAGCAGCAAGACGACGCTGAGGTCGCCGAGCCCGGACGAGGCGTAGTAGTTGGCGTACTGCTGGAGGAGCCCGACGACGACCGCGGCGATCGCAGTGCCGCGCAGCGAGCCGAGACCGCCGATCACGACGACGATGAACGCGAAGATCAAGAGCGAGGTGCCGCGTGAAGGATCGACGGTGGCGAAATAGACGTTCGAGAGGACGCCTGCGATCGCGGCCGCGACGCCTCCGATCGCGAACACGAGCGTGAAAGCGCGGCGCACGTCGATGCCGAGCGCCGTCACCATCGCACGATTCTCGACACCTGCGCGGATGATCAGCCCGTAGCGGGTATGCCGCAGGAAGGCATTCAGCGCGGCAAGCACGACGATCGCCGTGGCGATCTCCACGAACCGGTCGTTCGGGATCAGCGCGCCGAACACGGAGGTGGTGTTCCCGAGCCACTGCGGGGCGGGCACCGCGCGTGCGTCGTTGCCCCAGATCGCCACGATCAGCGCCGTGGTCGCGAGACTGAGGCCGACGGTCACGAGCACCTGCTCGATGTGCCGCTTGTAGAGCGGCCGGATCAGCACCAGCTCCACCAGCGCGGCGAACAGGCCGCCGGCGACGAGGCCGACGAGTGAGCCGATCAGGAACCGCGGCAGCACGGCCACACCACCGAGGCGCGACTCCGTGAACCACATCGCGTATGCGCCGACTGCGAGGAACGACCCGTGGGCGAAGTTGAGCACTCCCATCAGGCCGTAGATCAGCGAGAGGCCAGAGGCGACGAGGAAGTACATCGCCCCGAGACCGAAGCCGGTGATCGTGAGCAGGATGAAGGTGCTCATCGGCGTAGGCCCGACGGAGCCGCGTAGAAGATCATCGGTGTCCCACCCCGAGCATGCGGTGCACCATCGGCTTGTCGGCGAGCAGTTCCTTGGCGGGGCCGATGTGCACGACCCGGCCCGTGTCCAGCACGACGGCGTCGTGCGCGACCCGCTGTACGACTCCGAGGTTCTGCTCGACGAGCAAGACGGTCGTGAGCTCCGAGACGCGCTCGAGCACGCGGGCGACCTCGGTGACGAGCAGCGGTGCGAGGCCTTTGGTGGGCTCGTCGACGAGCAGGACGCGGTTCCCGTTCAGGAGGGCCCGCGCGATCGCGACCATCTGCTGCTGCCCGCCCGAAAGGGTGCCGGCGAGCTGCTTGCCGCGCTGCTTCAGCTCCGGAAACAGGTCGTAGACGAGCTCGTACTGCGGCTCCGCGTCGCGCTCTGCGAGGCGCAGGTTCTCGTCGACGGTGAGACCTGCGAAGACGTCGCGATCCTCCGGGACGTAGCCGACGCCGCGTCGCACGATCTTGTGCGTCGCAGTCGACGTGACGTCGCGGCCGTCGAGCTCGATCGTCCCCCGGCGGTCCACGAGCCCCATCAGCGCACGCAGCGTCGTCGTCTTGCCGACGCCGTTGCGACCGAGCAGCGCGGTGACCCCGCCCTCGGGCACGTCGAACGAGACGCCCTGGAGGACGTGCGCCTCGCCGAGGTGGACGTGCAGGTCGCGGACGGTCAGCAGTGGCATGACATCAGGCACCTAGATCGGCTCGCCGAGATAGGCCCGCTGCACCGTTTCGTTTCGCATGATCGCGTCGGGCGTGTCGACGGCGAGCAGGTTGCCGTGGTGCAGCACGGCGATCCGCTGCGCGAGACCGGTGACCACTTCCATGTGGTGCTCGACGAGAAGCACGGTCTTGCCCTCGTCGACGTGCACCGAGCGGATCAGCTCGACGAGCTCGGGGACGTCTTCCATCGAAACCCCCGCCATCGGCTCGTCGAGCAGGATCACGCGTGAGTCTCCGGCCAGCACCATCGCCAGCTCGAGCTTGCGCTTGTCCCCGTGTGCGAGCGAGCCGGCGGGCACAGCGCCGCGACCGGCGAGCCCGACGCGGTCGAGGGCCCAGGCGGCCTTGTCGACCGCCTCGCGAACTCGCGAGGCCTGCCGCCAGATGCGCATCGTCCCACCGAGCGCCGCCTCTGCGGCGAGCCGGACGTTCTCGAGCGCAGGCAGCAACGGAAAGACGTTCGACACCTGGAACGTCCGGCCGAGCCCCGCTCGCGTGCGACGGAAGGTCGGCAGGTCGGTGATGTCGACGCCGGCCAGCTCGATCCGCCCGCTCGTCGGGCGAAGGAGGCCGGAGACGAGGTTGAAGAGCGTCGTCTTGCCGGCTCCGTTGGGGCCGATCACGGCGAGCAATTCTCCCTCGCGGACGTCGAGCCCGACACCGGAGAGGATGGTTGCCCCTCCGATGTCGAGCCCGAGGTCCTTCGTCTCGAGGATCGGGGTTGCGCTCACGCGCGGTGCTTCGGCCCTAGCCCCGCATCGCCACGACGGGCGGCGCCGTGGCAAACGTGGAGGCTGTGCCGAGGAGCTGTGGCACGAGGTGGCCGTTCTTGCTGACGAGCTGGACCCGGAACATCGGCTGCAGCATCGCGTGATCCTGCGGCCGGATTGCCTGGATGCCCTTCGGGGCGAGGAACTTGTAGCCCTCGAGCGCGGTGACCATCGCATCCGGATTGTCGCTCCCTGCCGTCTTCAGCGCGTGCACGATCATCTGCGCCATCACGAAACCGTCCGGCGTGAAGATGTCCGGCACCTGACCGCGCTTGCGCAGCTTCTGCACGAGCCAGTCGTTCACCTTGTTCTTCGGCGCGGTGTAGACGTAGTGCGACAGGTAGTGGATCTTCGTCGCCTGGTCGCCCAGCGTCCCCCAGGTCGCCCGTTCTGCGAGCCCGGTGACGACCTGCGTCCCCGAGAAGACGTTCTGCTGGTCGAGCGCCTTCCACATCGCACCTGCCGTCGTTCCGGCCCACGCGACGAAGATCAGGTCGGGGTTCGCGTTCTTCGCCTGCTGGGCGGACGGCGTGAAGTCCGTCGCCGTCAGCGGCACCGAGACCTCGGTGACCGTGTGGCCCTTGCCGCCAAGGACGGCCTTGACCGCGGCGTAGTTGCCATGGCCGAACACCGAGTCCTGGTCGAAGACGACGACCTTCTTGCCGGCGCCCTGAAGGAACGAGTTTGCGGTGTTGACGTCCTGGAGCGTCTGGCGGCCCGCACGGAACGTGTACTTGTTCACGCCGGTGATGGCGTCAGCGGCGGCGGGGCCCGAGATGAAGAGCACGTGGTTCTGTGCCGCGAGTGGGGCGACCTGCAGCGAGACGCCCGATGACACCGACCCGCCGATGATCTTGTACCCCTGGCCGATCAGGTCCTTCGCCGCGTTGACGGCCGTTGCCGGATCCGTCTTGTCGTCGACGTAGGTGACGTTGATCGTCTTGCCGTTGACCTTGTTCGTTCCGTTCGTGGCGTAGTTCAGCCCGTCCTTGAAGCCCTCGATCTCTTCGCCGCCGTAAGCGGCGAGCAAACCGGTGCGGGAGTAGATGATCCCGACGTTGTACGACGACGCGGCCGAGTGGTGCGACCGAGCCGCAACCGTCGCCGTCCCGCCGAGCAGCACGAAGAAGGCCGCCGCAAGCAGGACCTTCGTGAAGCGATGACGCATAGAGGCATCCTCCTGTGAGTGAAACCTGTGAGTTGAACCCCGAACCTGAGACCCGATTCAGGTGTTAGTTTGCGGCCCCCGCGGCGGTTTGTCAACCCACGAGCTCAAAGACCGCGCGACGGGGCTGAAGGTGTCAGACACCCCTCCGGGCAGTGCGCCATGCGATCGCGATGAAGAGGCGGCGAGGTGTCAGACACCGCCGCCCGAAAGAGTCGGGTTACGCGGATTCTTCGGCGAGTTCGTCGGTCTCGACGTCCGCGCCCGCGCTCGTCACGAGCGTCGGCTTCAAACCCTTTTCGATCGTCTCCTTCGTGATCACGCACTTGGAGACGTCCTTGCGAGAGGGCAGCTCGAACATCACGTCGAGCAACGCGTTCTCGATGATCGACCGGAGGCCGCGCGCGCCTGTCTCGCGGTGAAGCGCCTTGTCGGCGATCGACCAGAGCGCATCGTCGGTGAAGACGAGGTTGATGTTGTCGTAGTTGAAGAACCGCTGGTACTGCTTCACGAGCGCGTTCTTCGGCTCGGTGAGGATCTGGACGAGATCCTCGCGCTTGAGCTGGTGGACTGCCGAGAGCACCGGCAGACGGCCGATGAACTCCGGGATCAGCCCGAAGTTGAGGAGATCCTCCGGCATGACCTCGCCGAGCAGCTCTGCGCTCGCCGCGTCACGCTTCGAGGAGATCTGCCGCCCGAAGCCGACGGCGTTCCTGCCGACGCGCTTCGCGATGATCTTGTCGAGGCCGGCGAAGGCGCCGCCGCAGATGAACAGGATGTTCGTCGTGTCGATCGAGAGGAACTCCTGATGCGGGTGCTTGCGGCCACCTTGAGGCGGCACCGACGCGACCGTTCCCTCGAGGATCTTCAGCAGCGCCTGCTGGACGCCCTCGCCCGACACGTCGCGCGTGATCGACGGATTGTCCGCCTTTCGCGCGATCTTGTCGACCTCGTCGATGTAGATGATCCCGGTCTCGGCCTTCTTGATGTCGAAGTCGGCCGCTTGGATCAGCTTCAGGAGGATGTTCTCGACGTCCTCGCCGACGTAGCCGGCCTCCGTCAGCGCGGTTGCGTCCGCGATCGCGAACGGGACGTTGAGGATCCGCGCAAGCGTCTGCGCGAGATGCGTCTTGCCGCAGCCGGTCGGGCCGAGCAGCAGGATGTTCGACTTCTGGAGCTCGACCTCGCCGTCCTCTGCGCCCATCTGCACGCGTTTGTAGTGGTTGTAGACCGCGACCGACAGCGTGCGCTTCGCCTCTTCCTGCGAGACGACATACTCGTTCAGCGCGCCGTAGATCTCGGTCGGACGCGGTAGGTTCTCGAGGTCGAGCGAACTCGGGGCCGTCAACTCCTCATCGATGATCTCGTTGCAGAGGTCGATGCACTCGTCGCAGATGTAGACGCCGGGACCGGCGATGAGCTTCTTGACTTGCCGCTGCGACTTGCCGCAGAAGCTGCAGAGAAGCTGCTCGTTTCCTTCGCTGGCCCGTGCCATCCTGCTCTCCTTTGTATCCCGAATCCGTTTGAACTGCTAGGTCGACCTGTATTAAGCAGCGGCCTCAGTGCGGGTCATGTCGCGGTTCGTGATCACGGTGTCGATGATTCCATAATCCACTGCCTCCACTGGGCTGAGGAAGAAATCCCTCTCCATATCGCGGGAAATATCCTCCTGGGACTTGCCGGTGTGGTGCGCGTAGATCTCCTCCAGGCGGCGCTTGAGGCCGATCACCTCACGGGCCTGGATCTCGATGTCGGTGCCTTGGCCCTGGAACCCGCCGGACACTTGGTGGATCAGGATCCGTGAGTTCGGCAGCGACATGCGCTTCCCTTTGGCGCCCCCGGCGAGGAGCAGGGATCCCATGCTCATCGCGATGCCGACGCAGATCGTCTGGATGTCCGGCTTGACGAACTGCATCGTGTCGTAGATGGCAAGACCGGCGTACACGGAGCCGCCGGGTGAGTTGATGTAGAGGTAGATGTCCTTATCCGGGTCCTCGGACTCCAGGTGCAGGAGCTGAGCGATGATCAGGTTCGCGATCTGGTCGTCGACGGGGGTGCCGAGAAAGACGATGCGCTCGGCGAGCAGGCGCGAATAGATGTCGAAGGCGCGCTCGCCGCGCGAGGTCTGCTCGACCACCATGGGGATCAGAGGCATCTCGTTACTCCTTGCTGCCGGGGGTCCAAAGTTTTGGGGTCTCGGCCGCCTGCTCCTGCTCAGGCGTCCAGATCGCCTCGCGCGCTTCGTGCAACTCCGGCGCGATGGGCTTGACCTCGGCCACGACGCGGTCGAGCGCCTTCTTCAGGCGGATGTCGTCGCGGACGCGGTCGGCGCCGCCCTCGGCGACGAACTGGTCGATGTCCTCGTCGGTCTCGCCGGCCGTACGCAGCTCCTCGCGGATCTCCTCGTCCGAGACCTGAATGCCGAGCTTGTCGGCAACCGCCTCGAGCACGAGCTCGCGCGCGACCGACATCGCGGCCTCGGCGCGCAGGCGTCCCTCGAGCACCTCGGGCGACTGGCCCGTCAGCTGGAGGTAGGAGTCGGCGTCGATGCCCCGCGCCTGGAGGCTGCGAGCGAGCCCGGTCAGAAGCTCGCGCGTCCGCGCCTCGACGAGCGGGCCCGCGGCGCTGAACTTCGTCGCCTTGACGAGCTCGTCGACCGCGGCCGCACGGAAGAGCCCTTCGAGCTCGTCCTCGACCTGCCCGCGCAGCCGGCCCTCGATCTCGGCCCTCAGCTCGTCGAGGGTGTCGAACTCTGAGGCCGCCTTGGCGAGGTCGTCGTCGAGCGGCGGGAGGACGCGCTGCTTCAGCTCGTTCAGCGTGACGGTCGCGCTGCGCCGGGTGCCGTCCGCGAGCTCGTACGCGAGCTCGCGGCTCTCGCCGGGCGAGAGGCCACGGATGCCGTTCTCGATCTCCTCGACGAGACGCTCGGAGCCGAGGTCGACGACGTAGTCGCGCTGGGCCGAGCCGTCCTCGGCGATCAGGTCGACGACCGCGGTGTCGCCGTCCTCTGCGGGGCGGCCTTCGACCGGGACGAACTCGCCGACGGTCGTCTGGAGCGCCTCGAGCTCGGCCTGCACCGCTTCGGCGGGCACCTCGGCCTCGTGCTTCGGAACTTCGAGCTGCGACCAGTCTGCGGGCTCGGGCGTCGGCTGCACCTCGACGGTCGCCGAGAAGCGCCAGTCCTCGCTCTCGCTCGCCGGCAGCACGTACTCGTACTCCGGCTGGGCGATCGGATTCACCCGTGCGCGTGTGGCGGCGTTCCAGAACCAGCCGCCGATGTGGCTCTCGACCGCCTCGGAGTAGAGGCGCTCCTTGCCGACCCGCTGGAGGAGGATCGGCCTGGGCACTTTCCCTTTGCGGAAGCCGGGAATGCGCACGCTCGACGCGAGGTCGTTCGCGGCGTGCTCGACGGCGTGATGGACGTCGTGCGCGGGGACGTCGACGGTCAGCTTGACCTTGTCGTCCGAGAGCTTCTCAACGGCGGTGTTCATCGGGTCCGGCCATTGAACCAGACCTGTACGTTGCTGGGCCGTGGACGTCGAGACCGCCATTCGCTCTCGAAGGACGCACAAGCAGTTCGGACCGGAGCCGGTCGACGAGGCCACGGTGCGCGATCTGCTCGACCTGGCCCGTTTCGCGCCGAACCACAAGCTGACCCAGCCCTGGCGGTTCCGCCTGCTCGGGCCGCAGACCCGCAGGCGTCTGAACGACATGGTCGGCGCAAAGGAGGCGATGAAGCTCGGACGCGCCCCGACGCTCGTGCTCGCGACGGCAGCCCTCTCCGGCGACCCGCTCACGGACGCGGAGGACCTGCACGCGACGGCCTGCGCGGTCTATGCCGTCCTCCTCGGGGCGACGGCCCGCGGACTCGCCTCGTACTGGCGGACGCCGGCCGTGCTCGGCGAGCGGGTCGTGCGCGACCTGCTCGGGCTCGCCGGGAGCGAGCGCGTGGTCGGCCTGATCCACCTCGGGCCCGCCGTCAGCGACCCGCCGGAGAAGGAGCGCCGGCCACTCGACGACGTGCTGCGCACCCTGCCGTAAAGGGCCCGTGCATCGGGAGCTCGGGTGTCGATACACCCCTTGCTCGGAACCATCGGCCGTCCGACAAGGCGAACCGGTGTCCGTCAGCGGTGTTTGAGCACGTAGACCGTCGGCTGGAGCTTGCCGAGGAACAGGAAGAGCTCCCAGTAGAGGTTGGCCTCGATGTGGTTGTAGATGTCCTCGCCGCGTTCCTGGATCAGGGTGCTGCGAAGTCGCCGCAGCCGGGTGATTCGCAGCAGCATCCGAGAGCCGGAGTGAGACCTCTCCTCGGCGTGCTCCTTGAACTCGCTGCCGATGACCTCCTTGATCTCCACCGCGAACCCGGCATGTCGGAACGCCTCCTCGACCCGGTGCTCCACGAGACTCGATGCGACGAGGCCCAGATGGCGTTCGAGCAGCCCGCGCTCCTCCGGGGCAAGAAGATCGGTGGCGAAAGTCGTGTAGATCAGCAACCGCCCGTCGGGCTCGAGGATGCGCGCGAGGGTCGAAAGGGCATCGTCGAGCAGTTCGACTTGTGAGATGACGTCGCGGCACCAGATGAAATCGAATGAACCGTCCTGGTAGGGGAGAGTCTCCATCACCCCGCAGACCATCTCGATCCGGCCGGCCAGCCCCGCCGCCGCGACCGCCTCCCGTGCGCGTTCGACATGGATGGCCACGGGATCGACACCAACACCCGTGGCCTCGTGTGCCTGCACGAGAAGAATCAGGTCGGCCGCGTCGCGACACCCCGCATCGAGAATGACGGAGCCCGGCGGGATGTACCGCGTCGCGAGATCGTGCAGCCATTCGCGCCCCCGCGGCTCCAGACTTCGATCCAGCAGCTCGTACACGTCCCAGGTCTCTTCGCTGTAGACGCGGGACAGCCGATCGAGATGGCCTGACATTGCCCTCAGCCTAAGATCCCAGATCCCCCGACGCGAACTCGCGGCGGCCCGCGACCCCACGCTCGATCGAGCCGAAGACGTCGTGGTCGTCGGTCGGGTTGTACGTCCCTCGGCGAGATCCGTCAGTCCAGGTTGTGCAACGCGAAGGCGAGCAGCACCAGGAGCAGGCCCACCTGGAGCATCGCTCCGAAGAACAGGAGACCTATTGACGTTGCGATCGCGCCGCCTGTCGTGACGCCTCGTCGGAGAACAGCGATCGCCACGCACAACGCCAACATCGTCGTCGCGATCAAGTCCGCAACGACGAACCACCAAGGAGCAGCATGGAACAGCCCATACCAAAGGAGAGCGTTGAGCGCAGCGGACGCGAAAACACCGGAGGAGACGATCAACAACGATGTCCTGCGTGGCTTCAATTGCTCTTCACTGCCCAAGCAAGCGGCGACCTGAACACGGACCGTCGAGGGAAACCGCGCACCGGGTGCTAGGCCCGTAGCCGCGTAACCCTCGGCATAGCTGTCCCAGTGCGGGCGAGAGGACTTGAACCTCCAAGGGCCGAAGCCCACCGGGACCTAAACCCGGCGCGTCTGCCAGTTCCGCCACACCCGCGCGGTGGTTCACAGCGTAACCCGTGTCGCACCGATCCTGGTTCGCTCTCCGAACCAGGATCATGAGTTTCCTCGAGAGGTCGCCGGTTCAGCTCTTCGCGGCGAGCGGTGCCAGGAAGCGGTCGGCGCGGGCCCAGTAGGCGCGCCGGGCGGCCGGGGTGTCGTTCAGGACCGACAGATGGTCGGCGACGAACGCGCCGCGTGAGTGGACACCCTCGAAGCGAACGTCCTTGTACGGGAAGCCGCTCGCAGCGAGTTGCGTGACGAGTTGCCCGGCGCCGATCGTGCCGACGGTCGTGTCTTTGTCGCCGGCGAGGATCAGAATTTTCGTGTGCCCGGCGAGCGGGGAGAGGTTCATCAGCGGGTCCATGTTTCCCGCCGGGAAGACGCTGACGATGCGGCCCGGCACGAGTCCCGTGACGGAAGCGATGCTCGCGTAGTCGACGACGAGCCTGCCGCCGCGCGAGTAGCCGATCGCAGCGACCGGCACTCCGTGGGCGATGTGCGGCAGCGCAACGCCGAGCCCTTGCGCGAGGTGTTTCATCGCGTTCGGCTGGAACGGAAACGTCTCGTATGCCGGGTACACCGCCTCGTACCCCTCGCGTGCGAGATGCT
>Ga0105854_1000481_pt1 | contig 18291 bp, 19 predicted proteins | sample OrgsoiDNA_201058_FD_89679 | JGI IMG/M metagenome (GOLD analysis project Ga0105854, IMG submission 89679) | Permafrost soil microbial communities from the Arctic, to analyse light accelerated degradation of dissolved organic matter (DOM) -... | ecosystem: Environmental > Terrestrial > Soil >... | reverse complement strand
CGGCGACCCCGGCTACGGCTGGGTCGGCACGCTCGCCGTCCGTCGCGCCTGGCGGAAGCGCGGCATCGGCGAAGCCCTTCTTCGCCATTCGTTTCGCGAGCTGCACGACCGCGGTCGCAGGCGCGTGCGTCTGTCTGTCGACGCCGAGAGCCTCACCGGCGCGACGCGACTCTACGAGCGCGTGGGCATGCGCGTGATCCGGCGGTCGAACGCCTGGGAGCTCGAGCTATGAGCGCTCTGCGCGCTCGCTGTCCCGACTGCCGCACGCTGACCGCAGTGGCGATCGGGTCCGAGTACCAGTGCCACTCGTGCGGTCGCGAGTTCACCGCCGGGCTCGTCCGCGTCCCGCGTGCCTGGGGCGACGGTGGCGAGGCGATGGCCGGGGCCGCCCGAATGGCCCTTCCGTGGCCCGAGGCGGCGGTGATCGAAGAGACGACGCTCGACGCGCAGAACGAGGCGCTCGCGCGCGAATTGCCTGCGCGGCCCCTCGTGCTCGGCGGCTGCTGCTGCTCCCATGTCGGCGTGGTGCGCGAGCTCGTCCGCCGGCACGGCCGCGTCGCCGTCGTCTGGATCGACGCCCACGGCGACCTGAACACGCGCTCGTCATCGCCGTCCGGCAACGCGTGGGGGATGCCGTTGCGGATGCTGATCGACGGCGGCGATGTCACCGCGGCCGACGTGACGCTCGTCGGGGCGCGCAGTCTCGATCCGCCGGAGGTGGCGTTCATCGCCGCCGCCGGCATCCGCTCCGAGCTCGGCGATCTTCCGGAGCGGGTCTACGTCGCCCTCGACTGCGACGTGATCGAGCCGGGGGAGCTCGATGTCTTCATGCCCGAGCCGGCCGGGATCCCGCTCGACCGCCTGGAGGCTCTGCTCGCCTCGATTCCGGCCCCGCTCGGCGCCGGCTTCACCGGCCTCGTCGCCTCCGCGCGCAACGAGGCCGCGCTCGTGCGGCTCGGGCTGGCGCTCGGCCTGTAACCGTCCGGGCGGGCAGGCGGTCTAAGCTCTGCCAATGTCTGAGGCGCGGATCGACGTCCAGGTCGAGCACAAGCATGCTCCACCTCCGGTCGAGAAGAAGCACCCGAACACCTGCCCAAAGTGCGGGTCGCACTATCGCGACGACGAACTGGAGCAGACGCTGTGGGTGTGCGGCCATTGCGGCCACCACTTCCCGATGCGCGCCCGCGCCCGCATCGACTGGTATGCCGACGACGGCTCGTTTCTCGAGGAGGCGACCGAGGTCCGTTCTGACGACCCGCTCGATTTCTTCGACCTGCGCCCGTACGCCGAGCGGCTCGCCGAGGCGGAGCTGAACACCGGGCTCGGCGAGGCCGTCGTGATCGGGCAGGCGACGATCGGCGGCCATCCGGTCGAGCTCGCCGTGATGGACTTCAGCTTCATGGGCGGCTCGATGGGCAGCGCCGTTGGCGAGAAGTTCTCGCGCGCCTGCGACTCGGCGATCGATCGAGGCGTGCCGCTCGTCTCGGTCACGTCGTCCGGCGGCGCCCGCATGCAGGAGGGGATTCTCTCGCTGATGCAGCTGCCGAAGACCGTGTGCGCCGTCGAGGACCTGCACGACGCGCGCCTGCCGATGCTGACCGTGATGGCGCACCCGACGACCGCCGGCGTGCTCGCTTCGTTCGCATCACTCGGAGACGTGACGATCGCCGAGCCCGGTGCGCTGATCGCGTTCACCGGCCCGCGGGTCGTGCAGCAGACGACACGCGAGAGACTGCCGGACGACTTCGGCCTGGCAGAGCAGAACCTGCGCTTCGGCCACCTCGACGCGATTCTGCCGCGGTCCGAGCAGCTCGAGCACCTCTCCCGGCTGCTGAGGCTGTTTGCATGACCGACCGCGACCACGAGCTGACGCTCCGCCAGCGCCTCTCGGGGCTCTCGCGGCTGCCGCTTCTGCGTGGCGTGCGCGTCGACGGGGAGGCGGATCGCCTGCGGGCTCAGCTCGTCCGCCTGAACGCCGACACCACCGACGAGACGATCTGGCACTCGGTCGAGCTCGCACGGCACGTCGACCGGCCCTACACGATGGATTACGTCGCGCGCATGCTCGACGACTGGGTCGAGCTGCACGGCGACCGCGGCCGCGCGGACGACGGCGCGCTCGTGACCGGGCTCGCTCAGCTCGATGGACGCACCGTCGTTTTGCTCGGGCACCAGAAGGGTCGCGATGTGAAGGAGCGCCTCGACCGCCAGTTCGGGATGGCGTATCCCGAGGGCTACCACAAGGCGATGCGGGTGATGGAGATCGCCGAGCGTTTCGGCTTCCCCGTCATCTCACTCATCGACACGCCCGGTGCCTACCCGGGCGTCGCCGCCGAGCAGCACGGGCAGGGCGGCGCGATCGCCCGCTCGCAGGCCGAGATGGCGCGGCTGACGGTTCCCACGGTCGCCTGCGTGATCGGTGAGGGTGGCTCCGGCGGCGCTGTCGCGATCGCCGTGGCTGACCGGGTGCTGATGCAGGAGAACGCGATCTACTCGGTGATCACACCCGAGGGCTGCGCCGCGATCCTCTGGCGGGACGCCGGCGAGGCGAAGAAGGCCGCCGCGGCCTTCAAGCCCGACGCCTTGCACTGCCTCGAGCTGGGCGTGATCGACGGGGTCGTGGCCGAGCCCGCGGGCGGCGCGCAACTCGACCATGACGAGGCGGCGCGCCTGCTGAAGGCAGCGCTCGTCGAGTCGCTCGAGGAGCTCGAGGACACCCCCGGCGAGGAGCTGCGCCGCCGGCGCCGTGCAAAATTCCGTGGTATGGGCGTCTTTGCCTGAGAAAACCGCCACGCAAGGGCTTTTCCACACTGTCCACAGGGTTTTCAACCGGTCCGAAGACGGTTCTGAATGCGTCGAGGCCCGCCATAAGCGGGCCTCGAGCGCCTAACCCCCCCGTCAGGTGGAGAAGCTCGAGAGCGATTCTCTCCGGTGGCACAAGGGCTAAACCTCCCCCGGATCGAACCAGCTCGCGCGGTGGAAAGACAACCACCGCGCGACCCCACCCGCAAGCGCGAAGCTATGGCGGTGTCGCTCGGCGAGTACCGGAAGAAACGAGACCCGAAGCGGACGCCGGAGCCGTTCTCTCGCGGCGATCGCAGCTCGCTGCAGCCGATCTTTGTCGTCCAGCGCCATGACGCCCGCCGGCTGCACTACGACTTCCGGCTCGAGCTGCGCGGCGCGCTCGCATCCTGGGCGGTACCGAAAGGCGTGCCCCTCGAGCCCGGCGGCCGCGCCCTGGCGGTTCACGTCGAGGACCACCCGCTCGAGTACGCGGCGTTCCACGGCGAGATTCCAACCGGCCAGTACGGCGCCGGCAGCGTTGAGATCTGGGACAGTGGCACCTACGAGCTGCTCGAGGAAAAGGGCAACGGACAGCTCACCTTCCGGCTGGACGGCAAGCGGCTCGAAGGCACCTGGTCGCTCGTCCCGGCGCGCCTGGACGGCAAGGAGCAGAACTGGCTGCTGATCAAGCGCCGCGACGACGAGACCGGCGGGGACGCCGTGCAGCGAACCTACGAGCCGATGCTCGCCGCCCCGAGCGACGCAGTCCCGGCCGGCGACGACTGGATCTTCGAGGTGAAGTTCGACGGCTACCGCGCTCTCGCCTACGTGCGCGGGGGCGAGTGCAGGCTCATGTCGCGAAATGGCAACGACCTGACCGAGCGCTTTTCGGATGTCGCGAAGGAGGTCGTGCAGGCGACGAAGAGCCCGAATGCCGTGCTCGACGGCGAGGTGTGCCGACTCGCCGCGGGCGGCCGATCGAGCTTCTCGAAGCTGCAGCAGGGCTCCGGGCCGCTCGTCTACTACGCGTTCGACCTCCTCGAGCTCGACGGTGAGCCGCTCCTCGACCTGCCGCTGACCGAGCGCAAAGGGAAGCTCCGCAAGCTGCTCGACAAGCGCAACCGGACGGTGCTCTTCTCCGAGCACTTCGATGACGGCGCCGCGCTGCTCGCGGCGGCCGACCAGCAGGGCCTCGAAGGAATCATGGCCAAGCGGCCGTTGTCGCGGTATGTGCAAGGCAAGCGCACGCGCGACTGGCTGAAGCTCAAGACCCACGGTGAACAGGAGTTCGTCGTCGCGGGCTACACGCGCGGGTCCGGCAGTCGTGCCGGCACGTTCGGCTCGCTCGTGCTCGCGGTCAACGAGCGAGGCGAGTTGCGCTACGCCGGCAACGTCGGCACCGGCTTCAACGACGCCGAGATCCACAAACTGCTGAAACTTCTGACGCCGTTGCACCGCGACACGACCCCGTTTCCCGTCGCGCCGAAGCTGCCGAAGGTGCGCAAGGGCGACGTGCAGTGGGTCGAACCGCAACTCGTCGTGCAGGTGCGGTTCAGCGAATGGACGCACGACAGACACCTGCGGCACCCGGCGTATCTCGGCGTCCGCGAGGACAAGATCGCGGGCGAGGTGACGCATGAGCGCCCGGTTCCCGACGTGATCAGGAAAGGGAAACGCGAGCTGCGCCTCTCGAACCTCGACAAGCCCTTCTGGCCGGAGGAGGGCATCACGAAAGGCGATCTGCTCGGCTACTACCAGGCGGTCGCGCCGATCCTGGTGCCACACCTGAAAGGCCGCCCTTTCACGATGCGCCGCTATCCCGACGGCGCCGCCGGCAAGGCGTTCTTCCAGAAGGACGCGCCGGCCCACATGCCGGACTGGATTCCCACGTTCCGCGCGCTCGTCTCGACCCGTACCGAGGCCCGCACGAAGAAGTGGATCGACCTCCCGCTCGTCAACGACGAGCTGGCGCTGCTCTGGATGGTGAACATGGGCTGCATCGACATGAACGCCTGGTACTCGCGCATCGACAGGCCGGAGCGCCCCGACTTCGTGCTCTTCGACCTCGACCCGACGCCCGAGGTGCCGTGGTCGCAAACGATCGAGGTGGCACTGCTCCTGAGAGCGCTCCTCGACGCGCTCGGGCTCGAGTCGTTCCCGAAGACCAGTGGCGGCAAGGGCTTCCACGTGCTGGTGCCTCTCGACCGGAGATCGACCTATGCGGACACGCGCCACTTCGCGGAGCTCGTCGCCGGCGCGATCGCCCGAACGCACCCGAAGCTCGCGACGACGGAGTGGTCGAAGGCGCGCCGCCGCGGCGTCCTCATCGACGCGAACCAGAACGGCGAAGGGAAGACGATCGCGTCCGTCTATTCGGTGCGCCCCAAGCCCGGCGCATCCGTGTCGACGCCGCTCGCGTGGGACGAGGTGAACGCTGATCTTGGCCCGGAGAGGTTCACGATGCCGGTCGTGCTCGAGCGAGTGCAGCGGCTCGGGGATCTCTACGCCGGCGTCCTCACAACCCGGCAGTCGCTCTCGAAGGCACTCAGCTCGCTGGCGTAGAGAGCCCGGCGACCGGATGAAGCGCCGCCAAACGATGGTTGCGGAAGTGTGGGCCGGCGTTCGGAGAATGGCCGGTTTGGTGCGGTTCCGTGCAGGTCCGGCCGAGGCCGGCTTCAGCCTTTGATCGGATGCGTTCGCGCGGCCTGCTTCGCGACGCTCAGCTCCCTCCCGTCGATCGCGGCGTACCGGAGCGCGATCGCGCTCAGCTCGTCCGAGGCCTCCTTCGCCGCGTGCCCGAGCTTCGCGTCGAGCGTCTCGGGGTCGTCGAGGTACAGCAGCCTCGTCCAGAAGGTCGTCAGCACGATCGAGACCCATGGCATGAAGATCGCGTTCCGCTCCAGTGCCGCCGACGGCCGCTGGACGAAGAACGCCACGAAGATGCCGACCGTCAAGCCGGCGAGCCCGATCGAGGCGGCCGCCTCGCCGACCGACGCCGCGGTCATGCCCTTCACGAACGCGGCGACGATCGCCGCGACACCGAACACCATCATCGCCACGTACCCGAGGAACACCACCCGGTATGAGCGCCGCAGGTACGCCGTCGTCCGCGCGAGCGTCTGGACATCCTCGCGGAGGATCGCCGCCGCGAGGTCGCGCAACTCCTGCGTCGTCTCCAAGGGATCCCCGTGCCGCGGGCGGGGCAGCCGCATCGTCATGGCATGCCCTCCTCGTCGATTGGCGGCGAGCCTACGGCAAGCCGCGCCTGTAGTCCACCCCGAGCTGCACTCCTCTACGAGTCGATGTCCTCCGATGCCACGTCCGCGGCGCCGGCGCCTGCCCGGTCGCGCGTTGCCCTGAGGTCGTCCTTGCGTGCCTCGAAGTCCTCGTTGTCGAGGTCGCGCTGAAACGGCGTCATCCCCGACTCCTCCTGCGCGCGCGCGACCGCCCGTGCATCCTCACCCTTCGACCAGCGTTGAAAGAACTGTTTGAGTCCCATCAGGCGAGTTTGTCGATCCCGAGCTGCGAGCGCAAGGCGTCGAGACCCTCGATCTCGACCGGCACCGGCGAATGGAAGCCTGCGCGCTCGAGCCGCAGGACGCGATGCACGAGCGGCTCGCCGCGCGGATGCGAGAGCTTCGTCCCCGCGTCGATGTACCCGAGCTTGCGGGACACGCCGAGCGACGCGTCATTGCGCTCCCAGGCCGAGGAGACGGCCGCCTGCGCGCCGAGGCCGTCGAAGGCGAGCTTCAGGATGGCGGCGCGCTGTTCGGTGCCGAGCCCGCGGCCCTGCCACCGGCGGCCGAGCCATGAGCCGGTCGAGACGGTGCGCTCCCTCGCGAAGCCGGTCGCACCGATTCCCTGGGTGCCGATCGGCTCACCGTCGAAAAACGTGATCAGCTCGAGTCGCCAGTCCTCGGGTGTCAAGGTGCTGAGCTTCGTCCGATGGAACTCGAGGAAGTCGTCGACGAACGTCGGTGAGCCCGCGTTGTCCGTCCATGCGATCTCGAACGGCATCTCGGTCGGTTGGTGGATGCCCTCGAGGGCGAGCTGGGCGAGCGCGCGCAGCTCGGCGACGGTCGCGAGCCGCAACTCGAGGCGCGGCGTGTGCAGCCGCAGGCCGGTGAGCGGATGCCCGGTGTGCAGATAGAGGTGGCGCTCGTCGACGATGTCGAAGCCGAGCTTCGCGTAGAGCTCGCGCGGCCAATCGTCTTCCAGCGCCTCCAGGAAGACGAGGTCATGCGTGCGTCGCGCCTCCTCGAGCGCGAACTGCACGACGGCTCGTCCGAGGCCGAGCCCTCGGAACTCTGGCAGCGTCTCGACATCCTCGATCTGCGCCGTGCGCCCGTCGCTGCGCAGCTCGCAGTAGGCCACGACCCGCCCTTCCAGGTACGCGGCGAAGAAGCGCAGGGAGACCGCTTCGCCCACGCGCCGCTTCGCCTGTCGGAGCTGCTCGGCCAGGCGATTGGTTCCCCAGGCCTCGGCGAGCGTCGTCGCGCGCTTCGCCGCGCCGAGCTCCTCGTGTGTGACTTCCCGCACCGACGAGGTGTCGACGAGCCGGTCGGGCTCCCGGTGGTGGGCCATCACGAGATGGGTCGCGAGCTTCCAGCCGCGCTCGGCGAAGCCCGGCGCAAGGGCCCGGCCGCCCTCGAACGCGACGACCTTTCGATGGTGGAAGCGCTCCATCAACGCGTCCGCCTCCGCCACGTGCTCCTCGACGGTCGCGAGCTCGTCGAGGACGAGGTAGTTGGCGTCGTAGACGCTCGAGATCGAGTCGGAGAAGAGGCCGACGCCGTGGGCAAACGGCTCGCGGCGCTCCGCGGTCGCCTCCTCGAGCCGCCGAGAGAATGAACGAATCCGTTCCGCCTCAGACATCGCCGAGCTCTACGACGTCGCGGCGGAAGACAAGCGCGACCGTCCAGTCGGTGACGACGCGCAACTTCCGCGTCAGGAGCGGCAACTGGTAGAGGTGATAGGTGCGCGTCACGAACCAGCCCGGGAAGCCGCGCAGGCGCAGGCCCAACACGTCCGCGATGCCCTTGTAACGGCCGAGCGTCGCCACCTGGCCGAGCATCCGGTACCGATACGGCCGCACGTCTCCCTGGAGGTTCTTTGCGAGCCGCCGCGCCTGGCGCAGCGCGTGCTGGCAGGTCGGCGGGTCGAAGGCGCCCGGCGTCGCCTGGTTCGGAACGCGCGCACAGTCGCCGAGCGACCACAGTTCCGCCCTGCCCTCCACCCGGAGGGTCTCGTCGACGATCACGCGACCGCGCTCGTCGAGCGGCAGGCCGAGCTCGGGAAGGAGCGGGCTGGCTTTCACGCCGGCCGTCCAGACGAGGGTCGCGGTCGGGATTCGCTCGCCGGTCGAGAGCACCGCCGCGTGCGCGCCGACCGAATCGAGCGTCGTGCCGGTGTGGATCTCGACGCCGCGGCCGGTGAGCTCACGCGCCGCATAGTCGCCGAGCCGTGAGGGGATCTCGGCGAGGATCTTCGGCGCCGCGTCGACGAGCACCCAGCGCTGCGGGACGTCGCGCAGGCCGGGGTAGTAGCGGAGTGCGTCGCGAACGAGATCCGAGAGCTCGGCGAGCGCCTCGACGCCCGCGTAGCCCGCGCCGACGAAGACGAACGTGAGTTGCCGCTCCGCATCGCCCGCGGCTGCGAGCTCGAGCCGCCGCAGCACATGGTTGCGGAGGCGAATCGCGTCCTCGAGCGTCTTGAACCGGAGCGCGTGCTCGGCGAGGCCCGGCACGGGCAGCATTCGCGTGACCGCGCCGAGCGCGAGCACCAGCCGGTCGTATCCGACGTTCGTCTCGCCGGTCTCGGTCGCGACACGCACGGTTCGTGTCGCCTCGTCGAGGCCAGTGACGCGACCGAGCAGGAGCTCCGCGTGTGGGCACATGACGCGCAGCGGCACGACGACGTGCCGTGGCTCGAGCGTCCCGGACGCCGCCTCGGGGAGGAGCGGCGTGTAGAGCATGAAGTTCTCCGTGCTGACAAGCGTTGCGCCCGCCGTTCCGAGCAGGTGTGCGACGTACGCGCCGGCGAAGCCGCCGCCCAGGATGAGTGTTCCCGCTGCCGCTCTGCGCTCTGCCATGCCCCATGTTCTACGGAAGCTCGACGAGGCGCCGTTCGAGGAAGCGGCGCTCTGCGCCGTTCTCGCTCAGAGACAACGCGCGTTCGTACTCGGTGCGCGCCTCGTCCGCGCGTCCGAGGCGGCGCAGCAGGTCGGCGCGCGTCGAGTGGAGGTAGCGGTAACCGTCGAGCTCGAGGGTGTCGACGAGCGCGAGGCCGGCCTCCGGGCCCGCAGCCTCCGCGACTGCGACCGCGCGGTTCAGCTCGACCACCGGTGAGCCGGTCAGCCGGAAGAGCTCGCCGTACAGGACGGCGATCTGCCGCCAGTCCGGATCGTCCTCGGCGTGGAGTGCGGCAATCGCCGCCTGCACGACGTAGGGGCCTGACCCTTGGAGCGCGAGCGCGCGGTCGAGTGCCTTCCTGCCCGCGGCGATCTGCTCGGTGTCCCAGAGCGCGTGGTCCTGGTCGGCGAGCAACACGAGCTCGCCGTCCGCGTGGCGGGCGGCGCGGCGCGAGTCGTGCAGCAGCATCAGCGCGAGGAGCCCCTGCACTTCGGCCTCGTCGGGCATCAGCTCGGCGAGCGCCCGGCCGAGCCGGATCGCCTCCGCCGCCAGTTCGCCGCGGCCGCCGTAGCCTTCGTTGAAGATCAGGTAGACGACCGCCAGTACCGCCGTCAGCCGGTCGGGAAGCAGGTGCGCGGGCGGGACGCGGAACGGGATCCCCGCCTCGCGGATCTTCCGCTTCGCGCGCACGAGCCGTTGTGCCATCGTCGCCTCCGGAACGAGGAAGGCGCGTGCGATCTCCTCGGTCGAGAGGCCGCCGAGTGTGCGCAGTGTCAACGCGACCTGCGCCTCGGTCGCGAGCGCCGGATGGCAGCAGGTGAAGACGAGCTCCAGCCGCTCGTCCCGAAACACGGTCTCGTCCATCGTCTCCTCCGCGGCCTCCTCGACGTCCAGCAGCCGGGTCTTCGCGGCGAGCGTGCGATCGCGGCGGATGCGGTCGATCGCCCGGTTGCGTGCGGTCGTGACGAGCCAACCACCGGGGCTCGCCGGCACGCCGTCGCGCGGCCAGCGCTCGGCCGCGACCGCGAACGCCTCCTGCGCGGCTTCCTCGGCGAGGTCGAAGTCGCCGAGGAAGCCGATCAGCGTGGCAAGGACACGTCCCCACTCGTCGCGGAAGGCCTTCTGCAGGGCTCCCTCGGTCAGCGCTCGACCACCGGCCTGACCTCGACGGCGCCGCCCCTGCGCGCGGCGGGGATGCGGGCGGCCATGGCGAGGGCAGCGTCGAGGTCGTCTGCCTCGAAGAGGAAGAAGCCGCCGAGCGCCTCCTTCGTCTCGGGAAACGGCCCGTCGGTGGTCATGGCCTCGCCACCCTGCACGCGGACCGTCGTCGCGGTGTCCGCCGTCTGGAGCTCCTGCCCGCCGATCACGCCGGCCGACTCGGAGATGGCGAAGTACTCGCCGTAGATGGCGTTCTTCTCGTCCTCGGAGAGGGTGTCCCACTCGGTGTCGTTCGAATAGATGAGCAGTGCGTACTTCATCGATCCTCCTCTTCCTGAGCTTGTCTCTCCTACGACGAGCCGGCAGGCGTGAAATCGACAAGGCGCGTCAGAAATGTCAGCGCCCCGGACTTGTCGAGCATGTCGTTCAGGTTGCCGCACTTCGGGCTCTGGACGCACGAGGGGCAGCCGCTCGAACAGGGGCAGCCGCGGAGGAGCGCCGAGGTGTCCGCCACCCAGCCCTCGAACTGCTCGAACCCGCGCTCCGTGATCCCGACCCCGCCGGGGTGCCCGTCGTAGATGAACACGGTGGGTCGCCCAGTCTCGGGATGGATGTTCGTCGAGAGGCCGCCGATGTCCCAACGGTCGCACATTGCCCAGAGCGGCAGCAGCGAGATCAGTGCGTGCTCTGCGGCGTGCAGCGTCGCGAGCAGCTTGGGCATCTCCTCGAGCCCGGCAAGCTGCGACGGCTCCGGCATGAACCACACCGCCTCGGTGGCAAACGTCATCGGTGGCAGGTCGAGCGGGACGAGCTCGATTCGCTCCTGCGAGCTCATCGTCCTGCGCTCGTAGCCGACGACCTGCTCGGTCACCTCGATCTCGCCGAAGTAGAGGTCGAGCCCGAGCCGCGTTTCGATGCGGCGCGGTTCGACGATCCGGGTCATCGTGTCCTTCTTGGCCTGCGTGTACCAGTCGCCCTTGAACGACTCGACGACCGCGTGGAGTGAGGTCAGGTTCAGCTCGCGGACGAGGTACGACTCGCCGAGGTGGAGGTAGATCGCTCCGTCGTGCACTGTCGAATACGCGCGTGAGCCCTCGACGAGGCCGAGAACGGTACCGCTCGAGGCGTCGACGATCGTGAACGCGTCGGCGTCGGTCGAGCGCAGTGGCACCTGCGACGCCGGGTGCTCGGTGCCGCCCCACACGATCCCGGCGGGCGTCGCCTTGAGCTTCGGGTCGTCGCGAGCCGCCGTGAGCGCCTCGGGCCCGAGCAGCGCCGCGTCTTCGTCGGTCAGTGGCGCCTCGTAGGCGGCAGCGCGAACGTGGCCCGCGAGCACCCGAGGGTTTGCGTGGTCGAGGATCGCCGCCTCGACGCGCCGCCCGAGCAGCTTGTCGGGCTCGCGCATGAAGAACTGATCGAGTCCGTCCTCGCTTGCGACGAGCACAGCGAGGCCGCTCCCGCGGCGGCCCGCGCGGCCCCACTGCTGGCGCAGCGACGCGACGGTGCCGGGGAAGCCGACCGAGATGACCGCGTCGAGCAAGCCGACGTCGATGCCGAGCTCGAGCGCGTTCGTCGCGGAGACGCCGAGCAGGTCGCCCTCGGAGAGGCGACGCTCAATCTCGCGCCGCTGCGCCGCCGTGTAGCCCGCGCGGTAGGGGGAGAGCTGCGTGTCATCGCCGAGCCGCTCGGCGGTGAACCGGTGAATCAACTCGGCGGCCTTCCGGCTCTTCGCGAAGGTGAGGGTGCGCAGTCCCCGCTCGACGAAGGTCGCCTGGAGGCGCGATGCCTCGGCGAGCGCCGAGGCGCGCAGGGCGAACTCGGGATCGACGAGCGGGGGGTTCCAGAGCACGATCGTGCGCTCGGCGCGCGGCGCTGCGTCGTCGCCGATCACCGTGACGCGGTCGCCGAGAAGCGCTCGGCCGAGCTCCCCCGGGTTCGAGATCGTCGCCGTCGCGAAGATGAACTGCGGCTCGGCGCCGTAGATGCGGGCCAGTCGCCGTAGTCGGCGCAAGACGTTCGCGACGTGCGAGCCGAAGACGCCGCGGTAGACGTGCGCCTCGTCGACGATCACGTAGCGCAGATTCGAGAGCACGTCACCCCAGCGGTCGTGGTTCGGCAGGAGGCCGACGTGGACCATGTCCGGGTTCGAGAGGATCAGGTTCGACCACTTGCGGATCTGCCGGCGCTGCTCGGTCGGCGTGTCACCGTCGTAGATCGCCGGCTTGAGGCGCGGGACCCGGTACCCCGAGAGCGTCCTGAACTGGTCCTGAGCGAGCGCCTTCGTCGGGTAGAGGTAGAGCGCGCGGCTCTTCGGCTGCCGCGCGAGCTCGTCGAGCACCGGCAGGTTGAACGCGAGCGTCTTGCCGGACGCGGTCCCCGTGGTCACGACGACGTGCTCGCCGCGGGCGACCGCATCCCAGACCTCGCGCTGGTGCGCGTAGAGCCGCGGGACGCCGACCGCGTCGCGCACCCGCGGGTCGAGGCCGACGGGCAGCTCGGCGAAGCGCGCCTCGCGTTCCGGCTCGGTGCCCAGGTAGGCGACCTCCTCGCCGCTCAGCAGGCCTTCCCAGCGCAGGACGTCGACGCTCACGGCCGCTCGAACGCCACGGCGATCGTCTTCGGGTACTCGAAGCCGTCCTCGAGCTCTTCGGCGGCGAGGAGCGTGAGCCCGGCGAATGCGGTGAGGAACGGGCCGAGAGGCAGATGGACGAACGAGCCGAGCCGCGCGCGCCAGCCGCCCGGCGAGGTTCCGGGTGCGGTCGTTGCGGCGCGCCGTCCAGGGCCGCGATACCCGGGATGCAGGATCGGGACGCCGCGACCTCCGTGCTCCTGGGTCGCGCCGACGAAGCACGGGTGGTTCCCGATGTACACGAAGCGCCCGCCGCGGCGGAGCACGCGGCGAACCTCTGCGACCGCACCGGCGAAGTCGTCGAAGTCGGTGTGCGTGAAGGTCGAGTAGGCCGCGTCGAACGACGCGTCCGGGAACGGAAGGGCGGCCGCGTCGCCGTGGACGAGCTCGAGGCCGGGGTGGCGCCGGCGCGCGTGTTCCAGCTGGTCGGCCGACTGCTCGATTCCCGTGACCGTCCAGCCGAGGGCTCCTGCAATCGACGCGAAGTGGCCGCCGCCGCACCCGACGTCGAGGCAGCGGCCGGTGCCCGCGCCCAGCAGGCGGCGTAGCGCGGCGGCCGCGGTCAGGTAGTACGCGGACTGCGTGTCCATGAACACGTCGTACTCCGAAGCGAGCCCGTCGTAGTGCGCTTCGTCCATGAAGCGATGCTAGCCTCGGCTTACCGGGGTGCCCGTCTGAGGGCTGAGATCACACCCGTCGAACCTGATCCGGGTCATACCGGCGAAGGGAGGCCAGTTGACCGTTCCACGCCTGCTCACGATCGCCGGCTCCGACAGCGGGGGTGGTGCCGGCATCCAGGCCGACCTGAAGGCCTTTGCAGCCGCCGGGGGCTATGGCATGTCGGCGATCGTCGCGCTGACGGCCCAGAGCACCGTCGGTGTGTCGGCGGTGCACGAGGTGCCGCCGGAGTTCGTCGTGAAGCAACTCGCCGCGGTCTTCTCCGACATCGGCGTCGACGCTGCGAAGACGGGGATGCTCTTTTCGCGCCGGGTGATCGCGGCGGTCGCAGGCTTTCTGGCCGCCCATCGCGTGCCGCTCGTCGTCGACCCGGTGATGGTCGCCGCTTCGGGCGCGAAGTTGCTCGAGGACGACGCGGTCGAGGCACTCGTGACTCAGCTCTTCCCGCTCGCGACCGTCGTGACGCCGAACCTGCTCGAGGCGCGCGCACTTTGTGACGACTCTTCACAAGCGACCCGCCGTGACCTCGCCGAGCGCCTGGTCGCACTCGGCGCGCCGGCGGCGATCGTCACAGGTGGGCACGGCGATCCGGTCGATCACCTGTTCGACGGAACGGAGCACGTGGAGATCGCCGTCGAGCGGCTCGATGTCCCAGCCACGCACGGTGCGGGATGCACGCACTCGGCGACGCTCGCGGCGCTGCTCGGCCGCGGTTTTTCTCTGACCGACGCGGCGCGCGGCGCCGCGGCCGCGGCGACCGAGGCCGTCCGGCACGGGCTCGACGAATTGGGCGCCGGCGACGGCCCCGTCGACATCCTCAACCTGAAAGGAAGGCTGTGACGCTCACTCCCGGCGAATCGCTCGGGCGGCTGCGCGGAACGAAGCCGCTCGTCCACCAGATCACGAATTACGTCGTCATGAACGAGACCGCCAACGCGACGCTCGCGCTCGGCGCGCTGCCGGTGATGGCGCACGCGCCGGAAGAGGTGGAGGAGATGGTCGCGCTCGCCGGCGCGCTCGTGCTCAACATCGGCACCCTCTCCAGGCACTGGGTCGATGCGATGGTCGCCGCCGGGCGCGCCGCGAACGTGCGGGCAATCCCTGTCGTGCTCGACCCGGTCGGCGCGGGTGCGACGGCCTATCGCACCGAGACTGCGAAGCGGATCCTCGATGAGGTGCGCGTGACCGTGCTCCGCGGAAATGCCGGCGAGATCGCGACGCTCGTGGGTGTCGACGCCGAGGTGCGCGGCGTCGAGTCGATCGATGTCGGCGGCGACCCAGCCGAGCTCGCTCGGCAGGCGGGCGAGGCGCTCGGGCTGGTCGTAGCCGTCACGGGCGTTGTCGACCACGTCTCGGACGGGACGCGCGTCGTTGCGATCGAGAACGGTCATGCGCTGATGGCTTCGATCACCGGGACCGGATGCATGTCGAGCGCCCTCACGGGCTGCTTCCTCGCGGTCAACCAGGAAAGGCCGCTCGAGGCGGCCGCCGAGGCGCTCGTCGCCTTCGGCGTTGCGGGCGAGGATGCGGCGCTCGTCGCGAAAGGGCCGGGATCCTTCCACGTCGCCCTCTACGACGCGCTTGCCGGGCTCGACCCGGCGACGCTCGACGAGCGGGCGAAGCTGCTGTGATCGTGCACGCGATCGTCGAGGACTTGGGCGCCGCACGGCACGCGGTCGAGGCCGGTGCGACGGTCGTGCAGCTGCGCGTGAAGGCGCCGACCGCAACGATCGTCGAGCGCGGGCGCGGGTTTCGTGGACTCGGCGTCACGTTCGTCGTCAACGACGACGTCGACGCTGCCCTCGCGCTCGGCGCCGACGGCGTGCATCTCGGGCAGGGCGACGAGGGAGCCGACCGCGCCTGGGCGGCAGGGCTGCTGCTCGGGCGCTCCGCGGCCACGGTTGCGGAAGCGCTCGCAACCGACGCGGATTACCTCGGCGTCGGCCCGGTGTGGGAGACCCCGTCGAAGTCCGACGCAGACCCGCCGATCGGCCTCGCCGGGCTCGCCGCGATCTCTGCGGTCGTCGACGTCCCCGTCGTCGCGATCGGCGGGATCGACGCGTCGAATGCCGCCGCCTGCATCCAGGCCGGGGCGGCCGGCGTCGCCGTGATTCGGGCGGCGTCCGACCCGGCCCTGAGGAGAGCCGTCGATGAAGCTCTCGGAACTCGGTGAGCTCGGGCTCCTCGCCGAGCTCGAGCGGCGTCACCTGATCGTCGGTACCGCGCATGACGCCGCGAAGCTGAGCGGTGATCTCGTCGCGACGCAGGACGCGCTCGTCGAGAACGTCCACTTCCGGCTCGACTGGCTGACCTGGCGCGAACTGGGCTGGCGCGCTGCGGCCGTGAACCTGAGCGACCTCGCTGCGTCCGGCGCCGAACCGGAGGCGCTGCTCGTGACGCTGGCCGCGCCCCGCTCGACGGTTGCGGCGAATGTCGTCGAGCTCTATGAGGGGATCGCAGAGGCGGGCGTGCCGGTCGTCGGCGGCGACACCACCTCCGCCGAGATGCTGGTGATCTCCGTCACTGCGCTCGGGCGCAGTCCGCGCGTCCCGGGCCGTGACGGCGCGCGGCCCGGCGACCTGCTTGTCCTCAGCGGGCCGCTCGGCGCAGCCGCCGTCGCGTTTCGGCAGCGGGCGTACGCGCGGCCGCCTCTGCGGCTCGGGGAAGGGAGGCTGCTCGCACAGATGGCGCACGCGCTGGTGGACATCTCCGACGGGCTCGCCGTCGACGCGGGTCACGTCGCGCGTCGCTCCGGCGTGCGCCTGGTGATCGATCTCGAGCGCGTGCCGCTCGCCGAGGGTGCGACGCACGCCGACCTCGGGTTCGGCGAGGACTTCGAGCTGCTCGCAGCGGTCGAGGACGCGCGCGGCTTCGCGGTCGTCGGACGCGTCGAGGAAGGCGAGGGCGTCGAACTGCTGCTGGAGGGCCGGCCGTATCCGCTCACCGGCTGGGAGCACTTCGTCCAGGAGGCTTGAGCGAGAGCTACAACGTCTTGCGCGGATAGCAGAAGTCGACCAGCCAGCGGCCGTGCAGATCGTGCAGCTCGCACTCATACACTTGCTGGCCCGCTGCATCGCCGGCTTTCGTCTGTTTGGGCAGCACGAGCACGTCGTAGCCCTGGATCCCCTTGTAGGAGTACTTCAGTGTCAGCCCGAAACTGCGGAACGCGGCCGCCGGATAGGGGACGACCGGCAGGTTCCCGGCGAGCCAGTCGGCGTGCGAGGTGCCGATCTTCATGTGCGCGGTCGCGAGCGGCCACGAGGATGCGAGGTCACGCCGGATGACCGCGCTCTTCACGAAGGTGTCGAGCGTCGCCTCCGCCGCGGCCCGCGCTTCGGGTGTTTGCTTGACAGTCTTCGGCGTGCGCACGACTTCTGCGGGTTTGCTCTGGTCGATCGGCGTGGCCGTCGGGTGGCCGCTGTTGCGGTCGAACACGATCAGCAATGCGACGACGATCACCACGGTCGCGACGATCGAGTTTCGGAGCAGGCGCACGCGCGCGCGGTGGGACTCGGGCAACCTGAGCACGGCGGCAGGGTAGCGATCAGAAGTACGGTAAGAACGATTTCTCGAAGTGCTTCTTCGGGCGGGCGCCGAAGACGCTCGCGCGCGGCTCGCCGCCGGCGAACAGGATCACCGTGGGGATCGAGAGCACGCCGTAGCGGGCGGCCGTCTCCGGGTTCGCGTCGATGTCGAGCCGCACGAACTCCACCTTGTCCGTCGCTGCGGCGAGTTCCTCGAGTGCCGGGACGATCGCCTTGCACGGCCCGCACCAGGGCGCCCAGAAGTCGACGACGACCGGTTTGCCCGCCTGGAGAACGTCCTGCTCGAAGCCCTCGTCTGTCACCTCGCGCATGGCGTGAGCCTAGATGCTCGCCGCTACCGGCTGAGACGGAGCAGGGGCACGCGCCAGACCGCCTCGAGCACGATCGTGCGGCTCATCTTCGAGTGGCCGGCGGTGCGGTCGACGAAGTTGATCGGGATCTCGACGATGCGAAAGCCGGCGCGCTTTGCGCGATAGGTGGTCTCGATCTGGAAGGCGTAGCCCTTGGCGGTGATCGCGTCGAGGTCGAGCGTCTCCAGCACACTCCGCCGAAAGCACTTGAAGCCCCCGGTCGGGTCGTGCACTCCCATCTGAAGGAAGAGCGCTGTGTAGAGGGAGGCGCCTCGTGAGATCGCTCGCCGGATGACGCCCCAGTTGCCGACGCCTCCGCCGCTCACGTAGCGCGATCCGAGCACGACGTCTGCGCCACCCTCGGCGGCGGCGATGAGCCGCGGGACGTCCTGCGGGTCGTGCGAGAAGTCGCAGTCCATCTCGAGCACGAGCTCGGCCCCGCCGGCGAGTGCCCGGTGGAAGCCCGCGAGGTATGCCGGGCCGAGCCCCGCCTTCTGCGGCCGATGGAGCACGTCGAAGAAATCGAGCTCGGAGGCGAGCCGGTCTGCGATCTCGCCGGTCCCGTCGGGCGAGCTGTCGTCGATCACCAGCACGCGGTCGCCGGCCCGCAGGACGCCGCGCAGCGCTTCGATCATGGGCTCGAGGTTGGCGCGCTCGTCGTAGGTTGGAAGGCAGATGGTGGCCCGCATCAGCGCGCCTATGATCGCTTCAGTGGCCGACCTACCGCGGAACAACGAGCTCGCGGACCAGTTCGAGCTCCTCGGAGACCTGATGGAGCTCGAGGGCGCCGACTCGTTTCGCGTCGGCGCCTACCGCCGGGCTGCGGCGCGGATTCGCGAGACGCCGTCGTCGGTCGCCCAGCTTGCGCTGAAGGGCAAGGCGAAGGAGCTCCAGGACATCGGCAAGACGATCGAGGCGAAGATCGTGGAGGTCGTCGACGACGGCGAGATCCACGCGCTGACCAAGCGGAAAGCCGTCGTCCCCGCCGAGGTGGCGACGTTCATGCGCCTGCCGGG
>Ga0105854_1000477_pt1 | contig 18344 bp, 15 predicted proteins | sample OrgsoiDNA_201058_FD_89679 | JGI IMG/M metagenome (GOLD analysis project Ga0105854, IMG submission 89679) | Permafrost soil microbial communities from the Arctic, to analyse light accelerated degradation of dissolved organic matter (DOM) -... | ecosystem: Environmental > Terrestrial > Soil >... | reverse complement strand
GCGCCGCAGGTGCTCGAGAAGATCGAGCACGATCTGGAAGCAAGCGACGTGATGACCCATGGCAAAAAGTAAATGAGTGAACCCTTCTCCCTGGATAGCTTGCCCGCACCGGACACGAGCCGGATGCCGGACGATCCAGAGGGAAGGCCTGCTAGCCGTCGCGGAACAGGCCGCCAGGAAATCGACCTGCAGTTGCGGCCAGAGCGCGGCGAGTGCGCCGCCCTCGAGATCGGTTGTGTCTCTTGCCCTGCCCGCTTTCGCGGGCAGGATCACATCAACGAAGACTATGTCGGCGTGATGCTCGGCGATCTGGCGGCGCGTGCCGCGCGTGGCAGCGTGATTGCCCTGGCCGATGGCGTGAGCGGCAGCAAGGGCGGCCGGGTCGCAGCCGAACTCTCGGTGCGCACGTTTATCGACGCCTACTACGGGCTCCCCGACACCTTGCAGCCCGGCGTGGCCGCTGCGCGCGCGCTCGAGGCAATACACGGCTGGCTCCATCAGATCGGCCGCGTCGATCCCGCACTGAAGCAGATGGCCGCGTCTTTTGCGGCGCTGATCGTGCGCCGCGCTACCGCGTATCTGGTCGCGGCCGGCGATGTTCGGCTCTATCTGCTGCGCGATGGCCAACTCACCCAGCTCGGCGATGACGACGTGGTACCGGTCGCCTTCGGTTCGTATGTGGGGCATGCGGTCGGCATGCATCCGACGCTGGTGACTCGCATCGAAACCCTTGAGCTGCATGAGGGCGACCGCCTGCTGATGTGCTCCGACGGGCTCTATCGCCGCGTGCCGATGCGCGAACTGCAGACGGTGCTGGCGGCGCGCGGCGGTGCGCTGGACACTGCACGCCGGCTCGATGCGCTGGCGGTGACGCGCGGCTCGCAGGACGACGTGACGAGCGCGGTGCTCGATGTGGGCGGCCTGCCTTTGCTCGATGTCGGCTACCTGGAGCGGGTGGTCGGCGCCTTGCCGATTCCGGCGGTGCCCGACGCCGGCAATGTTGTCGATGGCTATCTGCTCAAGAGCGTATTAAGCGACGGCTTCTATTCGAGGATTTTCACCGGCTACGATCTGGCCGATCCGAACACCCCACTGGCGCTCAAATTTCCCAAGCCGCGTGTCGAGCAAGACGCGAACGTGCGCCAGTCGATTGTGCGCGAGCGCTGGCTGGCTGGCAAGATCGACGACGAAGGCGTGCTCGCGCCGATTCCGGTCGATGCCGACCGGCAAACCCGGCTCTATGTGGTGATGCCGCTCGGCGCAGGCGTCACGCTCGAAAAATTGCTGGCGACGCCGCAGCCCATGGCGTTGCCACGAGCGCTCGAGATCGCGCGGCATCTGGGCCGTTCGATTGACGCGCTGAATCGCCGCAACATCATCCATCGCGATATCAAACCCGAGAACGTGCTGGTGATCCAGGGCGACAGGACACGCCTGCTTGATCTCGGTTTCGCTTATATGCCGGGCATGCAGGTGCCGGGTCCCGACGCCGCACCGGGCTCACCTGCCTATATGGCGCCGGAGCTGATGAAAGGCTCCCAAGGCGATGCGCGCTCCGAGGTCTTCGCGTATGGCGTGACCCTGTACCGGCTGTTCAGCGGCGGCAAGCTGCCCTACGGCTTTAATGGCCGCGTGCCGCTCTATCAATACCGGCTCGACGCGCCGCAATGGCTCGACCTGGTGCTGGAGAAAGCGCTGCAGTCCGATCCGGCGCGCAGGTACCAGGACGTGCTCGAAGTCTGCGCTGATCTCGACCGTTTTTCGAGCGGCCGAGACGCGATGGCGCCGGTTCGGCGCAAGCCCTTGCTAGAGAGCGATCCGGTGCTGTTCTGGCAGTTGGTCGCGGTGCTTCTACTGGCGCTGCTGTTCTGGTCCTTGATGCGGCATTGAACCGGGCTGGTCTTCGATAAATACAGCAGTACACCTGATGAAATGAACGCGCAGCTTCCATTGTGCGGCAAAGGGATGGGGAGCCTTTGAGAAGGAAAAATCCCTGCTCGACCCCGGGGCGCAAGCGTTATGCAGATGTTGCGTCCTGGACGCACAGGCGCACGACAGAACCCGAGTCCGGATCGCTTTCGATATGCAATTCTGCGTCGATCAATCGGGCACGTTCGGCCATACCCTGCAAACCGTAGGAGTAGCCGGCCCGTGCAGCGGCCATATCGAAGCCGCGTCCATTATCGCTGACGATCAACTCGATGCCTGCTTTGCCGTTGGCTAACGTCACATCAACACGCGACGCGTTGGCATGGCGGGCCACATTGGTCAGCGACTCCTGCACGATCCGAAATATCGCCGTCGCGCGGGCATCGGCCAAATGCGGTTCGACACCTTCACGATGGAAATGGCAGACAATCTCAGTGTGACGGCTGAAATCCTCGGCGAGCCATTCCAGGGCGGATGCGAGGCCGAAATTCAGCGCGGCCGGACGCAGGTGACTGACCACGTTGCGCACGATCTTGATGGTCTTCTCGACCAGTTCACGCATCTCCTCCGCTTTGTGCATAGCAGGCGAATCGGCCACCAGTTGCATCTTCAGCAATGACACGTCCATTTTGAGTGCCGTGAGCAACTGGCCTAGTTCATCGTGGATTTCCATCGCGATGAGCTTCCTTTCCTCCTCGCGAATCGCCTCAAGATGCGCAGATAGCTGCTGTAATCGTTCGCGCGACGCCAACAGTTCCCCTTCGGTGCGCCTGCGCTCGCTCACCTCCAGTTCGAGTTGGTCGCGATGGCCGCGCAAATTCTCGAGCGCGTGCCTGCGCGCCGTGACATCGGTCAGTAGCCCTTCGAGACACCGTGGACGGCCGTCGTCTCCAACCAGACCGCGCCCATTTAATTGGACCCAGATCGGGTTGCCGTCGAGGCGGTTCAACTGCAGTTCCAGCCCGGCGATTTCACCCTGCACGCTGAGGATATCGAACAGCGCCCCGATTTGCATCGGCGAAAACGGCCCTTTGCCAGGGTCGCTGATTCCCGCCGTAATCAGGTCGGTTGCAGCGCCATATCCGAGCAACTCTGCCATTGCCGGATTGGCCTCGTTAAGTCGTCCGCTGCGATCGAGCAGGAAGATGCCTTCGAGAGAATTTTCCACGATGCTCCGGTACTTCCTTTCGCTCTCGCGCAGGCACTCCGTCGACACACGGAGCCGGTCCGCCATGGCATTCACACGCGTGGCGAGCCGCCCTAGCTCATCGCCGGATTCTACTGCGCAGCGCGCATCAAGGTCGCCGTCCGAGATGCGGTCGACCATTTCCTCAAGCCGGTTTATCGGGCTACGCACCATCTTTTTGAGCAGGAGGAAGGTCGCAGCGTAGAGTGCAGCGACGACGAGCGCCGTCATCGCAAGGATGGCCCGGCGGGCGCTACTGATCCCCTCCCTGGCTACCGCCCTCGTGAGAACGACGCGGATCTCGCCAATTTTCTCCCGCGGCGCATCGCCTGGAGGGTCATATTCAATCGCCCTGACCCGCACAACCCTGTCGTCCGGGTCCACGCGTTGATCGCCCTTCACGTTTGACACGATACCGTAGCCCACTGCCGTGACCGTGAATTGCGCGACTTCGGGATTGGGCGCGAGCGCAGCAAGCTGGCTGTCGATTGCGCCACGATCAACGTTCCATAACGGCTGGGCGAGTGAGCGGCTGAACAGATCGGCTATCCGCGTCGCGCGCTCATCCAGTTCCACGAGTCGGCGCTCGCGCGAGTGTTCAACCACAACATACGCGGAGATGGCCGCCACGAGCGCGACGAGTATGACGAGCGCCAACATCAGCTTGGTGTGCAGACTGAGCGAGCGTAGCGCAAGTCGTAGAGGCGAACGCATCACGAGTCCTTCGCCGTGGCGTTCAGGATATGTCGCAAACTGAAGTCGTAAGGACCAGGATGCGGATGCATGGTTTTCGAGTAGAGACCAAAGTCGAGAGTGTGGCCGCGGAGAAAAACGACTTCACCGTATTGAGCGACGTTATCACGATGGATAACGCTCAGGAAGTCGAGTTTCTGGCAGACACCACCGGACGCTGCAAAGTCGCGGCCGTGGTGGTAGTCATACAGAAGAACCATGGCCCACGCGCCGATAAAATAGTCGCCCGCCACCATGGCCGCCAGACCACCGTCGATCACACGGGTCAGCGCCTCCGGCAATGCCCCCATCCCTCCTACCAGAACGTGGGCGTGGCTTGCTTCGACTCCGCTCAGCGCCCCGAGCGCCATTGAATCGTTCGCCGCCCAGAGCACGTTGGCGTCCGGATACCGTGCAAGCAGCACGCGTGCCTTTTGATCGCTGTCGGCGTAGCTCCAGTCGCCGAAGACCAGTTGACAGGTGCGCGCATTGGGCACCTGGGACAAGAGCGCGTCAACGCCAGCGGCGCGCTCCAGCGAGACGGGCGTGTTCGGGTCGCCGGTAATCCCGATGACCTTCGCCGCCCTCTTGCCAAGCCGCTGGCACAGATATTCCATCAAGCGGTACCCACCGCGCGCCGCGTTTGCCGTCACCGTGCCGATCCAGTTCGGGATCTGTTGCCGTTCGTTACCGATCTCGCGGCGCTGGGCGGGCGTGAGGTCATTGTGGATGAGCAGGACTTTTGCAGGCGAACGCGCCAGCGTTTCCAGCATCTGCCGAGCGGCCATTTTCTCGTTGACGATCACCACATAGTCGGGCGCGTCGGTGCGGCGCGCGACCTCCTCGGCCTGACGCAGCATCAGCAGGTGGTCGCGTTCCGCGTACAGGACTTCCAGTTGAATGTCGAAGGTCTTTGCTGCAACAGTCATGAACCGCGATACCAATTGCCATTGCTGCCCCGTGCCACGTTCGACGGCTTCTCCGGGGTTAAGGAACACCACACGAGGCGGTTGCCTGGATGCAAAAGCGAAGTTCGTCGTGCATAGCAGGCCGACGTGAGCACACGCGCGCAGTGCTTCTCTACGATTCATAAGATGATCCACTCGGTTGCCGCTATCGCGCGCTGGGTACTCGTCGTGCGCCTGGATGCGATTGCTCGACGGGAAACTTGACGCTCATTCTAGTATCATCGCCCGCTTGCCAATATTCACCCAGCAGGACCGCTTGGCGGAGCAACCTCCTCTGTTCTGCTATCGATATAGCCAGCCTCCCTACCGCCGCGTTTCAACGGCCGGCAGCGGCTGGTGTCGGCGCATTCATTTTGTTCGTCCTGATGTAGGGATTTCCTGATAGTCCCAAAGGGGCTATTCCGAGGCCAGTTTCAGCGTGTACCGACTAACCAATCCGGTCTTCCAAGACTAGGATTGATACATCGACCAAGCGGCAAAGACAAGTAGGTCTGCCGCGTACGTCGGCCGCGTTGGGGGCCTTGTGCAACGCATCAAGAACTCGTCATTGACGCGGTCTTACGGAGCTAAGCGAAATGAACTTCGAATGGATGGACGGTAGTGTGAAACCGTCTCGCCCCGGTGTATATCCGGTCAAGGATGCACACGGAACCGCAGCAAGATACTTCGCGCGATGGACTGGAACTGTCTGGAATGTCGCCTGCGCGTCCCAGGCCAGAGCCCTACTGGTCAACGCTGAATCGAAATATCAGAACCGTCAGTGGCGCCGATGGGCGACTGATGTGGCAGCGTGAGCGAGCGCTCATCATGGCGACAAGTTCGGTGCACGTTTGGCTCACGGTGTCGAAGCTGCATGCTGTCAGTCCGGCATCCCTTCAACGTGGTACCTCCCATGCTCGTTTCAGATTCGACATGAGCAATAAAGACCGGGCGGATCAGTACGTCGACAGCTCATCGCACGCCGATACTGATGCCAAGGACAGCGGATATTCATCGTGTGCCAGCCGGGTATCCCGATCATGAAAACGCTCAGCTTTCTCACTCACCAAGAAATCTTTGATAAAGCCGCCCGTCACCTCTTCAGCGAAGCGAATACCGGGGCGCGCCCGACCGGCAGCCGCACATACCGTGAATCGTGTGGCGGATGCCCGATTGGAAATCTCATCGCCCCGAGCGACTACAGAATCTCCATGGGCAGTATCCCGGTGCTCTTCATCGGCGCGGCTGCGCGCGTCGCGCCCTCTTATATGGATGCGGGCATTACGGCGCTCAAGCGGGCATTGCTACGTTCTCGAATAAACGTGTACAACCCGTCGACCATCGAGTTGCTCGTTTGTCTTCAAAACGTCCACCATGTCAACGACAAATGGGAATGGCGCGATGGTCTCGGATCGATCGCACAACAGTTCGGCCTTTGCGCAGACCTTCTCGAACATGCTGCGTGAGTCAAGTCCATATAGGTCACGTGCATATGGGTCGCGTACATATGGGTCGCGTACATGCTAGCGCGTGATCAGCATGCGGTGACCTGACAGACGGAAGTCAACACGCAGCCTTGAACAAAAAACGCTGACCTTGATCAAGCGATTGAGAATTTACGAGCCCGAGCTGCACTCGGTCGCTGACAAGCTTAGGCCCACCGGCGTTGCAGTCAACCAGCGTTCGAACTCTTCCGGCGCGAGCGGGTGGCTGAAGCGGTATCCCTGCCCGATGACGCATCCATGCGCGACCAGCCAGCGTGCTTGAGCCCACGTCTCGACGCCCTCTGCGACAATGTCGAGTGTCATCGCATTCGCCATGGCAATCACCGCGCTGACAATAGACTGGCCGGTTGTGGTGGTGAATAGTTCCTTGATGAACGATTGATCAATTTTGATCCGGTCAATCCTAAGCGCATGCAGATAAGACAGATTCGAATAGCCTGTTCCAAAGTCGTCGACGGCAACACGTATGCCGAGCAGCGCCAATCGTTCGAATGTGGATCGAGCGTCGCCAACATTGTCCAGTAACGCACTCTCGGTCACCTCGAGCTCCAATTGCGAGGGTTCGAGCTCGAACTGCGCAATCAACTCACGCACATCATCTATAAATTCAGGCCGACGCAGTTGGAGTACAGAGACGTTAATCGACATTTGCACGCTGGTGTCATAAATAGCGCGCCAGCGTGCCACGTCTGCGCACGCGATGCGCATCACGGCCATGCCCAGTTCGCCGATCAATCCCATCTCTTCCGCTATCGGAATAAACAAACCCGGTGGGACGTGGCCAAGCTCCGTGTCATACCATCTTGCTAGAGCCTCGACTCCAATGAGCCTCCCGCTCACCATATCGACCTGTGGTTGATAGTGCACCTTCAGGTCCTTCTGGATCGCGGCGCGCAGACGGCGGGCAATTCGATACTTGACCGCCGACGCTTGCGCCATGTGCTCGTCATAAAAAGCGGTGGTACCTTTTCCTCTGTGTTTCGCCCGATACATTGCTGCGTCGGCACGACTAATCAGTGATGCCGCATCTGACGCGTGCTCCGGAAACACGCTAATGCCGACGCTCGCGCCAAGCTTAAGTCGCGTCCCGTCAATCGACACATCGCGCGACATATCGCGAATGATCTTGGTCGCAATAATCGAGAGGTCTTTGATTGATGCAACCTGTACAGCCGCGACGAATTCGTCGCCGCCATATCGGCAGATCAATCCACCCTGCTCCGAAACCCGCATCAACCGCCCCGATAGACGGGCGAGAACCCGGTCGCCCGCTTTATGACCCAGCGAATCGTTGATCGTTTTAAAATTATCCAGGTCAACAAAAATCACGCCGACGATGGTTGTCTCTCTATCACAGCCGCGCAGCAAACGATCGAGGCGTGCGATAAAGGTAGTTCGGTTCAACAATCCGGTTAGCGCATCAAGCTCCGACAGGACCTTCAATTGGCGGGTCTTCTCGGCAAGCCGTTCGGACGCCGCGTGGGCAAACTTCGCGATAAGTAGTGGGTAGAGCACCATCATCGGTAGCATCACCAAGGTCGAATAGGGCTCATTTGCGTTTGTAATATGACCGCCAAATAACCCGATGCCAACCAGCGCGCCCAACGCGTTCGCGATACAACAGAAGAGCATGGGTCGCATGCCGCCAACGGCGATGCTATTCATTGCTACGGATAGCAAAACGATCGTAGAAGGAACAAGGCGAAAATTTAACAGCGCGACGACGACACCAGCGAACACCGAGTCGACAAAAAGGTTACGGCGCTCGGCGTTGACGGGATGCATAGAGCGCCGGGCGATCACGTAAGCGAGGTGCGGCCAAGCCAACAAAGCCGCCGCAAACGTCATCAATAAGAAAGTGACAGCGCGGTCCGACAACATGATCGGCATGGTACAGACCAAGCCCGCAGTTGCCCCAAATACCCGAACGCGATATATTCCCGCAGCGAAGCGCAGCCCTGACCGATGCACGACCGCTGTCGACATCGGTATTCCAAACGGCCCGACCTTCGATTTCGCCACCATCCCGCTCCTTAGCGTAGCGGAACACCCGTTCGCCAATGCCTGAACGTGCGATTCCAGCACTTCACCAGTAAACGGTCGTTTTTAGAAAAACTTTAATTTCTCCCTGTCGCGTCGTGGTTTATCGGTCGCCAGTAAGCTGCTATCGCTTTCGGATAGGATGGATTGCAGTTGCATCGCCTCACGCCGGTTTTGATCGTTGACGTCAACAGGTGCGCCCCGCAGATCGCTCGGACCGGGTTCCGGCATGGGGAGTTCAAGCTCGCTCAAGACCTCGACGCCCCCCTGCTGCCCAACCAATCGCCTTCGTCACGTTTTCCGATTTCGTCTACGCCAAAGCGTCGAGGCCTGGACATTCGCGAATGCAAATCCAGAGCATATGGTGTCACGCGCTCGTGCTGTCCCACAGCGGGGCGAGTCCGGACGGATCGACAATTCGGCTATTTGCGCTCGCCAACGAGTGTATTGCCGCCATGTCCGCGCTATCCAACTCAAAGTCGAATACCGCCAGGTTCTGCACCAGCCGATCGATCCGGGTGGTCCTCGAAAGCGCGACAATCCCGCGCTGTTGCACAAGCCACCGCAAGACAATCTGGGCGATGGTCTTGTCACGGCGGGCCGCGATCTCCTTGAGCGTTGGGTCCGAGAAGACACGGCCAATCGCCATGCCGCAGTATCCTGTCACGGCAAGCCCCGCCTGCAGCGTACTTTCAATGAGCACGGACTGGTTCAGATACGGATGGTATTCGAACTGATTCGTCACAAGAGGCGCGGCAGAGAGTCGGATAGCTTGCGTCATGAGTGCGCGGTTGAAATTGCTGACGCCGATATGCCGAACCTTGCCGGCGCGTGCGACTGCATTGAGTCCCTCGATCTGTTCGGCCAGCGGAACGTCTGAACCCGGCCAGTGCAACAAGAGCAGATCGATATAGTCGGTCTTGAGCTTTCGGAGGCTCTCGTTGACGGAGGCTTCAAAAGATCTCTCCGAGTAGTTGCTCACCCAGACCTTGGTCGTCAGGAAGATTTCGCTTCTTGGAATGCCGGACGCAGCGACACACTCGCCGATTTCGCCCTCGTTACCGTAGATCTGCGCGGTGTCAATATGACGGAAGCCGGCACTAAGGGCTGCGGGAGTCATTCGATAGACGTCCGCGGCACTCATTCCGTACGTGCCGAAGCCGATGGCCGGAATGGCCGCCTTACCAACGTGAACGTTTTGCATGAGGTATTCCCGATAGAGTATTCGTGCCCTGCCGAAACCGCTTTTGGCGGATCACCCGATGCGGCCCCGGCGACGGAGTTGCGCCCCAATCTCCCTGATTCTGGCTTCCCCCGCACGCAACGCCTCTGATGACGTATGAACCGAGTAATAGCCAAGCACGAGATTGTGCGGATGGGGGACCGCAGAGCCGAGGACAAACTCCGAATCTTCGTCGGCTGTGAATACCAAAACGTCTTGGGACTCGCCAAACACAACAAGCTCATTGGCGATGGGTTCGTCGGCTATACGTAGTGCGCCACGTTGAACACTTAGCCAGGCGACGTTGTGGCCGGCCGGCGGCGTGTATTGCCACTGCTCTCCAGCCGAAAGCCGCACGAGCAGGTAGTTGATGCCTGCGGGTGCGGGTACCGGGCTTTCGACGTCTCCATAACGACCCAGGATTACGCGGGCCGGACCGGTATGAGGCACTTCGTTCGCAGATAAATACCGGCTTTGGGGCGCACCGAGTTCGAGCTCAGGTGGCAACGCAACCCACAACTGATAGCCGCGCACCGGCCCATCGCCCTTGGCGCGGCCATCGTGCCACACGCCCCTACCCGCATTCATCCACTCAACGCCGCCAGCAGGCATAACCCCTGATGCGCCCGTCGTGTCTTCATATTCAACCTCGCCTTCCAGCAGCACGGTCGTCGTGGCAAGACCGGAATGGGGATGCATGGAAAACCGCATTTCGGCTTCCACCGAGCTATCGAAATAGTCGAGAAAGACAAAAGGTTTCAGCTTCTCTCCAAGATCGCCCGGGCTGACCAGCCGGATGATGGGACCGTGTTGCCGGCCTGACGTCCGCGTGACTATCGCTCCTCCTCGGCCCTGTGAACCGGAGGGTTGAGCCGTCGTTTTCAAATCGGGCAATGCTCCATCTTCTACAGAACTTTGCGATGGAATCGTTTCGAAAGACATGGTGTTGGCTCCCATGGGTACTACGACAACAGAGAAACATCACGATGAGACGATCGCACAGCGGATCAGGCAAGCGACCGCCTCGACGAGTCCGTCTTCTTAGCTCGCCTTCAGAGACGAAGCACGCAAAACTATCCGCCCGGAGCGCGCGTCCAGGCTAAACGCGCCGGCACCGAACCAGGTGATCTGCAGGAGGCCACCGGCCATCATCACGTTCTTGAGGAAGTGAATCATCTGGTTTTGATCCGCGAAGTTGTGGTGAAAGAAAATCGCAGTGACCACACAGAACACCGCCATCGCCAACGACACCGCGCGAGCCCTGTAACCCGAGAGCAGCAGCAGGCCGCCACCCAACTCGGTCAGCACGGCAACAATGAACGCAAGTGGCGGCACGGGCAGACCCATGGCCGCAATATAGCCAACCGTCGCACCGTACGTCGCGAGTTTGCCCAGCCCGCTCATGACAAACGGCGCACCGATCAAGATGCGGCCCAACAGCGGAAGAAATTTGAAACGTTCCATGACGATCTCCTAAATGAGTTTGCGTAGGTGGAGTACAAACAGGGAATTAGCCGGCGTCCACCATCACCAGCTCGGAATCTTCAAGAGCGGAAATCTGCGCCGCAGCGACCTTCGTGATCGCCACACCATCCAGCGGCCCAACGGGCTCGCCATTTACTTCAATGCGTCCCGAGGACACTACGAGATAGGCACGACGCGCTCCGCCCAACTCGTGCCGAACGCTTTCACCTGCCTTTAGCATTGCGCCGAGCAAACGCGCATCGGCGCGAATCGGAAGCGCACCTTCATCGCCAGCGAATCCGCTGGCAAGGACTACGAATCTTCCAGACCGGTCACCTTTGGGAAACGGCTTGGTGTCCCACGCGGGTTCGCCACCGGCTTCACGCGGCAGCAGCCAGATTTGATAGAGCTTGAGCGGCACCTCGCCCCGGTTGAACTCGGCGTGGCGTATGCCCGTGCCAGCGCTCATGACCTGCACATCACCCGCGGGGATCGCTCCCTCGGATCCTAAGGTGTCCCGATGTCCGAGCAGGCCATGGCGCACATAGGTAATGATCTCCATGTCACGGTGCCCGTGCATGGGGAAACCGCTGCCAACGGCGATCTCGTCGTCGTTCCAGACAATCAGGGGACCCACGGCGGCGTGCGCGGGATTGCCGTCGGCACTGACCACGAAATGGTGTTTCGCGCGCAGCCAGCCGAGTTCTGCCCTGTCCAATGATTCCCAACGCCTGTGCGCGAGCATGTCGGCCTCCCGTTCCATTTCTCCGCCATCGCAAATGCGACGCTTGTCACCTGTGCCACCGCCGATTCGGCGATGGTGCAAGCGATGAGACGAATGCTATATTTGCAATGAACTCGCGCATAGATGCCTAATTGGAACGCATCGTTGCTGTTAATAGAACGATCAAAAGGAGTTGAAGGCTGCGCATGAACGCAATTACTGACCTCAATGATCTTCGGCTCTTCTCAGAGGTGGTCGAGCATGGAAGCTACACGGCGGCCGCGCGCAGCCTCGGACTACAGACGTCGAAACTCAGCCGGCGCATTCGCGCGCTGGAAGAAGAGCTTGGCGTGCGACTGCTCAATCGCACCAGCCGGAGCCTGTCTTTGACGGAAACCGGGCGGCAGTTCCACCAGCATTGCTTGGCGCTGGTGGCGGAGGCGAAGGCCGCGAAAGATATCGTGGACCGCACGCGCTCCACGCCGCAGGGCACCGTCCGCATCAGCTGCCCTGTGGCGTTACTGGAGTCCGGCATCTCCACGATCATCGCGCGATACGTCCAGGACAACCCTGAAGTCCAGGTCCTGCTGGATGCAACCAACCGCCGCGTGGATGTGGTCGAGGAAGGTTTGGACTTTGCCATCCGGGTCAGGCTTCCGCCGTTGGAGAACACCGATCTCGCCGTACGCCAGCTAGGCGTGTCGATCCACATTCTGGTTGCCAGTCCCGAATTGGCGGCGCGCTATCCGACGCCCAGCTCGATCGAATCCATGAAGGAATGGCCCACGCTCTCCATGGCCAGCAGCAGCGAGCGATTTGTCTGGAACCTGGTCGACGTGATCGACGCCGGGGGACGTGTGACGTCATGGGCGCATCAACCGCGCCTTGCGACCGATGACCTTGCCAGCCTCCGGGTTGCGGCGATATCTGGCGTCGGCGTGGCAATGCTGCCCAGGGAGCTGGTCGAGGCCGATATTCAGGCCGGCCGCCTGCAGCACCTGCTGCCAGGTCTGGCTAGCACGCCGGGCCTTGTACATGCGCTATTCCCCACGCGGCGAGGCATGGTTCCGGCCGTGCGTCACTTGCTCGATGCGCTCGTTGCAGGATGCGAAGGTCTGAACCGGCAGCGCTAGAGTGGCCAGGGCGCGGTCTCGGAATACAGACGTTAAGCTTAACTATCGAATTCGCATGCACAACGCCAGGATTGGATGCGCTGCTCAACCATAGTGCAAAGCCTGGTCTGCACCGTTATCTCTTGCGCCGGCCGCGAGTCGTTCGCGTTCGCGATTCTGATTCGCGAGGCGCGGCAAACATCGGCATGCGTTCCTGAATCCAGTTGAGCAGTTCGAGCGGGCCTGCGGCGAGCGGCCTGCCGGTCTTCACCAATGCCCTCGCCTGCACGCCTTCAAACAGCGGGTGCGCGATCGGAACCGTTGTCAGTTCGCCGCTCGCAAGCTCCCGGTATGCAGCAAATTCGCCGATGAGCGTCACGAAATTTTCAGCCGTCACGAAGCGCTTCAATGCGCTCAGGGAATTCGTTGTTATCGTCGGGCGGATCGTGATGTTCTCGGCGAGTTCCAGCATCGATACGACATGGCCGATCCCGAACGTGGTTGGCATAAGTACCAGCGGATAGGCGCGCAAATCCTCGATACTCGCCGGTCCCGTCCGTTTAACGAGCGGATGATCTCGTCGCAGCAACAGCACGACAGGTTGACTGGAACTCGCCCGATATTCAATGCGCGGATGCGGCGGCGGATTGTAGGCGAGCCCGATATGCGCGCGGCTTTCCGCTACTTCGTCCAGCAGCGCGTCCACCGCCAGCACGGTCATGCTGATCTCCAGGCCGGGATAGCGGGCGCAGAACGGCGCCAGCACGTCGTCGACCAGCGTATCGACAAACCCCTCGCTCACGGCAAGCTGAATACGTCCCTGCTGAAGTCCCTTCAACGCGTGCAGCTGGTCTTCGAGTTTTTCCTGCTGCGACCGGTAGCCCTGCCAGAACTCCAGCAGATGGGCCGCGGCTTCCGTCGGCTTGACGCCGCGAGCCTGACGTTCGAACAGTGTGGCGCCAAGTTCGTCCTCAAGCAGCTTGATCTGCCGCGTGATCACCGACGGCGAGGTATTGATGTGTTCAGCGGCGCCACGGATGGTGCCGTGAGTGAGCACTTCGTGGAAGTACCGAAGTCGCTGCTGGTTGATCTCGCGCATTTGACCGCTCCCTTTGTGTTGTCTACCAAGCAACGATATGTGAACTTAGTTGCTCTTGCTAGTCTATTTTCGCCCTGCCACCATGAACTTGACCCTGACCACTGGTCAAGTGAAGGGAAACCGGGAGACACGCATGCCAGCAATCCACCCATCGACCGCGAGCGACCATGTCGCCGCGCTCTACAACAAGCTCAACTGGCGGCTTCTGCCGTTTCTCGTGACCTGCTACATGTTTGCGTATCTGGATCGCGTCAACGTCGGCTTCGCCAAGCTCCAGATGCAGACTGACCTGGGTTTCTCGGACGCCGCATACGGGGTCGGCGCGGGCATCTTCTTCATAGGCTATGTGCTGTTCGAACTGCCGAGCAACCTCATGTTGCCTAGGGTCGGCGCCCGGCGGACGTTCAGCCGCATCCTCGTGCTCTGGGGCATCACGTCGGCCTGCATGCTGTTCGTGCGTAACGTTCCCGCCTTTTACGCGATGCGATTTCTCCTCGGCGTCTTCGAGGCGGGTTTCGCGCCGGGCATGATCTATTACCTCTCGTGCTGGTACGGCCCCGCTCGCATGGGACGCGCCATCGCCCTTGTGTTCGTGGCTGGGCCACTTGGCGGGATTGTCGGCGGTCCGTTGTCAGCGTGGCTCATGACGCGTCTTACCGGCGTCGGCGGCCTCGCGGGCTGGCAGTGGATGTTTCTGGTGGAAGGCCTGCCGTGCATCGTGCTCGGCCTCCTGACCCTGCGTGTGCTGTCCGATCGCCCCGATGAAGCGCCCTGGTTGAATGACCACGAAAAGCGCTTGCTGAAGCACGAAACCGCGCCCAGCCAGCATCGGGCCGATTCGTTCAAGGCGCTGCTAAAAAGCCCGAGGGTCTATGTGCTCGCGCTTGCGTACTTCAGCATCATTTTCCCGATCTATGCGATCAGCTTCTGGTTGCCGACGTTGCTCAAGGAGCAAGGCGTGAGCGATACGCTGCGCCTCGGCTGGTACGCCGCGATTCCCTATGTAGCGGCCGCGGTCTGCATGTACCTCGCGGGGCGCAGCTCCGACCGGCTGCGGGAACGGCGCTACCACTGCGCGATTCCGGCTCTCGGTGCCGCGATCTGCCTGATCGCCACCATTCTCGCCGATGGAAACCTGCCGATGACCCTTCTCGCGCTGACCCTGGGAACCGCTTGCCTGTGGATGGCCTATACGGTTTTCTGGGCCATTCCGTCCGAGCTTGTCGAGGGAACCGCGGCGGCAGGCGGCATCGCGCTGATCAATACAGTCGGGTTATCAGGAGGATTCTGGGGGCCTGCGGTGCTCGGCTGGACCAAAGCATGGACGGGAAGCATGCATGCCGGTCTTTTTGTCATGGCCTGCACGGCCGCCGTGGCCGCCGTTCTGATACTGACAGGAAAGCTCACGCTGGATCGGGACCAGAGCGCACAGGACAGCATCCCGAATTTATTCATAGACTTATAAAACATAGGAATCCATACGACTCTCTAATGGATCGTGGTGAAATTCAAGTAACAGGTGAGACAAATGAAAATATTGATCGCTGGTTTCCAGCATGAAACCAATACCTTCGCGCCGACCAAGGCGTCTTATCCGAGTTTCATTCAAGGAGAAGGTTTTCCACCGCTGGTGCGAGGCGCCGATGTGCTTGGGCTTCGCGACGTCAACGTCCCAATCGGCGGATTCATCAAGGCGGCACAAGCGCGGGGGCACGACCTGCTACCAGTGATCTGGGCGGGCGCAAGTGCATCGGCGCACGTGAGCACAGACGCGTTCGAGCGGATCGGCGGGGAGATCATCACTGCCATCAACGAAGGCGAGTTCGACGCGATCTATCTCGACCTGCACGGCGCGATGGTGACCGAGCAGCACGATGACGGCGAAGGCGAAATTCTCGAACGCGTGCGCCGGATTGTCGGCGATCGCATGCCTGTCGTCGTCTCGCTGGATCTTCATGCCAACGTCACCGCGCGCATGTTCAAGCATGCCAGTGCACTCGTGGCCTACAGGACCTATCCTCACGTCGATATGGCCGACACCGGCGAACGTGCTGCGCTGATTCTCGAAGAACTGGTATTGCAAGGGCGCCCGTTGCATTGTGCGGTTCGTCGTGTGCCGTTTCTTATTCCCGTGAACGGCATGTGTACGCTAGTCGAACCTGCGCGCGGGATGTATCAGTTGCTGGCGGACCTCGAAGAAAAGCCTGTCGTGTCCGCGTCGTTTGCACCGGGATTTCCGGCTGCCGATTTTCCTGAGTGCGGTCCGACTATCTGGGCTTATTCGTTTGACGAAGAAGCCGCCGAGCGCGCGGCCGACGCGCTCTTTTCGAAAATTGTGAACGAAGAATCGCGCTGGGAGGTGCCGTTCCTGACGCCGGACGAAGCCGTGCTCGAGGCGATCCGATTGAGCAGGAGTTCCGACAAGCCCGTCATCATTGCGGACACGCAGGACAACCCGGGCGTAGGCGGCGATTCCAACACCATGGGCATGGTGCGCGCGCTCTTGCACAACGGCGCGACCGGCGCGGCTGTGGGAGTGATCTGGGATGCGCCGGCAGCGCAAGCGGCGCATCGCGCCGGTGTGGGTGCACACATTTCGCTGTCGCTGGGCGGCGGTTCGGGTGTGCAAGGCGATTCGCCGCTCGTGGCCGAGTTCGAAGTCGAGTATTTGTCGGACGGACGCTTCCGCTTCGATGGACCAATGCTCAATGGTATGCAGGGCGAGTTGGGACCGGTCGCCTGTTTGCGCATCGAAGGCGTCAGGATTGCAGTGAGCTCCGTCAAGATGCAGGTATTCGATCGAAACCTGTTCCGCGTGGCGGGCATTGAACCCGAACGGATGAAGATCCTCGTGAACAAGAGCTCAGTTCACTTCCGAGCGGACTTCGAGGCCATCGCCGAGGCAATTCTCGTGGCAAAAGCACCGGGTCCCATGGCCGCGGATCCGGCGGACCTTCCGTGGAAGCACCTCGATCCAGACATCCGCATGCGACCGATGGGTCAGTCGTTCAAATCCTTTCGTGCGCAATCCTGCTGAGCGCTTCGCCGCTGCGTCAGACCGACCCGAACATTTTTAACTCATCAAGCGCGTGCCGAATCCGGCAGCGCTCTTGCGTGCCCATCTTCAAGGAGAATCAGCTATGTCGGACCCGATTAATACTCAACGTCGTCGCCTGCTTGGCACGACCGTTGCCGGTATCAGTTTGTTGGAACTCGGTTTGAGCGTATCCGCCAACGCCCAGTCGAACGACGCTAAGCCGGCGACCCGTCCTGCTTCGTTCGACAACATTCGTCAGGTCAACGCCGGTACCCTCAACGTCGGCTATGCGGAAGCCGGCCCGCAGAATGGACCGGTCGTGATCCTGCTGCACGGATGGCCCTACGACATCTACAGCTTCGCGGATGTGACACCTTTGCTCGTATCGGCGGGCTATCGGGTCATCGTGCCGTATCTGCGAGGTTATGGTTCAACGCGATTCCTCTCCGCCGATACTCCACGCAACGGCCAGCAGTCGGTCGTCGCCCTCGACATCATTGCGTTGATGGACGCGTTGAAAATCGATAAGGCAATCTTCGGTGGCTTCGACTGGGGTGCGCGAACGGTGAACATTATCGCCGCGTTGTGGCCCGAGCGATGCAAGGCCATGGTCTCTGTCAGCGGCTATCTGATCGGCAGTCCTGAAGCCAACCGCACGCCGCTACCGCCGAAAGCCGAGCTCGCGTGGTGGTATCAGTTCTATTTCGCAACCGAGCGCGGCTATGCAGGTTATGAAGCGAATCGCCACGACTTCAACAAACTGATCTGGCATACCGCATCACCGAAATGGAATTTCGACGATGCCACCTTCGAGCGCTCCGCTGAGTCGTTTAATAATCCGGATCATGTTGCTGTTGTGATCCACAACTACCGCTGGCGTCTGGGGCTGGCCAAGGGCCAGCCGCAATATGACGATCTGGAAAAGCGCCTGGCGACGGCGCCGTTGATCTCGGTTCCGAGCATCACCATGGAAGGCGATGCCAACGGTGCGGCGCATCCCGATCCGTCCGCCTATGCGAAGAAGTTCTCGGGCAAGTATGTGCATCGGAACATTGGCGGTGGCATCGGTCATAACTTGCCGCAGGAAGCGCCGAAAGCGTTCGCCGATGCGGTCATTGATGTCGCTCGCTTCTGATCAGCTGCTACGGACTCACCACCCGCGATGCCTAGGGTGGTGCAAGCAACCAGCTTCATTTTTTTGGACGGCCTTTGACTCCGCCAACGTGTGTCAATCCGCTGCTTGCGACTCGATAAGATAATTGCCTTACGAGCGTGGCGGAATTTCCTGCGTTGCCCGACGCTGCGCGTCCGCAAACATCTCGCGTAGCCTTTGTCGCTCGTTGTCGT
>Ga0105854_1000474_pt1 | contig 18381 bp, 17 predicted proteins | sample OrgsoiDNA_201058_FD_89679 | JGI IMG/M metagenome (GOLD analysis project Ga0105854, IMG submission 89679) | Permafrost soil microbial communities from the Arctic, to analyse light accelerated degradation of dissolved organic matter (DOM) -... | ecosystem: Environmental > Terrestrial > Soil >... | reverse complement strand
CGCGCAAGAAACACTCTTCATCACTTTTTTCAACCAAAATCAATGAGTTGAATCAGCGTGTTACCACCTGGCGTGTCAGCCCTGTCACCGGCCAGTTGGAACAACGTTGCACCTTTTCTGATAGCGAAGACCCACAAAGTCGGATCTTTTCTGCCTGATCCTGCGGGTTGATGGCGTCACGCTCGGATGAGTGGATCCCGAAAGGGGTTTATTCAGCCGCGCTTTGACGATTTCATCATCCGGTAGCTTTCAGCCATTATTTACTCCTTTGTCCCGTTCTGAATACATTAATAATTCAGACTGGCGAAGCCATGGGTAAATAAAATAAATCTACACTGTTTTTACACCGTTCAATTAATTGAATGGCGGGAAACGTTGCGCGAAATTAATTAAAAACACCGATCGCTTAATTGATACGGACGATTTTCGGCTGCCCATTTTTACCTATATTGGGCCAGCGGGTGATGTCGTTCCCTGTGGATTGGCGACAGGAGCACTACCATGACTGTAGTCATCAAAAACCAAGAGAAAAAAAATCCGAAGGCCAACGCGCTGTCAATGCGTGCCGCCCAGGAAGCAAAAAACGGCGTGGCCGTCACGCTGATTAACGTCGGTGCCACCAAAGAGGGGCTGCTGCATGCCAACGCTGCGGCGCGTCTGGAGAAAGACGGCTACAACGAAGTGGCGCACGACAAGCCACCTCATGCGTTAATCCAGTTGATCAAAGCGTTCAATAACCCGTTTATCTATATTCTGGCGGCGTTAGCCAGCATCAGCTTTTTCACCGATTACTGGCTGCCTACCCGCAGCGGTGAGGAAGGCGATCTGACCACGGTGATGATCATCGGCATCATGGTCAGCCTCAGCGGATTGGTGCGCTTCTGGCAGGAGCATCGCTCGGCGAAATCGGCCGAAGCGTTGAAAGCCATGGTGCGCACCACGGCCACCGTGCTGCGTCGCGAAAGCCTGGGCAAAACCGGCAAACTGCATGAAATTCCAATGCGTGAACTGGTGGTGGGGGACATCGTGCAGCTTTATGCGGGCGACATGATCCCAGCCGATGTGCGGCTGATTGAGTCTCGTGACCTGTTTATCAGTCAGGCGGTGCTGACCGGTGAAGCCTTGCCGGTGGAGAAATATGACACGCTGGGGGACGTCGCGCAGAAATCGGCCAGTGAAGTCTCAGCCGAAAACGAAAACCTGCTCGATATTCCGAATATCTGTTTCATGGGCACCAACGTGGTGAGCGGCACCGCATTGGCGGTGGTGGTGGCTACCGGCCCGCGCACTTACTTTGGGTCACTGGCGAAAGCGATTGTCGGCACACGGGTGCAAACCGCGTTTGACCGTGGCGTCAATAGCGTGAGCTGGTTGTTGATTCGTTTCATGCTGGTGATGGTGCCGGTGGTGTTTATGATCAACGGCTTTATGAAAGGCGACTGGTGGGATGCGCTGCTGTTCGCGCTGGCCGTCGCCGTCGGACTGACGCCGGAAATGCTGCCTATGATTGTCAGCGCCAACCTGGCCAAAGGCGCGGTGGCGATGGCAAAACGCAAAGTGGTGGTCAAGCGTCTGAATTCGATTCAGAACCTCGGCGCGATGGACGTTCTGTGTACCGATAAAACCGGCACGCTAACCCAGGACCGCATCATTCTTGAGCATCATATTGATACCTTCGGGCATAAGAATGAGTCGGTCTTGTCGCTGGCGTGGCTCAATAGCCATCACCAGAGCGGCATTAAAAACCTGATGGATCAGGCGGTGCTCTATTTTTCCGAAAACGAGCCTAACTTCGTCAAACCGGAAGGTTTTAGCAAAGTTGACGAGATGCCGTTCGACTTTATCCGCCGCCGCCTGTCGATTGTGGTGAAAGATAAACAGGCTAATCACCTGCTGGTGTGCAAAGGGGCGGTCGAAGAGATGTTGAGCATTTCGACCCATCTGCATGAAAACGGCAAGGTGGTGGAATTGGATCAGGCGCGCCGCGACCAATTATTGGCGATGGCCAATGATTACAACAAAGACGGTTTCCGCGTACTGGTGGTGGCGACCCGTGACATCAAAAAGGCTGACACCAAGAAGCAATATGGCACCACGGATGAGCATGACCTGATCATTCGCGGCTTCCTCACCTTCCTGGATCCGCCAAAAGAGACCGCTGGCCCGGCGATTGCTGCGCTGCGAAACATTGGCGTGGCGGTCAAAGTCTTGACCGGTGACAACGCGGTGGTGACCACGCGCATCTGTCGTCAGGTGGGGTTGGAACCGGGCGAGCCACTGCTCGGGCCGCAGTTAGAAAACATGGACGATGCCACGCTGCAAAGGCTGGTGGAAGAGCGCACGGTGTTCGCCAAACTGACGCCGCTGCAAAAATCACGGGTGTTGAAAGCCTTGCAGGCCAATGGCCATACCGTCGGATTCCTCGGCGATGGCATTAACGACGCACCGGCACTGCGCGATGCTGACGTCGGGATTTCTGTCGACAGCGGCACCGACATTGCCAAAGAGTCGGCCGATATCATCTTGCTGGAAAAGAGCCTGATGGTGCTGGAGGAGGGAGTATTAAAAGGCCGCGAGACCTTCGGCAACATCATGAAGTATCTCAACATGACCGCCAGTTCCAACTTTGGCAACGTGTTCTCGGTGCTGGTGGCCAGTGCGTTTATTCCGTTCTTACCGATGTTGGCGATTCAGTTACTGCTGCAAAACCTGATGTACGATATTTCACAACTGGCGCTGCCGTGGGACAAAATCGACAAGGAGTTTCTGAAAAAACCGCGTAAGTGGGATGCAAGAAACATCGGCCGCTTTATGGTGTGGATTGGCCCTACGTCGTCGATTTTTGATATGACTACCTTCGCGCTGATGTGGTACGTGTTCGGGGCCAACAATGAACATATGCAGACGCTGTTCCAGTCTGGCTGGTTCATTGAAGGATTGCTGTCGCAGACGCTGGTGGTGCATATGCTGCGTACCCAGAAAATTCCGTTCATTCAAAGCACCGCCGCGTTGCCGGTATTGCTGATGACCGGTTTGATTATGGCGATTGGGATTTATGTGCCGTTCTCGCCGCTCGGCCCGTTGGTCGGACTGCAAGCCTTACCGTGGGAATACTTCCCATGGCTGGCTGGCACCTTACTGGCGTATTGCTGCGTGGCGCAGGGTATGAAAACGATTTATATCCGTCGCTTCAAACAATGGCACTAATTAACGTCTTTATTTAACCCATTAGGTGCCGCGTTATGGCGGCACCTGTACACCACAGGACCCTTGCCTTTGAAATAAAGCCTTTGTTGGAATAAAGAGATGAAACACAACCTGCCGGTTATTTTCCTGATTAAAAATAAGATCATCATTCTGCTGGTGTTATTTTTAATGAAAATAGTCCGAACCCTGCGTATTCATGCGTTTGCTTGGTATGCCGCAGAGAAAATAAATTATAGAAACATTACTTCTATTTTAGATTTCGCCAGCGCTATTAATCGTATTGCCATCAGATTACTGCGTTTTATAAAAGTACCATCCCTGAATAAGGGGGAATAATCATGTCTGGAACTACCCTGTTAATTAATCTGGCTGGCGCCATTGCCCTGCTGCTGTGGGGCAGCCATATGATTTCCACTGCGCTACAGCGCGGCTTCGGCACTCCGTTACGTAACTGGATGGGCCGCCATTTAACCAACCGCTGGATGGCGCTCCTGTCCGGCATTGGTATCACCGGCCTGTTGCAAAGCAGCACGGCGGTTAGCCTGATGGCGACCTCATTTACCGCCGCGGGAACCCTGAGCCTGGCGCCCGCGCTGGCAGTGATGCTCGGGGCCAATATGGGCTCGACGCTGGTGGTGCAGTTGATGAGTTTTAACACCGCCATTGCCATTCCGCTGCTGATGCTGGGCGGTTTTGTGGTGTTCAAATTGCGTGACCACTCCAGCTTTGAAAGTGCCGGTTGCGCGATGATCGGCCTCGGTCTGATGCTGCTGGCCCTGAGTTTGCTCAGCGCCACGCTCGGGCATATTGAATCGACGCCAGTATTTCACGCGGTGATGCAAGGGCTGCAAGGCGACACGCTGATCGCACTGCTGGTGGCGGTGATATTGACGCTGATCTGCCATTCCAGCGTGGCGGTGATTTTACTGATTGCTTCACTGGCCGCCACCGGCGTGATGACGCCAGACACCGCCATGGTGCTGGTGTTAGGCGCGAATATCGGTGGCGCATTGCCGCCGGTATTGAACGCCGGTTCCGCAGTGGCCCGCCGTTTGCCGGTTGGGAATTTGCTGGTGCGGATGCTGGGAAGCGCCGTGGCGCTACTGGTGATGCCGCTGTTGGTTGAGCTCGCTCATCCGTTGGCATTGACCACGCCGCAATTAGTGGTGTGGTTCCACACCGCCTTCAGCGCCGTGTTAGCGCTGGTATTTATTGGCCTGACTTCACCCTTGGCCCACCTGTTGGAAGTGCTATTTCCTGAGGAAGAGCGGGTTGCTGATTCAGGCATGCCGATGTATTTAGACGAAGCCGGGTTGGACGTCGCCTATCTGGGGCTGTCCAATTCGGTGCGTGAATCGCTGCGGGTGGCCGACATGTTGACCATTATGCTTGATCGCCTGTTCGTGCTGTTTCAAAACCTGGAACAGAGCGTGGCCGATGAAATTCGCCATGTCGATCAGTCGCTGGATCTGCTCAGTGCGGCGATCCGCGCCTATCTGGCAGATCTCGGGCAGGACGGCCTGAGCGATTCGGACGCCGATCGCGCGCAGGAGATCCTGATGTTTGTGATCAATGTTGAACACGCGGGCGACATTCTTTCCAGCAATCTGACCCAACTGGCGACCCGCCGTAAGCGCCGTGGCGAGCTGTTTAACGAGTTCGAGCTCAATAACATCCGGCTGCTGCACTGGGAAATTCTTACCAGTCTGCGTCTGGCGGTGACCGCGTTTATGGGCGAAGACCTGTCGGCAGCACATCAATTGGTGGTGCGCAAAGAGGCGATCCGCCAACTTGAAGCCGCGGCCAGCCGTGAGCATTTTAGAAAGCTGCGCGAAGATAAAAATGCCTGGGCGGAGTCTGGCGATATATTCCAGCGCGTATTACGCGACTATCGCCGGGTGCATCATCATATTGCTGCCATTGCCTATCCGGTGATTGAACGACTGAGTGACGAAGGGATCACCGCCTCGGAAAAAACGCCTGAAGCATAACAATGCCGGGCGAGGAAATAATAATGACTGCCCGTTCAGGGCAGAGGAAAGCGGTTTTAGGGTGAATAATAATGAGAGTATTAATTTGCGCAGGGCGATTTTATGGTGACGGTAATACGGTGACGCGTATTTTGGATTTATATCATCAGTCTCATCCGATGACGGTGATTATTCACGGCGGTCACCAATCGTTGGGTGGAATTATTGAGGGCTGGGCGCGAGACGCCAATATTCACGTGGTACGTTATCCGGCGAATTGGTCGATGCACGGCAAATTTGCTGAAATGCGCCGCAACCAATTTATGCTCGAAGACAGCCATCCTGACGCGCTGCTGGCGTTTCCCGGTGGGGAAGACACTGCCGAGTGCATCAAGATGGCGAAACGCGCGGGCGTGAATGTGATTGACGTGGATCGCTAAACGTCACACCACGCTGCCGTCCTCTTTGGTAAAGGGTTTTTGCTGCGGATTTGGCAAGATCTCGAGCACGACTTCAGAGGGGCGACAAAGGCGCGTTCCCAGCGGCGTCACCACGATCGGGCGGTTGATGAGTATCGGGTCGGCCAGCATGAAATCAATCAACTGGTCGTCACTGAATGTCTCCTCATCCAGCCCGTGGGTGCGGTACGGTTCGACGTTGGTACGCAACAGCGCGCGCACTGAAATCGCCATATCGGTGATAAGTTTCAGCAGTTCGCCGCGTGACGGCGGGGTGTCCAGATACAGGATCACCCTTGGTTCTACGCCGCTGTTGCGGATCATCGCCAGCGTATTGCGCGACGTGCCGCAGGCCGGATTGTGGTAAATAGTGATCGGAGTATTGTTCACAGTTGTCATTGCCCGTTTCCTTAGAATGAAAGCCGCAGCGCCAGCGCTGTTAGCGTCACCAGTAACACCGGCAGGGTCATCACCATGCCGACGCGTAAGTAATATCCCCAACGGATGGTGATGCCTTTTTGCCCTAATACGTGCAACCAAAGCAGGGTGGCGAGGCTGCCAATCGGGGTGATTTTTGGCCCTAAATCGCTGCCAATCACGTTGGCATAAATCATCGCCTGTTTAATCACGCCGCTGGCGGTGCTGCCGTCAATCGACAGCGCGCCGACCAGCACCGTCGGCATATTGTTCATGACGGAAGACAAGAACGCGGTCAAAAAACCGGTGCCGAGCGTCGCGGCCCACAGGCCCTGTTCGGCAAAGCGATTTAATAAGGCGGAAAGCAGCTCGGTCAGACCGGCATTGCGCAGGCCGTACACCACCAGATACATCCCCAGTGAGAACATCACAATTTGCCAAGGCGCACCGCGCAACACCTTGCCGGTATTGATCACTTTTCCACGTTTCGCCACGGCGAACAGAATCAGCGCACCGATGGCCGCCACCGCGCTGACCGGCACGCCGAGCGGCTCAAGCCCAAAGAATCCGACCAGTAAAATCACCAAGACAACCCAGCCGGTCTTAAAGGTCAGCGGGTCACGAATGGCTTGCTGCGGTGCACGCAGTTTGGCGAGGTCATAGGTGGCCGGAATATCCCGGCGAAAGAACAGATGCAGCACGATTAACGTGGCAATAATGGCGGCGATATTGACCGGTACCATCACCTTCGCATAGTCGTTAAAGCCTAGTTTGAAGAAGTCGGCCGAGACGATATTCACCAGATTCGAGACAATCAGCGGCAGGCTGGCGGTATCGGCAATAAACCCGGCGGCCATCACGAACGCCAGCGTGGCAGCCTGACTGAACCCCAGAGCCAGAAGCATGGCGATGACAATCGGCGTGAGGATCAGCGCCGCACCGTCGTTGGCAAACAGCGCCGCGACCGTCGCACCGAGCAGGATAATGTAGGTGAACAACCAGCGGCCTTTGCCTTTCCCCCAGCGGGCAACGTGCAGCGCGGCCCATTCAAAAAAACCGGATTCATCTAACAACAGGCTGATGATGATCACGGCGATAAAGGTCGCGGTGGCATTCCAGACAATATCCCACACGACGGGAATGTCGCCCCAATGCACCACGCCGGACATTAAGGCCAAGGCCGCGCCAAACAGGGCGCTCCAGCCAATTCCCAACCCTTTGGGCTGCCAGATCACCAATATCAGGGTCAGAACAAAAATAGCGATTGCCAGTACCATGCTGTCTCCGAAAGTTTTATATATGGAATATCGTATATGTATGGTTAAATTTTTTTACGCGACAGGAAGCGCACAGTTTTGCGCCGCGCGTAATGCCAGTGCCGCAATCGCCGATTGCTGACTGAGGTAGGCGCTATCAATGATGGCGGCAGCCCAAGCGGGAATATGTGGCGACAGGCGGTAGTGGATCCATTTGCCGCTGCGTCGGTCTTGCAGCAGGCCGCTTTCTCGCAGCATCGCCAGATGGCGGGAGATCTTCGGTTGCGACAGCTCAAGTGCGGCCGTCAATTCGCAAACGCAAAGTTCATTGGCGTGTTTGAGCAGCAGGACGATGGTCAGGCGGGTGTCGTCGGACAAATTTTTAAACAACTGTAATGCGCTGAGAGAAGACATGGCCTTGCCTATCGTTAACTGTGAATAGGCCGCAGCATAACGCCGAATTCATATTCAGTAAAGCATATGTGTTATGTCGGGCATTTTAGTGGGGAACCTCTCGGCACCGATCATCACTGAAGAGGGTGTTGATGTTTTGTCACACATTACTGATAGCGTGCGGATTGATTTTATCACCGAGGCGCAACACAGTCAGGGCGTGAATCGGCAGGCTAAAGAGGGGGAGAAAAGTATGGCAGTGGCAGAGGATTTAGCATTACTGAAGAAAATTGACGCCTGTTATCACCAGTTAACCGGCGAGGGACTGTATTGCCCGGCAGACGTGGAGGACCGCTATCTGTGGCTGCATGAGCAAGCACCCTACAGCATTTTGGCGCATGGACGGGGGCCGGATCCAATATTTATGTACGCCAATCACTGTGCGCTACATTGTTTCAAATACAGCCGCGAAGAGATGTTGCAATTGCCGTCACGCCTGAGCGCTGGCCCGTCCGACCGCGCGGCGCGTCAGGTGTTGCTCGACACCGTGACCCGTGACGGCATTGCTAAAAACTACACCGGCCCGCGCGTCGATCAGCAGGGCAACAGTTTTATCATTTATGACGGCGAGGTCTGGCAGCTAGGCCGCGACAGCGGCGATCTCTGGGGGCAAGCGGCGCTGTTCTGGCCGGTGCCGCGTCCGCCGCTCGGCGATCCTATATTGGGAGTACCGGTGATAAAGATTTGAAAGTGCCGCCCGTTGGTGGCGGCATCGATTTCTTTATCTTTCTTTTCTTTCGTTATCACTCGCCATAGTGCTGCTGATTTTTCTTCATCCCTTCGATTTTCATCAACATGTCATACAGTGGCGCAATCTTTTGAAAATCCTGACTTAACAGGCTTGGTAACTTATCTGAAAACAGCAAATCCATATCCTGATGATGACTGATCAGCGCAAAGGATTTCTTGTTGTACCAGTGCGCAATCTCGGCGGGCTGATCTTTCACCAATGGCCGTTTGTAGCTGTCGCCCTCGAGTGAAAAGTGGCCGGAGATTTTGCGCGCCATCTTCAGAAACTCGTCCGGTTTTTGGCTCAGTTGCTGGCGGAATAAATCCATGGTGACGCGTGAGGCGCTGTAATATCCCAGGCCATAACGCCACCAGTCAGGGCCGAGTTCGAAGAAGTAGGTCGGGGCATCGGTCCAGTTTTTGCGCGAACGCTTGAAGGTCAGCCACATGTTGCTGCGGTAAATCGATTTGTCATGGGAGAACCGCGTATCGCGATGCATACGTGACAAGGTTTTGCCGATGGTCGGGCGCACTTCGAACAGCTCATCGATAAACAGCATGTCGTGCGCCAGGGCAGACACCAGTTGGCGGAACGGCTCCAGCAAATGTTGCTGATACCGCTCACGATTTTCCTCAAACCACTCTTTATTGTTGTTCTGACTGAGCTGTAATAAGAACGTCAGACCCTGCTGATTAAAACCGGAGAATACTGCCATGATGATCCTTTTGCGTCGTCAGATTGCGCCATTTCAATAAGCCTGTGGATAATGTCAGGCTGTTTATTCACACAGTATTACTGAAAGTGCGTGCAGATTAAAGGCGGAATAAAATCTGTCATGCGTCGATTTATCCAAACTGTGTCTTTCTTTGTTGGTAGCACCGTGCATTATGTTCCCGGTCAAATTCATTTTTATCGCGCGGAGAAGTCCCCCAGTGGAAAGTCAGACGGAACACAGCATGAGCGCCACCCCACGCCCGGCAACGGGCCTTCAACACTCGACGCAGGGCTGGATCAACGGCTTTTTGGGCATGTTGATTTTCAGCGGCTCATTACCGGCGACGCGGGTGGCGGTACTCGAATTTGATCCGCTGTTTCTGACGGCCATTCGCGCCATGATTGCCGCGCTGCTGGCCGTTGCCATGCTGCTGCTGACCGGGCAAAAGCGCCCACAGCGTGCGGATATGCTGCCGCTGATTTTGGTCGCGGCGGGCGTGGTGGTCGGCTTTCCGCTGTTGACCGCTTTGGCGCTGCAACATACGACATCGGCACATTCACTGGTCTACATCGGTTTATTGCCTTTGGCGACCGCCAGCTTTGGCGTGCTGCGCGGCGGCGAACGTCCTCGGCCTGCCTTTTGGCTATTTTCGGTGCTGGGCAGCGTACTGGTGGGGGCGTTTGCTCTCACCCAAGGTTCGGGCAGTTCGTGGGTCGGTGACCTGTTGATGCTGGCTGCCGTGGTGCTGTGCGGCTTGGGCTACGCGGAAGGCGCAGTGTTGACCCGCAAACTTGGCGGCTGGCAGGTGATCTGCTGGGCGCTGGTGATAGCGCTGCCGGTCGCTGTCGTATTGTGCCTCTTTGCCGCGCCGTCGAGTTGGCCGGTTGCCAGCCCGCAAGCTTGGATCTCGCTCGGCTATGTTTCGCTGTTTAGCATGCTGATCGGCTTTATTTTTTGGTATCGCGGCCTGTCACAAGGCGGCATCGCGGCGGTCGGCCAACTGCAACTGCTGCAACCCTTTTTCGGCCTGGCGCTGGCCGGGTGGCTGTTACATGAAACCATCCAGCCCTCAATGATCGCCGTGATGGCCGGTGTGCTGGTGTGTGTCTTTGGGGCAAAACGTTTTTCGCGCTAGGTGAGCGACGCCACTGACAGGGCGTTGCCTTGCCGCGTAATACCCAGATGTTCCTCCAGCCCTTGCCAGCCTTGTGGCGTGAGAGTGAGGGCGCGGGTCCCCGAGGTCTTGCCGACCCATTCCCATTGGCAAAACGTGTTCATTAGCAGCGCGCCTAACGGCCCGGCAAGGTGATATTGCCGCTCGGTCCAGTCCAGACAAGGGCGGGCCGGTTGCTGGGCGGCCTCGTCACACTCAATGCCGAGCGCCAGTAGCCAGCGGCTACCCGCATCGGTGAGTACGTAATGTTGCTCCGCGTTTTGCGTAATCAACCCCTGTTGGAGCATCGCCTGCGTGACGGCGACCCCGATTTGTCCGGCGAGATGATCGTAACAGCAGCGGGCAAACCGCAGCGCTTTGGCCGAAGGGCTGGGCGTGTTTTTCCACGCGTTGGTGACAGGGCCAATCGACGCCAGACTTTCCAGCAGTTGGGCAATGTGCGGACCCGCCAGTTGGTAATAGCGGTGGCGGCCTTGTGATTCTACCGTGAGTAATCTGCCTTCTAGCAATTTGCTCAGATGAAAACTGGCGGTTTGGGCGGTAATGCCCGCCGCCTCGGCCAGCGCACTGGCAGATAACGCCTCGCCGCCAGACAGGGTGATAAGCATCACCGAGCGCACCGGCTCTGCAATAAGATGGGCCACCACAGAGATATGATGCTGGTTCACGTTCGTTCCTCGCTACAACAGTTCGATTCGTATCGAATCATTATTAAAGCCATGACGCGTATAGTCAATTTCTCTAAAAATTGCCTGTGGCTATCGTATTGATGATCTCCTCTCCTGACGCTCCTCAGCGCGTATTAATGGCGACCTGCCTCAGTTATGTGGTGGTGATTTTGGACACCTCCATCGTTAACGTAGCATTGGAACCGATCGCCATGGCGCTGCACGCGGACATCAGCGGGCTGCAATGGGTGGTCAATGCCTACACCTTAACCTTCGCCAGTTTATTGCTCAGCGGCGGCATGTTGGGGGACCGGCTGGGCGCCAAAAATGTCTATCTGGGCGGTTTGCTGCTGTTTGGTATGGCTTCTGCGCTGTGCGCTATGGCGACTCATTTACCGATGTTGATCACCGCTCGTGCGTTGCAGGGCGCGGGGGCGGCCATGTTGGTGCCGTCGTCGCTTTCGTTGATCAACCGCGCTTTTCCCGTGGCGCATCAGCGGGCCAAAGCCATTGCGTTATGGGCAGGATGTGGCGGTATCGCCATGGCCGCCGGGCCGCTATTGGGCGGAGTGCTGATTGCCGCAGCGGGCTGGCGCAGCCTGTTTTGGGTCAACGTGCCGGTGGTGTCTCTGGGCATCGGCTTAGCGCTGCGTATTGTGGTGAGGCAGGAGGTTATCCGCAAAAAGCCGCGCGATTGGGTGGGGCAAGGACTGGCGATCGTGGCGCTGGGCAGCACGGTGGGCGTGCTGATCGAAGGGGCAAGACTCGGCTGGGATAACAACGTGATCCGTCTTGGGGTGTTGATGGCGGTGATCGCGTGGCTGCTGTTTATCGCCGTCGAACGCCGCCGCAGCCAGCCGATGCTGCCGATGGACTTATTCCGCTCACCGGTATTTTCAGCCTCGGTTTTTATTTCTCTGGTCTCTGGCTGGGTGTTTTACGGGCTGTTTTTCTTATTGAGTCTCTATTTCCAGCAAACCCGTGGCTGGTCGCCGCTGGAGACCGGGCTAGGATTTTTACCGCTGACGGCGTTAGTGGCGTTGGGCAGTTTTATGTCGGGCCGCCTGAGTCACATCGTCAGGCCGTTGTGGTTGGTGAGTGGCTGCTGCGTTCTCTACGCCGTCGGTTTTGGCGGGCTGTTGGTTTTAGCCAATGGGCCCGCCTATTGGCGGATTGCGCTCTGTTTTCCTGCCGTCGGCCTGGCGGCGGGCGTGATGACGCCGGTCGCCACCGCGGTGATGATGAGCCACACCGATCCGGCGCGCAGTGGCATCGCCGCCGGTGTCCTGAATGCCAGCCGACAGACCGGTTCGGCACTGGGCGTGGCGGTGTTTGGCGGCTTGCTCGCGGCGGTTCAACCGCAGGCCGAGGGTATTCGTCTTGCTGTCTGCGTCGCCATTACGCTGTCTCTGGCCGCCGGTATTTTCTGGGGGCTGGCGCTGCGGCAGCAAAATCATGGATTGGGCTAGGGCCGTCGCGCTTGCTTGCGGCCCTTGGCTTCTGCCATCGCCAGTTCTCGCGCATCCAGCACGTAGTCCGGGCTGTTGAGTAACCGTTCTACGGCAAGATCGATAAACGCGCGGACGCGTGAGGGCTGGGCGGCGCGACTGCCGTAATAGACGTGCACGCTCATATGATCGGTGACATGTGAGGTCAGCAGCGGTACCAACAGGCCCGCACGGATTGGTGCCGCCGCCGACAGACCAGAAAGCAGGCCGATCACATGACCTGACATCACTGCCTGCGTCTCGAGCGCGGCATCATTGGTCGACAAGGTTGGGCGCACATCGACGGACGTGACTTCGCCCTCCACCTTGAGCAGCCACGGCAGAACGCGGCCTGACGTGGGATGACGAAACGCGCTGCATCGGTGCGCGGCCAGTTGCTCGATCGACTCCGGGGCGCCGTGGGCGGCAAGGTAGGCGGGTGCCGCGCAGACGATCAGTTGCATGGCGAACAGGCGGCGGACCGACAGGCCGTCTTCCGGCGGCATCCCGATACGAAAGCCGACATCGGTACGGTCTTCCACCCAGCTACCAATACGGTCATCGAGTTTGATGTCCGGCTCAACCTCGGGGTAACGATGACAGAATTCGTCGATCAGGGGCCATAGCACCGGCAGGAAAGCGTATTTCGGAGCGACGATGCGCAGTGGCCCGGCGATAGCATCCTTCCCGCTGCGAACGCGGTCGCCCGCGCGTTCCAGCGCCGCCAGTGCGGGCTGAGCCGCCTCAAGAAATTGTTGGCCTTCGGTGGTGAGCGCCAGACTGCGCGTGGTGCGATGTAACAAGCGCACGCCCAGACGCTCCTCAAGAGCCGCCAATGATTGACTGGCAGCCTGCGGGCTGACCCCTTGTGCCGCCGCCGCCCGCCGAATACTGCCAAGCTCGATGGCCTTAATGAACGTTTCGATAGCGCGAAGATCGCTGATAGGCATGGGACGTTCTCCAGATTGTGAGGCTTGATTATCAATCTGTGATTGCTACTGAGTCAACGATTGGCCCACTATTCGGTTGATACTCTTTTGCTTAACATCGGCTCTGACATCAACATTAGGAGCCTTTCTGTATGAACAGCAGCATGAACGACAACATCAAAGACAAAGTTATTGTGATCACCGGTGCCAGCAGCGGCCTCGGTCTGGCGGCGGCACGTGCGCTGAGCGAACAGGGGGCTTACCTGGTGCTGGGCGCACGACGCATCGATCGTTTGCAACAGTTGGCCGATGAACTGAATAGCGCGGGGCAACGCGCGCTAGCGGTCGCCACCGACGTTACGGTACTGGCTGATGTGCAGAACCTGGTTGATACCGCCGTGAACACCTTCGGACGGATTGACGTGATGGTCAACAATGCGGGAATTATGCCGATTTCGGCGCTGGAACGGCTGAAAGTCGAGGATTGGGAAAAGACGGTGGATGTGAACGTCAAGGGCGTGCTGTACGGCATCGCGGCGGCTCTGCCGCATATGCAGCGTCAGATGTCGGGGCAGTTCATCAATGTGGCGTCGGTGGCCGGTCATAAGATCATGCCCAACGGGGCCGTTTATTCTGCCAGCAAACATGCGGTTTGCGCCTTGTCTGAAGGCCTGCGTCAGGAAGTTAAACCGTGGAATATTCGCACTACCATCGTGTCGCCAGGTGCCGTGGACAGCGAGCTGCCGGGCAGCATTACCGAAGCCGATGTGGCGCAGGGGATGCAGGGTTTCTATCAGGCGACGGCCATTGGTGCCGACTCCTTCGCCCGCGTTCTGGCTTTTGCCATCAACCAACCCGATGACATGGACGTGAATGAAGTGGTATTTCGTCCGACCCGCCAATTGGCTTAAAACAGCAGGAGCAGCCGAGGGTCGGCTGCTCCTGCGCAACGAGAGAGTTGAGGGGGTTCTCCCGATAGGGCGACCGTCTTTCATACTCAGCAGACGGAGGCTCGTTAATCGTTTTTAGATCCCCGTTCTTGAACCTCATTCAATGCGCCAGGGAAGCATCCCGGCAGGCCGTCTAACAATGTGGCAGAGGAAAGTTTGAAGCGCTCGGTGAGAAAGTCCAACAGTACCCGCACCCGGGGGACGGTATATCGCGTCCGGTGAAAGATGGCGTAAACCCCGGGCTCACTCACAATAAAGTCGGGCAGTACCACCTCTAACGTCCCGGCCTTAATGTCTGTCGCCGCATCCCAAATCGTTTTGCGAGTAATACCATGCCCCGCTAATGCCCAGGAACGGGCAACCGCGCCATCATTAGTTTCCCAGGCGCGATCCATGGAAACGTTATGGTGCCAGTACTCTTCACCGATCGCGAAGCGATAGTCGTTCAACGCGCCCGCCGCGGTCACTAACACCACGAAGTGGTGATTGATCAGGTCCGCGGGCGTTTGCGGCCTGCCGTATTGGGCCAGATAGGCAGGGGACGCACAGAGAACGCGCCAGTTGGATGCCAAACGTTTCGCAACCAAGAGGTCACTGCCCGGCAGCCCAAAGCGGATCGCAATATCGATATCATCCTGATGGAGGTTCGACAGAGAATCGGTCAGGGTTAACGCTATCTTCACTTCGGGATAGAGTGCGCTAAATTCTTCCAGCCATTGACTGAGCTGGTTGCGACCAAAATCGCCAGAAGCCGAAATGCGGATTTTGCCACCCACCTCATTTTTACTGGCTTGCAGGGCTGCTTCAGCATCATCAATGGCCTGTAGGGCGACAATGCAATGCTGCAAATACACCTTTCCCTCTTCAGTCAACCGCAGTTGCCGCGTGGTGCGGTCAAAAAGTTTGGTGCTCAATACCGACTCAAGCTTGAATAAACGCGCACTGGCTGCGGCAGGTGACAGCCCAAGTTTACGGCCCGCCGCACTGAGGGTTCCACGCGCCGCCGCCTCAACAAACAACCGCATATCGCCCAATCTGTCAGTCGCCATTATTCACCTGTATTTGAAAGTCATTTAAAAATGAAGCCAATTATCAAATATAAAGTAACCAAGTACGCTTTTGCAGACAAGTTTTGAGAGCTTAATAACAAGAGTAATGGATCAAAATGACTAAATATAATGTCTACCCGCTGGCAAACCCCTCCCGCTCAGTGTCTGCCATCTCATTCCCCATCGCCCCCTTATTAGTCTTAGCGATGACCAGTTTTATTGCCACCGCCAATGAAATCGTTCCTGCGGGTCTGCTTGCACAAATTGCGCAAAGTTTCACTGTTTCACAGGCCTGGGCAGGGCAACTGGTCTCCGCCTGTGCGCTGGGTTCTGCGATGGCGGCGATCCCCTTGACCGTCGCCTTCAGGCATTGGCAAAGGAAAAATGTCCTGATGCTGGCGCTGTTGACCTTTTTTATCTGCAACGTAGTGACAGCCGTATCCCCTTATTACGCATTAACGCTCGCGGCCAGATTCCTGGCAGGGCTTGCCACGGGGTTGGCCTGGAGCCTGCTGGCGTCCTATGCGCGCAGTATGGTAGTGGCTTCATTACAAGGCCGCGCATTGGCAGTCGCTATGTTGGGAATACCTATTGCCCTCTCGTTAGGCGTTCCTCTGAGTGCCTGGATAGGAAAAATCATCGACTGGCACGCCATTTTTGGAGGTCTTGCCGGATTAACGTTGGTGGTCATGCTCTGGGCAGCCCGAATAATGCCGGACCCTCACGGGCAGGAAAAGGGGCAGAAAAAACAGCAAAAAATATCGCTGTATGCCGTTGTGAAGACGCCCGGCGTCGGTCCGGTTTTATTCGTCGTGATGACCTGGAACCTGGCCCACTACATGCTGTTTACCTATATTGCGCCCTTTTTAGAGTTTGTCGGACTGGCGAACTATCTGGATTTGATGCTGCTGATTTTCGTTGTTTCAACCATGGTGGGGCTTTGGATCGTAGGACTGCTGATTGATAAATGGCTACGTGGCTTGGTGCTGCTCAGTTTGTGCCTCTTTGCCTTGGTGGCCTTGATTTTTGGCCTTAGTGGTTCAACTCCTCACGTGGTTTTAGTTTGTCTCGGGGTTTCAGCATGGGGTTTAAGCTTTGGCGGCGCTCCAACATTGCTGCAAACGGCGTTGGCCGAAGCCGCCACCGATGCAACAGACGTCGCTCAGTCGATGCTGGTGACCGTCTTCAATTTTGCCTTCGCCGCCAGTGGGGTAGTAGGTGGCCTGATATTAGGTTTTTCAGGCGTGGCCGTTTTACCCTGGGTCACTTTACTGATCCTCCTCGCCGCCTTTATGACGGCCTGGCGAGCCAAGGCACACGGCTTTACTCAGCGACATTAATGCGGGGAGGGGGATGACCATCGTCGATGGCTCTGATAAATTTTCCATCCTCAGAGGGTGGGCGTCCAAATAAGCGCCGGTATTCCCGGCTAAATTGAGACGGACTGTCGTAGCCAACGGCATACCCCACCTCTGCCACACTTTTGAGAGAGGACGCAATCAGGGTGCGTGCCATTTGTAAGCGCACCTGTTTTTGAAATTGCAGCGGGCTGAAAGAGGTCATCGCTAAAAAATGCCGGTGGAAGGATGTCACACTCATCCCGGCTTCTTGAGCTAAGGTTTCAATCCCGATCGTTTCTTTATAGTGGTTACGGATCCACTTGATGGCACGGAAAATTTGCATCATACGGCTGTTGGCCCCACCGAGCTGTTGCAGCATCCCTCCCTGTTCGCCATTAATTAATCGCCAGAGAATTTCACGCTCAATGGCCTGCGCCAGAATAGGAATATCCTGCGGATTATCCAATAACCTTAACAACCGGATAATCGAATCAAGCAGCCCTTCGGTCAACTCGCTAACGGCAATGCTGCCCTGATGGGGAGTCTTGTCTATGTGCATTCCACTTTCCAGCAGAAGCGAAGCAATATGTTCCGGCTTGATGGTCAACCCCAGACCTAATAACGGCTCCTCTTCACTGGCAGCAATAACATGAGAACTCAAAGGTAAGTCAACGACATAGATAAGGTATTGCCCGGCAGCATAGCGGAAAAGTTTCTCCCCCAGAGCAACTTGCTTTATCCCCTGAACGACCAGCGCAAAGGTAGGTTCAGCCATATATAACAACGGCTGCGTCGGACTGTGGTAGGCCGACAATGTCAGGTTTGGCATCATCTTCAGGGAATTGAGTGACCCGACATGGCGTTGAATAAGGTCTCTCAACTCACGCCATGCATCGTGTTTATTTATGTTCAGCAATCACACCTCAACAAGATGACCCAGCCTGAGTGAAAACCCATCATTGGTAGGATTGTGCATGAGGCGAGTAGTTTCTGTCTATCCCCTGATCTCGGTTCCAGGGTTCAATTAAGCCTTGTCGGAAGCCTTCCAAGAAGGGAAGTCCTGACGCCTCGCCACCTCCGCTATTAAGGAATATGAACATGAAAAAGCAATCCGTTACGTTCGAGAGTGCAGGGTTGAAACTCGTCGCCGATCTTTACATTCCTGAGGATCTCGGTGATGGGCCACACCCAGCGATTGTCGTGAGTCACCCCGCCAGCGGTGTGAAAGAACAAACGGCAGGTTTGTATGCGCGCCACCTTGCAGAGCGTGGATTCATCACTCTGGCTTTTGATGCCGCCTATCAGGGAGAAAGCGCGGGCGAGCCGAGAGGGCTCGAAGACCCCGCTCATCGTATTGAGGATATTAAAGCGGCCGTTTCCTTTATGAGTGTGCATCCGAGTGTCGATGCGGCGCGAATTGGCGTGCTTGGCATTTGTGCCTCTGGCGGATATGCCCTCTCAGCAACGGCATCTGACCATCGAATTAAGGCCGTTGCGACGGTGAGCGGGGTCAGCATTGGAGAGTTTTTCCGAGTAGGCTATGACGGAAAACAACCGGCGTCCGTGCTGGCTATGATG
>Ga0105854_1000471_pt1 | contig 18415 bp, 21 predicted proteins | sample OrgsoiDNA_201058_FD_89679 | JGI IMG/M metagenome (GOLD analysis project Ga0105854, IMG submission 89679) | Permafrost soil microbial communities from the Arctic, to analyse light accelerated degradation of dissolved organic matter (DOM) -... | ecosystem: Environmental > Terrestrial > Soil >... | reverse complement strand
TGGCCTCGATCGTCTTTCTCGAAGCTTGGCGCAGACGCAACGACGTCGAGGTCGAGAGCGAGAAGGCGCTGCCGTGGCTCTATGGCATCGCCACGAACGTCCTGCGCAACCAGCGACGCCGCCAGCGCCGCTACACGGCAGCCTTGCAACGCTTGCACCAACTGGGGGTTGAGCCCGATTTCGCCGACGTCAGCGACGGCCGGCTCGACGACGAACAGCGCATGCGCCATGTGCTCGACCACCTGCAGGAGCTGTCACAGCTTGACCGAGAAGTGCTGGCGCTCTGTGTCTGGCAGGAGCTTTCGCCGGCTGATGCCGCCCAGGCGCTCGATGTGCCGGAGGCGACGATTCGCACTCGTCTTCACCGAGCGCGGGCCCATCTGCGCGAACAAACCGCTCCGTTCGAGTTGAACCGTTCCTCCGACGCCGCTTCGCGATGCCAAGAGAGGCCGGAGCTCACGTGAGCCCCGATCTTTTCAACCCGCCGACGTGTGAGCTCGGCTCTGCCGGCCTGGCGAGAGGTCGCGCGAATCTCATCGAGGAGATCGAGAGAGAACGCTCGAGCGACGGTCTGTACGGTCGCGCCCGCCAACGGCCGCTACTCGTCTTCGCAGCCGTTGTCGTGGCGGCGTTGATTCCTCTCAGCGCCCTGGCGGTCACCGGCCAGAAGCCGTTTTCTCAGTGGTGGTTCCTGCGCTTCCACAGCCTTGCACCGAGCACGCCGTACCCGGCCAAAGGCACCGGTGTCGACGTGGTCGAAACCGGGAGCTGGGACGGGCACGCATGGGTGCTCACGGCCTTCCGCAGTACCACGGGCAGCATCTGCGTCGAGCTCACGGCGACCGCCAACGGAAAGGGACGAGAAGCCGGCGGATCCGGGACCTGCGGGGCCGTGCAGGGAGTCCCGTCTTCTGCGACCTCGACACGCCCAAAGGCGGTGCCGATCATCGCCGCTGTCAGCTCTGCCGGGCTCGGATTCCCCAACTACAGCGACGGGGCGGTCACAGGGAAGATCAGCAAGCTCGCCATCCATTTCGCCGACGGAACCGTTCTGCGAACTCCCACGTTCGTCGCCCCGAGCTCCGTCGGGGCGGTGCGGCTCTTTGCAACACGACTTCCCGGAATAGCGTGCCCACCGGGCGCTCCGCCTGCCGCTCCGCGATCCAGACTTCGCGCACGCGTGACGAAATTCGTCGGCCTCGACCAGCACGGGAAGATCGTTGCCGCGTTGCGGTTCCCCGCACCGCCCTCCGGCGTTCCGAGGCCGCCTCAGTGTCCACGGAACAGCGGCTTCTCCAACCCACTCGGTCGCCCCGTTCCCGGCGCGGCCAGTCATCACCTCGAGACAGCCTCCCGCGTCACCGGCCCGTTCGGTGGCCTAGCCATCCTCAGAGTCGCCAGCAACGTCACGCCTCCATGCTGGCGCATCGACTTCAGCGTCGGCCGATCGCAGGCCGGCTGCCAATCGCCCTACGCAACGGGCCCCTGGGTCTATGTGCTCGGTGTTCAACCCGCCGGCCGGGACGTCTTCATCGTCGGTCAAACCCGTGCGCCGGTCGTTCGTGTCTCGCTGCAGTTCGGAAACGGCGACAGCATCAGCGCACGACCCACCGGTCGAGTGGTCGTCTTCGCTGTCCCGCGCGGTCATCTGAGCGCGAACCGCCAACGCGCTCACCTGATCGGATACGACGATCACGGCCGCAAGGTTCAACGGACGGCTGCCTACTTCCGCGTCAGGCCTTCCGGCAGAGATCCCGAGCCTCAATAGAGACAGCCATGCCGCGGACATCGACCGCTCGCCGCGTCCGTAGCTTCGGGACCGCCCCACCGGGTCGGTGCGGCGGCGTGTGTCAGTCCGGCGGATGCACGATGAGTTTTCGGCCCGTGGCTCGTCTACAGCGCAGAAACCTCAAAGGAGGCGAACGCGATGACGTACTACCACCAGTTGCTCGACCAGATTCCCGACGGACGTGACGCCGACTTCCCGCTGCGTCGCCACGACGAGTACTAGGATCCTCTGATGCGTCTCTACCATCTACCGCCAAGCCGTTCGGCTCGTGTCTTGTGGTTGCTGGAGGAGATCGGCCAGCCCTATGACCTGACGTTGATGAAGGGCGAGGATCGAAAGACAGACGAGCATCGGCGTCGTCACCCGCTCGGCCGGGTACCGGTGCTCGAAGACGACGAGGGGTTTCTGTTCGAGTCGGCGGCGCTCTGCCTGCAGCTCGCCGATCTGTATCCGGACGCGCAGTTGAACTGGCCGCTCGCGACGCACGAGCGGGGACTTGTCTACCAATGGGCGGTGTTTGCGATGACGGAGCTGGAGCCGGCGATCATCGAGGTGCGTCGGCATCGCGAGGACGATCCGGCGCGCGCGCAGGTCGGCGAAGAGCGCTTCCGCGCTGCCGCCGCGGCTGTCGAAGAAGCGTTGGACGGGCACGACTACCTGGTCGGCGAGCGGTTCAGCGTCGCGGATCTCGTCTGCGGGGCGGTGTTGATCTTTGGCAAGGGTGGCGGGCTCATCGACGAGTTGCCCAACATCGAGGCCTACCTCGAGCGGCTCGAAGCACGTCCCGCCCGCCGGCGCGCAGCCGCTATCGGCACCTGAGGTTGCATACTCGTAGGCGCGTGAGACGCGCCGTGGCTCGTGGGATGAAATCACCCCTTCGGGACTAGAGTCCGCACCCCCGACGCTACTACCTCGATCCCGAGGCGTCGAACGAATACGAGGAGCGCTAACCAACGCGGGTCGGGCGACAAAAACTGAACCTGCTGCTCGGGTGTGAATGCAGAATGGCCCGATGGTTGCGACATGAGGCTTGGGCAGCGGCTCGGCCCGCTGGAGGTGCGTCCGTTCCGGCTTTTTTGGTTGGGGCGGACAACTTCGGCGGTGGGAGACGCACTGGTTCCCGTCGCGCTCGCGTTCGCGATAGTCGACAACCTCAATGCCGGGGTGGGTTCCCTCGGCGTCGTCCTCGCGGTGTCCTCCGTGGCGCGCGTGGTCTTCACGCTCGTTGGGGGTGTCTGGGCTGACCGGCTACCGCGCCGCGCGGTGATGGTGACCTGCGACGCGATCCGCGCAGTCATCGAAGCCCTCGTCTTCGCATTTCTCCTGGCAGGAGCGATGCAGGTCTGGATGTTCGCCGTCTCCGGCGCGATCTTCGGTGCGGCCTCCGCGTTCTTTGGCCCGGCCTCGACCGGGCTCGTCGCGGAAACGGCTCCGCGCACGCAGTTCCAAGAGGCCAACGCTTTGCTGAGCATGTCGCAGACCGCTGCGTTGGTCGTCGGGCCGGGGGCTGCCGGGATCCTCGTGGCGACGGTGGGCGCTGCGTGGGTGTTCGCCGTCGACTCGGTGACGTTCATCGCGAGCGGGTTCTTTCTCGCGGCGCTCCGCCTTGCCCCTCATGTTGCTCCCGCGAAGAAGCGGTTCTTGGCCGATCTCCACGACGGGTGGCGGGAGGTGACGGCGCGGTCGTGGTTGTGGGTGCCCTACATCTCGTTCGCGTTCTCGAACCTCGTGAACGCGACGTTCTTCGTGCTCGGGCCGGTCATATTCGCCACCGATCTCGGCGGTGCGAGTGACTGGGGCCTTGCGATGTCGATCGCCGGTACCGGCGGGTTCGCCGGTAGTCTCCTCGCGTTGCGCTGGCGTCCGCGGCGGCCGCTCGTCGCCGCATTCCTCGTCTGGACAACCGGGGCGCTGCCGCCGCTCACCCTCATCGGCCCATCGAATCCGATCGTGGTCGGCATCGCAGCAGGCCTCTTTTTCGGTGGCGTGGTCGTGGGCGGGGCCTTCTGGAACGCAACGATGCAGGAGCGGATCCCGCGCGACAAGCTGAGCCGCGTCGACTCCTACGACTGGTTGATGTCGCTCGTGTTCCAACCGCTCGGGTTCGCGCTCGCGGGGGCCATCGCCGCGGGCATCGGCGTTCAGACAACGCTGCTCATCGCAGCGACTCTCTCCGTCGTCGTGCATCTCGCGGTAGTCGCGCTCCCGAGCGTTCGCGCGATCACCCGTCACGAGCCGCAGACCGAGATGGCGTAGACAGCGGTGTGCGGCGCATCACCGCGACGTGCTGATCCGCGGCAGCATGCCTGTGGTGCCCGTCGAACTCGCCGCCACGTCGTAGAACAACGGTTTTCGTCTCGCCGAGTCAGAAGCACTGACTGCGCGGCACGCCGGAGGCCGGCGCCGGGCGCCGCACCCGAAAAAGGAGGGAGGGTTCTTTCGCTCTTTCGCGAAGCCGTGAGTCGATGCGCTTTGGGGGGCCCACGCCGTTGGTTCTCGTTACGTGCGCGGTTGTGTGTCTCGCCGCGCCCGCCGCTTCGCTCGCCGCGACCCCGCCGAACCGCGCCGATCCGTGCGCGCAGGCGGGCCGCGACAGCTGCGGCACCACAGGTGTGGGCTTCTACAAGACGTATCGCTATGGGGTGCGCTGGTTCGGCGACTACCGCCGCGTCATCCCCGGCGAGAAGCACACGTTTTGCCTCGACCTGCGCTTCTGGTACGCGGCGCGCGCCTACCGCTATCGGTCGGCGCCGGTGACGCAGTTGCGCAACAAGGACGGAGCTGCGGTGTCGGCCCGGAAGCAGGCGCAGATGGCATATGCGCTCTGGGAGTACGGTCGGAGCGAGCAGCCGCGCCGGCAGGCGGCCGTCATGCTCTATGTCCACCGGCTGATGGGCGACGGACGCGCCGGCGAGGTCAGCCCCGCAGCGCTTGGCCCGGCCGTCGTCTCGCTCTACGGACGGATCGCCCGGACTGCGCGTCGCTACCACGGCCCGTACCGGGTCGAGGCTCGCCTCTCCGCCGCGCTCACCGTCGGCCGGCCGGCGGCGGCCACGATTCGCGTCCTCTCCGCCGAGGGGAACGCGCTCCCCGATGTCGGGCTCACGGTCTCGGCGGACGGTGCCGCCACGCGGTCCCGGCAGGTGCGGACAGACGCCTCCGGTTCCGTCGCGATCGCGCTGACGCCGACGTCGGTGGGCGTTCGGCTCCGGGTCACGACCGAGCCTCTCGCGTCGAGCCGGCCGCGGATCTTCGTGCCGACGACCGGAGCTGCAGCCGGCAACGGGCAGCGGCTGGCCGCACCGAGCTCGCAGTCCAGCTCGGCGACCGTCTCCGGACGGGCGCGGCCGGCGGTCGTCACCTCCGTCTCGAGTCGGGTCGTCCGTGCGGGCTCGTCGATCTTCGATCGCGTCCGCGTCGAGGGCCTCAGGGGCATACCGGGGCAGATCGACGTCGAGTTGTTCGGGCCGTTCGCGGCCCGGCGTGACATCAGCTGCACCCATCGCCCGTATTGGAGGCGCAGGCTCGCGGTCGCAGGCGGCCGTCCTGTCCGCTCGCCGCTCGTCGATGTGGTGAAGGCCGGCTTCTACACCTATCGCGTGCATCTCGAGGGCACACCGACTATTCCTGACTCCACGACCGAATGCGCGCTTGCGTCGGCGACGTCGCTCGCGGCGCCGCTGATCGTGGCCGGACGCGGCGACGTCGCCGGCAACGTCCGCGTTGCGGGCGCCGGCGGCGGCACGCCGGTGTCGGTGCGGGTGCCGTCAGTCGGGATCAGCGCGGCGGTGGTGCCGGTCGGGATCGACGTCGCCCACGGTGTCCTCGGCCTTCCTTCGAACATCGAGCGCGCCGGCTGGTGGCGGGACGGGATGGCGCCCGGAGAAGGGTCGGGTGCGATTCTGATCGCCGGCCATGTCGACAGCGCCAAAGCGGGTGCCGGGGTGTTCTTCCGGCTCCACAGCGCCCGGGTCGGTGATCTGGTGCGAGTCGCGACCGCTGCCAGGCGTGCCTACGTCTACCGCGTCGCGTCGGTGCGCAACTACCGCAAGAGCGCGCTGCCGACGAGCGTCTTCGCGACGGGCGGTCCGTCACGCCTCGTGCTCGTCACCTGCGGGGGTCGCTTCGACCCGGCCAGCGGGCACTACCCGGACAACGTGGTCCTCGTCGCAGTCCCGGTCTGACGCTCAAAAGGGCGCCCGCCGATCGTCTTTCGCAACGCGCCGCGCTGGTAGAGGAGCGACGCGACGCCTCGGCACCGGGCCCGGCGAACTTTACGAACCAGTCTCCGGTCACATGCTCCAGACGATCAGGAGCGGATGTCCGGAGACGCAGTCGGCCGCGCCCTTGAAGGGGTGCTGAATTGGTCGTGGGCCGTGGGCGCCGCGCACGAGCTCCGGCCGTATGTCGTCGGCGCTTCGGGTGAGTTTGCCACCGAAGTCGACGATCTTCCGCTGCGGGTCGTATCCGGCGCCGAGCTCGGTGAGCAGGATCCGCTCGTGCTCGCGCACACGGGTTCGGAGGTAGGCGACGAGCGTCGCGCGGTTCTTCGACGCGTCGCCGGATCGACCGGGGGTCGAGTACCACTGGAAGCGTGGCGCTGGAGCCCAGAGCCGGTCGCCTCTCGCCAGCCGACCGGTGTTGAGGTCGCTGACGAATTGGTGCACGAGTGTCTCTGTTGCGGCCGCCGTGCAGTCGCTGCTGGACATCAGGTCTGGCGTTGCCTCGCTCCTTGCGGCGCCGGCCAGCGTGCAGGCGGTGAGCAACGCCGCGGTTCCCACCTTGAGCGCCGCGGTGTTCATCCTGCCGCAGCGCGCGCGAGCAGGTAGCGCCGGCGCTCGCGTCCGGTAGCCGGGTCGGCATCGCGATCAGACAAGGCCTCGGACGCGGCGGCGGCGACCGAGCCGTGAACCTCCGGTTCGTGAGCCATGTGCCTATCCTCGCGCAACCCGTGCTGGGTGTGCAGACTCGTCTCTTCCCGCTCGAGCCGGCTCTCACTCGGTCTGAACCGCCCGCGGATCGTGATGACGTCGAGGCGGTGTTCAGGAGCCAGTCACCTGCGCTCCGGGAAGGTCTTGCTCGGATGGATTCGGGCCGTCTCAGCCACCTCGCAGCTGCCGACCAGGTGAGCCTCTGGCGGCAGATTCGGTCTGCGATCGGACGTGGTGTTTCGTCGCGGCTGGCTCTCGTGGCCGGCGGAGTAGGACTCGTTGCGGTGCTCGTCCGCTTGCCCGGTGTCTATGGCCAGCCGTTTTGGCAGGACGAAGTGGCATCCGCCCGCATTCTTCGCGCATCGACGCTGACCGGGATGCTCGCGCGGGTCGGGCGGACAGAGTCGACACCCCCGCTGTGGTACTTCCTCGGCTGGGGCTTGCATGCGAGCGGAGCGTCGCTTCAAGACGTGCGGCTGTTGTCGGTTGCTGCGGGTGGGCTCCTCGCTGCGCTCGTCGTGATCCTCGCGCGGCGCTTCGTCTCGCTGCCGCTCGCCGCCGTAGCGGGCGGGCTCGTTGCGCTTGGAGGCGAATTCGTCGCTCGCGGTCAAGAGCTTCGCTCCTACGAGCTGTTCGCGCTGCTGTGCGTCGTACTTGCTCTCTGCCTCGTCGCCGAGCTCGCTTTGCCGTCGACGAAGCGCGAGATCGGCCTCGCCGGAACCGTTGCCGCCGGCGGCTTGACTCATTACTTCTTTGTGTTCTCGGTTCTTGCGGCGCTCGCGTGGCTGCAACTCGACCGTGGTACTCGGACGATCGCCCGCCGCGCGAGCATTGCGATCGTGTGCGGCGGCGCAGTCGCCGCTGCCTGGGCGCCGATTACGTTGAGGCAATACCACCAGGATCGGTTTTGGTGGATCGGGCCGTTTCGGTTGCGCTACGTGTGGGCGGTGCCGCTGCGGCTCTTCACCTACGCTTTCGACAACACCTCGGTGGGCTTGACGCTTTCCACCGTTGTCATCGGCGGAGTCCTGCTCGGTGCCGCCAAGCTTGTGCGCGACTCGCCGGAAGGACGGCTCGTCGTTGCTCTCGCCGTCCTGCCGGTCGCGTGCGCTGCGGTCGTCTGGGCGTCGGGGATGCAGGTGTTTGCCCTGCGCAACCTGATCTCTGTCGGTCCCTTCGTCGCCATCGCGATCGCAACAGCGCTGGATAGGCTGCCTCGACCCACAGCAGTCGTGGTCGCAGCTGCGCTTTGCGTCGGGCTCGCTGTATCTCTTCAGGTGTCGACAGCCAACACGTTCCCTCGCTTCGATGCGATCGCGCGCACGCTCGTGCGCGATGGCTGGCGCCCGCGGGACCCGATCGCAGTCTTCGGTAGTCCGTTCACGTACAGGTCGCCGCTCGAGTGGTATCTGCCGCGGCAGCCACAGCTCGACGCTGCGCGGTCGATCGCGCGTGTCTGCGCCGAGATGTTCGTCGTATCGCCGACCGGTGGGGTCAAATTGCTCCGTCCCGACGAACCGGCCGGACGCGACCTCCGCCTTCGCCGCGCAACGATCCTGGTCGATCCTGCACACAGACCATCGTGTCTGCGCCCGCTCCGGCTCACCCCGAATGTCGCCTGAGCAAACCCTCACCGAGCCGTAGAGGGCTCCGGCCGGCCGTGGTGCGAAGTCGCTCCTGCGAGGCGCGCGCCTGCGCGTTTCATCGGCGGGAGATCGTCAGAACCGCCCGTGCAAACCGTGCGGCGGCCACGGGATCCAGTGGCCCCGCGCGCAACTCGACGACGAACGCCGTACCTGCGAACGTGTGGTCCTGCCAGCTTGTGATGCTCCCCGGCTCACGTGTGAGACGAGCGGGGCGGAGCCCGACGAGTGTTGCGAAGAGTCGCTCGATGGTGATGGTGCCGCCTGACTCATCGATGACGCTGAGGTGCTGGTGGAACCAGATCGACAGGGCCGGATGCAGCTGCATGATGAGTTTGTAGGCGATCTGGCTCTCGGGCTCGGACAGCGGCCGAGGGCCCGAGTCGTAGGGGCCGTGTAGCGGCTGCCAATGCCAGGGGAAGTTCCGGTTCAGGTCCACGCCGTGGGCGTTACCTCGGCTTCCTCGCGCTGCTCCGTCCGGATTCAGATTCGGGATGACCCAGAGGTCGACGCCCGGCGGTGGACGGAGTGTGAGGAGCCGTTTTGCGATCGCGGTTCCAGCGCACTCGTTGCCGTGGACGCAGCCGACCACGAGTATCTTCCGGGTGCTGGATGGATCGCCGGTTTCGATCGCGACGATCGGACGTCCGTCGACCGAGCGGCCGAGGAGGAACCGGTGCCGGCCCGAGACGGCATCTCCTCGTCTGGGATTGACGAGCGGCGCGGGGTGCAACGCACGGCGCGTCGGGGGCACGCGCGAGGCAACGCCGTCACGAGCGAGAACGGCTGACGCAGTTCCTGTGAGCGCGAGCGACGTGGCAGCGATCAGCCGCAGAACGCGATTTGTCGGTGAGGCCACGGGGGAAGCTACGCGTACGAACCTGACCGCCGCCTGAGTCGATGCTCACGCTGACCAAGCTCGAGTCAATGAGTGCGTGTCAAACTGGCTCCGGGCCGATCTCCTGCGGCGCGTGGAGCACCTCGGCCCGCCGGTCACGACGGTCACCGCACCCGGCCGACGGCCACTTCAACCGAAAACGGGTCCAGAGGCAGCTCGACACCAGTCAGGCGCCTGCTGACGAGAGCCCGATGTAGCTACCCGCTTAGGTAGTAGGCCGAGCGGTGTGAGCGCGCTAGCGTCAGCCTGGACGATGAGGATCGGGGCTTCCATCAGCGTGCTCGGCGGGTTGCTCATCGCAGCGAGTGCGATCGTCGCGACCGGATCGGCGCGCCCAGAGGGCCCAGTTGCGCAGTTCTTGTTGCAGACGAAGAATCGCTTCGACATGGCGGGCTCGAGCGTCGCCTGTCGCGTGATCTCGAAGACTCCGTATCCGAACCGACTGATCTGCTTCCTGGAAACCAAGCCGCAGAGTTACACGCCGCGACCGGGAAGCTACGCGGTCGAGCTGGCGGAGGGCAGTGTGGCGGTTGGACGCGTCGGGAGCAAGCAGCCGCTATTTGTCCGAGCCGAGGCTCTGCCGGGCGGCGCTGCTGCCGGAAGCGACCAGGCGGCGCCGGCGATCGCTGGTTCCTCCGTCCGGCTCGCCAAACGGGGAGACAGAGCGTTCGTCGCTGGGACGCACATCATCTGCCGTCCCTGGAACAAGAGCCCCCGATCGGTGCTCTGCGTATCGATGGGCAGCGACGGCCGCGTTCACGATGGCACCTACCTGGCGTGGATCAGCGCCCATGGCGTGTTGATCGCGCAAGAAAGAAATCGAACGTCGGTCACCGTCTTCCAGCGCGTGAACGGCCACTGACGACCGACGGAAGGCCGGCAACATCCTCGGGCCGCCCGCGACTGCCGCGGCCGATCCACCGCCGCCCGGTGCTCGACGGCTTGGGCAGGTAGAGCAGCGAACCGGTCCAGCAGCCGCCTGGCGCGCTGAGGGCCACGTACTCTTCTCGCCTGGTGGCCCCTAGGCGCAGCTGGACGAGCGCCGGTCGATCGCCGACGAACGCGTTCCGGCGTTGACCTGCAACAGAAAGGAGATCGGCGTGTCGACCATCCCCGCTCACGAGCCGCCCGCGTCTGACGCGATCAAGGCAATCCAGGCCGGCGATCTCGACGCGCTCAGCCAGGTGCTGAACGAGAATCGCGATCTCGCCGCAATGAGGATCGTGCGTGGGAACGGGCACTTTTTGACGCTGCTGCACGTGGTGACGGACTGGCCCGGGCACCTCCCGAACGGTCCGGCGAGCGTCGTGAGGCTGATCGAAGCCGGTGCCGACGTGGACGCCCGCTCCGACGGCGCGAACAAACAAACGCCGCTGCATTGGGCCGCGAGCAGCGGCGACGTCGAAGTCCTCGACGCGCTGCTCGATGCGGGCGCCGACATCGAGGCTCCCGGCGCGTTCAACGGCGTCGGCGGCCCGCTCGACAACGCAGTCGGGTTCGGGCAGTGGGCGGCGGCCCGTCGTTTGGCGGAGCGTGGGGCGCGCACGAACCTCTGGCACGCTGCCGCGCTCGGGCTGACCGATCGCCTCGACGAGCAGTTCGCAGACGACCCTCCTCCGCCGTCGCTCGCTGAGGTGACCGAGGCGTTCTGGCAGGCGTGCCACGGCGGCCAACGGCTTGCGGCCGAATATCTTCTCGAGCGTGGCGCCGATCTGAACTGGATCGGATACGGCGAATCGTCACCACTCGACATGGCTCGGGGCAGCAACGAAAACGTCGGGTCACCAACCTGCGACGCCCAGCGCCTGTCCGACCTCGTTGAGTGGCTCCAAGCCCAAGGCGCCAGATCAGCCGTAGAACTCAGCCAACGAACCTAGCCACCCCGCGCGTCCGCCGAAGGTCGAGACCTGCGCACTCAGCGAAGAGCCTCCTCGAACCGCGGGTCGTCGCGTACGGCGGCGAAGTCGTCGTCCCTGCGCGCTTGCTCGCGGAACGGCGGGAACAGCTCGACGGCCTGCTTGAGGTGTCCGAACGTCTCGTCGCCAGTCTCGCCCGCCAGCGTCCCGAAGCACGCGTAGTTGTAATGGAGGCCCGGGTTGTCCGGCACGCGCGCGAGGCCATCGCGGACCGCGTTGAGCGCGTCGGCGTAGCGCTGCTCGCCGTAGGCGGTCAGCGACTCGGTGTGGAACGGCCACGCCTCACCCCAGTCGAGCCCCTGGTATGCCTCGCCGACCGTCCCGCCGAGTGCGAGGACGGTTCCATCTCCGGTCGCCTTCCGCCGCGACTCCGGCCGGACATACAGCAGAGTCCCGGCGGGCGCTTCGACCGTCTCGCCGTCGACCTCGAAGGTCGCGTTCCCGTCGAGCACGATGTACAGCTCCTCCTGACCCCCGGCCTCGTCGTGCTCATTGATCAGCGTGCCGTCCTCGCCGGGCGTGAAGGCGTTGACTCCGAATGCGTGGATCCCGAGGTGCTCGCGCACCGGGATACTTCTGCCGCGCCGCTCGATGTCGTCGAGGCGCGCGACCTGCCATTTCGGGTTGCCGTTCATCCGATCACCTCCGTGGAACGCGGGTCGTTGCGAATCATCGATCGTAACCGCTGTCAAGCGCCTCGCCTGATCTCTCTTCGTCACGCGGGAAGATCGCACCGGACAGACATCGAGGTTTAGCCGAATCGCCCGTGCCTCTGCACGACGCTACCCTTGAGTGATGAGCGAAGCGAGCGATTTCAATCAACGGATCGTCGAGGAGTTCAGGGCCAACAACGGCAAGGTTGGGGGCCCATTCGAGGGGCTACCGTTGGTGCTGTTGCACCACACCGGCGCGAAAAGTGGCATCGAGCGCGTGAACCCGCTGGCCTATCAGCGCATCGGCGACGACTCCGTCGCCGTCTTCGCGTCCAAGGGTGGAGCGCCGACGAACCCGGACTGGTACCACAACCTGGTCGCCAACCCGAGCGCGAGCATCGAGATCGGAACTCAGCGATATGACGTGACCGCACGCGTCGCAAGAGGCGACGAGCGCCAGAGGATCTGGGAAGCGCAGAAGGAAGCGTTCCCGAATTTCGCCGAATACGAGACCACCTCCGGCGGCCGTGAGATCCCCGTCGTCGTGCTCGACAAGGTCACCTGAACAAGCCTCTTAGTCCCGGGTCGGGGTGCCCGCGATCAAGAGTCCGCTTGCGCCGGCTGCCAAGCGGGCGGTCAGTTCGATGGAAGCATCAACCGGCGGGTGCGTCTTCGTGTACCGAGCTGCGCAGGAGCGATGTTCGCTTGTCGCTGCCTGCGCAGCCACGGTCTGTCGGTTTTAAGGCGTGCGGTTTGTTGAGGCGGTTGCGGCGAAGGCTTCGAGGAGGCTGGGCCATCCTCCGGGTAAGTTGAATTGGTTGCGCATATCAGCGGCCTGGTCCCCGTAGGCTTCGAGGCCGCGAGCGCGGCTGCACTCGCGTTCTTTTGCGGCGTCGATCGTCACGCGCGCGTGCTCACGCGGCCGCGCGATTGACCTGCGCCGGCTGGTCGGAGCGCACTTACCGCTCGGTCGGAATGCTCGTTTCGGAGTTCGCTCTCAGGCAGGTGTAGTCGGCGTAGACGCCGACTGTCCCGTAGTCGACGGTGTCGATCTCGAACCCCGCCTGGTGGATCAGCCGTTCGAGCAGCCAGCTAAAGGTGCTGTGTTCCTCGCGGAGATGTGTCTCCAGTTCGCCCCGCGTCCAGCCGACTTCCGGACGTTGAGCGGACTTCGTTTCGAGCCAGGTTGCAATCCGCGCTTCTGCCTCGGAAAGATCGAACGAGAACACGAGGTCGCGCAGACGCAGTATCCCGCCGGGCGAGAGCAAGTCAGCCATCCGCCGGAGAGCGACACCTTTCCAGAAATCGGGCAGATGATGCAGAGCATTCCTCGTGTAAATGAAGTCTGGCGGCGCACGGTGGTGCTCGTAGCTCAAGAAGCCCGCCTGGACCGGTTCGACGTTCCGAGCTCCACGCTCCGCGGCTTTTTTCCGGATCGCCTCGACCATCGCCGGTGAGACATCGACCGCGACCACGCGTTTGCAGATTGAGGCAGCCGCGACAGCGAATGTGCCCGTGCCCGCTCCGAAGTCGATCAGCGTGCTTGCCGGGCCGAGTCCTCGCGCACGAAGCTGATCGAGATCTTCGGTGGGATCAAGATTGGCCTTCCGGTCGTAGGCGGCAACGTAGACGGCATCGAGGTGTTCCCGACCTGCGAGTGCGATCTCAGCCAGAATTGACATGTTGATCATCGGCAGTGAGCGTACTGCGGCGTGCAGAGACGATCTCCCTTTGCGTCACCTCCGTCACCCCGATGATCCTGCCCACGCGAGGTCTTAACGCCGAACCGAGTTTCCGGCACCCTCACGCTTCCCGCTCACCGGCCAACTCGGTCTCGGCCGCTCCGCGCTCACCTGGGTCTGCGGGTCCCGGTCAGCCTTTGATGATGTTGCGGATCGGAGCGACATCAGGCTGACCCGGGTCGGCTCCAACCTCACCCAAAATCGGCATCAACGTTTCGCCGAAGGCGTCAAATGACTCCTGCGACTCCCAGACGTCGAACACGCGAATCTGGCCGTCACCCTCGAGAGCGACGTGATGGAGTCGACCAGCAGGCGCACCAGCGCCAGCTTCCTCCAGCCGCTTGACCGCCTCGTCGTACTGCTCCGGCGTAAACGAGCCTGACCCAAAATAGAATCCGAGAGCCATCATCGGTCCTTTCTATTCGATGCGAATGGACGAGCGGCGATCCTCGCACAGAACAGCCATCGCTCGATGTCCGCCGGCTCGCGCGCACCGGCGAACCCGGCCATCGACCCGTCTACCTCCCGCGGGATGGCGTGCTTCACCGGAGGTTGGCACGAGCTGCCGCTCAGCCGGCTCATTCGCCTGAGCGTTCCAGGCGTACTGTCAGTCGAGTAGTCCGCCTGCACCTGCTCGGGCTACGAAGGATTGAGCGGCAAGGATTGAGCGTGTGTCGAACCGTGACATCGTCATCGGTGGGCCTGCCAGACTTCGACGCTGATCCGAGGCGGGAGGTACGAGAAGCAATACGACTGCGTGCTGTCGAACGTCACCACCAGGGTCGCACGCAGCGTCCGCACCTCTGTTGCCTGCGCGAGAGTGAGGCGCTGTTGTCCGGGAGCCAGGAGCGGGAATCGGCTTGCCTGGCCCGGCTGCAGCGTGACCGCTCGCGCGACGTGGCCAGCCGCGAACTTGACCATCGTGGTTGCGTCGGTCGCGGAGACGCGGAAGGCGAGCGCCATCTCATGGTCCCGCGATCCGCCGCATGACCAGGTGACGGTTCCGAGCGAGGGAAGCGTGACAAGGAGAAAGGGTCCTCGTCTCTGCTCGGCAGCGCCCGCCGCCGCCGTGAGCGCTGCGCTCGCAACGAGCACCGCGACGATCTGAAAGGGACGGCTCACTTCCTTGCGGTCGCCCGCAACGTGGCCAGCACTACACCGGCGGTGCGTTTCGCAGAGGCGGGCGTGATCTCGACGCGGAACCGCCGGCCCGACTCGCGCAGGACACGGCCGCTCGCGCGCTGCGTTGCTCGCAACTCGGTGACGACGACGCGGACACCTGGAGCGCGCAGGGTTATTACCGGGTAGCAGCCGTTGCGTGGGTTGATCGCCGCGCGCCAGGTGCCCGGCAAGCGCAGGCTGAGATCGCAGCTTCGAAACGTCCACGGCCGCGGTTCCGCGGTCAAGGTCTCGAGCAACCTGTTTGCCTGCCCAAGTTCGCGTGGCGAGGTGACGGTGACCGAGAGATCGAAGCTGCGGCCCGCGGTCGAGAAGACCCGGCGTGCGATCGCGACCGCATGCCGATGAAGGATGTTCTTGCCGGTGAGGGTGATCGGCAGGTCCGCGTGACGGCCTTGGGCGCCGGCCATCAGGAGCAGGACGACCTGAACGTCACCGTGTCGTGCGCGCAGGACGAGTTGTGCGGCAGCCTGGTTGGCGGGAAGCTCGATTCTCCCCGACCATCCGGGAAGCAGGCGCAGCGCGACCCCGTCCGAGGCCAGGCGCCGTGGTGGTGAAGCAGTACGCGCGGCGGTTGCGCGCGCAGCGTGCCGAGGACCCGGTTCACCTTTTGCAGACTGTTCGCGACGAGCGGCTTTGGGCCAAGATCTGCGACGGCCTCGAGCTGCTCTTCTCCGAGCAGCACACTGCGCACGGCGTAGACATCAGAAGCGGGGAAGCCTTCGAGCGGGCCCGCGGTGATGTCGTGTCGGCCAAGCATCAGCGGCGCGCGGCCTGGCGGGAACGAAAGGTAGGGGACGGCTGGGCCGTAGTCCCACACGATCAAATGGACGTGGCCGCGTCGAACACGCGCACGCTCAGGTGAGTCGAGGACCGCTCGCGCGAGTGGAAAGTCGGCCGCCTGCAGCTGACCCGGATCAGCGAGTCCCTGCCAGCCGGGGGCGAGCGTCACGCTCAGCCCGTAGCCGTCGAGCGTGCTGGTCGAACGAGCGCTCGCCGAACCGGTGCAGGCGACGAGAAGCAGCCCGGCGACGAGCGGTGCAAAACGCCTCATGCCAGTCATACGCAGACTGCGGCCTGACGAGTCCCACCTGTCATCACCGTCGCGGGCCCCGGCCTTCCGTCAGTCGGGTGCCGAGACAGCCGATCGAGCGCGGGGATCAGGAACAAGCAACCGGCATCGCGGCGGTCAGTGGTTGATCGTCTGCGTGCTGCCATCGACGTAGTGGACGGTGATCGATTCGAGAGCACTGTTGTTTCCCTTGTAGGCCCAGACGTTGTTCACGACCGGGACGGTGTGCTCGCTGCCGCCGCCCATGAATGAGACTTTGGTGATGGCGTCCCTCGCGATGCCCCAGCTGATCGGCGGGGTCGCATCGGGTCCGTTGACGACCTTGTCGAACGTGCCGATGGTTGTTGGTTCGCCCGCTGAAGGGGGAGTGCCCAACGTGGCCCCGAGCTGGTCGATCACGATGCAGAGCTCGTTTGTCGTGGTTGAGAGGACGTAGATGTTGTGGCCGTCTGGTAGTTGCCCGATGAGTCGAGCGGTGTTGAGCAGCACGTGTGGGGTTGGGCCAGGGAACAGGCCACGAGCTCGGATCAGGCCGTGGTTGATCTTCTGCACCTGGGCCGCGGCCGCGGGGTCGAGGACGTCCTCATTGGTTTGTGGGTGGTCGGCGGCGCCGATGCCGACGAAGGCGGCGATGCCCGTGAACGGGTTGACGTCGTCGGCGATCGCGACTCCGCCAGCCACGAGGGCCGCTGCCGCGACGCTGGCGACGAGGACCGTTCGGCGGCTCCGTCGTTTCACAGGTGGTGCGAAGCGATCAAGGATCTCCTGCAGCGCGGAGTCAGGGTCGGCAGTGAGTGCGCTGCCGGAATGGCTCGCGAGTGGGTCGGCAGCGCGCACGAGTTGCAGCAGACCGTCGGTCATAGTCTGGCTTCCTCCTTCTTCGGTGCGAGATCGATCTCGAGACAGGTGCGCGGGTTGACGCGTGAGCCCGGTTCTGGAAGTTCCTGAGCGAGTTGCTTGCGGAGCCGTCGTCTTGCGCGTGAGAGACGTGCTCGGAACGCGACGCGAGTGACGCCGAGAACGACGGCGGCCTGGGCTGGTGTGAGGCCCTCCCAGGCGATCAGGGTGATCGCCTCGCGGTCCGGTTCGCTCAGCCGCTCGAGCGCATCCCGCACGACGGCCTCCAGATCGGAGCTCTGTGCCGTCGCCGACTCGTTTGGTTGCGGTGCTTCGACCGCGAGCCGTGTTGCGAGCGCGAAGCGCCTGTGCGCGGAGCGCCGTTGCGTCGCCGCGACTCGTCGGGCAACGCCGAGAAGCCACGGGAACGGGTCAGGTGGGATCGCTCCCGGCCGGCGGCATGCCACGAGAAACGTCTCCGCGACCGCATCGTCGACCAGTTCGGGCGCCGTTCGCCGACGCACGTACCGCGCGACCCCCTCGTGGTGCGCGATGAAGAGTGATGCGAGCTGCGCGCGCGCGGCGTGCTCGCGCTCGGAGTCAGGGCGCTTCATCAAAAGGAGAATGGCCGGCACCGGGTGAGTTGTGACACGAAGCCGGCTTCCGACGCTGTTGCCCGAAAAGTCAAAGGAGCTATTCGCTCCCAAGGGCGCCCCCTTCAGCGTGGTGCAGGCGGGAGCAGGCGATCGAGCTGGGCTTGCGCAGCGGCAAGCAGCTTCGTGTCGGGGTGTTGGGTCGCGAAGTAGACGCGCACCTCGAGATTCCAGCCGCGGACGGAGACCGCTCGCAGCCGTTGCTGGATGTTCGGCGCGGGCTGACCCTCCCAGCCGCGATCGAGCCGGAAGGTGGCAAGACGGAGCGGCCAGCTTGCGTGCGGGAACGGAGGAAACAGCGACCTCGCCACGCTTCCGATCTTGGTCGCCCACATGATGATTCCTCGCGGCCGCAGCCGCTCGAGACCGCCAAACGGAGCGAACGGGCGAAGCACGGCGAGATCACCGGCCGTGACGGCGATCATCATCGAGGCGAATGCATCGGGCTGCTCCGATCGAGTGGGCCTGCGTTCGATCCAGCCGGTCGCCGGTCGAAAGCTCGGCGGTGGTGGCGCAACGGAAGCCGAACGAGACGCTGCGGCGTCTCCTCCGACCGCGGAGAGCAAGGCGCATAGACCGAGGGTGAGCGCGAGTCGGAGACTCATCTGTTCACTGTCTACGCCCACGCTCATCCGCGGGGTCCGAGATGCAGGTTCGAGTCGGCGACACCGCCGCCAGTCGCAACCAACAACAGGCGATCGTTTCTGCCGGCCGGGAACGCCGCATCTTGCTTCGGTGGGCCGAGTCAAGTCGCCGTTCAAGATGGGACTCGTTGCAAGCTGCGTGCGATGGTGAGGAGCAGGTCTTCGCTCGATGCTTCGAGCGCGAGGTGAAGTCGTCCCTGTTGCATGATCCCGGTCGTTCCGCCGACGACGAGGAGTATGCGGCGGGCGCCCTCGTCCTGAGCTGAACGCCGCCGTGTTCTTCGGTCAGTCGGCTCGTGCGGGCGGGGTCTCGAGGCTCGGCAGGTCGCGCATCGACGTGCTGAGGGTTCCGAGAACTGCGGCGGCCACGACCGGTGCGGCGAGAACCGCGACCGAGGCACGTGCCTAGAAGTGGGTGAGTAGTAGTCCGGCGGCGAGCGGCCCGAGCGGTGCCGTCG
>Ga0105854_1000470_pt1 | contig 18426 bp, 14 predicted proteins | sample OrgsoiDNA_201058_FD_89679 | JGI IMG/M metagenome (GOLD analysis project Ga0105854, IMG submission 89679) | Permafrost soil microbial communities from the Arctic, to analyse light accelerated degradation of dissolved organic matter (DOM) -... | ecosystem: Environmental > Terrestrial > Soil >... | reverse complement strand
GATCAACTTTTCAAAAAATATAAGAAAATCGTATCGAAGTTATTGACACTTCAACGGTGCCAGCAATGGCGGACTCCTCAGCCGCAACCAGGAAATTTCTCCCCAACTTATCCACAAAACAGGCCATTTTGTTCACTTGCAAAAGCCCTCATCTGACACTATCTTGTCATCAGAAATTAATAAACCCACAATATATTGTGTTTATATCCTGACCAGCACACTACGGACGAGTGAAGCCCCCCTTCTGTCTGCATCCGTGCCTGGTGAGCCTGTTTATAGACCTCTAAGGTACAGCCCCTCATGAATCAGAGTCTTCTTGTTACTAAACGCGATGGCCGTAAAGAACGCATCAACCTTGATAAAATTCACCGAGTCATCGACTGGGCAGCTGAAGGTCTGCAAAACGTCTCCGTTTCACAAGTTGAGCTCCGATCCCATATTCAGTTTTATGACGGCATTAAAACCAGCGATATTCATGAAACCATTATTAAAGCTGCAGCTGACCTGATCTCTAAAGACGCGCCGGATTATCAATATCTGGCCGCACGTCTGGCGATTTTCCACCTGCGTAAAAAAGCTTATGACCAGTTCGAACCCCCGGCCCTGCTTGCGCAAGTGACCCGCATGGTCGAGATGGGCAAATATGACAAGCATCTGCTGGAAGACTACACGGCTGAAGAGTTCGAGCAGATGGACAGTTATATCGATCACTGGCGTGATATGAACTTCTCTTACGCCGCGGTCAAGCAGCTCGAAGGTAAATATCTGGCGCAAAACCGCGTCACCGGCGATATCTATGAGAGTGCCCAGTTCCTCTACATTTTGGTCGCCGCCTGCCTGTTCTCAGGCTATCCGCGTGAAACCCGTCTGGATTACGTAAAACGTTTTTACGATGCGATCTCCACCTTTAAGATCTCGCTGCCAACGCCAATCATGTCTGGCGTGCGAACTCCAACCCGTCAGTTCAGCTCTTGTGTGCTGATCGAATGTGGCGACAGCCTCGACTCCATTAACGCCACCTCCAGCGCCATTGTGAAATACGTTTCTCAACGTGCCGGTATCGGTATCAACGCCGGTCGCATCCGTGCGCTGGGTAGCCCAATTCGCGGCGGTGAAGCCTTCCACACCGGTTGTATTCCGTTCTACAAACATTTCCAGACCGCAGTGAAATCCTGCTCTCAGGGCGGCGTTCGTGGTGGTGCAGCCACCTTGTTCTACCCGATGTGGCATCTGGAAGTGGAAAGCCTGCTGGTACTGAAGAACAACCGTGGCGTAGAAGGCAACCGCGTTCGTCATATGGACTACGGCGTGCAGATTAACAAGCTGATGTATCAGCGTCTGGTGAAAGGCGGCGACATCACCCTGTTCAGCCCGTCTGATGTCCCGGGTCTGTACGATGCGTTCTTCGCCGATCAGGATGAGTTCGAGCGTCTGTACGAGAAATACGAGCAGGATCCGAGCATCCGTAAGCAGAAAGTGAAAGCGGTTGATCTGTTCTCTCTGATGATGCAGGAACGTGCTTCTACAGGCCGCATTTATATCCAGCACGTTGACCACTGCAACACCCACAGCCCGTTTGACCCGGCCATCGCGCCAGTGCGTCAATCCAACCTGTGTTTGGAAATTGCGCTGCCAACTAAACCGCTGGATGACGTCAACGACGAAAACGGTGAAATCGCGCTGTGTACGTTGTCAGCTTTCAACCTCGGCGCTATCGAAAGCCTCGATGATCTGGAAGAGCTGGCGGTGCTGGCGGTTCGTGCGCTTGACGCCCTGCTTGATTACCAGGATTACCCAATCAAAGCCGCAAAACGTGGCGCGATGGGCCGTCGTACTCTGGGTATTGGCGTGATTAACTACGCGTATTATCTGGCGAAAAACGGCGTGCGTTACTCTGACGGCAGCGCCAACAACCTGACGCACAAGACGTTCGAAGCCATTCAGTATTACCTGCTGAAAGCCTCTAACGAGCTGGCGAAGGAACAAGGTGCCTGCCAGTGGTTCAATGAAACCACCTATGCACAAGGCATTATGCCAGTGGATACGTACAAGAAAGATCTGGATGCGATTTGCAGCGAACCTCTGCATCTCAACTGGGATAAGCTGCGCGAAGACATCAAAACGCACGGCCTGCGTAACTCTACGCTCTCCGCGCTGATGCCTTCTGAGACCTCTTCGCAGATCTCCAACGCCACCAACGGTATCGAGCCACCACGCGGCCATATCAGTATCAAAGCGTCTAAAGACGGTATTCTGCGCCAGGTGGTGCCAGAGTATGAGCGTCTGAAAGATCAGTACGAACTGCTGTGGGATATGCCAAATAACGACGGCTACCTGCAACTGGTAGGCGTGATGCAGAAATTCATCGATCAGGCAATTTCGTCGAACACCAACTATGACCCGTCGCGCTTCCCTAACAGCAAAGTGCCGATGAAGCAGTTGCTGAAAGACCTGCTGACGGCTTACAAATTTGGCGTCAAAACCTTGTACTATCAGAACACCCGTGACGGTGCAGACGATGTACAGGAAGACATGAAAGCCGACGTGGCTGACGACTGCGAAAGCGGTGCCTGCAAAATCTAATCATTTGTTTTGTATCATCATTTAAACAAAGCCCCTTAACAGGGGCTTTTGTCCGAGGACAATATGGCTTATAGCACTTTCTCTCAGAACAAAAATAACCAACTGCTGGAACCGATGTTTTTCGGTCAGTCCGTCAACGTGGCGCGTTTCGACCAGCAGAAGCATGAGATTTTTGAGAAGCTGATTGAAAAGCAGCTCTCCTTCTTCTGGCGTCCGGAAGAGATCGATGTCTCCCGCGACCGTATCGACTTTCAGGCACTCCCGGAGCACGAGAAACATATCTTCCTCAGCAACCTGAAATACCAAACGCTGCTGGACTCCATTCAGGGTCGCAGCCCGAACGTCGCCCTGCTACCGCTGATCTCTATTCCGGAGCTGGAAACCTGGGTCGAAACCTGGGCATTTTCTGAAACTATTCACTCACGCTCTTATACGCACATCATCCGTAATATCGTGAATGACCCTGCCGTGGTGTTTGATGACATCGTCACCAACGAAGAGATCTTAAAGCGCGCCAAAGATATCTCCGGCTACTATGACACGCTGATCGAAATGACCAGCTATTACCATCTTCTCGGTGAAGGCACGCACACCGTCAACGGCAAAACTGTTGTGGTGAATCTGCACGAGCTGAAGAAAAAACTCTACCTCTGCCTGATGAGCGTCAATGCGCTGGAAGCCGTGCGTTTCTACGTCAGCTTTGCCTGTTCCTTCGCATTTGCCGAGCGTGAACTGATGGAAGGCAACGCCAAGATCATCAAGATGATTGCCCGCGATGAAGCCCTGCACCTGACCGGCACTCAGCACGCGCTGAACCTGCTGCGTTCGGGCCAGGATGACCCGGAAATGGTTGAGATCGCCAAAGAGTGTGAGCAGGAGTGCCATGATCTGTTCGTGCTGGCAGCGCAGCAGGAAAAAGACTGGGCGGAATACCTGTTCAAAGACGGTTCCATGATTGGTCTGAACAAAGACATTCTTTGTCAATACGTGGAGTACATCACCAACATCCGCATGCAGGCCGTGGGTCTGACGGCACCATTCAAAACCCGCACTAACCCGATCCCCTGGATTAACGCCTGGCTGGTATCAGACAACGTACAAGTTGCGCCGCAGGAAGTGGAAGTTAGTTCTTATCTGGTCGGTCAGATTGATTCAGAAATGAATGCCGACGACCTGAGCGATTTTGAGTTCTAAGATGGGCCATTCAACCGTAACGCTTTCAGCCAATGGACAACGACTGGCCTGTCTGGCTGGCCACAGAAATTTGCTGGAAGTGTTTGAACATCACGACGTAGAGGTTGAGTTTCAGTGCCGCGAGGGTTATTGCGGGTCTTGCCGGATGCGGCTGGTCAGCGGGGAAGTCACGTACCGTGAGAAACCGCTGGCGTTCATCTCTGACGGCGAGATTTTGCCGTGTTGTTGCCTGCCGGTGGGAGATATAGAACTCGAGTTCTGAGTGAGTTGCGGCCCACCATTCCGCTTTATATTTTTAATTTCAAATCTTTTAATTCAACTTCAAATTCAAAACCGTGGGCGTCGGCCCACACCGACCAAGGGAGACGCACGCGCCTCCCTTGGAACCCTGCGCTAATCACTCCGTTGCTTCGCAAGTTGGGATGGCCGTGTTTCAGTTACCTTGGTGATAGCCGCAAAATGTCGCCGCTTAGCGGTACCTTCGCTACGGGTTCGAGCCATAGGTCTCGAACCTCTTGCTTAGCGCCATTTTTGAATGCGGCCTCGACATTTTAAAAGATAAACACAGTCTGGAGTTTGAATTTAGAAAAGCGTCGGCCGCGTTCAAAACGACGTCGAGGGAGAGGCGGAAAACCGCGTGGGGCTTTACGCGGGTTGAAGCCCGAACTGAGAGCACCGCGCAGCGGCGGAGTTTGCGGCTATAACAGCGGCACCTGAAACACGGCCATTGTGACCCGCGCAGCTGCGGTGTTGCAGGAGCAAAAAACGCAGGATTCCAAAGGGTTTCGTTTAAAACCCTTTGGGCCAGTGTGGGCGGCGAGCCCACGACCTTGAATTTAAAGATTTAAAAGCAGGTTTGGGCTGCAAGCCAAAAAAACTACGCCTTGGCGACTCTCTCTAACCACGGGTAGTCCGCCACCGGATCCCATCCATTAAGATATCGGCGAAGCATATCCATCGCGACCATCGCAATCGTCTCCTGACGCAGGGCCAGGCCGTGACGGTTGGCGGTATAGCGCAGGGTTAACCCGTGGGCACCTGACGGCGTGTGCAGTGCCAGACTGAGCGCTTCACCCGACATTGCACCAATGACCAACGCCAGTGGTACACTGTTTTTCTCCGCCAACTGCTGAGCGCGTGCCAACATGTTTTCCAGAGATTTCTCCGGTGCAGGTTCAGCATCATCAGGCAGCAGTTCACCATGTGCCAACGGCGCATCAGCACTTTGCAGTCGCCAGTTGAGCAAACCCCCGGTGTAACTCTCACTGACCGATACCCGCAGGTTCTGTTCGAGCAAACGCTCTGCCAGACGCGCAGGCAAACTGCCGAATCCTTCAAAGATAGTGCTCTCGCCCGCCACTTCACGCACACGTTCAAAAGCTTTATGGATCGCCGCTTTCTGCGAACGTGGGCCCGTGACTTTCAGCTCAATAATGGGCGAGGAGGAGCGGTAACCCATCGTCACCCCTTCTGGCAAGATCATGGTGTCCAGGTCAGTGGCGAGGTCACTTTCGCCACGCCCGAAGGTGGTCAGTCGCAGGCACAGCGGCGCTTCAAGTGCGGGGTATTTCTTATGCAGACGCGGAACAATTTGCTGCTCCACCATCACTTTGAATTCAGAAGGCACGCCGGGGGTGAAGAAAATCTGGCAGCGGTTGAGGGTAATACTGAACCCACAGGCGGTACCGACCGGATTATCCAGCACTTCGGCGCCGGCGGGGATTTGCGCCTGTTTGCGGTTAGCCTCCGCCATCGGACGACCACGTCCGGCAAAAAAAGCCTCCATTTTGCGGATCCAGTCGGCGTCTTCCACCAGCTCAACTCCGCAGGCCGTAGCGGCAGCCAGCGCGCTTAAATCATCACTGGTTGGCCCCAGACCGCCGTTGACGATCAACACATCGGCGATGTGACTGCGTTCTTTCATTACGTTGACCAACTCTTCCAGGCTGTCACCTACCGTCTCACGGCTGGTCATTGGCAGGCCTTCATCAAACAGATAACTCGCCAGCCAGGCGGCGTTGGAATCTACAATTTGGCCATGCAAAACTTCTTCGCCGGTACTGAGCATCTCGACCCTAAGCATCATTTTCTCCTCTCATTTTATCTCCCCACTGTAGAAAGGCTGGAGCCGAAAAACAATCGCATAGGCACAAAGTGATATGACAGACGAAAAAAAAGCCCGCTAAGCAGGCTTTACAGGGAATATTACCCAATAGATTTCGAGGTGCAGGAAGGCGGTAAAAGAACGAATCCCTGGGAGCATACAAAAGTATGTGACCGGGGTAAGCGAGAGAAGCCAACGCATCTTCAACTTGAAAGATGAAGGGTCATCAGAAGTTGATTGCGCCGCCAACATAGGCACCATCAGCGATGATGTTATCACGGTTGCCATCTTTACCATCCAGCGCCATGTAGCGGTAACCCACGCTCACGGTAACCAATGGAATAGCAGTCAGACGCACGCCTGCATTACCTTCTTTGTAGTTACCAATGCCGCTGGAGAGAGAATCCGGCGAGTAGTAGTAGTCACCATACAGGGCGAACATACCACCAATGGGCAGTTGCAAACCACCGCCAACAGCAGCCGCATAACCGGTATCGCCATCTTTAGGATCAGTATACAAACCTTTACCGCCCACGGTTGCCATAAACGGGCCCAATGGAATGTTATAGCCCAGACCCAGACCTGCAACATCACCGTCGTCATCGTTGTGCGTCCAGTCGCCGCTCAGCGCCAGACCAGGGGTGGTAGTACCAAAACCCGCGCCAAGATGGGTGTAATGTTCGCCAACTTCACCGTTGACACTGATGGCGCTGGCAGAGGCAGCAACCAACATCAGGCTGGCGGCTACGCCAGCGACAAAAATTTTTTTCATGTTTATTCCTAAAGACTCATTAAACGGTAGGTAAACCATCGAGCGGAGTCTAAAGCAAATCAGTACCCTGCAACAACTATCATTACTTTATCACATCAGTTTTAACGCAAAAAATTGTAAGGAATATCCACAGTATTTATGTGACAAACATTTCTGATTGGAATGATAACTCCCGCCTATTTGCCCTCGATCAACAATTGACATAAAAAGGAAGCTAGAGTGAATCAACCTGCGGATAAGAATAACCTGCGGGAGCGCTGATTAAGATTCACCTTGGTCAAACACGTTTTTTCCCCAATGCCTACACACCCACTAAATACTGGAAGGATCTCGCCATGAAGAAAAAAGGATTAACCACCGCCGCCGGAGCTCCCGTTGTTGACAATAACAACGTGATCACCGCTGGACGCCGTGGCCCGCTACTGTTGCAAGATGTCTGGTTCCTCGAAAAGCTCGCCCATTTTGACCGTGAAGTGATCCCTGAACGTCGTATGCACGCTAAAGGTTCTGGTGCCTACGGGACATTTACCGTGACACACGACATCACCCGATTCACCCGTGCCAATATTTTTGCTGAAATTGGCAAGCAAACCGAGATGTTTATTCGCTTCTCCACGGTGGCCGGCGAGCGCGGCGCAGCAGATGCCGAACGTGATATCCGTGGTTTTTCGATGAAGTTCTACACCGAGCAAGGCAACTGGGACCTGGTGGGTAATAATACCCCGATTTTCTATCTGCGCGATCCGTTGAAATTCCCGGACCTCAACCACGTTGTTAAACGTGACCCGCGTACTAACCTGCGCAATCCGGCTTATAAATGGGATTTCTTCTCCCATCTGCCAGAATCCCTGCATCAGTTAACCATCGACTTCAGTGACCGCGGCCTGCCTAATTCGTATCGCCATATTCACGGCTTTGGCAGTCATACCTTCAGCTTTATCAATGCCGAAAATGAACGCTTCTGGGTGAAATTCCACTTCCGCTGCCAGCAGGGTATTGAGAACCTGATGGACGACGAAGCAGAAAAATTGGTCGGTGAAGACCGCGAAAGTTCTCAGCGTGATCTGTATGACGCAATTGAACGCGGTGATTTCCCGCGCTGGAAACTGTTCGTTCAGGTTATGCCGGAACATAAAGCGTCAGAATTGCCTTATAATCCCTTTGATCTGACTAAAGTCTGGCTACACGGAGACTATCCGCTGATTGAAGTGGGCGAATTTGAACTGAACCGGAATCCGGAAAACTACTTTGCGGAAGTCGAGCAGGTCGCCATGAGCCCGGCGAATGTCGTGCCAGGCATAGGCTTCTCACCGGACCGTATGCTGCAGGGACGCCTGTTCTCCTACGGCGACGCGCACCGTTACCGTCTGGGCGTAAACCATCATCAAATCCCGGTCAATGCGCCAAAATGTCCGTTCCATAATTATCATCGAGATGGTGCCATGCGTGTGGACGGTAACAGCGGCAACGGCGTCACCTATGAGCCAAACAGCGCCGGTCTGTTCCAGGAGCAACCGGACTTCAGCGAACCACCGCTGACCATTGAAGGGGCTGCCGATCACTGGAATCACCGCGAAGACGATGACTATTTCACTCAGCCGCGTCTGCTGTTCAACTTGCTGTCCGATGAAGAACATCAGCGCATGTTTGGCCGCATTGCCGGTGAACTGAAACATGCATCACCTGAAACGCAAAAACGCCAGATCGACCTGTTCTATAAAGTCGACCCAGCCTATGGCGCAGGCGTAGAACAAGCGCTGAAAGCGTAATCTTGCTCAGTTCGCTACTTTCCTGATTTAAACAAATGGACCGCACTGCCTGCACAGTGCGGTCCTTTTTGTTTATGTCATCAGTCGGTCAGGCTGGCTGCTGTTCCAGCCACGCTTTCAGTTGCTGACGTGAAATTTTAATACCCCCCTGCGCAATGCTCTGCGGCAGAGCATAATAGCGCACCGGCTGCTGGAAACGTGCCAGCTTTCCCTGTAACCACGCAGCAAGATGTTCAAACGTCACATCCGGGTGGGAATCTACCAGGGCTACCGGCCGCTGACCAAATTCGGCGTCGTTTAGTGGCAATACAAACGCGCGCTCCACCTGTGGGTGTGACTGTAATACCCGCTCGATATCCTCAGGTTGAATCCCCTCACCGGCACTGAAAAAGAGATTGTCCAGTCGTCCAGCGATATGCAATTCATCACCCTGCCACTCACCGCGATCGCGGGTATGAAGCCAGCCGTCGGCATCGGTGAGAGGAGTCAGCGAGCCTTGCTTCCAGTATCCTGCGGCCAGACTGGGGGTGCGGATCAACACTTCGCCCTCCACCAGCCTCACCTCTTTCCCGGCGAGCATATAGCCGACGCCTGACGTATCGTCCGCGCGTTTGGCCATTACGGTAGAGGCCGTTTCCGTCATGCCGTAACCGCACCAGCAGCGAATACCCGCACGCTCTGCCTGCTCAGTAATCGCTTGTGGAATATGCGCGCCACCCAGCAAAACGTCCTGCAATTTTTCAGGCAGACGGGGTTGTTGGAGCAAACGCCAAAGTTGAGTCGGCACCAGCGAAGCGTGACTACAATTTTCCAGCGCAACGTCGAGCGATTCACCGGCAGTCAGAACCAACGCTGCGCCAACACTGAGCCAACGCCAGATGATCCCCTGCCCCGAAACGTGGAACAAAGGCAGAGAAAGCAGCCAGCTGTCAGCCTGCGTAAAGGGAATCAGCCCGAGTACACCCTCGGCACTGGCGAGGTGCGCCTGCGCGCTGTGCGCCGCCGCTTTCGGCAATCCGCTGGAGCCCGAGGTGAGGGTCAGCGTTGCCAGACGCTCAGGTCTCCACGCCGTAGCGTTCGCTGCTGAACCCGCATGACGTAATTCCAGCGTGGGAACGTTTAGTTCAATCGGCACATCGCCAAGATCGAGGATGAAACTGATATTCAGCCCCGGCAGTAATTCAGCGCAGAGCGAAGCGGGCAACTGAGGGTTAAGTGGTAATAAACGCGCGCCAGTTTGCAACAACGCCAGATAGGCCAACAGCGCATCAGGGCTATTTTTGCTACGCAGCGCAATGCCTGTTCCATCACCGACACCCTGCTGAATAAACCCCGCTGCCAGTGAATCAACGCGCTGCTGTAAATCACGCCAACACCATGCCCACTCTCTGGTTTTTAGTGCGACAGCAAACGGCGTTCGTTCTGCCCATGCGCGCCAGGGCCAGTTGTTCATCCCTGCCATATTGACTCCAGTTGGTCTTCGCTGATCAACGGCAGAGGTGAGTCAGGCCAGCGGCGAATCAGCTGTGCCTGCATCAGGTCCAGCGTATCCAGCCCTGGAGCGGTGTCTGGCGTAAGCCATGCCGCCATGCGGGCCAGTTGGTTAAGCCCGAGGCTGGATTCAATACTGGAGCTGATAACAGCCTGTAATCCAGCGCGATGCGCCTGGCCAATCAGTTCACGACAGCGGGTCAGACTGCCTGTGAGGGTCGGTTTGATAATAATTGCAGCCAGGCCGGGTTCAGCGCGAACGTCGAACCCCCTTTCCCGTACGCTCTCATCCCAGGCAATGGCAATCCCGGTCTCGCGGGTAAATTCACGCGACTGCTCACGCGTACTGCATGGCTCTTCGATAAAGGCGATGCGCGAACGCAGTTCAGGGGCCACAAAGCGGGCGAAACCCGCAGCTTTGGCCGGCGTCCAGCTGCGATTGGCATCGAGGCGCAGATGAAGATCAGGCAAAGCTTCCAGCAGCATGGTGACGTTCAGGCCATCACCGACTGCCTCATATAACCCCACTTTGACCTTGGCCACTTTCTTTCCCTGTCCATCGGCTGGCAGGGCGTCTAAACGGGCATACAGCTCGTCAGGATCGCCGTGGCACAGGGGCGCGCTGCGGGTATTCGCTGCTGGCGGCAACTGCTCCCGCAGTTCTGCATCGGCCATACTTAACCCGAAAGCTACTGAGGGTTGAGCAACAAACGCTGAAGCAACTGCACTGAGCGACGCTCCCTGCAACCACTGTGCCAGCGCATGCTGCGTGGCCGGCAGGGCCTGCTCAAGGCTTTCCTGACTAAAGCCAGGCAGTGGCGCAATCTCTCCCCATCCGATTTTGTCATCCTGCCACAGCTGCACCAGCAGCCCGTCGCGGGATTTCAGCCGCTGATTTCGCAACACCACGCCCGCCTCCATCGGCAGGCTGTAACGGTACACCGTAGCGCGGCGCATCAGGGATTACGCTTAAATTTGCTGAAGTCCGGCTGACGTTTTTCATTAAACGCGTTGCGGCCTTCCTGACCCTCTTCGGTCATATAGAACAACATGGTGGCATTCCCTGCCAACTCTTGCAGACCCGCCTGCCCATCGCAGTCAGCATTCAGCGCAGCTTTCAGGCAGCGCAGCGCCATCGGGCTGTTTTCCAGCATTTCACGGCACCAGCGCACGGTCTCTTTTTCCAAATCGGCCAGTGGAACCACGGTATTGACCAACCCCATATCCAATGCAGCGGCTGCGTCATACTGGCGGCAGAGAAACCAAATTTCGCGGGCTTTCTTCTGGCCAACGATACGGGCCATATATGAAGCCCCCCAGCCGCCGTCAAAGGAACCCACTTTCGGTCCTGTCTGGCCGAAAATGGCATTGTCTGCGGCGATAGTCAGGTCACACATCATATGCAGAACATGGCCGCCACCGATGGAATAACCCGCTACCATCGCCACTACTGGTTTTGGGCAGGTACGAATCTGACGCTGGAAGTCGAGCACGTTCAGATGATGCACACCGCTGGCATCCTGATAGCCGCCGTAGTCGCCGCGGACTTTCTGGTCACCGCCTGCACAGAAGGCTTTGTCGCCTTCACCGGTCAGGACAATCACACCGATATTGTCGTCATGGCGCGCATCGTCCATTGCGCGGATCATCTCTTTCACGGTCAACGGGCGGAACGCGTTACGTACCTGCGGGCGGTTGATGGTGATTTTGGCGATACCCTCCACGGATTTGTGATAACGGATATCTTCGAATTCACCGGTAAAGTCCAGCCATTCGACAGGTGCATAGAGTTGTTTTTCATCAGGATAAATCATGTTCCACTTCCTTTAAGACAGGTGAAGTAATCAGTGCCAGCGCCTGACGGGCAAAATCCTCAGGATTGGCGCGATGGGAATTATGTCCAGCATTGGCGATGAGTCGCAGCGGGAAATTCGCCTGCTGCGCAAGCGTGATAAATTTCAAATCATGGCTGCCACACAGCCAGACGACCGGCAGCGACAACCGCGAAATGCGCTCGCGCAGATCGGGTTGTACCGCCAGCGATGTAGCAGTGAACATGGCCGCCAGTGTAGCGGGATTATTATTGAGCCGCAGATCAACCAGTTGCTGGCGTTGCTCTTCGCTAAGGTCGTTAAACACCGGCTGGCGGTACCAAAGCGGCAACACTTGTGCAAGAGGCTGGATACGAAAACGCGTGGCCCATAACTGGTCATGATGACGACGCTGCTGGCGGTCACGCAGGCTTTTCAGACCTGGATGTGCACCTTCGACGATGACCCCAAGCAGACCGCGAATATCGCCGTAGCTGGCATGGTAGAGGCTGATCCGCCCCCCAAGGGAGTACCCCATCAGCCAATACTCTACTATACCCTGTTGCTGCAGGGTCGAACTCAACTGCTGACTAACGTCAGCAAAACCGGCAGCAGTAATGCCCGCCGACGTTCCATGACCTGGCAAGTTCATCAGCAGGCAGGGCCAGTCTGAAAACCAGGGCATCAGCGGTTGCCAGTCATCACTGCTTCCAAGCAGACCATGCAGAAAAATCAACCAGGGTTTGCCGGTGATGTGCCCGTTTAGCCGCTGACAGGAAAGTGTCATAAGCTCTCCGCCTGCGTCACTAAATCACGCAACATTTCAGCCCCGTCGGCAGGGCTCACTTTCAACTCAATCAGTTTCACCCCGCCATGCAACCAGCATTCATTAACCGCGCGGTTCAGCGCCTCAAAATTGTGCGGGCTGGCATAACTGAGACCAAACATCGCCGCCGCGTGGCTGAATTCCACGTTTTGCGGCATACAGTAGAACTGTTCACGCTGCGCCTGCGGTGTCGGTAATAACGAGAAAATCTGCCCGCCGTTATTGTTCACCACGATAATGACCGTAGGTGCCGAACAGTGGCGCATCAACGCCAGCGCGTTAAGGTCGTACAGGGCAGAAAGATCGCCAATCAGTATCAGCGTCGGTTTAGCCGTAGCGCGCTGTACGCCTGCGGCTGTCGAAATTAACCCATCGATACCACTGGCTCCGCGGTTGGCAAAAACCGGATACCCGGCTGGCAATTGCGCCAGAGAGTCTACGAGTCGCACCACCAGACTGTTACCGAGAAACAGCTGGCCATTCTCAGGCAGCAGGGCCGGCAGACGTTGTGCGAGAGTCGCCTCGCCAAAATGCCCCTCAAGACGGCTTTGCACTGTGTCGCAAACTTGCTTTGAGAGGATTTCCAGACCGGGAGCCCAGTGAACTTGAGGGCCTGCTGGGTGCAGACGCAGCCACTCGCTGACCGACATCTGCAAACGGCGGCCCTGATGTTGCGCGGGGTCAAGACGCCCGGGTTGGGGATCTATCAGCCAATACTCCTTCGGCTGGCAACTGGCCTGCCACTGTAATAAACGTTTACCCGTCAGACTGAAACCCAGCTGAATCACTAATTCGGCCTTCGCCAGCACCGTTTTAGCCTGTGGGTTTGCCAACCATAGATCTGCGCAGGGCAATGGATTGCCGGTCTGCGATTGCACATCACTGAGCAGCGGCCAGCCGAGCGTTTTCGCCCACAGGGCCAGCTGCTGCCCCTCCTGCGCATTCATGCGTCCGGCAATGATCACGCCACGTTTTTGCTGCCACTCGCGCCAGTCCGGCTGAGTATGAAATGACTGAGGGCCGTCATAGCGCAGCCAGGGCTGATCTGTCTGCCACCACGCACCCAGCGATTGCGACCATTCGATGTAGTCATCGCCCTCCTCGCCATAAAGTGGCTCGGCGAAGGGGCAGTTGATATGTAATGCACCATGCCCGAGAGCCGAAAAACCAGTGTCAATGGCTGAAACCAACCAACTCGCGCTGATATCCGGGGTGGGTCGCGGCAAGTTCAGCGATTGTTGTACATGGCGGGCAAACATGTCCGGCTGGCGTATGGCCTGGTTGGCACCACAGTCAATCAGCTCAGGAGGCCGGTCAGCGGTCAACATGATCAGACGTTCACCGGTCAATCCCGCTTCGATAATGGCAGGATACAGGTTTGCCACCGCCGTGCCCGATGTAACAATCACTGCTACCGGATGGCCGCTGGCTTTTGCCAGTCCAAGCGCCAGATGGCCAAGTCCACGCTCGTCAAAATGTGTGTGACAAACCAGATGGGGATTGTTGGCAGCAGCCAACGTAAGAGCCGTCGAGCGTGAGCCGGGCGCAATACACACGTGCTTAACCTGATGACGGCGCAGCGCTTCAAGAATCAGCGTGGCCCAGCGGCGGTTGAAAATGGCAGTAGAAAGCGTCGATGACATGAGTAACTCCGGCAAATCGGGCTTAACCGGCCCGGACGGCAGGTATAGTATTTTCGTTTGACAGAATGTCGTCTACTGACAAAACATTCTCTTCCAGCAGAGTGCGTAATCCTGCTGCTTTGTTCTCAATTTCCTGCCACTCCTGTTCAGCATCTGAACCCGCGACAATACCCGCGCCAGCAAACAGCTCCAGTTGATCGCCCTTCACTGCCGCAGAACGCAGCGCGACGGTAAACTCAGAACGGGCCAGGCTGAGATATCCCGCCGAACCTGCGTACCACTTGCGGTCAAACGGTTCATGCCGGGCAATAAAATCTCTGGCAGCCTGGCGCGGTAACCCTGCCACCGCCGCGGTCGGTTGCAGGCGTTGCAGACAGTTGACGTCATCAGTATGGGTAAGTACGGCGTGAATGCTGCGCCGCAGATGCTGCACTTTACGCAGACGAAGAATTTCAGCCGGCAGGACGTCGAGCGAACGCGCGCTTCCCTGTAACCGCTGACAAATATCATCGACTACCAGCATATTTTCGCGCTGGTTCTTAGGATCGTTTAACAGCCACTGCCCCAGCAGGTGAGCCTGACGATTTTCGACTGCGCCCGCCACGGTCCCGGCCAGTGCCTCAGTAAAGAGCTCATGATTTTCGCGCAAAAAAAGCCGTTCCGGGCTGGAACCCAGAAACGCCTGCTGAGCCGTAAAAGCCATCATAAAATGATAGCAGTGATGATTTACCGCGCGACTGGCGGCTAAAAAAGCGGTGGCGTTGAGCGGATGGCTAAGCGTCAGCGTGGTTTTGCGCGCCAGTACGACTTTGTCGAACTGGCCTTGCTGAATGCAGCGGAGTGCTGTGTGGATCATCTGTTGCCATTGTGGTTTTGCAGGCTGATGCTGGAGCTGCATAACGTGAGATGTCAGGGCTGGCAGAGAATAGCGGTTGACCAAGGAGCGCAGGAAAGTTCGCATCCGCGTTGCCTCCTCGCGTAAGGAGTGAGGACTGTAAAGATTGCAGAGTAGCGTGAAATTTTCACCACGGCGGTTGAGCTCAATACGCGGCAAAAACAGGGCGTTGGTGTCAGAGGCCGTCTCATCAGTGCCGTGAAAAGCATTCAGCCCCCAAATTCGTAAATCTGGCAGTTGTGGATACTGTTGCAGAAAAACTTGGGCGGCGAAAAGATGTCCGAAGTTAACAGCGTCGCCGCACAGGGCAGCCTCTTCGTTTTCATCACGGTGCTGCCAGTAGAATTTGGGATAACAAGTTTGTGCGTTCAGCCATTCCAGCATGGCACTGTCCGGCCGGCCGGTCAGTATGTAACTAAATTGCCGCAGACCCGCAGCGTCAGGAAAATCCGCTGACAATACTGTGTCCAACTGGTCAAGAATTGCTGAAATCTGTTTCACGTAACCTCAGGCCGTATCCGATGGATTTGATGTCAGGCAGGAATGCCCTTCTGGATCAAAAAACGGGATAAATCAAATACAGAAGAATTATGCGGCGTTACGCAGATTGATAATATGCGGCAGATCAAAGGGTCGCCAATGGCAGCAGATATGAAGGGGTAGATCGTACTTCGCGGGGGATTGAGAGGGTAAGAAACTGAGGCAGCCAAAGCCGCCTCTGTCATCAAGATTTAGCGACGCAGCAGAAGACCAACAACCAAGCCTACTGCAGCACCGGCACCGACACCATGCCATGGATTATCACGCACGTAGCTGTCGGTTTGCTCAGCAACCTGACGAGCCTTAGCACAATAAGAGTTTGCGGTCCCGTTAAGGCGTGATTTCACCTCTTCCAGCGCCTGTTCCGCGCGGCTCTTGATTTCGATGTATTTCTGGTCTGCCTTATCACCCGAAGATTTCAATACTTCTTCCAGCGTTTCGGAAAGCATCCTTAAATCATCATCCAGTGAGGTTTGCTGTGGCTCAGTCCGGCGAGGTTCAAATTGGTTAGACATAGTTATCTCCTTATTTGTGGTTATCACAATACCCATTAACCCTAGCCCAGATTTGCCCTGCGCGCAGTGCCAAAAGCGGGGAGATTCACCAGCATCACGCTTTTAAGAACCTTCTGACCCCTGTGCTGGCGGGAAAGAAGTCCGCTTAAGCGTTTTTTTCTGCACGACGCGACGCTGCTTTTCACGTCGTTCGGCAAGCCACAGGCCGCTGTTTTTCATCGCATAACCAAACAGCAGCCCCACCAGCAGCGACAGGACCACCTGGCGCCAGTCTCCTTGAGCGGCAAAGGTCGCACAGGCACCGATGAATGTTCCGGGTACAAACGCCAGCCACTGCTGCCAGGCCTGGATACACATCAGAAATGCTACTACGCCGGTTAGCATATAACCCACGATAGTCCATTCGGGGCGCAGGCTGCTGCCTGCAATGATCACTTCAGCCCAAAATACGCCGCTCATGCAGGTCAGCGTACTGATGACCAACCCGCGCAGCCCGCCTTTGGGACAGGCGAAATAAGCGGTGCAGCCAAGGAAACCTGCCCAGCTTATCAGACCAAGGCTGATCGCTACCCAACCCCAGATGCCGGAAAGAATGCCGGTTGTAATGGCGATCATCACCAGTACATTCATGATGTGTGAACCTATAGGAATTTGGACAAGCGCGCAGTGTACGCATTGGCAGAAATAATGGAATGGGATAGATCACAATATTGATGCAATTTATTTATGAACGTACATATAAATGTGACTTAAATCACAAACAACCGTTTTATTGTACAAAATACAGGCATTAAAAAGCCGCTCCGAAGAGCGGCTTAGGTGGACTCAGTGAACCACTTTTACAGCAGCGGTTGAGCCATCTGAACCAGAGTAATCAGCGGTTGTGGATAGATACCCAACGCCAATACCAGAATCGCGGAGATCAGTACCACCACACCACCGGCGGTCAATGCCCAGTTATTCGGCGTGTCACGCACCAGCGTTTCCAGCGCGCTCAGGAACAGACTCACTGTCACACGCAGGTAGTAGTAAAGGCCAATTGCCGATCCCACAACCACTGCACCGGTCAGCCACCACAGATGCGCGGTCACACCGGTTGCAATCACGTAGAACTTACCGATAAAGCCCAGCGTCATTGGGATACCAGCCAGGGACAGCATCATCACAGTCATTACCGCAGACAAAATTGGCTTATGCCAGAACAGACCGCGGTAGGAGAACAGGGACTCAGCGTCCGGGCCTTTATACGGGCTGGACATCAGGCTAACCACACCGAACGCACCCAGGCTGCTGAACAAGTAACCGGCCAAATAAACCCCGACGGTTTCCATCGACAGCTGATGGGTTTGCACAGCAATCAGTGCGACCAACAGATAACCCAGATGCGCAATGGAGGAGTAACCCAGCAGACGCTTGATGTTGCTCTGGCTGATGGCCATCAGGTTACCGACCAGAATCGAGCAGAAGGCGATGATGCCCAGCACGACGCGGATCGCTTCGCTGTCCGCCACCGGTGCATACAGGAACAGACGCATGACGACGGCGAAGATAGCAATCTTGCTGGCGGTGGCCAGGAAGGTTGAAACCGGAGCCGGTGCGCCCTGATACACATCGGGTGTCCACAGGTGGAAAGGAACCAGCGACAGCTTGAAGCCCAGGCCAACAATCATCATACCCAGACCGGCCAGCAACAGCGGCTGATGCAGCATCACGCCATCTGCCAGGTTTTTACCCAGAGCCGCGAAGGACAAATCACCAGACTGTGCGTAAAGCAATGCCATACCAAACAGCAGGAAAGATGACGCAGCAGCGGATAACAGCATGTATTTGATGGCCGCTTCCAGCGAGCGTTTTTGACGGTAGGCATAACCAATCAGACCAAACAGTGGCAACGAAATCAGTTCGATCCCGAGGAACATAGAGGCCAGATGGTTAGAACACGCCAGCAGAATGCCACCCATAGCTGCAATCAGCACCAACAGGTAGAACTCCTCGCGGTTGTCCGGATAACCGGCCAGCCACGGATAGGCGAACGTACTGGTAGCGAGGCTCGCCAGCAGTACTAACCCAATGTAGAACATTGAGTAGCCGTCAATGCGTAATAATGGTGTGACGTCCTGTGGACCGACCTGCCCTACGTAATACAGGGAGAGCAGGGCCACGTTAAGACCGATAACGGTCAGTGTGGCATTAAGAAAATGGTCGCGTCGCCACGCAATGGACAGCATCACCACCACCACTGTCAATCCGACGATCATCAGCGGTAACAGTGCGATCAGATTT